>Ga0126377_10001778_pt1 | contig 14383 bp, 12 predicted proteins | sample PanSoiMetPlot_22_FD_92647 | JGI IMG/M metagenome (GOLD analysis project Ga0126377, IMG submission 92647) | Tropical forest soil microbial communities from Panama - MetaG Plot_22 | ecosystem: Environmental > Terrestrial > Soil > Tropical forest > Bulk soil | place: Panama | collected 2016-02-17
AGGATCTCGCCCTTGACGTCGACGGTGATCTTCTGTGAAAGGTCGCCGTTGGCGACCGCCGTCGTCACCTTGGCGATGTTGCGCACCTGATCGGTGAGGTTGCCGGCCAGGACGTTGACGTTGTCGGTCAGGTCCTTCCACGTGCCCGACACGCCGGGCACGTTGGCCTGCCCGCCCAGCCGACCGTCGGTGCCGACCTCCTTGGCCACGCGGGTCACCTCGGAGGCGAACGAGCGCAGCTGGTCGACCATGGTGTTGATGGTCTTCTTGAGCTCGAGGATCTCGCCCTTGACGTTGACCGTGATCTTCTGCGACAGGTCTCCGTTGGCGACCGCGGTCGTCACCTTGGCGATGTTGCGCACCTGGTCGGTCAGGTTCGACGCCATCGAGTTGACGTTGTCGGTCAGCTCCTTCCACGTGCCGGCCACGCCGGGCACCACCGCCTGCGCGCCGAGGCGCCCCTCGATGCCGACGGTGCGGGCCACGGTGGTCACCTGCTCGGCGAAGATGCCGAGCGTGTTGGTCATGTTGTTGAGCGTCTCGGCCAGCGCGGCGATCTCGCCCTTGGCGTCGAGCACCAGCCGCTGGCGCAGGTCGCCGTTGGCCACCGAGGTCACGACCTTCACGATGCCGCGCACCTGGGTGGTCAGGTTGGAGGCCATCTGGTTGACGTTGTCAGTCAGGTCCTTCCACACGCCCGACACGCCGGGCACGTCGGCCTGGCCGCCCAGCTTGCCGTCGGTGCCGACCTCCTTGGCCACGCGGGTGACCTCCGACGAGAACGAGGCCAGCTGGTCCACCATCGTGTTGACGGTGTTGCCGATGCGCAGGAACTCGCCCTTGACCGGGCGGCCCTCGATCTCGAGCGCCATCTTGCGCGTGAGATCGCCCTGCGCCACCGCGTCGATGACGCGCGCGACCTCGATGGTCGGATGGACCAGGTCGTTGATGAGCGCGTTGACCGAGACGATCGCGGTCGCCCAGTCGCCCTTCATGTCGCCGAGCCCCGCGCGCTCGTCCATGCGGCCGTCGCGCCCGACCACGCGCTCGACGCGGATGAGCTCGTGGGTCAGGTCCGCGACGCGCGACACCGCGCCGTTGAACGCGCGAGAGAGATCGTTGACCATGGCCGACCCGCCGCCGACAGGCAGGCGCACGCCGAAGTCGCCCTGCTCACAGGAGCGCAGCGCAGCGAGCAGCGGCGCGAGCGCGGCGGCCGGCACCATGTCGCTCGCGTCCGCGTGCGCCGCCAGCTGCGGCGCTGGCGGCGGAGGTTCGACCAGTTCCGGCGAGCGTTTGCGCCGCGTACGACTGCGCGACGGCGTGCCACTGCCGTTCGAGGACCGCTCTCTCTGCATACGTCTCCTCCGGTCGAACGGCGTGTATTCTAATTCGCCTGACCGAACGCCTTCGCTGCCATCCTGCGCGCTTTCGTACGTCTTTTGCGCGCGAGACGGCGCCAACCGTGATGCGGCCACATGCGCGCTCGTGACCCGGTGTGGCGGGCGCAAGCGCGCGGTGTGGCAGTCTGCCTCGACCTCGCGTTACGGCCCCGACACGGCCGACGTCCGCGCCCGCGATTGACACGGCCGCCGATGCAGCGGCTAATGTCTGCCGGTTCATGCGAATTCTGAGCTACTTCCATGGCATCGATCCGGCCGCGGCCCTCGTGGTCGACGGTTCGGTGGTCGCCTACGTCGAGGAGGAGCGCCTCCTTCGCTACAAGCACGCGGCCAACATCTTCCCCGTCCGGGCCATCAAGTCGTGCCTCGATCTGGGTGGGCTCCACCTGTCCGACATCGACCTGGTGACCTATGGATTCGACGCACCCCGGTTCGCCTCGGGCGACATGGCGCGGTTCTACGACACCGTCAACCGGCGCTACCCGCCCGATGACGCGACCCGGCGCTGGCAGGAGCGGCTGACGGGGCTGTTCGCTCCGGCCGCCATGCGGGCCACGATGGTCGCCAACCTCGTGCGCCACTTCGGGGTCGAGCCAGACCAGGTGCCGGAGCTGGTCTTCTATCCCCACCACAAGACGCACGCGGCCGGCGCCTTCTGGCTCTCGCCGTGCGAGGAGGCGCTGGTCCTCACGCTCGACGGGTCGGGCGACAGCGAGTGCACCGTGCTCTGGCGCGGCTCCGGCACGTCGCTCGAGCGGCTGCACCGGATCGAGATCCCGCACTCGCTGGGCTGGTTCTACGCGGCGATGACCGAGCTCCTCGGGTTCGAGGCGTACGACGGCGAGTACAAGGTGATGGGGCTGGCGCCGTACGGGCGGGAGAACCTGGACGTCCGCAAGAAGCTGGCCGAGGTGGTGAAGGTCGGCCCGAGCGGCTGGGACTACGAGGTGGACCCGAAATACATCCACCACGGCCCGCACACGTACTCGGACCGCTTCACCGACCACCTGGTCTCGCTGATGGGGCTGCCGCCGCGCCAGGGACCGCGCGCGATCGAGCCCATCCACGAGGACATCGCGCTCGAGACCCAGCTCCTGCTCGAGGAGACGGTGCTGCGCCTGCTCGGGCACTGGCAGCGCGAGACCGGGCTGCGCCAGCTCTGCATCAGCGGCGGCGTCGGTCTCAACGTGAAGCTGAACAGCCGCATCCACCGGACGGACATGTTCGACGAGGTGTTCGCGTTCCCGGTGCCCAACGACTCGGGCCTGTCGATCGGCTCGGCCATCGGGGTGTGGGTCGAGCGCACCGGCAAGCGCCCGCCGCCGCTCCGCCACCTCTACCTGGGGCCGAGCTGGAGCGACGAGGACATCGAGCTGCAGATCCGCAGCTGCGGGCTGGCCTACCGCAAGTGCGACGACATCGCGGCCGACACGGCGGAGCTGCTGGCGCAGGGCCGCGTGGTCGGCTGGTTCCAGGGCCGGCTCGAGGGCGGGCCGCGCGCGCTGGGCGGCCGCTCCATCCTGGCCGACCCGCGCCACGTGCAGGCGCGCGACCGGGTCAACGCCGCCATCAAGTTCCGCGAGTACTGGCGTCCGTTCTGCCCCAGCCTGACCGAGGAGGCGGCGAGCCGCTACTTGAAGAAGGCGGGCGCGGCGCCGTTCATGATCCTGGCGTTCGAGGCCACCGACGAGGCGCGCGACCAGGCGCCGGCCGTCGTGCACGTCGACGGCACGGTGCGGCCGCAGACCGTGGACGCGGAGTCCAACCCGCGCTACCACCGGCTGCTGCAGGCGTTCGAGGCGCGGACCGGCGTGCCGGTCCTGCTCAACACGTCGTTCAACATCAAGGGCGAGGCGATCGTGTGCAGCCCGCGCGACGCGCTGCGCACCTTCTGGTCGACCGGCATCGACGCGCTGGCCATCGGGTCGTTCCTGATCGAGAAGCCGGAGCCGCCGCTGGCGACGAAGCCGGAGGACGTGCTGCGATGAGCCGGATCCTCGTCATCGCACCGCACGCCGACGACGAGACCATCGGCATGGGCGGGACCATCGCCCGCTACGCGCGCGAGGGCCACCAGGTGGTGGTCGCGGTGGTGACCGGCCACGGCGACGAGGGGCCGCACCCGCTGTGGACGCGCGACGTGTGGGACCGCGTGCGGGCCGAGGCGCGGCGCGCGTGCGAGACGCTCGGCGTGGTCGAGCTGGTGTTCGACGAGGTGCCGGCCGCGATGGTGTCGGACCAGCCGCTGTGGAAGCTCAACCAGGTGACCGGCGCGATCATCGAGCGGGTGCAGCCCGACGCGCTCTTCGTCCCGTTTCCGTTCGACCTCCACCGCGATCACCGCGACGTGTTCCACTCGGTCTCGGTGGCCTGGCGCTCGTCGTCGGCGACCGGGCGCAAGATCCGCGACATCCACTGCTACGAGGTGCAGTCGGAGACGCACTGGAACATCCCGTACGTCGAGGCGGGCTTCCTCCCGACCATGTGGATGGACATCAGCGACACGCTCGAGGTCAAGCTCGAGGCGCTGTCCTGCTATGCGAGCCAGATCCGCCCCGCGCCGGACGCGCGCTCGCTCGAGGCGGTGCGCGCGCTGGCGGTGTGGCGCGGCTCGCAGATGGCGATGTCCGCCGCCGAGGCGTTCGTGACCGTGCGGACCCTGCGGTAGGCGCGGTCGTCGTGGAGGGCCGGCCCGCGCTCAGGTGAGCGCGACGCCGGCGGCCAGGACGGCCAGGACCAGGAGGGCGATCAGGGCCCCGCGCAGGTAGCGCTCGCGGGCGAACGAGGCGAGCATGACCAGCAGGCCGGCGGCGGGCAGCGCGACGATGGCGGCGATGCCGGCGACGACGACGGGCGTGCTGCTGGCGACGAGTCCGAGCGCGATGACGGCCGTCGCCGACCAGGTGACGACGTCGAACAGGCGCGCCAGCGTGTCGTCGAGCCTCATGGTGTGCCCCGGACGATGTCGACCCCGGCGGCGCCCAGGACCATCAGGCCGGCCAGGAGGATGAGGAGGGCGACGAACAAGGTGCGCAGGCGCTCGGCGGACATCGCGAGCAGGACGCGCGCGCCGAGGAGCGCGCCGACCACCGAGCCGAGGGTGACCGGCCCGGCGATGGCGGGCACGACGTCTCCGCGCAGGAAGTAGGCGCCGGCGCTCGCGCTGGCCGTGATGCCGATCATGAGGTTCGACGTCGCGGACGAGACCTTGATCGGCAGGCGCAGGGCGCTGTCCATCGCCGGGACCTTGAGGACGCCGCTTCCGATGCCGAGCAGCGCGGACAGGAGGCCGGCCCCGACCATGAGGGCGAGGCCCAGCGGCAGGCGCTGCACCCGGTAGGCGACGTCGCGGCCGCCGGCGTCGCGGTAGACGCCGTCGAGCCGGGATGGCCGCTCGCCGGGCGGCGCGGCGACGACGTTGTCGGTCCGGCGCGCGCGCATCTGCCAGGCCGAGACCACCAGCACGGCCGCGAACAGAGCGTAGAGGGTCGCCACCGGGACGGCGCCGGCGAGCAGGACGCCGGCGACCGCGCCGATGGTGGTCGCGCTCTCCAGCACCACGGCGAGGCGCAGGTTGGTGAGCCCGGCGCGCAGGTAGGGCGCCGCGCCGGCGCACGAGCAGGCGATGACCGACACCAGGCTGGCGCCGATCGCGAGGTGGATCGGGATGCCGAGCAGCATGGTCAGCATCGGCACGATGAAGATGCCGCTGGCCATGCCGAGCATGCCGCCGAGCGCGCTCGCGACCAGCGCCATGGCGAACAGGACCGGCTCCTGGCTCATCGCCTGCCCCGACGCGCCAGGCGGGTCACGAAGCTGACCCGGTCGCCGCGGTAGTACAGCCTCTCGTGGTCGACCGGGCGACCGCCCGCCGCGTACGAGGTGCGCTCGATGACGAAGAGCGGGCTGCCGGCGCGGACCCCGAGGGCGCGGGCGATGGGCGGCGGCGCGGCCGCGGCCTCGAGGCGATACTCGGCCTCGACCAGCGGCGTGCGGTACTTGCGCTCCAGCAGGTCGAAGATGGGCCGGTTCTCGAGGTCGTCCGCCATGATGCGCTCGCCGAGCTCGCGCGGCAGGTAGGTGTCGTCGAAGGAGATGGGCTCGCCGTCGGCCAGGCGCACGCGCTGGATCCGCACCACGCGCGTGCCGGTCCGCACGCCGAGCACGCGCGCTACCTCGGCCGTGGCGGGCGCGATCGCGCGGCCGACCACGCGCGCGCTGGCCCGGCGGCCCTGCGCCTCCATGTCCTCGACGAAGCCGCTCAGCGCGGTCAGCTGGTGGGCGATCCTCGGCTCGCTGACGAACGTGCCGGTGCCGCGCCTGATCTCGACCAGCCCCCGCCGGGCCAGGTTCTGGATGGTCTGGCGGATCGTGATGCGGCTGACCGAGAACTGCCTGGCCAGCTCGTGCTCGGCTGGCAGGCGATCGCCGACGTGGAGCTCGCCGCCGCCGATCCGGGCGGCCAGCGTGTCCTCGACCTGGGCGTAGAGCGGCCGGCGATCGGCGGTGCGGTCCACGGGCCACGGTTATGACATCCAGACATCATGATGTCTAGCGAGCCGGCCCGGGAACGAGAGGGGGAGCGGGAGCCGGCGCGGAGGGCGATGGAGGGGCAGGAGCGGGAGGAGCGGGGGGGGCCGCAGGATCGATCGGCCCGGCCGCCGGCAGGGCCTGGCGCTCGAGCTGGCGCAGGACGGCGCGCTCCTCGTCGACCTGGCCGACCTGGCGGGAGATCTCGGCGACCAGGCCGCGCAGGCGCCGCGGGCTCTTGCCCGGCACGTAGCCCATGCGGCGCAGTCGCTCGATGGCGCCGAGGAACTCGCCGCGGCGCTCGAGGACGCGCTCCACCGCGCGCACGCTGTCGTTCGAGTCGAGCACGACGTAGGGCGTGATGAGCACGACGAGGTTGGCCTTCTCCTCGTGCGTCTCGCGCCGGCGGAACAGCGCGCCGAGCACCGGGAAGTCGCCCAGGAGGGGAATCTTGGTCTCGACGGTCTGCGCCTTGTGGGTCATGAGCCCGCCCAGGACGGCGCTCTCCTGATCGCCGACCACGACCGCGTTCTTGATCTGCCGCTTGCTGGTGGATGGACCCAGGTCGCTCGACCCGGGCAGGAGCTCCTCCAGGACCAGATCGATGTCGAGGCGGACCTTGCCGCTCGCGCCCACGTGCGGCGTCACCTTGAGGGTGAGGCCGACGTTCTCGCGCTCGACCACCGGCACCGAGCCGCCTGCCGTGCCGGGCAGCCCGGTCACGCCGGTCACGAACGGCACCGTCTCGCCTGCCGACAGCAGCGCCTCGACGTGATCGGTGGTCATGACCTGCGGGGCGGACAGGATCTCGACGTGGTTGCTCTGCGCCAGGGCCTGGAACAACACGGTGAACGACGGGATGCTGGTCCCCAGCAGGGTCTCGGCCCCGGGGATGGCCGCGCCGACCACGCCGCCGAGGAATCCGCCCAGGCCGGCCGCGGCGGCGGCCGCGCCGGCGGCGGCCGCGCCCGTCCCGCCGGCCGCGCCGTCCTGGCCGCCGAGGCCCTGGAGCGAAGACAGCTGCGGGTGACCGAGCGAGCCCAGCCACAGCCCGTTGCGCGTCAGGCGGCCGACGTGCCAGCTGGAGCCGATCGTGCGCGACCACCCGGATCCGACCTCGATGATGAGCGCCTCGATGAAGACCTGGGGCCGCGGGACGTCGAGCTGGTGCAGGATGCTCTGCAGCGCCAGATCGTCGCGGTCGGAGCCGAGCACGAGCAGCGCGTTGCTGAGCGGGTCGGCGGTGACGCGGACGTCCCCCTGCAGGTCGATGGGCGAGTCCGGGCCGCCCGCCCCGGGCGCTGGCGCCGGCGCCGGCCCGCCCGTCCTCGCGACCGGCCCGCGCCGCGCGGCGCCCGGCCTGCCGCCAGCGGCTGGCGACGACTCGCGCTGGCCGAGCAGCGCGCCCAGCGTCTCGGCCATCTTCTCGGCGCTGGTGTTCTCCACGAAGTGCACGTGGACGCGGCCGCCGCTGCCCGAGCCCTCGACGTCGACATCGAGGCGCTCGACCAGCGCGCGCGTGCGCTCGTACGCGGCTCGGCTGGCCAGGAGGATGAGCGAGTTGGTGCGCTCGTCGGCCAGGATGCGCGCCGGCGCCGCATCGGCGGCCGGCGCGTCCGGTCGGCCCGGCGGCGCGGACGGCGCCGGCGTTCGCGCCGCGTCGGGTGTGAGGAGCGAGCGCAGCGTCTCGACCAGGTCGCCCGCGCCCGCGTGGCGGAGCGGCAGGAAGTAGAGCCCCTGATCGGAGCCCGGCCGGTCGATCTCCTCCATCATGTCGCGCATGGCCGCGATGTGGCTGCCGTGATCGGTGACCACGACGACGCCGGCCCAGCCGAGCTCGACGATCTCGCCCGCGCCCGAGGCGAGCGGGGTCAGCGCCTGCGCGAGGTTGGCGCTGGTCACCTGGCCCGGCCGGAAGATCGCACGCACCAGCTCCTCGCCGCCCGGCGCCCGCTCCACCCTGCGGAAGAGCGGCAGCGCGTGTCGCTTCGCCGTGGGCGCCTCGACGATCTCGAGGAACTCGCCCTTGGGCACCACGGTCAGGTTCATGCCCTCGAGCGCGACCAGGAACAGCCGCCACGCCGCCGGCGGCCCCATCGGGCGCGGCGCCATCACCGTCACGTCCAGCTGCCGCGCGCCCACCGCGCCCGAGTAGACGAGGTTCTTGCACGTGAAGCTCATCGCCCAGCCGGCCAGCTCGGCCAGCTTCAGCCCGGGGCGCAGGTTGATGGTCACGTCGCTCTGCGCCTTGCCGCAGCGGTAGAGCGCGTCGTCCTCTCCCGCGGCGTCGCCGACGACGGGCGCGTCGCGGGCGGGCCCGGCCGCCTTCCCGCCGCGCTCGGCATGGTCGCGCCCGGCGTGCTCGCGCCCGGTCTGCTTGCGCCCGGCGCGGTCGCGCTCGGTCTGCTCGCGCCCGGCATGGTCGCGCGCGGCGCGGTCGGGGCCGGCCCGCCCGTCAGCCGGCGCTGCCACCAGGAGGGTCATCGCCACTGCCACCTGCCAGATCCGCCGGATCGCGGTCGAATGCGCCATGGCATGTCCGCCTTTTCAAGCGCGGTGCCATCGCATCCACTCGCGCAACCCGCGCGCTTGCGGCCGCGCGCGCGCCCGCGCCGCCCGCAGCGCTGCCAGCCTGTCCTCGCGCGTGGCGCCCGTCGCGACGGATCGTCAGACGGGCTGCCGCACGACCAGGAGCCGGATCAGAACGCCTCGAGCAGCGCGAAGTAGTACGCCGAGTCGTCGTTGCTCCTGGCCACGTCGAGCCGGACGTGGATGCGCTCGCGCGGCTTGATGGCGAAGCGCAGGCCGCCGCCGACCGAGTACTTGAGGCCGGTCACATCGAAGTCGCCGATCGTGGACGCCACGCGCCCGAGCCCGCCGAACGCCACCCCGCCGAAACGCCACCACAGGGGATAGCGGTACTCCACCTGCGCGGCGATGAAGTGCCGGTCGCGGAAGCGGCCCTCGAGCATGCCGCGCATGAGGCCGCTGCCGCCCGCCTGCGACATGTGGCTGAAGGGCGGGTCGCCGCCGCGCAGATCGACCTGCCCGTCCACCGCCAGCACGTGCTCGCCGCCCAGGCCGAAGAACCAGCTGGCGTCGAGCACGAGCCGCGTGAAGTCGAAGTCGCTGCCGAGCGCCGAGCCGTAGATGCGCGGCGACAGCGTCACCAGGCCGCCCGATCGGGGCGCGAACGAGTGATCGCGCGAGTCCCAGCGCAGGAGCATCCCGAGCCCGGACACCAGCCCGCCGCCGCTGCCGGTCACCTCGCCGGCCTCGAGCATGCCGCCGTCCTCCACATCGGAGACGTCCTCGTAGCGGGCCTCGTACAGGGCGCCGGCGTAGAGGTTGCCCGCGATGCGCCGGACCACCTCGGGCCGGAAGGTCGCGCGGACCGCCGTGTAGTCCTCGCCGTCGGCGAAGCGGGTGTCGTTGCCGACGCCGAAGTAGGTGTAGTCGAGGTAGCTCACCCATGTGCTACCGCCGAGGTGATAGAGGCCATCGGCGAACCACACGTCGGGGTCGAGGCTCACCATCCCGCGCGCGGACGCCGATCCCTCGACCGTCAGGACGACACGCGAGGTCTTCTCGCCGGACGAGCCGCGCCGGAAGTAGCGCATCAAGGCGCCGGCCACGGTCAGGCCGTGATCGGGCGTGTAGGCCACGCCGGGCAGGACGACCCAGCCGGCCCGGCGCGGGGCCGGCTCGGGCTCCGCGCCGCCGGACACCTGCCCTTGCTCGGCCGGCGCCGGCGCGTCGTCGGCCGACCCGGCCGGAGGGACCCCGTCGGGGTCGGGTGCCGGTGCGGTTCCCGGCGCCCGCGCCGGATCCTGCTCCTCCGCCGGATCGGGAGCCGATGGGTCGTCGGTTGGCGGCTCCTGTGCCGCTGCGGTACCCGCGCCCCAGGTAGCGAAGAACAGGAGAACGGGTACAGCGGATCCGGCAGCGACGAGCCTCAATTCACTCTAGCGTGACGAATCGAGCCCGCGGCGTCCACCGGGCATGCTGGCGCTCACTCACTCGTACGCGCCACGGTACACCGGCTTGCCGTCCTCGCCCTCGACCTCGGAGCCCTGGACGTCGTTCTCGTCGAACTGAACCGTCTTGCCCGCCTTCTTCTCGAGCACGACGCTGCGCTTGGCGCGGGCGGCCTTCTCGTGGAAGCCGGTGATGTCGGCCGGCGCGGGCGCTGCTGCCGGTTTGGCAGCGTCGTGGGTGTGATCGACCGCCTCGACGAAGTAGGAGCGCAGGAGCTTGTCCTGGAACTTCTGGAACAGGGCCGGCGAGCCGAAGGTCTCGATGGCGACGACCTTCCCGCCGAGCGCGACCACGAACCCGATCATCTGATCCTTCTCGCTCACGCCGGCCAGCCCGCCCCGGATCGCCTTGTCGTAGCTCGCGATCGACGTCTTGACCGTGCTGTCCTGGGTCACGCCGCGGTAGGTGTCGGTGTCGTTGGTCAGCTTGCGCTTGGCGTTCTTGGCCGCGACCTCCTTCCACACCTCGCCCTGGTCCTCGAAGCTGGCCTTCTTGCGCAGCTCGGTGTGGGCGAGGGCCTGGGCCGAGGAGAACTCGGCCTTGCGCCCGCTCCAGCGGCCGTGCTCGACGCAGAAGACCGGCACCTGCTCGGTCACGTGCGGCGCGACGATCGTGTTCTTGCCGATGATGCGGTCCTGCTTGCCGCCGATGACCACCTCGCCGGCCATGAGGAAGAGCGGGCGGTCAGACTGGTTGCGCAGCTCCAGGTGATTGACGTCTCCCCCCTCCCCCTTCTCGACCACCTGGACCAGGTGCTTCTCCATGCCCTCGTCGAGCACGAGGTAGTTGGTGTCGTGCCTGGTCTTCGCGGTCGAGATGACCGGGAACACGGCCAGGTTGGCGTGCTTGATGGGCTCGAGGACCACGCTCTCCTTGTCGAGCGCGATCCGATTCGCGGCTTGATTCACTTGATCGTTCTTCCCCGGTTTCGGTTTCTGGCCTGGTTTGGGTTGCTGAGCGGAGACGGCGGTCGGGAGCGCGAGCAGCGCGCATGCGGCGAGGACTCGGCGGATCATGGCAAACCTCCGGCGCGCTACCAACGCGCGACCTCGCCGCCCGTTTCAAACTGCCGACGCGCGCCGCCGCCCGCGCGTGGCATGGGTGATGCACCTCTGCGGCGGCGCCCGCAGCGAGGAGGAAGAAATGCGCAGAACCGCGGCGCCACTCTGCGTGATGGTGTGGCTCCTCTTCACAGGCATCTCGCCCGCGCGTGCCGAGCCAGCACGGTGGCCGCGCTCCGGTCCGGTGGCCCGGTTCGGCAGCGCGGTCGGCTTCAGCGAGATCGGCGACCGATCGGTGTCCACGCTCGGCGGACAGATCGCGCTCGGCTACCGGCTCGGACCCTTCGTGCTCGACGCGGAGTACGAGAAGCTGGCCATGCTGCACTACCTCGAGGACCTGGGCACGAACATCGGGCTCGGCGACCTCTCGCGGATCGGCGTGTCGGGGCGCCTGTTCGTGCTGCACCTGGGGCGCGGCGGGCCGGAGGCGAGCTCCCTGTTCCAGATCTACGTCGAGGGCGGCGCCGGACGGCAGAGCGGCCGCTGGTCGAACGGCGACGAGTTCGACCGCGACGACGTCAGCGCGGGCACCGGCTTCGTCCTCGATCACCGCTTCCGGCCGCGCCACCGCGGGCTGCCGTTCCAGTCGATCGGCTGGCAGCTCGGCTGGCGCATGACCGCGGCGCGCGCCGACGGGGACAGCGTGTTCCTGGCTCAGTCATGCAAGGGGAAGAAGTGCCGGCCGCCGCCCATGCCGCGGGCGGACGTCGACCTGGGCCTCCTCGTCACGTGCGCGATGACGGCGGCCTGGTAGGCGCACGCTCGTCACTCGAGCTGCAGGCCGCACTCGCCGCACGCGCCGTCGACCAGCGGCGCGGCGGTGCCGCACGCCGGGCACGGCGGCTCCTCCCCCTCCGGCGCCTCGACGCCGATCTTCATCGACGCCAGGTCGACTCCCTCGCGCTCGAGGTGGTCCTTCCACTCGCGCTGGAGCAGGGCCGCCACCGCCGGCGCGTCCTCCGCGCGCACGAGCAGCGACACGGCCCCCGGCGCGCCTCCGCCCTCGGGCGGCGGCGTCGCCACCACCGCCGGGATGTCTCTCTCGAGACACTCCTGCCACAGCCGCTTCACCTCGGCCAGGCGGCCGTGGACCAGCGGGACGAGCTCGCCCTCGGTCTCCTCCAGAAGCCTCGACGCCTCGCGCTCGGTCATGAGCGCATGATAGTCCGCCGGCGCCGAGGTCAACAGCCGAGCTGGAGCAGCATCTCCTCGGTCATGTGGGCGATCTCGAGGCAACCGGCGGCGACCCTCGCCCGCGCATCCGGCGATGTCTCGGCGTCCTCGTGCCAGCGCCGGGCGGCCGCGGCCAGCTGCACCTTGCTGTCCTCGGGGACGCCGGGGCAGGCCAGGAAGCGCGCGACCACCGCGTCGCATGCGGCGGCGCCCATCTCGTCGAGTCCGGCGTCGGCGCCGGCATCGGCGATGGAGGTGGAGGCGCCAGCGCCGGCATCGGCGGCGCCGGGGACGCCGTCCGCCTCGCCGCTCGGCCCGGCCGCCGCGGCGCGCGCGGGCCCGGCAGGCTCGGCCGCGCGAGCGCCGCACGCCTGCGCGGCGAGGGCGGCGAGGAGCAGCGCGCATGGCCAGGCAGCTCGCGGCATGTCGCCGATCATGACGCCCCGCCTCGGCGGCCGGTCTACCGGGCGCGCAGGCGGCGCGCGATCCGCATCGCCATCTCGAGCGCCTGCTCGTAGTTGAGGCGCGGGTCGACGCGCGAGCGATAGGCGCGCTCGAGGTCGGCCTCGACGACGCCGCTCGCGCCGCCGATGCACTCGGTCACGTTCTCGCCGGTCATCTCGAAGTGCACGCCGCCCAGGATGCTGCCCATGCTCTGGTGGATGTCGAAGGCCTGCTCCAGCTCCGAAAGGATGTTGTCGAAGCGGCGCGTCTTGAAGCCGTTGGCGGTGTTCTCGGTGTTGCCGTGCATCGGGTCCGAGCACCACACCACGGTGCGGCCGGTGCGCTGCACGGTCTCGATCATCGGCGGCAACCTGGCCGCGATGTCGCGCGCGCCCATGCGGTGGATGAGCACGATCCGCCCGGGCTGCTGGTCCGGATCCAGCACCGCCAGGAGCTCCGTCAGCCACTCCGCCGTCATCGACGGACCGATCTTGATGCCGATCGGGTTCAGGATGCCGCGGAAGTACTCGACGTGCGCGCCCTCCAGCTGCGCCGTGCGCATCCCGATCCACGGAAGGTGGGTGGACAGGTTGTACCAGCCCGTCCGCCGCGGCACCGTCCGCGTCTGCGCCTGCTCGTAGAGCAGCGCGAGGCCCTCGTGGCTGGTGTAGAAGTCGACGCGGCGGGTCTCGCTGAAGCGCTGGCCCGACACCGCCTCCATGAACTCGAGCGACTCGCGCAGCGAGCTGGCGATGCGCTGGTACTCGTCGGCCAGCGACTTGTCCTTGACGAAGGAGAGGTCCCAGTACTCGGGGTGGTGAAGGTCGGCGAAGCCGCCCTCGCCCAGCGCGCGCGTGAAGTTCAAGGTGAGCGCGGCGCGCTCGTAGCCGCGCAGCAGGAGCTGCGGGTCGGGGGTGCGCGCCTCGAGGGTGAAGCCGCTGCGATTGACCAGGTCGCCGCGGTAGCTCGGCAGGCTCACGTCGCCGCGGCTCTCGAGGTCGGTCGAGCGTGGCTTGGCGTACTGGCCGGCCAGACGCCCGACCCGGATGACGGCCTTCCGCCCGCCATAGATGAGGACGAGGCTCATCTGCAGGAGGATCTTCAGCTTGGACGCGATCGCCGCCGGATCGCACTCGTCGAAGCTCTCGGCGCAGTCACCGCCCTGGAGCAGGAAGAGCTCGCCGCGCGCCGCGCGGGCCAGCAGCCCCTTCAGGCCCTCGACCTCCCACGACGTCACCAGCGGCGGGAGTCGCGAGAGCTCCTCCACCACGCGGGCGACCACCTCGGGATCCGGATAGACCGGCTGCTGCGTGGCCGGCTTTTCTTGCCAGGAACTCGGACGCCAGTCTCTCATCCACCAACCCCCCGCCCCACAGTAGCAAAAAAAATGGGCCCCCGTCGGGGGGCCCTGGAACCTGGCGCAGAATCCGGGCCAGGAGCCCCGAAGAGCGCCTGGCGGGCCACGCGTCAGGTGAAAGGCGTGGGCAGAGAGTCGGAGATGGTGGAGTCGAGGTCGGCTTTCAGTGGTCGGCTTTCAGTGGTCGGCTTTCAGCGGTCGGCTTTCAGCGGTCGGCTTTCAGTGGTCGGCTTTCAGCGGTCGGCTTTCAGCGGTCGGCTTTCAGCGGTCGGCTTTCAGCGGTCGCCCGTCAGCAGCCAATGCCTTTCAGGGACTGGTCGGACTGCTGCATCGACTTCTTGCAGTCGTCGGCCGCGGCCTTGGCGGCGTCGCCGCCC
>Ga0126377_10001779_pt1 | contig 14382 bp, 11 predicted proteins | sample PanSoiMetPlot_22_FD_92647 | JGI IMG/M metagenome (GOLD analysis project Ga0126377, IMG submission 92647) | Tropical forest soil microbial communities from Panama - MetaG Plot_22 | ecosystem: Environmental > Terrestrial > Soil > Tropical forest > Bulk soil | place: Panama | collected 2016-02-17
GCTCCGACTCGACGACGAGCTGTCTGGAGGGCGCGGGCGGGTCGATGCGATCGAGCTCGGCCTGGAGCTTGAGCGGTCTGGCGGAGGTCGCCGTCAGGTGCCGCACGTAGGTCCGGAAGCCAGGGTGCTCGACCGTGATTGCGAGCTCCGCGCAGGGAACGGCGACGTGGGCGAGCGGCCCCACCGCGACCTGCTTGCCGTCGACCAGAACACGCGCCGCCGAGGGGCGCGTGCCGACCGTCAGCGAGCAGGCCTCCCTGGCGGGCGGCGCGGCGGCGGGCGCGTCAGCCGCGCTCGCCGAGGCGGCCACGGGCGCACGTTCGGAGCTCGCCGGAGCAGGGGGCAGCGCCGGAGCCGGAGCGGAAGCTGCCGAAGGGACCGGCTGGGCCGGGGGCGACGTCAGCGGCGGCCCCGCCGTCTGCGGTGCCGGTGCCTGCGCCGCGGGCGCGGACGGCGCGGCCGCCGTCTGGGGCGGTGCAGCCGCGAGCGCCGTCGCGGGCGCGGCGGTCGTCGGCGCGGGCGCGGTCGCAACCGTCGCGCGCTGGCCCTCGTGGAAGACGAGGTATCCTCCAAAGAACCCGAGGCCGATGGAGAGCAGCGCGGTCACCACGTATCCGACGGCGCCGATCGAGAACAGGACCGGCTGGCGAGCGGTCGCGGCCGGCCCGCCGCCGTAGGACGGGGCCGGCTGGCGATCGGCGTAGGTGGGGACGCCGAAATCCTGGATCGGGAAGTGGCCCGATTCCTGGATCGGGAAGCCGCGCGACTCCTGCCGCGGGAAGCGCCCCGATTCCTGGAGCGGGAAGCCGCGCGACTCCTGCCGCGGGAAGCGCCCCGATTCCTGGATCGGGAACCGCCCGGTCTCGTGCGCCCGGAAGGTGCCGACCTCGTGGACCGGGACCGGGAACGGGCCGCTCTCCTGGTAGCGGAACGACCCCGTGTCGTGGAACCGGCGCGATCCGTCGTAGACCGAAAACTGGCCGCTCTCCTGGTAGGGATGCGCCGTCACCGGTCGCGTGAGCACTTCCTTCACCATGCGCGGCACGGCGCCGGTCGCGTGCCCGCCGACCACGACGACCGGCGGGGAGTGAATCACCACCTGCTCGGGGACGCCGGACATCTCCATCGGGCTCGAGCCGATCGAGTGGAGCGTCGGGTGCTTCGCGGGCGCCGGCACGATGTCCTCGTGGATCACGCACTCGATGAGGTCGTCGAGCGCGTCGTCCGACAGATCGGCCAGCGGGTTGGCCTGCACGGCGCTGGAATCGCCGAAGTCGATCGAGCTCAGCAGCGCCGCCGGATCGGCCACCTCGGTGACGTCGTCCGCCTCGTCGCGCTGCTCCTTCAGGTGGAGCATGCGCGCGTGAAAGGCCAGAGACTCGCCGGTCAGGCGCAGCATGCGGAAGCGCAGGCCGCTGGTCGAGTCGGGTCCCGACAGGCGGGCGGGGCTCTCGATCACCTCTCCCTCGCCGCGCAGGATGGCGCGCCCGCTGCGCAGCTCGACCGAGAACTGGCGGCGCAGCCCGACGGTGAAGGAGCTGCGCGTGGCGATGAAGATGACGTCCCCGTCGACGAGCGGCGCGAACGAGCGCAGGAGCTCGACCTCGGAGTCGAAGCGTGTGCCGAAACGAAGGAGGCGTTCCTGCACCGGCCCCTTCAGGTCCGCGTTGACTTCAGCCATCGCCGTCGCCGTCACGTCGCGCCCTGGCGCGACAGGTCTCGAGATGCGGGCGCGAGCATAACTGCTCGGGGCAGTTTTCAACAACCCCTCCACAACCGCAGCTGCCAGCGATACCATCCGGGCCGCCATGCGCCGCTCCTGCGCCATCCTGCTGGGCTGCATCGCGCTCAGCGCCGCGCTCGCCCCGGTGGCGGGCGCGGGCCCGGCCGGTCGCGCCGAACCGAAGCTGGTGCGCGAGGCCCGCAAGCACAAGAGCGCCGGGCTGGAGCACCTCAAGCGCCATCATCTCACCCGGGCGATCGAGGAGCTGCAGATCGCCTACGGGCTCTCGCCCGACCCCGACGTGCTCTATCACCTCGGTCAGGCCTACAACGCCAGACAGGAGTACCCGCAGGCGCTCTACTACTATCGGGCGTATCGCGACAAGGATCCCGCCGGAGCCAGACGCCGCGGCGTCGACCAGATCATCGAGGCGCTCATCGCCCTGGGCGCCGCGGGCCCGCCGGAGAGCCAGCCCGCGCCGTCGGGCGGCGGCGCCCGCATCGAGGAGCGCAGGAGCGGTCCGCCGGTCGGGCCCGAATCCGGGCCGGCGGAGGCGCAGACGCCGGCAGGAGCCGGCGACGCGGGCTCGTCCGGCGCGCAGGCCGACAGCGGCCCGCAGCTCTCCGCCGAGGTCGATGCCGGGCAAGCCGCGATCGACCAGGCCGGCAGCGGCAAGCGCCTGGCCGGGCTCGCGACGATGTCGCTGGGGCTGGCCGCGGCCGGCGCCGGCCTCTACTTCGCGGCGGTAAGCGATCGGACGGCCGACCACTTCGACGGCGGCAGCGAGCTTCGCAGCGAGAACCGCGACGAGCGCAGGAACGGGATCATCCTCATGGGCGCCGGCGGGGCGGCCGTGGCGGCGGGCGCGCTGGTGTACGTGCTCGGGCGATTCGAGCGGGGAAACGGGACGCACATCGCGGTGACGCCGTCGTCGAGCGGCTTCGCGCTGTCGCTCGCCGGCGGCTTCTGAGCGCTCGATCGCCGACGACTCGGTGTTCAGGTTTCCCACGTTGTGCGCGCGGCGCCTCCGCGTTCTCGGCGTGTCTCGTCGTCGCGCGTTCTGCCGGCGACGGCAGCGTGATACGAATGAACCAGCAAGGAGGTAGAGATGCCGACAAGCGCCGCCGAGCTCGAGACCCTGGCCCGCAAGATCTTCGATCGTCCGCACCCCGACGACGTGCGCGAACAGGTCAAGGCTCTGCAGGAGGTGGCCCCGCTGGCCGAGGAGCTGGCGAACTGCGCCTTCCGCGACAAGGACAGGACCGCCTGGCGGCTGGTGCAGGAGGGCGTCTTCAACCTCCCGGTGTTTCGCGTCAGCTCGGGCAAGTCCATCGAGTCGCGGCGCCGTCCGATGATGCGCGGCGCGGTGCTGTCGACCGGCATCTGCGACATCATCTGGGACGTCGAGGAGAGGAACCTGACGCGTCTCACGCCCCCGGAGCCGCTCACCGGCGACAGGGCAGCCGAGTTCCTCGAGGCGGAGTTCCGCAAGCGCAGCGTGCAGCATCACCCGCTGTTCGAGTACCTGGCCACCGCCCAGCTCACGGAGGAGCAGGAGCGCGCGGCGGTGCTGGCGTATCTGCACAGCGTCATGGTGCGGATCCGCACCGTGCACCGGTCCATCATGCTGGTGACGCTGCCGCTCGACTTTCACGACGCGGTGCTGCTGGGCAGGCTCATCACCGACGAGCTGGGTCACGGCGAGCTGGACCGCGCGCACGCGCAGCTGACCGCGATCGACATCGAGCGAAGCTGGGGCAGCCAGGTCGACTGGCACGCCCCGGTCAAGTCGGTCGAGATGAAGGCGATGCTGAACTGGAACCTCCGCACGGTGACCCACCCGGACTCGCTGTGGTCGTTCTGCGGGATCTTCTGCATCGAGTGGAACTCGTACCTGGAGCTGCGCGCCGCGCTGACCGCCCTCAGGCGGCGCGGCATCCCCGACTCGAAGATGGAGGTCCTGGTCGTGCACGGCGACGGCGACCCGTACGACCAGGATCAGCACGCCCTCCTGGTGCGCAACGAGCTCGGCCGCCGCATCGCCTCGCCCGAGGACTGCGAGCTGGTCTACAGCGGCCTCGCCTACCACCAGAGCCTCTACCACGGCTTCTTCGAGGTCGAGTTCGCCCAGCTGCGCGCCTCGGTCGAGGCGACCAGGCAAGCCTGATCAGCGCGTCGCCACCCGCGCCGGCGGTCACGCCGCGCGGGCGACGACCCTGGCGTGGATCGAGTCGTACATCTTCCAGCGCAGCCGGAGCTGGAGGGTGGCGCCCTCGACCACGGCCGCACGCTGCGCGGCGGTGTGGCAGACCGACTTGACGGACTCGAGCCACGCGTCGCTGTGCTGCTCGTCGGCGAAGGCGTGCGTGGTCCAGTACTCGACGGTGTGGTCGCCGAGCCCGCGCGCCTTGTTGATGGCGTGGTGGCGCCGCGACTCGGCCGGCCAGTTGGCTTCGACGGTGTAGAAGCAGCCGAGCGCCGCGGATGGGTCGCCCAGGTTGCACAGGCCGGTGCGGAGGTTCAGGAGCTCGGTGGACTCGAGCACCCAGTCTTCGTCCTCGATAGCCGCCTCGTACGAGTGGGCGAGGCCGAGGCTGTGCAGGAAGCGCTCGCGCAGGTCGTCGTGGGTCGCCGGACCGTCCAGCTCGTCGGCGAGGTTCTCGAGCACGGCCCGCCTCGCCTGATCGGTCGTGCGCTGGAACAGGCTGGCGAGCTGGTTGGAAAAGCCCTGGCAGCTGCCGAACCAGTTCTTGGCCCAGATCCGGTACGCCTCGAGGCTGCCGCTGCGATCGAGCTCGTCGAGCAGCGGGTGCCTGAAGGCGCCCCACTTGTCCACCGCCTCGAGGAGCATCGTCTCCATCGCGCGGCTGTCGATCTCCTCGGCGCTGCCAGCGCCGAGCTCTTCGCGCAGCGCGGCGAGCTTGGCCTGCATCAGCGTGCTCCAGACCACCCCGGCCACGGGATCGCTCGGCGGCGCGAAGAAGGTGTCCTTGTTGAAGAGGTAGAGGACCGACTCCGCGCGCCGGCGCGCTTCCGGATCGCCTTCCTGGTAGGCGCGCCGCGCCAGGTCGAAGGTCGCCGCGGCGGCAGCAGCGATCGACTCCGAGCCAGCTTGGCTCGTGGGTGCCCGTGCAGCGCCGAGATCCTGGCTCGGCCGGGCCAGTTCGGCGGCCGGCTGATTTCCCATCGAGCGAGATGGTATGGCAGCTCTCTCGTCGCCGCAACGAAGTCGCCGGTCAGTCGGCGCTTCTCCACCGTCAGAGAGCAAGACCCGCCGACACAGTGCCGCTGGTGTATTGATCCGTCGCACCCACGGCACCAGGGTTGCTCAGCATGCCGGTGCCGTTGAACTCGATGGAATAGCGCGTGTAGCTCCCGGCGAGCCGCACGAAGACGGATGAGAGCGCGCGGACCTCGAGCGAGAGGCCGAGCTCGAGCCCGGCCGTGCTCGAATCGCCGTAGGTCTCCGGCCTGAGCAGCTCGCCGCCGTCGCCGACGACCAGGTAGTGGGCGAGTGCACACAGGGCAACACGCCTCGTCCCGATCGGGATGCGCACATCGGCGCCGAGGGCGAGCGCGTCGTATGCGACGTCGGGGAGCGCGATGGACGTGTCGAGGATGTGGACCTGCTGTCGCAGATAGCCGGCCGAGGCGCCGAAGACCGGCTGCACGTCGCTGGTGCCGACGGCGAACCGGTAGACCAGCGCGACGTGGAGGCGCGACTCGCGCGCCAGGTCGGGCTCTCCGGCCGAGGCGCGCCCGAGAGTGCGCCCGTACTCGGCGAGCATGCCGAGCCCCTCGATCGCGCTGCCGCGCATGCGCCGCGCCAGCGGGCGGAGCTCGAGCGTCGCGCCCGGCCGCCAGCTCCAGCCGCTCCTGAATCCGCGCGGTCTCGCCGCATCCATGCCGGGCGCGCTCTCGAAGTCGAACTTGCGCGACGAGAGCGCGAGGCCCACCGCGAGGTCGATCCAGTCGAGGCTCTCGCGGCCTCTCGGCGGGGCGACCGAGACGGTGGGGGCGACCACGCCGAAGTCGGCGTCGGTCAGCTCGTCGCCTTCGCCGCCCGCCGGGGCCGGCGTCGGCTTGTCGCCGGGGCCGGGCGTGGCCGGCGGCGCCGGCTGCGCCTGGTCGGATGCCGGCGCGGCCGGCGGCTGGGGTGTCGGCGCGGCCGGCGGCTGCTCGGCCCGCGCGGCCGACGGCAGCGCCGTCACCGCCACGGCGAGCAGGCGCGCGATCAGCGGCGCGGCTCCGCCGCGAGGCGGCCCGGGCTCGCGCGCGCCACGACCCGTCCGCGAGCTCAATAGCTCCTCGTCAGCGTCAGGTCGACCTGGTTCACGTCGCGGCCGAACAGGTGCAGGCTGCGCACCAGCGCGCCCACGCTCCACTGATCGGTCAAGCGCTGGCTGTACTGCGCCGAGGCCACGTACTCGTTGGGCCGCTCGACGTCGGTGATGAAGAAGACGAGCAGGTCGCGCCCCATGACGTCGTTGAAGAAGTGGCGGTAGCCGACCAGCACGTCGCGCTGGAAGGGGTCGAGCTGCGCGCGGATCGCCTCGCTCTGGTTGACCGCCTGACCCTCGAGGATGACCGTGGCCTGCGCTCCGACCGCCGTCGTCCACGAATACTCGAGTCCAGCGGCCACCGCCTCGTGGTTCCGCTGCGGCGTGATGAGGAGCGATGCGGTCGGATCCGGCGCGCGGAAGGTCCGCATCACCGCCTCCAGCTTGAAGAGCAGGCCGCCAAACACCTCCACGTAGTTGAGGCCGGCCTGGGTGACCGTGTGATAGGTCGGGCGCAGCTCGCCGGTCTCGAGATCCGGCGTGAAGGTCGGCTGCGTGCGATCGCTGTGGTCGACGACGTGGAGCGCGATGTCCGCCGATCCCACCGTCTGCGCCAGCCGCACGGCGCCCTGGTGGGCGAACAGGCCGTCCGACGGCGTGCCGTCGCGGTCGATCCACAGCGCGTCGCCGAGCTCGACGACGCCGGGGGGGAGGAAGGACAGTCGCGAGGACGCCGGAAGCACGTTGGGCGCGATGCGGACCGGCATGTAGTAGGCGCTCAGCGAGCCCTGCAGGAAGCGCACCTGCATCTCCACCATCGGCTCGCCCAGCTTCTCCGGGTTGGCGAGGTCGCTGTCGAGGTTGCGACTGTTCATGACGTCGCTCGGGTGAAACGCCTCGGTCGTGCTCCAGTTGAGGACCTGCGATCCGATGACCAGGCTCACCGGACCGAGGGTGTAGGTCACGTTGGCTTCCTCGAGATCGAAGAAGTTGCGGGTCTCGTCGAGCGCGTCGAGGCGGGCGAATCCGCGCAGGCCGAGGCGCCACGCCCGCGCCCGGTGCTTGATCTCGAGCTTGGTGGTGAGCGCGAGGCCGATGTTTTCGGCGTCGTCTGGCGCACCGTCTGGATCGAAGACGCGGCTCTCGACGGAGACCGAGCCTCCACTCAGCGTGTCGGCGGCTCCCGTCCGGCCCGGGAGCAAGAGCCCGGCCGCGAACAGGAAGCAGGCCGGCGCGACACGAGCCCGGCTGCGGCGCGCGCCGCGAAGACCTCTGGCGGGGGCCAGCGGTCGGCTTTCGGGCATGGTCACGACGATGGCAGGAAGTCTCGGCGAGCGCGTTCAGCCCTGTCAAGCGACCGACCCACACGCGGGCACCGACGATCGACCACAGCCGCCCACAGTCTCTGCCGTCCGCGGCCCGCGCGGGGCTGCATCGTTGACCCTCGAAAGAGCCACTCCTATACTGCGCCGAGAAGCGTTACCCAAGGAGTGTGCATGACCCGCGTCGTTCTCATGGTGGTCACCGCGGCGGTGGTGTTCCTCGCTCGTCCCGAGCCCTCGGAAGCATGCGGGGTCAAGGTCAGCGCGAGGGCACCAGGCGTGAAGCGCGTCATGATCGCGCGCCGCGCAGCCGACCGGCCGACCAGGACCCTGACCGCTCGCCGTCCGATCCGCGTCGGGCCCGTCGCTCGCGCCGAGGGGCGCCGCGTGCCGATCGCCACCGGAAGCGGCACTCGCGCCTCGGGCCGGTCAGTGAGCGACCGCGCGGCCACTGCGGAGCCGAAGGAGACCCCGGTCGCGGCGGACACCACGGCCGCCAAGCCGGACAGCGGCGATCGCGTGGCGATGACGGAGACCAAGACCGAGGACACCGCGCCCGAGCCCGAGGCCGAGGAGCCGGCGGCTCCGAGCAAGAAGTCGGGCCGCTTCAGGGATCTGGTGTTCTTCAAGAACTCGTCGGCCGAGCTCATCCGTCCCGCCCGCACGAAGCTGAACAGTCGCGTGCGCTGGCTCAAGCACCACCGCGCCATGAACGTGGTGGTCGAGGGCCATACCAACACGACGGGGCCGGCCGCGGCGAACCAGGCGCTCAGCGAGGCGCGCGCCAACGCGGTGAAGGACTACCTGGTGGAGCACGGAATCGACGAGGACCGCATCGAGGTCTCGGCGTTCGGCATGACCAGGCCGGCCTTCAAGCCGGGCGAGAATCCCCGGAACCGCCGGACCGTCATCGTCCCCGTCGCGAAGTAAGGTCTCGCGGACAGACTACGGCGGCACCAGGTGCGGCTCGCCGCGCCGGTGCGCGTCGGCACGCAGCTCCTCGATGCGGGCGAGGAACAGCTCGGCCAGCTCCGGGTCGAACTGCGTGCCGGAGCATCGCTCGATCTCGGCGACCGCGGTCTCGTGCCGCAGCGCGCGGCGGTAGGCGCGGTCGCTGGTCATCGCATCGTAGGCGTCGGCGATGGCGACGATGCGGCCCAGGATCGGGATGCCGTCCTTGCCCAGCCCGCGCGGATAGCCGCCGCCGTCGAAGAACTCGTGGTGGCACCAGGCGCCCTCGATGAGGTGGCGCATGCACGGGATGGGGGCCAGGATGCGCCGCCCCTTGTCCGGGTGCTCGCGGAACATGCTCACCTCTTCCGGCGACAGCTTGCCCGGCTTGTTGATGAGCTCGTAGCGGATGCCGATCTTGCCGATGTCGTGCATGAGACCGGCCTTGACCACGGTCTCGACCTCGCTGTCGGGCAGGCCGATGCCGACCGCGAGCAGCTCGGCGTACATCGCGACCCGCTCGCTGTGGCCGCGCGTGTAGCGATCCGACTCCTCGAGCGCCTGGGCGAAGCCGGCCACCGTCTGCTGGAAGTTCTCCTCCAGCGACTGGTTGGCGACGCGCAGCTCCGCGTTCTTGGCCACCAGGTCGTCGTACAGGCGCGCGTTCTCGATCGACGCCGCCGCGCGCGAGGCCAGGATGGCCAGCATCTTGCGCGACCCCTCGTCGAACTGCTTGCCGCGGGTGAACGAGAACACGTTCAGCATCCCGATGACGCGCGCCGAGACTTGCAGAGGGACCGCGGCGTAGGACACGAGCTGTCTGCCGCCGGGGCCGCCGCCGATGGTGTCGAGGAACCGGTTGGCCTTGACCCCGTGGGCCAGGATCGGCGAGCCGCTGTGGAAGAACGGGATGAGCTCGTGCGGGTTGGGCGCCGGGACGATCACCTCGCCCGAGAGCTCCGACCCTTCGCTGCACATGCGGATGCGCTCCTCGTAGCGCCCGGTCTTGGGGTCGGCCAGGTGCAGGGTGGCCACGTCGCACTGCACCTCGTGCACCGTCGCGTGCAGGATCACGTCGAGCACGTGGTCGATGTCGAGCGAGGTGGCCATCGCCTCCGACACCTTGTACAGGGTCAGCGCCTCGCGCAGCCGGATGTTCTCCTGCTGCAGGCGCTGCCGGTCGAGCCCGCGCTGGACGATGTGGACCACCTCCTCCACCTTGAACGGCTTGAGGATGTAGTCGTAGGCGCCCTTCTTCATCGCCTCGATCGCGCTCTCCACCGTGCCGAATCCGGTCATGATGACGGTGAGGACGTCCAGCTTCTCGCTGGTGATGCGCTCGAGCAGCTCGAGGCCGCTCAGCTTCGGCATCTTGAGGTCGGAGATGACGATGTCGTAGGGGCGCAGGCGCAGCTCGGTCAGCGCCTTCTCGCCGTCCTCCACCCCGCGCACCACGTAGCCCTCGAGCGCGAGGAACTCGCACAGGATCTCGCGGATCACCTTCTCGTCGTCGACCACCAGGATGCGGGCCGAGACCTGGCTGTCGCCGTCGTCGTCGCCGCCGCGGCTCGCCTCGCCGTCGCGATCGGCGCCGCGATTCGCGTCGGTCGACGAGGAGGTGGGCGTGGGGGAAGGGGAGCTCATGTCGGTCGGTTCGAGGGGAACATAGTCGAACTTTCCGCCCCGGTCGCGGCTTTCGCAGAAATCGCCTACGGCTCGACGCGCGACCCCGAGGAGGGAGCGGCCAGCGGATCCAAGGACACGGTCTTGAGCTCGCCGCTCGCGTCCCTGAACCAGCCAAAGAAGACCCGGAGCTTCTCCTTGCGCTCGGGCGGGAGGTAATCGAAGTTTCCGCCGCGGTCGGAGATCTCCCAGAAGTCCTTGGAATGAACCTCCAGCAGCTCGTCGCGAATGGAGCCCAGTCGGTCGGCCCGGTCCTCGCGCATGTCCTCCCAGATGCGGCGGGCCAGCACCTCCGCGCCGACCTGTAAATAATAGGTGGCGAGCTTGAGCTGCGCCTTGCGCACGCCGCGCAGGCTGGTCTCCTGCACGTCTCCCTCGGAGGTCTTGGGGTCGACCTCGAGGAAGATGTCGAGCAGCGCCGGCTCCACGCTCGAGCCGATGTCGTGCGCGACCTCGCACAGCACGCCCAGGTCGTAGGCCACCGTCTCGGTCACGAAGGCGAGCCGCTTCTGGTAGCTCACGTGCCCGTAGTACTTGATGTGGCCGGCGATCGTGATCGCGGTGATGCCGTCGCCGCGCTGGAGCACCGACTCGGCCATGATGCGGTACTGGTTGAGGATGGTGTACGCGGTGCGCACGTCGCCCTGGTTCAGCGTGGCGCGCAGGAACGTGTTGAAGAACTTGATGGTGAGCTGCAGCGCCTCGAGGTCGCCGCGCCCCAGCGCCCCCTCGGCCATCTGGCGCGTGTTGATCGCGATGACGTAGTTGATGTCGCGCATGGTGCCCAGCGCCTCGGTGTAGATCGACTGGTACTGGCGCAGCACCTTGAACTCGAACCACGTGCGCGCGGTCTCCAGCTCCGACACCGAGTCGCCCGCCATCGACGCGAAGTCCGGGTTGCCGCGGATGCTGGGGCCCAGCTCGTACCAGGCCGGCTCCTGGCCCGCCTTGGCCTCGATGTAGGCCAGGGCGAGGTCGCGCAGCGAGTCGACGCAGGCGGTGGCGATGATCTTGTCCTTCTGGTTGACCGAGTTGATGGCGATGTCGGTCAGCTGCTCGGTGAGCTGCAGGGCGCGCGCCTGCCGCTCCGGTGCCGACCGGCGCTGGCGCTCGCCGGTGGCGCTCCGCCGCGCGTCGCGCTCGATGCGCGCGACCACGTTCTGCGGGGCCAGCGAGCGGAACACGAACGCGAAGTACGGGCCCATGAGCAGGAAGCCGAGCGTGGCCACGAACAGCATCGCGATGAGGCTCACCCGCGGCACCCAGTCGTCGTTGACCGCGAAGGCGGTCCAGAACCCCATCACGCAGCCGATGATGTAGAGCGAGAAGACCGCGCGGTTGGAGCGGGTGCGGAAGAACATCTCGGTGATGGCGGGCGTGTAGCGGGTCGCGGCCAGCTGCACCACGATCGAGACCACCGTGATGATGATGCCGAGCACCGCGGCGATGATGCTCGACAGGACGCCGATCGAGTTGGACACCGAGTCGGCGTCGAACCGGAGGTAATGGGCGATGGGGCCAGCGGTGCCGGCCCGGTTGAGGTAGTGGTCGACGCCGTAGAGCACCGCGACCAGCGCGCCGGCCAGCGAGCCCAGGATGAGCATCGGGTACAGCCACTGGTTGCGCCAGGATGGCCTCGCCACGCGGCGAGCGTACACTGCTTTGGGTTTCGGCTACCATGGCGGAGGTTGGCCTCCATCGGGACATGAACGTGTCTTCTTCTCTCCTCGCGATCGACATCGGAAACACCAACACCGTGCTCGGGCTGTGGCGCGACGACGACCTTACCGCCCACTACCGCATCGAGACCAACGCCGCGCGCACCTCCGACGAGCTGGCCGTGCTCCTGCGCGGCCTGCTCAGCGCCGACGACATCGACGTCCGCGTGCTCGGTCAGGCCATCGTGTCGACCGTGGTGCCGACCGCCCTCCACCAGGTGACCCACCTGGTCGAGCAGCGCCTGCGCATCCCGCTCCTGGTGGTCGGGCCGGGAATCAGGACCGGGATGCCGATCCTCTACGAGAACCCGCGCGAGGTCGGCGCCGACCGCATCGTCAACGCGGTGGCCGCGTACGAGCGCGTGCGCGGAGGCTGCGTCGTGGTCGACTTCGGCACCGCCACCACATGGGACGTGGTGAGCCCCCGCGGCGAGTACCTGGGCGGTGTCATCGCCCCCGGCGTGCAGGTGAGCGCCGAGGCGCTGTACCTGCATGCCGCCAAGCTCCCCCGCGTGGAGCTGCTTCGTCCCGGCAAGGTGGTGGGCCGCAACACGGTCGCGTCGATGCAGTCCGGGCTGGTGTACGGTTATGCAGGGATGGTGGACGCGGTGGTCGATCGGATCCGGGCCGAGGTGGACTTCGAGGCCCGCTGCCTGGCCACCGGAGGCCTGGCCCCGCTCATCGCCGGCGAGTCGCGCACCATCGAGGACGCCGACGAGCTCCTGACCCTGCGCGGGCTCAAGATCCTCCACGACCGCAACCGGAGCGCGCCGTGAGCGTGCCGCGCACGCCGCTCGACCCGTCGCTCCTGGCCGGCGACGCGCAGCGCGCGCTCGCCTCGCCGGGGCTGCGCATGCTGGCCGCCCGCGGCCTGGCGCCGGTGACCCGGCCGCGCGACATGCTCGCGATCCTCTATCAGCTCGGCTTCGACGGCGACGAGCGGGTCAAGGAGGCCGCGCTGGTGTCGGTGCGGGCCCTGCCCGAGGCGGTCCTGCGCAGCGCGCTGGGCGACGCGGCGATCGACGCGCGGGTGCTCGACTTCTTCTCCTGGGCGCTGGCCGGCACCGACGGCGCGCGCGTGGCCATCGAGCTCATCCTGGCCAACCCGAGCACCGACGACGCGACCGTGGTGCCGCTGGCCGGGCGCGCCAGCCAGGCCGAGGTCGACCTCATCGCCACCAACGAGGAGCGGCTCTTGCGCTGCCCGGCGATCATCGCCGCCATGTACGGCAACCGCAACGCGCGCATGTCGACGGTGGACCGGGTCATCGAGCTCGCGGTGCGCAACGGGGTCAAGGTCGGCGGCATCGCCGCGTGGGACGAGATCTGCAAGGTGTACGCGCCGGGCGCGCCCGGGCGCGAGAACGACGTGCCGGACGACCGCAAGGACGCGATGTTCGCGCGCGCCGCCCACGTGAACGCCGGGCAGGAGGAGCCGCAGGATGGCGACTCCGTGCCGCCGCCCGAGGAGCAGGTCTCGCGCGAGATCTGGGCCCTGCCGGTGCCGATGAAGATCCGCCTGGCCATGCTGGGCAACGCCTTCGACCGCGCCATCCTCATCCGCGATCCCAAGAAGGTGGTGGCGATCGCGGCGGTCAAGTCGCCGGGCATGACCGACGCCGAGATCGTGAAGTACGCCGGGCTGAGCACGCTGGCCGAGGAGGTCATCGGCTACATTGCAAACCGGCGCGACTGGACCAAGCTCTACAGCGTGAAGCTGTCGCTGGTCAACAACCCGAAGTGCCCGCTCGGCCTGGCGATGCGCCTCCTGCCCCACCTGCGCGAGAAGGACGTCGACTCGCTCGCGCGGTCCAAGGGCATCCCGTCGGCGCTGGCCGCCGCGGCCCGCAAGCTGGTCATGAACCGCAGCTCGAGGAGGTGAGGCAGCGTGGCGCGAGCGAAGTCACAGGGCCGAGCGCCCGGATGGATGGAGCGACTGGGCGCGGCGCTGGCGACGCCGACCCACGCGCTGGCTGCGTCGGAGACGGCGGCCGGCTCCGGCCGCGCGCCGGCGGATCTCGCGGTGCTCATCCTGGCCGGGTTCATGGCCAGCAACCTGCCGCGCATGGTCAAGGCCGCCTGGCTGGCGGCCGACGGCTCCGGCATCGACGGCATCCACCTCCTGCTCGCCGATCTGAGCGGGGTGCTCATGGGGCCGCTCGTCTTCGTCGTGGTGGGCGGGGTCGCGCTCACCCTCCTCGCCGGCCACCACCGCGCGATGGCGGCGGACTTCGACCTCGCCTGCGTGGCGGCGGTGCCGCTGGCGGCGATGCCGATGCTGCTGCACCTGCTCGCCCGCCTCGGGCTGTGGTCGCAGGGGCTGCTGGTGGCGACGACCTGGCTGAGCTACGGGTGGGGCGCGGGGCTGCTGGTCCTGGCGGTGCGGCAGGCGCGGCTGCGCGGGCCGCGGGAGGCGGCCCGATGAGCCAGGCGGGCGGCCGCGCGCGCTGGGCCGGCCGCGTGCTGGTCGCGGTCATCGCCGCCGTGTTCGTCATCGACCTGGGCGCGGTGGCGAGCAACTGGGAGCGGATGCGCCCGGTCGGCAGCGGGGCAGACGCGCCCGACTTCGCGCTTCCGCGCATCGGCCCGCGCGGCGTGGTCGGCTCCGAGCGGCTCGCGCTGTCGTCCCTGCGCGGCAAGGCCGTCATCGTCGACTTCTGGGAGACGTGGTGCTACCCGTGCCGCGAGGCGATGCCGGTGCTCGA
>Ga0126377_10001780_pt1 | contig 14379 bp, 15 predicted proteins | sample PanSoiMetPlot_22_FD_92647 | JGI IMG/M metagenome (GOLD analysis project Ga0126377, IMG submission 92647) | Tropical forest soil microbial communities from Panama - MetaG Plot_22 | ecosystem: Environmental > Terrestrial > Soil > Tropical forest > Bulk soil | place: Panama | collected 2016-02-17
ACCCACGCCAGCCGCAAGGCGGCGTCAGCCGACCGGCGTCGGCAACCGGACGGGCATCACCAGATACGTGAACTCGTCGGACTCGCCGCGGATGATCCCCGGCTTCAGACCGTCGTGGACCTCGAGCCGTACCGACTCGCCCGAGGCGGCGGCCAGGCCGTCCGCGAGGTACGTGGGATTGAACGCCGCGGTGATCTCATCGCCCTCGTATCGGGCCTCGACCGCCTCGACCGCTTGCCCGAGATCGGGCGAGGAGGAAGAGAGCTTGACCCCGAGCGCGTTGAACTCCAACCGCACCGGCGACGTGTCCCGCGCGAGAAGCCCGACGCGCCGAACCGCGTCGATCAGCTGCTGGCGGGAGACCGTGAGTCGGCTCTCGTACTGCTCGGGCAGGAGCTGTCGATAGTTCGGGAACTCGCCCTCGATGAGGCGGGAGGTGAGCATCAGCGGGCCGACCTGGAACGAGACCTGGCTCTCGTCGACGAACACCTCGACCTCGCCCCTCTCCATCGCCTGCGCCGCGCGGCCGGCCTCCGACAGCGCGCGCTCGGGGACGATCGCCTTGGCCTCGCCGGCCGAGGTCGCCACCAGGTCCCGCACGGCCAGCCGATACGAATCCGTGGCGACGAGCGTCACTCCCTCCCGGCTGACCTCGAGCAGGACACCGGTCAGCACCGGTCGCGCCTCGTCGCGCGACGCGGCCCGCGCCACCTGGCCGACGGCCTCGGCGAAGCGCACGATCTCGGCCACGATCCTGGTTCCCGACGGCGGCTGGATCGCCGGGAAGTCCTCGGCGGGGAGCAGGCGCAGCGCGCCCTCGTAGGCGGCGCACCGGATCCGCGCCTGGGATTGATCGGTCTCGAACTCGACCGGAGCATCGGACAGGCTCTTCACCGTGTCGGCCAGCAGGCGCGCCGGGACCAGCGCGATCCCCGCCTCCCCGACCTGCACCTCGATCGACAGCCGCGCCGAGACCTCGAGGTCGGTCGTGGTGAGCGTCAGGCTGCCCTCGTCCGTCGCCTCGATCAGCACGCCCGTCAATGCGGGGATGCCCGGCCGCGACGAGACGCCGCGCTGGACGGTCTGCAGGGCCTCGGACAGGTCGTCTCGGTCACACCGGAACTTCACGGGCCAACCCCCTCGCTGCTTCTTCGTTCTTCATCTTTCTCCTTCAGTAGTAGTAGGGGCTGGGGAAAAGGGGAAAACCGGGCTCCCCGCCGAGCCTAGCGGGCCCGTCGGACATGTGGAGGGCCTGGGGGAATCGGTGCAACCGAGCGCTCCCCCGCCCGATGTTTCCCGGGCAGTTCCCCGCTTGCGCACAGCCGATCCCACGACGTTCATCCGGCCCTGGCCCTGCCCCGGATGATCCGCGAGAGGTCTTGGACCTGCCGATAGGTGGCCGTTCGGGCGCGCATGTCCTTCTCGACCTTGAGGATGCCGTGCCGCGCGGTGGTGTGGTCGCGACCGCCGAAGGTCTCGCCGATCTTGACCAGCGACTGGCCGCTGCATTCGCGCATCAGGTACATCGCCACGTGGCGGGCGGTCGTGAGCGGGCGGGACCGGTTCGGCGAGATGAGGTCCTGGACAGACAGGCCGAAGTAGCGGGCGCTCTCCTCCAGGATGACGTCCGGCGGGATCTCGGCCTCGGCCTGCGGTAGCAGGTCCTCGAGTGCCTGCTCGGCGAGCTCGCTGGTGATGGGCTGGCCCGTGAGATCGCCCCACGCGACGACGCGGACGAGCGCGCCCTCGAGCTCGCGGATGTTCTGATCGAACGTGTTGGCGATGAACTCGATCACGTCATCGGGGACGTACAGCTCGTCACGCTGCGCCTTGAGCTGCAGGATCGCGATCCGGGTCTCGAGATCCGGAGGCTGGACATCGACGCACAGACCCAGGCGGAACCGCGACTGCAACCGCTCCTCCATGCCGAGCTCCTGCGGCGGCCGGTCGGACGCGATCACGATCTGCCGGTCCTTCTGATGCAGGGCGTTGAACGTGTGGAAGAACTCGGTCTGCGTCTCTTCTCGCTTGGCCAGGAACTGGATGTCGTCGACCATCAGGACGTCGACGTCGCGGTAGCGCGCCGCGAACTGATAGCCCTGGCGCTCGCGCACGGCCTTGATGAACTCGGCCATGAAACTCTCGCTGGTCACGTACTTGACGCGCAGACGCGGAGACAGGCCGAACATCTGGTGTCCGATCGCGACGAGCAGGTGCGTCTTGCCCAGACCGACACCGCCGTAGATGAACAGCGGGTTGTAGGCCTTGGATGGCGGCGTGTCGGCGACCGCCATCGCCGCAGCGTGCGCGAACCGGTTCGACGGACCGGCCACGAAGGTCTCGAACGTGTAGTTGGGGAAGGGGAGGCCGGGAGCGCCGAACGAGGTGCGCTCGGGTTCGGAGCGTGGATCGGCGGCGGGCCGGGATTCGGGTGAATCGGTCACGTCGCGTTGCCCCGCAAGGGTTTCGGGTGGGGCGGAGTCGAGCTCCAGCTTCACCGGGAGCCCCACCGCCTCCGCGGCCGCGTCCTGGATGAGCCCCGCGTAGTGCTTGGCCAGCCGCTCACGCACGTAGTCGGAGGGCGCGACGATCTCCAGGATTCCGTCGTGCAGGCTCCGCGGGCGAACCCCGCCGAACCACATCGAGAAGGAGCTCTCACTCAGCTCCTCTTGAGCGCGCTCGACGACGTGAGCCCATGTCCGCTCAGCCGCCTCCTCGAACGATGCGATCGCCATACCTATCCACACTGCCTTTCCACAGTTGTGGAAACCCCTGGGGGAAGGGATGACGCCGCGCGCAGGCGACCGCGACGTCGAGGGAAGCGCGCAGGACTATAGCACCGTGGTTTTCCCCACCGGCCACCGGATGAGGCCTCTTGTCACACTTTCTTCCGAGCGGAGGTTCGAGTGCGTCGTCGGCCGTCCGACCGATGGGATCGCTCGTCGGCGGCTTCGATATACTTCGCGCCGGCCGGCTACCGCCGCGTCGATCCCACACGAACGCAGAGGACCCGATGTCCAAGCGAACGTATCAACCCAACAACCGCCGCCGTCACAAGCGACACGGCTTCCGCGTCCGCATGCGGACCCGGGCCGGCCGAGCGATCCTCACGCGCCGACGCGCCAAGGGTCGGTCCCGCTTGTCCGCCTGAAGGGGCGGCGACGGGCAGCGATCGGGTCGCTCGAACCCTCTCGTCCGGCCAGGCGTTTCACGGAGAACGGGTGATAGTGTTTGTCGCCCCCGGGACCGGGTCGGTGGCGTTCGTCGCCGGCCGCAGGGTCGGTGGCGCGGTGCTCCGCAACCGGGCCCGGCGCATCCTGCGGGCCGCGTGGCGTGAGCTCGCGAACGAGGTCGAGGACGGATACGACGTCGTCGTGGTGGCCAGGGCCGCGATCGTCGGAGCCCAAACGCAGGACCTGGTGGCGGAGGTTGGGGAGTTGCTCTCGCGCGCGCAGGTGACCCGCACATGAGCCGGCTGCACCGTGCAGCATGGCTGATCGGAGCCCCGGTCCGGATGGCCCTGATCGGGCTGATCCGCGTGTATCGCCTCATCCTGTCCGGCTCGCTCGGCGGGCAGTGTCGCTTCTCCCCCACGTGCTCCCACTACGCCGAGACCGCGATCCGCGAGCACGGGGCGACCAAGGGGAGCCTCATGGCCGCATGGCGGATCGCCCGGTGCGGGCCCTTCACCGACGGCGGGTACGACCCCGTGCCGCCGGGGCGCCGGCATTCGTATGATGCTGTCATACACGCCGAGGCTGGCCGGTGATCGCGCTCGCCCCGTGGCAGGCCCTGCTGAACGCGCTCGGCCACGTGGTCGCGTGGATCTACGACCTCGTGCCGAACTACGGCGTCACGATCATCCTACTGACGGTCACGATCAGGCTGGTCCTGCTCCCTCTCGGGATCAAGCAGGTCCGGTCGATGCAGCACATGCAGATCGTTCAGCCGAAGATCAAGCAGATCCAGCAGAAGTACAAGGGGAACAAGCAGCGTCAACAGGAAGAGATCATGAAGCTGTACAAGGAGTACGGGGTCAACCCGTTCTCCGGGTGCTGGCCGGTTCTGTTGCAGTTCCCGATCCTGATCTCGATGTACTCGGTGCTGCGATGGCCGCAGCATCCGATCCACGTCCCCACCGACAGCGACCTCTACGTGGCGGTCTCCCAACAGATCCCCGAGACGCTGCCGCCCGGAAACCCGGATGGTCAGCCCGTCACCACCCAGGCACAGATCGACCGGCTCGAGAACGAGGGCGACCTCCCCGGCCCGACCGGCGGGACGTCGTTCCTCGGGATGAACCTGCTGTGCTCGGCGCTGCACGCCGGAAACGCGGACGCCACACTGCCCGGAAAGAGCAGTACCGGGAACACCTTGGAGTACCCGGTCAACTGCGGGAGCACCGTGGTGGATCGCATCCCCTACTACGTGTTCGCGGCGCTGATGTTCGCGACGACCTTCTACCAACAGCGTCAGATGCAGAAGGCGACCCCGCCGGGCGCCTCGTCCCAGCAGCAGGCGCTGCTGAAGGTGATGCCGGTCTTGTTCGGCGTGTTCGGTGTGTTCTTCCCGGCCGGCTTGGTCCTGTATTGGACGACGTCGAACGGCTGGCAGATCGGCCAGCAGTACTTCATGCTCAAGAGCCGACCCACCGCGGAGCAGCTCGCCGAGACCGCCAAGTCCAAGCCCCAGAAGTCGCAGCGCAAGGGCTTCATGTCCTCGATGATGGAGCGTGCCGAGCAGGAGCGCGATCGGCGCGGCGGCGGCACTGCCAAGCCGGGCACGCGCAAGTCCGGGAACCCCAAGCCCGGGGCGAACCCCAAGCCCGGGGCGAACCCCAAGCCCGGGTCGAACACCAAGGGCTCCAATCCCAAGCGTGGTTCCAACCCGAAGCCCGGAACCAACCCGAAGAAGCCGGGATCCGGAGGCAACGGTCGTGGAGGAGATCCGAAGAACCGCCCCGAGCGTTGAGGAGGCCCTCGAGGCCGCCCTCGGGGAGCTAGGACTGAGCGAGCAGGAGGCCGACGTCGAGGTCGTCCAGGAGCCTCGCTCGGGCCTCTTCGGGGTCGGTGCGCAGGAGGCCGTGGTCGTCGTGCGGCCCAGGGTCCGGCGCGAGGACGACCTGAGCGAGGAGGACCTCGAGGAACAAGCAGAGGTCGCCGCCGAATTCTTGGAAGGCATGCTCGAACGCATGGGGATCCAGGCCAACGTGGAGCCGAACCTGGAGGACGGGACGATGTACGTGGACGTGATCGGACCCGACCCCGACGACGAGGACATGGGTCTGCTGATCGGCCGGCACGGGCTTACGCTCGAGGCGGTCCAGGAGCTGACCCGGGTCGTCGTGGCGCAGCGGACCGGGCAACGCGCTCGGGTAGTCGTGGACGTCGAGGACTATCGCAAGCGCCAGATCGACCGGCTGACGGCACGGGTTCGGGAGGCGGCGGCGAGGGTGCGCCGGACGGGCCGGTCCGAGACCCTCGAGCCCATGAACCCCTTCCTTCGCCGGATCGTCCATACGGCGGTCGCCGAGGTCGACGGCGTGGACAGCGCGAGCGAGGGCGAGGGTGCGGAACGGCGCGTCGTCATCCGGCGGCGGTAGCGCTCCCGAGCCACCTCAAGCTGCCGTTTCACGTGAAACATCGCGACGCGGAGGAGCTCAAGAGGCAGGCCTCTGCCGTCGGGGTCGACCTGGATGAGGAACGAGCCCGGCGGCTGATCGCCTTCGAGCGCCTGCTGTTGGAGCGGGCGATCCCCCTCGGCGCCGTGGCGCGATCCGACGCCGGGCGCATCCGTGAGCGCCACATCCTGGATTGCCTGCGCGCCGCGCCCCACGTCCGAACGGCGGGCTTCGTGTACGACCTCGGGTCCGGGGCGGGGTTGCCCGGAATCGTGGTGGCGATCGCGTTGCCGGACCTCAGTGTCGTCCTGGTCGACCGACGGGCGAACCGGGCGGCGCTCGCCGAACTCGCGATCCAGGAGCTCGGCCTGCCGAACGCCGACGTGTTCGCCGGCCCGGTGGAGGAGCTTGCCGAGCCCGCAGGCGCCTGCCTCGCGAGGGCGTTCGCGCCACTCGAACGGTCCTGGGCGACGGCCGAGCGGCTCCTTCGGCCCGGCGGCCGGCTCGTGTATTTCGGTGGGCTGGACCCGCTGAATTCAGGCTCGCCCCCAGTCCCTCACGGAGCGGTTCTGGAGGCCGTCGCACGCACGCCCGTGCTTGAAAGCGCGGGCCCCCTCGTTATCATGGCTCGTCAGTGACGAAGGCCTCCTCTTCCCGGGCGCGTTCGTCCTCCCAGCCCAAGCCCGTCACCAAGCGAGCCGCGAAGGCGTCGGGGACCGGACGAACTGCGGGGCAACGCTCCTCGAGAGCTTCTCAGACCACGCCCACGCCTTCGACGATGGGCATCACGGGGCCGACGGGCATGCGCATCATCGCGGTCGCCAACCAGAAGGGGGGGGTCGGCAAGAGCACGACCGCCGTCAGCCTTGGCGCGGCCCTGGCCGAGCTCGGTCACCGGGTCCTCGTGATCGACCTGGATCCTCAGGGGAACGCGTCGACTGGCCTCGGGATCCGGCACGAGCAGCGGGACGTGACCGTGTACGACGTCTTGGCCTCGGAGGCGCCGATCGGTGACGCCATCGTGGCCACCCCGATCGACCATCTGTTCGCGATCCCTTCCACGATCGACCTAGCCGGCGCCGAGATCGAACTGGTCAGCCAGTTCTCGCGGGAGCTCCGCCTTCGCAAGGCCATCGAGCCCCTGCGCGAGGGCGGCGCCTTCGACTACGTCTTCCTCGATTGCCCACCTTCGCTCGGCCTGCTGACCGTGAACGCCCTGGCCGCCGCCGAGGAGCTCATCGTCCCGATCCAGTGCGAGTATTACGCGCTCGAAGGGCTGGGGCAGCTGCTGCGCAACGTCCGCCTCGTGCAGCAGAACGTGAACACGTCCCTGCGGCTGACCGGCATCGTCATGACGATGTTCGACCCACGGACCAAGCTGTCCGAGCAGGTCGTTGCGGAGGTCCGCCGCTACTTCGGCGAACGCGTTTACCGGACGATCATCCCGCGCACCGTTCGTCTCTCGGAGGCCCCGGGGTTCGGGCAGCCCATCACGGTCTACGACCCGAGCTCCAAGGGCGCCCAGAGCTACCGGGACCTGGCGAAGGAGGTAGCCTCGCGGCTGCCGGACGAATCCCCCCTTCCCAGTGTGGAGGACCCGCCCACGGTCGTGATCCCGCCGCCCGAGCCGCAGCCTGCCCGGGCGCCGCGCCCGCTGGTGGATCCCGATCACATCGAGAGATCGACCACGAGGGACGACGAGGGACCCGAGCCCGAGGGTACCGTTACCCCGGTCCGTGAGCTCGAGGTCGAACCAGGGGTCCCGGAACTCGTGAATGGGACCGCGGCCGGGACCGACGCCGAGGTCGAGGTTAAGCGGGACCTCGAGGAGTCTGAGACTGAGGCCGCCACCGCCGAACCCAACCCCGAGCCGTCGATCGACCCCGCGCCGCCTCACCCCTCGCTCGACGATGAGGCCATCGCTCCCGCGAGTGAGCCAGCATGGCGCGAGATCGAGGCTCCGGAGCGCAACGGTGATGCAGACATCGCCCCCGACGTCGAGGATGGCTCCGGACCCCAGGATATGGCAGAGGTCGCGGGCAACGGGGACCGTACGAAGGATGAGGCCGAGCAGGCGACGGCCTCCGGGGAGGGCAAGCGCCTGAGGCGCCTGTTCCGCAGAGGGGGGTCTTGATGAAACGAGGAGGTTTGGGGCGAGGGCTCTCCGCGCTGATCCCGGGCGCGGTTGAGGAGGGGGCCGGGCTCCTGGAGATCCCCGTCGAGGCGGTGGCTCCGAACCCCAGGCAGCCGCGGACCACATTCGAGGACGAGGCGCTGGACGCGCTCGCCCTGTCGATCCGGGAGGTCGGCGTCTTGCAGCCGATCGTGGTCCGCAAGACCAGCTCTGGATTCGAGCTGATCGCCGGCGAACGCCGCCTCAGGGCCGCCAAGCTGGCGGGCCTGGCCACCGTGCCCGCGGTGATCCGCGAGAGCGACGATGCGGAGTCCCTGCGCGAGGCCCTGATCGAGAACATCCACCGCGAGGACTTGAACCCGATCGAACTCGCCGAGGCGTTCCGGGAGCTCCTGGAGGAGCTGGGGCTGAAGCAGGAGACGCTCGCCGAACGCCTGGGGATGTCGCGCTCGCACATCGCGAACACGATCCGACTGCTCCAGCTGCCACCCGACGTTCAGGCGCAGCTGGCCGCCGGACGGATCCAGGCGGGCCACGGGCGGGCGCTGCTCACGCTCGGCGATGCCGAAGCCCAGCGCTCCCTTGCGCTTCGGATCGCGGCCGAGGATCTGTCCGTTCGGGAGGTCGAGGAGCTGGTACGTACGTACCTCGAACACCCCTCACAGCCGGAGCGCCCCCCGGCGCTCGCCGCCGTCCCCGAGCCCTCGGAGAACCCTCTGGCTGAGGTCGAGGAGCTCCTCTCCGAGCAACTCGCGACCCGCGTCGAGATCCAGATGGGCAAGCGTCGAGGCAAGATCGTGGTCGAGTTCGGTTCGGCCGACGACCTCGAGCGCATCGTGTCCGAGATCATCGGATCGGGGCCGGGCCAGGCGCCCGACTAGCCTGACTCCGGGTCGGAGAATGCTTGCAGCGCAAGGGTTTCCGGCCGTGACGGCACGCGCGAGCGACCGCCGGAGCGCCCGCGTACGATGGTCGGGCGTGGAGCTTCCCTCCGAGCGTGAGATCCGGCGGACCGCCATCGCGGTCGCCCTGGGCGTCGCGCTCGGGCTGGTTCTGCTGGTGTTCGGGCGACGCCCCCGAGACTGATCGGTCAGCTCGAGCCCGCCGCGACCGACGGTCGGGAGAAGGCCAAGACGCCCTCCATCAGCCAACGCGCGACGTCGCCGGCGAACGCGGGGTCGGCCATGCGATCCGCATCCTGCGGATCGGTCCCCACGACCGGCTCGACCCGAACCGCCGGCATCCGTGTTTCGCGAAGGATCGCGATCGATCGAGGGTGGAGACCGCCGTCCACGACGCCCAGCCCCCGAACCAGCGCGTCCTGGATCGATTCGGCCAGCCGCCGTCCCATGGGGGAGTGGGTCCTCTGCGTCCCGTAGTAGAAGCAAGCGGACCCCCGCCGGACCTGCTTGCCCGTCCCGACGGCCATCGAGATCAACGCCGCGGCGTCCGCGACGTTGGCGCGTCGGATGCGGTCGCCGACGGGAATTCCGTTGGAATCGTTGCGTAGCAACGATGGGTGAGCGCCAACGTTCCGCAGGCGCTTCGCCATCTCGCGGACGATCGCCAGTGAGACGTCGGGGTCGTCGCCCTCCGCCGGTTCGGCATCCAGCGCGATCACCGCTCCGGACAGGGCGATGCCGGCACCGCGAGCGGCCTCACCCTCGCGTACCACTGCGCGGCTGGGAGCCTCGGCCGCGGGCCGATAGCGGCCGATCGAACGAACGGTCTCGAGGCCGACGATCCCGTCGGCCCGCGACGCCACGTTCCGCTGGAACTCCCGGACCCCCCGGTCGGTGCCCGGCCCGAAGATCCCGTCCTCCTTGCCCGAGTCGAAGCCGAGGACGTTGAGCAGTCGCTGTAACTCGCGAACATCGTCGCCGCGGAAGGCCGGGGAGCGCAGGTACAGCGTTCGGTCACCGAGCCGGTAGCCGGCCTCGACGAGCTGCTCCCAGGTGTCGGGACCCAGGATGCCGTCGGGCGGCAGAGCGCGTGCCTGCTGGAACGCGCGAACCGCGGATGCGGTGGAGGCCCCGTACGTCCCCTCGAGCTCGTCGGCGTCCACGTGGAACCCCGCGGCGAGAAGACGGTGCTGCACGTCGCGTACCGCTACGCCTCTCGCCCCCGGACGGATCAGGTCCATCGTCGGAGTTTCCGTTCCCGCGCGCGGTCCGGCAACCGCACCCGTCGATGGAGCGCGAGGTGCTCCCGACGCCGCTAGCTGACAGCGGGAACGTGCGGGTCGATCTCTCGCAGCAGTGCGTCCTTGCCGCGCGCGCCGACGACGCGGGCGATCTCTTCGCCGTCCTTGAAAAGCATCAGCGTGGGGATGCTCATCACCCCGTACCGCCTCGTGACCTCGGGGTTGTCGTCGATATTGAGCTTCGCGACCTCGAGCGAATCGCCCTTGTCGCGCCCGATCTCCTCGACCACCGGGGAGACCATGTGGCACGGCACGCACCACTCGGCCCAGAAGTCCACCAGAACCGGCGTCTGCGATCCGAGCACCCGCTCCTCGAAGTCCTTGTCCGTCACGTCACCGATCAGCGCCACGTCCGTCCCTTCTTCGCTTCGAATGTCGTTGCTGTCTTGAACCGCGTCCCGGCGCCCCCCTATTCCACGCACACACGGGTCATCCGTGTGCCTGCTCCTCGAGGAAGCGCTCGGCGTCGATCGCCGCCTTGCAGCCCTGGCCCGCCGCGGTCACGGCCTGACGGTAGATCATGTCGGTGACGTCGCCGGCGGCGAACACCCCGGGCACGTTGGTCCTGGTCGTCGGTTCGTCCACCACGACGTACCCGGCGTCGGTGAGCTCGAGCTGGCCCTTGACCAGGTCGGTGTTCGGTGTGTGGCCGATCGCGACGAAAACGCCGTCGGTCGGGAGCTCGCGCACCTCGCCGGTCCGCACGTTCCGCAGTCGAGCGGCCGTCACCGAGCCGTCGCCCACGATCTCCTCGACCAGCGAGTCCCAGACCACATCGATCTTGGGGTTCGACAGCGCGCGCTCCTGCATGATCTTCGAGGCACGGAACTCGTCGCGACGATGCACGATCGTTACCGAGCTCGCGAATTTCGTCAGGAACGTCGCCTCCTCCATCGCCGTGTCGCCGCCCCCGACGACCACGAGCGCCCGGTCTCGGAAGAAGAAGCCGTCGCAGGTCGCGCACGCGCTCACGCCCCGGCCCCGGAGGGTGTCCTCGCCCGGGACGCCGAGCCATCGGGCGCTCGCGCCGGTCGCCAGGATCAGGGTCTTCGTCCGCCACTCCTGGTCGCCGGCCCACAGGCCGAACGGACGCTCGGACAGATCCACGCGCGTCGCGGTCTGGGCCACGACCTCCGCCTCGAATCGGCCTGCCTGCTTCTCGAAGGCGTCCATCAACTCGGGGCCGAGGATGCCGTCGGGGAAGCCCGGGTAGTTCTCGACGTCGGTGGTCAGCATGAGCTGCCCGCCGGCCTCGATGCCCTTGAGCAGGAGGGGGCGCAGGTTCGCCCGGGCTGCGTACAGGGCGGCCGTGTACCCGGCGGGGCCCGACCCCAGGATGACGACGTCACGCTCTTCCACCATGCGATGCGGCTCCTGCATCGAGGATAACCGGAGCCTATTCCCGTTCAACCCCGCCGAAGGCCAGCGCGTCGAACCTTCCCCGAGGCCGTGCGGGGCAACCGTCCGACCACGACGAGCTCGCGCGGGACGGCGTACGGGGAGAGGCGCTCGGCGGCGAATGCGCGAAGGTCCTCCAGCCCAGGCGGCTCGGCGGCGACGGTGGGGACCACCCACGCCGTGACGCGCTCGCCCCACTCGGGGTCGGCGACGCCGGCCACGGCCACCTCGCGCACCCGCGGATGCGCCTGCAGGACGGCTTCGACCGCTTGGGGCCAGACCTTCTCGCCGCCGGTGATCACGACGTCGTCCCTTCGACCGGCGACGCGAAGCCGGCCGTCCCGGTCGAGCTCGCCCGCGTCCGCGGTGTGCAACCAACCGTCGGGCGTGAACGGGTCGGCGTCGCCGAGGCGGTAGCCACGGGTGGCTGTAGGCCCCCGGAGCTGGATCTCTCCGTCGGGCGCGATGCGCACCTGCGTGCCCCGCAACGGCACGCCTTCGTACACGACGCCACCGCAGGACTCGGTCATCCCGTAGGTCTCGACCACGTGGGCGCCGGCGTGTTCGGCACGCGATCGGAGCTCGCCCGGTAGATGCGCGCCGCCAACCAGGATCGAGCGGAACGCCGACAGGTCCGCCCCGGTCTCGACCAACCGGGCGAGCATCGTCGGGACCACCGAGGTGAACGCCACATCGGGTTCGGCGAGGACGGCGCCGGGGTCGAAGCGGTCGTGCACGGCGACCGGCGCGCCGAGCACGAGCGAGCGCAGCACCACGAGCAGCCCGCCCACGTGGGCGAGCGGCAGGCAGCAGAGCCAGGGATCTCGCTCGGTCGCGCCCAGCGCCAGGGCCGACGAGGACACGGCCGCCTCGATCGCGGCACGGTCGAACTGCGCGAACGCCGGCGCCCCGCTCGTCCCGCTGCTGTGCACCACGAGGACGATCCCCGCGTCGGCGGGCTCACCCTCCACCCGTCGGCCGCCCATCCCGTCGAGGGTGATGGTCGGTCGTGCACGCTCGATCAGCGAGGCGCGTTCGCCGGCGGAGAGCCGGTCGTCGATCGGGAGCAGGGCGGCGCCCGAGTCCCAGGTCTCGGTCACCAGGTCGCGCCAGGTCGGGCTCGGCGGGAGCGTGACCGCGACCAGGTCGCCCTCGGCCGGGTGGACGTGTTCGAGGGCCGACACATCGGATAGGCTAGCCAATCGTTCGAGTATTCGCTCTAGGAGTGAGCGGTCATGACGTCGATCACCCCCCCGGGAAAGGCGGTCTGGACGGGTTCGGGCACGTACACGGACATCCGCTACGAGACGGCCGAGGGGATCGCCAAGATCACGATCGACCGCCCCGAGGTCCGAAACGCGTTCCGGCCGCTCACGGTGCGCGAGCTGATCCAGGCGTTCGACCTTGCTCGCGACGATCCGGAGATCGGGGTGATCGTCCTGACCGGCGAGGGGCCCGACGCATTCTGCAGCGGGGGCGACCAGCGGATCCGAGGGGACGACGGCTACGTGGACGAGCAGGGGATCGGCCGGCTGAACGTGCTCGACCTGCAGATCCAGATCCGGCGTCTCCCCAAACCCGTCGTCGCGATGGTGGCTGGGTTCGCGATCGGCGGCGGCCACGTGCTGCACGTGTGCTGCGACCTGACCATCGCCGCCGACAACGCGATCTTCGGGCAGGCCGGACCGCGGGTGGGCTCGTTCGACGGCGGCTACGGGATCAACCTGCTGGCGCGCCAGATCGGGGAGAAGCGCGCCAAGGAGATCTGGTTCCTGTGCCGCCGCTACGACGCCGAGACCGCGCTCGCGTGGGGGCTTGTGAACGCGGTCGTCCCGCTCGCCGATCTCGAGACCCGGACGGTCGAGTGGTGCCGCGAGCTCCTGCGGATGAGCCCGCTGTCGTTGCGACTGCTGAAGGCCGGATCGAACGCGGGGATGGACGGGCTCGCAGGCGTACAGCAGCTCGCCGGGGACGCGACGCTCCTGTACTACATGACCGAGGAGGCGAAGGAGGGGCGGGACGCGTTCGTCGACAAGCGCGCCCCCGACTTCTCGAGGTTCCCGAAGCGACCGTGAGCCGCCTGGCCGTCTGGGTCCGGGGCGCGCGCCCCCGAACGCTCGGCGCAGGCGTCACCCCGGTGCTGGTGGGGACCGCCGCCGCCGGGACCGCGATCGCGTGGCGCCTCGTCGCGGCGCTCCTGGTGGGACTCGGCCTGCAGGTGGGCGTGAACTACGCGAACGACTTCAACGACGGGATCCGCGGCGTCGACACCGCCGAGCGGCTCGGCCCACCGCGTCTCACGTCCTCGGGCGTCGTGGCCCCGCGTTCGGTGCTGATCGCGTCGCTCGCGTGCATCCTCGTCGCCGGGCTCGCCGGGCTCGCGCTCGCCGCGGCGACCACCTGGTGGCTCGTGCCGATCGGCGCCGTCGCGATGCTCGCGCTGTGGCTGTACAGCGGGGGCCCGAGACCGTACGCGGATCTCGGTCTGGGCGAGCTGATGGTGTTCGTGTTCTTCGGCGTGATGGCGACGGCGGGCAGCGCGTACGTGCAGGTCGAGACCGTCCCCAACGCGGCCTGGTGGGCCTCGGTGCCGATGGGGCTGCTCGCGGTCGCGATCCTGGTCGCCAACAACCTGCGCGACATCCCCACCGATGCGGTCGCCGGCAAGCGGACGCTCGCGGTCCGGCTCGGCGAACATCGGACGCGGCGGCTCTATCGCCTGTGCGTGTCGGGAGCGTTCGCGCTGGTGTTGGCCGGCGTGGTGGTCGACGCGATCGATCGGGGACGCGGCCTGCCGCCGTGGTCGCTGCTCGCGTTCGGCGCGGTCGCGGCCGCGATCGAACCGATGCGCGCGATCGGCCGGGCCAGCGGACGAGCGCTGATCGCGGTGCTCGTCGGGACGGCCCGGCTGCAGATCGTGTTCGGGGTGCTTCTCGCGCTCGGGCTGTGGATCCACGTGCTGATCTCGTGAGCGGGTGCTCGTGACCGAGGCCGAACGAGCCCTCTCGGCGGCGTGGTGGATCG
>Ga0126377_10001781_pt1 | contig 14370 bp, 12 predicted proteins | sample PanSoiMetPlot_22_FD_92647 | JGI IMG/M metagenome (GOLD analysis project Ga0126377, IMG submission 92647) | Tropical forest soil microbial communities from Panama - MetaG Plot_22 | ecosystem: Environmental > Terrestrial > Soil > Tropical forest > Bulk soil | place: Panama | collected 2016-02-17
TCGTCAGCGATACGGTGGACGCCTCCGCTGCTCTCCCGACTTTGCGCGCCTCCTTCGCGGGTTCGACGGAAGAAATGAAACGGCAGCTGGCCATGCGCATCTGCGCCGCGAGCGGCGGCGGCTGCCGCGCGACGGGCGCAGCTGGCCTCGGCGAGCTCGGCCCGTTCCTCGAGGCGCTGCGCGTGAGCCTGCGCTCGCATGAAGTTCCGCTGGCCGCGCGCAACGAGCTTCTCGAAGTGCTGACCGCACGCCAACTGGCGCGACTCCAGTAGCACGGACGGCCTGATGCGCATCCAGCGCCTCCAGACCCGGATCATCGTCTTCTTCGTTGCACTGCTCGCATTGGTGCAGGTCGCCGCCTTCTGGCTCATAAACGCCGCGAACTCGAGCAATGCGCACACCAAGGTCGAGGAAGAACTGAACGTCGGTCAGCGCGTGTTCGCGCGCCTGCTCGACCAGAACGCGGAGAAATTGAAACTGGCGGCGCGCGTGCTGGCCTCGGACTTCGCCTTCCGCGAGGCCATCGCCACGCACGACACCCAGACCATTGCCTCGGTGCTGGCCAACCACGGCGCACGCATCGGCGCCGACGCCATGCTGTACGTCGACCTCGACGGCAAGGTGATCTCCGACACGCTGCGACCGCGCGCCGAAGCGCACGCCTTCGAGTATCCCGCCCTCATCTCCAATCGCGCCGGCGCCAGCGCGAGCATGGAAGTGCTCGATGGCCACGCATTCCAGCTGGTGGCCGTACCGGTACTTGCGCCGACGCCCATCGGTTCGGTGGTCATGGGCTTCGCCGTCGATGACGACCTGGCGCGCGACCTGCGCCGGCTGACCGAGCTGGAAGTGAGCTTCGCGCTCGACGGCGCCGATGGCTGGCACGTGCTGGCATCGACGCTGGCTCCGGACGCGCAGCGCCAACTGCTGATGGCCATGCCGCCGCATCCGGGCGCCACCACGCGGTTGAACGTGAAGATTGCAGGCGTTGATCACCAGGCGCTGATCATCCCGCTGGTGGACAACAACGCGCGCATCGTCGCCGTGCTGCACCGGTCGCTCTCGGGCGCGCTGGCCGCTTTCGAGCGATTGCGCAACATCCTGTTCGTGCTCGCGGCGCTCAGCCTGGTGCTGTCCATCATCGGCAGCGTAGCCGTGGCTCGCAACATCACGCGCCCGCTCGAGGCGCTGGCTGGCGCGGCGGCGCGCATCGAACAGGGCGACTACGTCGCGCCCGTCGACGTGCGGCGTGCGGACGAGATCGGCGTGCTGGCCTCCAGCCTCAACCACATGCGCGGCGGCATCGCCGAGCGCGAGGGCCGCATCCTCAAGCTGGCCTACGAAGACCCGCTGACCGACCTGGCGAACCGCTCGCGCTTCTCCATCGAGCTGGCGCGCGCCATCGAGCAGGCGCAGCACGGCGACTACAAGCTCAGCATCCTCATGATGGACCTGGACCGCTTCAAGTACGTCAACGACACGCTCGGGCACGGCGTGGGCGATCACGTGCTGCGCGAGGTCAGCCGGCGCCTCGGGCAAACCATCGTCGACGCGGACTGCATCGCGCGGCTCGGCGGCGACGAATTCGCCATCCTGCTCCGCTGCGGCAGCGATGCGAACTGCAGCGCGACCGCACGCCGGATCATCAGCGCGCTGGAAGCGCCCATCCTGTACGAGGACCAGCCGCTCGACGTCGGCACCAGCATCGGCATCGCGCATTTCCCGGAGCACGGCCGCGATGCGCAGACGCTGGTGCGCAATGCGGACATCGCCATGTACGCGGCCAAGCGCAGCAAGGCCGGCTTCGCGATCTACGACCCGCACTACGACACCAGCCAGCAGGAGCATCTCTCGCTGCTGGGCGAGTTGCGCCGCGCGGTGGAGCGCAACGAGCTGCGCCTCTACTACCAGCCCAAGGTGTCGCTGCATTCCTCGAACATCAGCGCGGTCGAGGCATTGATCCGGTGGGAGCATCCCACACGCGGAATGGTGCCGCCCGCCATGTTCATCCCGTTCGCCGAGCACACCGGCTACATCAAACTACTGACGCGCTGGGTGTTGCGCGAGGCGGTGCGCCAGTGCGGCGCCTGGCTGCGCGACGGCCTGCGGCTGCAGGTGTCGGTGAACATCTCCGCGCGCGACCTCATGAATCGCGACCTGCCGGCCGACGTCGGCGCGCTGCTCGAGGAGCACGGCGTGCCGCCGGGCTTGCTGTGCCTCGAGATCACCGAGAGCGGCTTCATGGAAGACCCGGGCAATGCCCAGAAGGTGCTCGACCGGCTGGCGGAGTTCGGCGTGCGGCTGTCGATCGACGACTACGGCACCGGCTATTCCTCGCTGTCGTACATCATGCGACTGCCGGTGCAGGAACTGAAGATCGACCAGTCGTTCATTTCACGCATGGCCACCGACGATGAGATATCGACCATCGTGCGTTCGACCATCGACCTGGGCCACAACCTCGGCCTCAAGGTGGTGGCCGAAGGCGTCGAGGACGTTTCAGTGTGGAACATGCTGCGCGTACTGGGTTGCGACGACGCGCAGGGTTACTACATGAGCAAGCCGCTGGCGGCCGAGGCGCTGGCGCGCTGGATTCGCGACAACGACGGATGCTGGTCGGGCCTGGAAGCCGCGGCCCTTTAAATCACTTCTTCTTCGATCAGCCGCATCCCCACCGGGGAGAAACTGCGCCGATGCAGCGGCGACGGGCCCAGCGCATCGAGCGCGGCGACGTGCGTGCGCGTGGCATATCCCTTGTGCTTCGACATCGAGAACCCGGGATAGCGGCCGTCGAGCTCGCGCATGAGCGCATCGCGCGTGGTCTTGGCCAGGATCGACGCGGCGCTGATCGACGGCACCGACGCATCCCCCTTGATGATGGCCTCGAACAGGCACTCGAAGCCGAGGCCGTCGGCGCACGGACAGCGGTTGCCGTCGACGACCACGCGCTGCGGCGGCACGCGCAGGCCGAGCAGCGCACGCCGCATGGCCAGCATGGTGGCCTGAAAGATGTTGATGCTGTCGATTTCCTCGACGTCGGCCCAGGCCACGGAGTGACACAGCGCGCGCTCGCGGATCAGCACGGCGAGCCGCTCCCGCTCATCGGGCTCGAGGATCTTGGAATCCGCCAGGCCGCGAATCGGCCGCCTGGGATCGAGGATCACCGCGGCTGCGACCACGGGACCGGCCAGCGGCCCGCGCCCGGCCTCGTCGACGCCCGCAACGCGCAGCCGCACCCGTACTTTCGCATTCATGGCGAACCCGGCGCGCCGGCGTGTGCCATCCAGGCACTCAGAAGCTCGGCGATCTCTGCAGCGGCCAGCTCGGCGCCGCCGCGACGCAGGCTCTCGTGAATGCGTACGAACTCGTGCTGCACGCGGGTCACCTGTTCCGGGTATTCGAACCATCGGGCGAGCGCATCGGCAAGGTTGCCGGCGTTCGCGTCCTGCTGGAAGAACTCCGGCACCAGCTCGCTGCCGGCCAGCAGGTTCGGCTGTGAAAAATACCGCACCTTCACCAGGCCGAGCTGCTTCAGCAGGAAGGCCGTGATGGCGCCCATCCTGTAAGCCACGACCATGGGCCGCTTGCAGAGCGCGGCTTCCAGCGTGGCCGTGCCCGACGCGACCAGCACGACGTCGGCCGCGATCAGCGCCAGGCGTGCCTGCCCGTCGAGGAAACGGATGGCCGCACGAGGTGCCAGGGCGGCGCAGCGCCCGGCAAACAGATCGCGCAGTTCCGGCGTGACCATGGGCGCGATGGTGACCAGGCCCGGGTAACGCGCCGCCAGCAATTCGGCGGCGCCGGCGAACGGCGCCGCGAGACGATCGACTTCGGCGCGGCGGCTGCCAGGCAGCACCGCGAGGACGCGTGCATCGCTCGCGATGCCGAGCTCGGCGCGTGCTGCGGCACGATCGACTTCCATGGGAACCTGGTCGGCGAGCGGATGGCCGACGAACGCCGCGCGCACTCCAAACTCCCGGTAGAAGTCCGGCTCGAACGGAAACAGGCAGAGAACGAGGTCGACGGCTTCGCCCATGGTGCGCGCGCGTCCCGGGCGCCACGCCCAGACCTGCGGACTCACGTACTGCACCGTGCGCAGGCCGTGCTTCTTGAGCTTGCGGGCCAGCCCCAGGTTGAATTCCTTGAAGTCGACGCCGATGAACACGTCCGGGCGCCAGTCGAGGATGCGCTGCTGTAACGCGCGGCGCAGCCTCAGCAACCGGGGAAGGTGGCGCAGCACTTCGGTGAGACCCATGACGCCGAGCTCGTGACTGTCGAACCAGGCCTCGCAACCCGCGGCTTTCATCTTCGGCCCCGCGACACCGGCGAACTGCGCGCCGGGGAAGCGCTGGCGCAATGCCGCGATCAGTGCGGCACCCAGCGTGTCGCCAGAGGCCTCGCCTGCAACCAGCGCGATCCTCATCTACCTGACGAGGCTGCGCGTCGACTCGCCGATGAAGTCGACGAAGATCTTCAGCTCGGGCTGCGTCGCGACGCGGGTCTTCAGCTCGTCGACCGCGTCGGCGAGCTTGAGGTCCGAGCGGTACAGCACGCGGTAGGCATTCTTCAGGTTGCGGATCTGTTCTGGTGAGAATCCGCGGCGCTTGAGGCCTTCGGAATTGATGGAGTGCGGCACCGCCGGCGAACCGACGGCCATGATGTACGGCGGTACATCGCGCGTGACCGCGGCATTGTTGCCGAGGAACGCGTGCGCACCGACCTTGGTGAACTGGTGGATGCCGGAGTAGCCACCCATGATCACCCAGTCGCCCAGGAAGACGTGACCGCCGAGCGTGGCGTAGTTGGCCATGACGCACTTGTTGCCGACATGGCAGTCGTGTGCGACATGCGTGTAGGCCATGAAGAGATTGTCGCTGCCGATGACGGTGACGCCGCCGCCCGTGACCGTGCCGCGATTCATCGTGGTGAATTCGCGGAATACGTTGCGATCGCCGATCTCCAGGCGCGTGGGCTCACCTTTGTACTTGAGATCCTGCGGCGCGTCGCCGATGGATGCGAACTGGAAGATCCTGTTGGCCGCGCCGATGGTGGTGGGACCGTTGATGACCGCGTGCGGGCCGATGCAGGTACCCGCGCCGACGCGCACGCCATCGCCGATGACCGCGTAGGGCCCCACCGTGACGTCCGCCGCCAGCTCGGCCTTCGGCGAAACGATGGCGCGCGGATCGATACCGCTCACGCGGGCGCCTTGGCGGTCTTGTTCACTTCGGGGGCCACCATCATCTCGGCCGACGTTACCTCATCTTCCCCCACGTACGCGACCGTGGAGAATTTCCAGATGCCGCGCATCTGGCGCTCCAGCTTCGCCGTGAGGATGAGCTGGTCGCCCGGTTCCACCGGCTTGCGGAAGCGCGCCTTGTCGATGCCCACGAAATAGAAGCGCGTGGATTCATCGGGCACCACGTCGGCCGTCACGAAGGCGAGCACGCCGGCGGCCTGCGCCAGCGCCTCGATGATGATCACGCCCGGCATCACCGGGCGATACGGGAAGTGCCCCGGGAAGAACGGCTCGTTCATGGTGACGTTCTTGATGGCGCGGATGCTCTCGCCCTTGTTGCACTCCAGCACGCGGTCCACCAGCAGGAAGGGATAGCGGTGCGGCAGCAGGCGCATGACGCCCATGATGTCGAGTGCGAACGGTTGGCTCATTTAGTTAGTCCTCGGAAGAATCCTGTTCCAGCGCCGAGAAGCCGGTGTGTTTCTCCAGCGCCCGCTGGCGCTTAGCCATCGAATCGAGCCGCTTGATGCGACCCACGATGCGCCTCCACACGCCGGCCTCCTCTGCGGGGAGCGACGAAGAATACACACCTGGCTTGCTGATGGAATTGGAAATGAACGAAGTGCCGAGCACGATCACGTCGTCGCACAGCGTGATGTGACCCGTGATGCCGACCCGGCCGCCGACGATGTTGCGCTTGCCGAGCGTGGTGCTGCCGGCAATGCCGGTGCACGCGGCGATGGCCGAGTGCGCACCGATGCGGCAGTTGTGCGCGATCATGATGAGATTGTCGAGCTTCACGCCGTCCTCGATGACGGTGTCCTCGAGCGCGCCACAGTCGACGGTGGTATTCGCGCCGATTTCAACGTCGTCGCCCACCGTGACGCTGCCCACCTGGGGCACCTTGATCCAGGCGCCCTTTTCGTTGGCGAATCCGAATCCGTCGGCGCCGATCACGGCCCCCGGTTGCACGACGCAACGCGCACCGAGCCTGACCGAAGGACCGACGTAGGCCCGCGCCACGAGCTTGGTGTCGTCGCCGATGACGGCATTCCGCTCGATGACGCTGCCGGGCCCGACGAGGCAGCGCGCTCCGATGCGCACGCCGGCGCCGATCACGGCATACGGTCCGATCTCCGCGGACGGATCCAGCGTGACGTCTCGCGCCACCAGCGCGGTGGCGTGAACCCCGGGATTCATCGGCGGATCGGGATACAGCAGCGCGGCGACGCGGGCGAAGGTGGCGTGGGGATTGGCCGCGACCAGCGCCGCCACCGGCGAGCTACCGGCCGACTTCGCGTCGAGGATCACTGCGCCCGCGCGCGTGCCCTTGAGCTGGTCGACGTACTTGGGATTGGCGAGAAAGGCGATGGCGCGCGGCCCGGCCTGCGACAGCGGCGCGACGGAGTCCACCGTGGCGGATGGATCGCCGCGCAATTCGCAGCCGAAGCGCACCGCCAGTTCGCCGAGTGTCATCGTCATGGCGACTGGCGCACGCGCGCCTCTCCTTCTGGGGTTACGGCTTGGCGGGCGGCTTCGCCGGCGCGGCCGGAGCCGCCGCCGGCGCGGCTGCTGCCGGCTTCGGCGCGTGGGCGTTCAGCGCCTGCAGAACCTGCGCGGTGATGTCGACCGTGGGAGTCGCGTAGATGATGCCTTCGGCGATAACGATGTCGAAGTTCTGCGCCTTGGCGTACTCGCGCACTTCGCCGATCAGCGAACGCTGCAGCTTGTTCATCTCTTCCTGCCGCTTGGCGTTCGAGTCGTCCTGCAACTCCTGCTTCTTGCGGTCCAGCTCGCGCGCCGCGTCGCGCATGTCTTTTTCGGCCTTGCTGCGCTGGTCGGGCGTCATGGTCGCGACGTCTTTCTGCAGCTTGTCGCCACGCGCCTTGAGCGCGTTTTCCTGGGTCACGATCTGCTGCAGGCGCGGACCGAACTCCGCCTGGAGCGCATCACGGACCACCTTGGCCTGCGGCGACTCGTCGAACAGGCGGGCGTAGTCCACGACGCCGATCTTGATCTCTGCCATGGCCGGCGCGGCCAATGCCACGGCGGCGAGAGAACCCAACAGAACTTTGCGAAACGAAAACTGCACTGACCACCTCTAGAAAATCTGGCTCTAAAAAAATCTGGCTCTCAGAAAGCCTGGCCGACCGAGAACTGGAACTTCTCGACCTCGTCCGGATACGTGTTGGCGTCGCCCTTGTAGGCGTTCAACGGTATGGCGTAGCTGAAACGGAACACTCCCAGCGGCGCAAGCCATTGAACAGCCAAGCCCGTTGAGTGCTTCAATTTATCATACTCGAACTCGTACTTGACCGGCTGACCACTACGTCCCAGGAACAGGTAGCGGTCGCCCGTCGAGAAGACGTTGCCGATGTCATAGAACCAGGACAACCGAGCGGAAGTCTGGAATTTCTGTGGCAGAGGGATGAGGACCTCCGCCCTGCCCGTCACCTTCAGGTTGCCGCCGAAGGGTCGGCCGTAGTCATCCTGCGGGCCCAGTCGGCTTTCCTTGTAGCCACGCACCGTATCCGGTCCGCCGGCGTAGAACTGCCGGTAGGGCGGCAGCGCCGTGGTTTCGCCGATGTCCATGCCATAGGCTACGTCGGCCCCGAGCTGCAAGGTGAAGCGGCCAAACAACGGGATGTACTTCAGGAAGTCGTAGCTCGCGACGAAATATTCCACTTCGCTGATGCCTGGCACCGTGTACGACAGCGCGAAGCTGTGGCGCATGCCGCGATCGGCAAACAGCGAGCGATTGCGGCTATCGTAGTTCCATTGGGCGGTGAGCTCGACCGTGTTGAACTCGGTCTCAAAAGCCGACACTGCAATTGGTTGTGACGGGTTGCCGCAGTCGACGTCGATGCCGGTGATGCCGCCGACACAGCTGTGCGTGGAATTGCCGTTCAGGGCCACCCAGGTGATGGACTGACGCGCACTGCTGCCCTGGGTGACGAGCAGGTCCGACTTCTGGAATGACAGGCCGAATCGCACGCCCTGGTTCTCGGAAATGGGATAACCGATGTCGAAGCCGGCACCGAGCGTTTGCGAAGAAAAGTCCGACGACGCCGACACGAACTGCGTCTGGTCGCGATAGCTCACGTTGCCCGTGAAGCCGATGCCGTCGGCCGTGAAATACGGCTCGGTCAACGACAGGCCGTACACCTTGCTGTACTGGCCGGAGTTCAGGTCGACCGCGACGCGCCGCCCGGTACCGAGGAAGTTCGCGTCCGCGTAGTTGGCGCTGAGGATGAACGACTGCGATTCCGAGTAGCCGATGCCGCCGCCCAGCTGTGCCGATGGTCCCTCCTCGATCTCGTAGTTCACGTCGACGAGGTCGGCGGACCCGGCCACGGGCTTGGTCTCCGACTCGACCTTCTTGATGTAAGGCAGGCGCTCGAGGCGCTGCTTGGAACGGTCCAACGCCACGTTGGACAGCCAGCCGCCTTCGAGCTGGCGCACTTCACGACGCAGCACTTCGTCGTTGATCTTCGTGACGCCGTTGAAGTTGATGTGCCGCACGTAGACGCGGTTGCCGGGATCGACGAAGAAGGTCAGCGACAGCTCGCGGTTCTTGGGGTCGCCGATGGGCGTGGGAACCGGATCCACCTTGGCGAACGCGAAGCCGTCCTCGCCGAGGCGGTTCTGCAGCAGTTCCTGCGTCGAGGTGATCACCTTGCGCGAGAACTGGTCGCCGGGCTGCACGAGCAGGTAGCGCTTCAACAGGGCTTCCGGTACGACGAACGTGCCGGCGAGCTTGACCTCCTTGACCTTGAAGACCTCGCCCTCGTTGACGTTGATGGTGATGAAGATGTCGTCCTTCTCGGGCGCGATGGCCACCTGCGTGGACTCGACCTCGAAGTTGGCGTACCCGCGGTCCATGTAGAACGAGCGCAGCTTCTCGAGATCGCCCGTCAGTGATTCGCGCGAGTAGCGATCGTCCTGCTTGTAGAAGGACAGCAGGTTCGGCGTCTTGAGCTCGAAGGCCTCGAGGATGTCCTTTTCCTTGAAGGTCTTGTTGCCGACGATGTTGATCTGGCGAATCTTGGCGCGCTTGCCTTCGACGATGTCGATCTTGATCTTGACGCGGTTGCCCGGCACTTCCTCGACGTTGGTGTCGATGCGCGCCGCGTACTTGCCGCGCGAACCGTATTGATCCTGCAGGAAGGATTTCACGTCCTCGAGCACCGAGCGGTCGAAGGTCTTGCCCTGCGCCAGGCCCACGTTGCGCAGCGACTTGTTGAGGTCCTCGGTCTTGACCTCCTTGTTGCCCTTGATCTCGAAGCTCTCGATGGTCGGGCGCTCGTTGACGACCACGATGAGCGTGTTGCCGTCGCGACGCACTTCCACGTCGCGGAAGAACCCGGTGTCGTAGAGCGCGCGCACCGCTTCACGCACGCGCTGCGCCGATAACGTGTCGCCGATGTTGATCGGCAGGTAGTTGTAGACCGTTCCCTCGGTGACGCGCTGCAGGCCTTCGATGCGGATGTCGCCCACGGTGAATACCGGGCTATCTGCTTCCTGCTGCGCAAACGAAGGTGCAGCCAGCAACAGCCCCGCGAAGGCAACCAGACTCGCAAACCGTATCGTCAAGAGAATCCCCTGTTAATTATTCTAGGAGTGCGATCCAAAAATGCCGGAGAGATCGTTGAACAGCGCGACTCCCATCAACAGCACGAGCAGCAGCAGCCCGGCCTGCTGGCCGACCATGTATGCGCGGTCGGACAGCGGCCCGCCCTTCGCCCACTCGGCAATCTGGAACACGATCTGGCCGCCATCGAGAATGGGGATGGGCAGCAAGTTGAGAAAACCCAGCGACAGCGACAGCAGCACCAGCAGCATGAGGAAGTTCTCGAGGCCGGCGTGCGCCGCGTCGCCCGAGTACTTTGCGATCGAAATGAAGCCCGAGATGTTCTTGGTCGACACCTGGCCGGTGAGCATGCGCACGAAGAACTTGGCCTGGGCCGAGGTCATCTGCCAGGCCTTGGAGACCGAATAGCCGAGCGCGCCGAACGGGCCGAGGTCGGTGTGCGTCCTCATCTCGTCGGGAATGGTGACCTCGAAATTCTTCGGCGGCTCGATGCGCACGCGGCCAATGACGCGGCCCTGTTCCACCTCGCGCACGGTGGTCAGGCGCTTGAGCATCTGTACGCCGTCGCGGCGCACCGTCAACGTGATGGTCTGCTCGGGACGAGCGTTCACGTAGTCGCCGAACTCGTTGAAGCTGCGGATCGGCGTATCGTCGACGGCGACGATCTGGTCGCCGGCCTGCAGTCCAGCCCGTGCGCCGGGACCGTCGGGCAGTACCACACCCACGATGGCTGGCACGCGCGGGAACCAGAAATGGAATCCCAATCCCAGGTACAGCTGGTCGGGCTCGGTGAGCCGGTGACGTTGCTCCGGATCCGGAATGCTGAGCGTCAGGCGCCGCTCGTGACCATCCTTGGTGCGCACGGCGATGGCGGCTTCACCGTCGCCGCTCACGGCATCCAGCAGCGCCAGCGAAGCATCGCCCTGGTCGTTGATGGGCGTGCCGTCGATGTCGAAGATTTCGTCGCCCGCGCGCAACCCGGCGGCAGCGGCCGGCGAATTCACCGTCACTTTGTCGACCACGGCGCGCACGTGATCGAGGCCGTTTGCCCAGAACAGCGCCCAGAGCACCACGATGGCGAACAGGATATTGGCCGCGGGTCCGGCGAGCATGACGAGGATGCGCTGCCACGGTGGCTTGCTCGCGAAAGCGCGCGGCAGGTCGGCGCGCGGCACCTCGCCGTCGCGCTCGTCGAGCATGCGGACGTAGCCTCCCAGCGGAACGGCCGCAATGACATATTCCGTGTGATCCGGCGCCTTGCCGATACGCTTGAACAGCGGCTTGCCGAAGCCCACCGAGAAACGCAGCACCTTGAAACCCAGCCTGCGTGCCACCCAGAAGTGGCCGAACTCGTGAACGGTGACGAGCAGGCTGACGCCCACGATGAACCACAAGGTATTCCAGCCGAATTCCATCAGGGCCCCTAGGCGCTAGGCGTGCACGGCACGCGGCCGGATGAGAGAGAAAGCACGGGAACGCGCTTCGGCGTCGGCTGCCAGCACGTCATCGAGATCGCGAATCTCCCCACCCGATGTGGTTGCCATCACCGATTCAATGACCGCCGGAATTTGCGCAAAGTTCAATCCGCCCTCGAGAAACGCCGCCACGGCCACCTCGTTGGCCGCATTCAGTGACGCCGGCCTCAGGCCACCGGCCCGGGCGGCCTCCTGGGCCAGCGCCAGAGCCGGGAATCGTCGCAGGTCGGGCGCCTCGAAGCGCAGTCGTCCCACCTTCACGAGGTCGAGCGATTGTACACCTGAGGCGACGCGCTCCGGCCACGCCAGCGCGTGGGCGATGGGCGTGCGCATGTCCGGCGCGCCTAACTGCGCGAGCACCGAACCGTCGACATATTCCACCAGCGAATGAACGATGCTCTCCCGGTGGACCAGGACTTCGACGCGCGCCGGGTCGACGCCAAACAACAGGCAGGCCTCGATGAATTCGAGACCTTTGTTCATGAGCGTGGCCGAGTCCACCGAGATCTTGCGGCCCATGACCCAGTTCGGGTGCGCGCAGGCCTGGTCCGGCGTGACCTTCTCGAGCAACCGCACATCGGTGTCGAGGAACGGGCCGCCGGACGCGGTCAGCAGGATGCGCCGCACGCCGGCGGGTGCCATGCCCGGTGCGCAATCGCGCGGCAGGCACTGGAACACCGCGTTGTGCTCGCTGTCGATGGGCAGCAGCGTCGCGCCGGAGTCACGCACGGCCCGCATCAGCAGCGGACCCGCCATGACCAGCGATTCCTTGTTGGCTAACAACAATCGCTTGCCGGCCCGTGCCGCGGCCAGCGTGGAACGCAATCCGGCAGCGCCAACGATGGCCGCCATGACGGCATCCACCTCGGGCAGCCGCGCGATCTCCTCGAGCGCCGCCGGCCCCGCAAGCACCCGCGTGGCCGCGCCGCGCGCGCGCAATTCCTGCTCGAGCCTGGCCGCCGCGGACGCATCCGCGATGGCCACCTGCGGAGGCCGGAAGCGCAGCGCCTGTTCGGCAAGCCGGCCGACATTGCGATGCGCGCCCAGCGCCGCGACGTGGAAGCGGTCCGGGTGACGCGCGATCACATCCAGCGTGTGCTCACCCACCGAGCCGGTCGACCCGAGGATGGCGACGCCCATGGATCCGGGACCACTCATGGAAGGATCCGCATGTTGATCAGCGCGAACACCAGCGTGGGCGCCGCGGCGGTGACACTGTCGATGCGATCGAGCATGCCGCCGTGACCGGGGAACACGTTGCCGCTGTCCTTGAGACCGACGGCGCGTTTCAACATGCTCTCGGTGAGATCGCCGACTATGGACACGGCCGCGACCGCCACGCAGATCGCCACGAACAGCCAGACGTCCACGTCGAACAGGTAGCTCGCCGCAAACCACGCGACCAGTGCGCTGGCGAGCATGCCGCCGAACACGCCTTCCCAGGTTTTCTTTGGCGATACCCGCGGTGCGAGCGGCACCCGGCCTAACCACCGGCCCGCGAAAAAGGCGCCGGTGTCGGCCGCCCAGACCAGCGTGAGCGTGAACAGCACCCAGTGAGTGCTGTCCTTGCTGAACGTGATGTACACCAGCGCGAGCCAGCAGGGCACGAGCGCCAGCAACCCGGCGGCACCGGCCGCGACCGGATGCACGCGCGCCGGCGCCAGGCATACCCACAGCAACGCGACCACCCACCAGATCATCGCCGTGGTGAGCACCAGGCGCACGAAATCGGGCGTGGTCGAATAGAAATATAGACAGGCGATGAGCAGCGCCGCCACCGCCACGGTGAATCCTGCGCGCGCAGGCGCACTGGAATTGCCGAGGAACGCGGCCCATTCCCAGGCCCCGATGAGGATGAGCACGGTCAGCAGCCAGATCGTGGCGATGGGCGGCAGGCCGAGCATCACACCCAGCAACACCACGGCCAGCACCAGGGCGGTCAGGACGCGCTGTCTAAGCACCGCCGGCCGCCTCGCGTGTCTGCTCGCGGCGCTGTTCGGCGGTCTGGCCGTAACGACGCTCGCGCGCTGCGAAGGAACCCAGCGCACGCTCGAATTCGTCGCGGTTGAAATCCGGCCACAGCGTGTCGCACACGTACAGCTCGGTATAGGCCAGGTTCCACAGCAGGAAATTGCTGATGCGGTGATCGCCGCCGGTGCGGATGAAGAGATCCGGATCGCCGATCGCGCCCAGCGCCAGCTCGCCCGAGAATCGCGTTTCGTCGATGGCCTCGGGTCGCAGCGCACCGCTCGCCACCTGGGCGGCGAGGCGCCGCGCGGCTTGCAGGATGTCCCAGCGCCCGCCGTAGCTCACCGCCACCTGCAGCTGCAGTGCCGTGTTGCCGGCCATGAGCTCTTCGCTCTCCGCCATGCGCGCCTGCAGCCGCACGCTCAGCGACTGGCGGTCGCCGATGAAGCGCAGGCGCACGCCGTTGCGGTTCAGGTCTTCGACTTCCTTCTCGAGGGAATCGAAGAACAGCTGCATCAGGCTGCCGACCTCGAGCGCAGGCCGCTGCCAGTTCTCGCTGGAGAAGGCGAACAGCGTGAGCGCGCCGATCTTGCGTCGCACGCACTCTTCGATGCACATGCGCACCGCCGGAAGGCCTTCCCGGTGGCCGGCGTGACGCGGCAGACCGCGCGCCTCGGCCCAGCGCCCGTTGCCGTCCATGATGATCGCGATGTGTTTGGGTGATGACACGGCAGCGGGCAGTTCGCTCAGACCTGCATGATTTCCTTTTCTTTGGCGGCCAGCTGGGTGTCGATGTCGCCGACGTACTTGTCGGTGAGCTTCTGGATGTCGACCTCGGCCTTCTTTTCCTCGTCCTGGGAAATGAGCTTCTCCTTGAGGGCTTCCTTCACGTCGGCGATCACGTCGCGGCGCACGTTGCGGACCGCGACGCGCGCGTTCTCGGCGTCGGCGCGCACCACCTTGGTGATGTCACGCCGGCGTTCCTCGGTGAGCGGCGGCAGCGGGATGCGGATCACCGTGCCGGCGCTGATGGGATTCAGGCCGAGATCGGACTTGTGCACGGCCTTCTCGATGGCCTGCACCATGCTCTTCTCCCA
>Ga0126377_10001782_pt1 | contig 14369 bp, 10 predicted proteins | sample PanSoiMetPlot_22_FD_92647 | JGI IMG/M metagenome (GOLD analysis project Ga0126377, IMG submission 92647) | Tropical forest soil microbial communities from Panama - MetaG Plot_22 | ecosystem: Environmental > Terrestrial > Soil > Tropical forest > Bulk soil | place: Panama | collected 2016-02-17
GACGAGCTGCGCGACGTCCAGGACGTCTCGAAGCTGCCGCCGATTCCAGTCGGGGGGCCCGGCATTCCGCCGATCGTTGCCGCATCCGGGAGCGGGTACGGCGAAGGCTTCGCCGCCAATTCGCACCGCTACGCGGCCTCAGGCATGCTGGCCGCGGTCAAGTATCTCCTCGAGGACCTGCATGCGGACGTGAATGCCCGCGACAACGAGGGCAACACCGCCCTTCACAACGCGGCGGCACGCGGGGACGTCGAGATGATCAAGTACCTCGTGTCGAAAGGCGCGGACGTCATGGCGGTCAACCGCGAGGGCAAGACGACGGCGGATATGGCCAACGGTCCGGTGCAGCGGATTCAGCCGTGGCCTGAGGCACTTGCGCTGCTCGAATCGCTCGGCGCCAAGAACAATCACAAGTGCGTGTCGTGTTAGCGGTCCCAGGTCGTTCGTAATACGTCCCAGAATCCCGGAAGGCCGTTGACGAGGTCACGCACTTCCGGCACCGTCTGATACGCGATCCACGCCATCACGATCGCGAAGCCGACCCACAGCAGACCATCCCACGCTGCCACGATTCCGTAGTGGTAGCCGCCGACGGCGTAGTACGACGCGCGGCGCGCCGCGTGCAGTGATCCCGCGATCGCGTGGTACACCACGAAGAGCACGAGCAGGCCCACCCATAATGGCACCTCGAGGGGGAGCGGACGTCCGAATGCTTCGCGCGACATCACGAGCGACGCGCCCGCGTAGGCAAACGCCAGGAAGGCAGCGGCGCTGACGAGACTGAAGACCGGGATCAGAACGCCGGCGCCAATCCGCGTCGCGTAGTTGACGTGTGGCGCGGGCGTGACTGGAGGCGCCGGCCACCAGCTGGCCCGTGCCGCCGCGCGCTGCTGCCGCCGCCACGCCCGCTGCTGCCGTCGCCAGTTCGCGCGCCAGTTGCCCGACCACGTCGGCCCGCCCATGTCGGCGTAGCTCTTCTTGGCGCGATCGATCAGCTCCTGGGCGTTGAACGGTTCTCCGTGGGCAGCCGCACGCTCCTCGGCGGTGTTCGCCGACGGAATCACGAACATCAGCACGCCGTAGACGAGCGCCCAGAAACCCTTCGTCAGAAAGACGAGTATCAGAAACACGATGCGGATGATCGTCGCGTCGACGCCGATGAACGCCGCGATGCCGTTGCAGACGCCGGCGATCATCGCGCCTTCTTTCACGAGATAGAGGCGCCGCGGCGCGCCGCTCGTCCGCGCGTGATCGCCGCCGGGCGCGTTCTGGCCGGCCGTCGTCTCGCTGGGCCGTTCCACCGGTCCCATCTCGGCGATGATCTGGTCGACTTCGGCATCCGAGACGACGTTCTTCTGCGCGCTCAGGAAGCGCTGGCACTTTTCCGCGATGGCCTGTTCGAGGTCGGCGAGGATTTCGGCGCGGTCGGGGTTGCCGGCGAGCTTCTGCTCGGCCTGCTCCAGATAGGCCACGAGGACCGCGTAGCCCTGCTCGTCGATCTGATACGCATTTCCGTTCAGGTTGATCGTGATGACTTTCTGCATGGCTAGCGTCCCAGCTGGTTCACCGTCGTGTTGATGTCCTTCCAGTACGCGTTCAGCTCCGCGAGCTGTGTCTTTCCCCTAGCGGTGAGCTCGTAGTACTTCCGCGGCGGCCCGGCGTCGGATTCCTGCCACTCGTAGTCCACGAGCCCCTCCCGGCGCATCTTGCTGAGCAGCGGGTAGAGCGTGCCTTCCTGCGTGGCGAACTCGGTCCGGCCGAGGCGCTGCAGCATGTCGGCGACGTACACCTTGTCGCTCGCGATGATCTTGAGGATCAGGAACTCGAGCAGGCCTTTGCGGATGGCGCTGAATTTCTCCTGAACGCTCATGTCTCGAGAAGCTACCTTGTCAAGACAAGGTAGCAGGGTCAGACACGCCTGTCAACAACCCCCGGGGCCAACGACCAACAACCCCTATCGGTAGTTGCCGAACTGCAGCGCGACGCCGAAATCGTGCTCGCGGAGCACGCGGATCGCGTCCTGAAGGTCGTCCTTCGAGGGTGACGTGACGCGCACCTGATCGGCCTGAATCGAGGCCTGGACCTTCTTCAGCTTGCGATCCTTGAGAAACTTGACGATTTCGCGCGCCGCTTCAATCGGGATGCCCTGCTGAATCGTCACGACGCGACGCACCTTGCCGCCCGCCGCCGGTTCGCTCGTGCCGGCCTTGAAGTTCTTGACTGCGACACCGCGCCGCACGAGGCGTGTCTGGACGATTTCCCAGATCGCGTTCATCTTCATCTCGTCGTCTGTCGTCAGGGTCAGTGTCTTGTCGGCGGTGCTCAGGTCGATGTCGGCCGTCGCGCCCTTGAAGTCGTAGCGCTGTCCCACTTCCTTCCGCGCCTGGTTCAGCGCGTTGTCAACTTCCTGAAAATCGATTGTGGACGTAATATCGAACGACGAAGCCGCTGGCATGGCCACATTCTACCGTCCCCGTCACGGCAGACCTCCGAACCGCCCCTGATGACTGCCGCCAAGCAGCAGATCGACGTGCTTCGTGTGGTGGACGCCCGTCGAACGGCCGATGTGGACTGCGCCGTCGTCGAAGAGCCGCTCGAGATTCGGCTGGACGGCCGCGCGTTTGCGGTCATCATGCGGACGCCGGGCGCCGATCGCGAGCTCGCGGCCGGCTTTCTGCTCGCCGAGCAGGTCGTTGCCAGCGCCGATGACCTCGGCACGATCGAGTACTGCACCGATCGTGACTCCACCGCGGATGTGGCCAACATCGTCAACGTCTCGTTGATAAATCCGTTGCTCGCGGAGCGCGCGCTGGCGGAACGGCGTCAGACGACGACGAACTCGTCGTGTGGATTGTGTGGACGCCGGACAATCGAATCGCTGGGCGCGCGCGTCGCGCCGCTGAAGAGCGCGATGACGACGACCAGCGACGTGCTAACCTCGCTGCCCGGCCGCCTTCGTGGTGCGCAGTCGGTCTTCGACGAGACCGGCGGCCTTCACGCCGCGGGACTCTTCAGCCTGGACGGCCGCCTCGTCGATTCGGCCGAGGACGTCGGCCGCCATAACGCGGTCGACAAGGTCGTCGGCCGGAGAATGCTGGTTGACGAGCTGCCGCTCGGTGAATCGATCCTGTTCGTCAGCGGGCGCACGTCGTTCGAGATCGTTCAAAAAGCGCTGTTCGCCGGCATTCCGATCGTCGCGTCGGTCTCTGCGCCGTCGAGCCTGGCCATCGAGCTCGCCTCGGACATGGGCATCACGCTCGCCGGCTTCGTGCGCGGATCCGCGTTCAACATCTACACACACCCGGAGCGAATCGCTCCGTAGCGACGACGATGTTCGGATTGGGGCGGCAGAAGCCGCATCACTATCGCGAGATGGCGCGCATCGCGTGGGAGAACCGCTCGGAGCTCCCGTTCGCCTGGCGCATCCTCAGGGACGGCGTGTGCGACGGCTGCGCGCTGGGCACGTCCGGGCTGAAGGACTGGACGATTCCGGGCACGCACCTGTGCATGGTGCGGCTGGAGCTCATGCGCCTGAACACGGCGCCGGCCCTCGATGTCGATTTGCTTCGCGACGTCGCGCCGCTGACGGCCCGTTCGTCGGGCGAGCTGCGCGCGCTCGGACGTCTGCCGGAGCCGATGATCCGCAGCCGCGGACAGCGAGGATTTCGCGTCGTCTCGTGGGACGAGGCGCTCGATCTGATCGCGAGCCGGCTGCGCGGCGTCGATCCGCAGCGGGCCGCGTTCTACCTCACATCGCGCGGCATCACCAACGAGGTCTATTACGCTGCGCAGAAGGCGGCGCGATTTCTGGGCACCAATCACGTGGACAATTCCGCCCGGCTCTGCCACGCGGCGTCGACCTCGGCGATGAAGCAGACGCTCGGCTTCGGCGCCTCGACGTGCAGCTACGTCGACTGGCTCGAGGCGGATCTGATCGTGTTTTTCGGGTCGAACGTCGCCAACAACCAGCCGGTTACGACCAAGTACCTCCATCATGCGAAGCAGCACGGTGCGCACGTCGCCGTCGTCAACACGTTTCGCGAGCCCGGCCTCGAGCGGTACTGGGTGCCCTCGATTGCCTCCAGCGCGCTCTGGGGCACGGCGATCGCGGATCACTGGTTCCACGTCCACACGGGCGGCGATCTCGCCTTTCTCATCGGCGTATTTCGCGCGCTACTCGACAGCGGAGGCGTGGACGCTGACTTTGTTCGCGATCGCACGAGCGGGTTCGAAGAAGCTCGCGCGCGCGCGGCCGCAGCGAGCTGGGAGGAGTTGGAACGCGACAGCGGCGCCACACGTCACGACATGGAAGGCTTCGCGCGGCTGCTCGTCGAGCGACCGAACACGATCCTCGTCTGGTCGATGGGGCTGACGCAGCACACGCACGGCGTCGAGACGATCAAGGCCCTCGTGAACGTTGGCCTCGCCCGCGGCCTGCCGGGACGTCCCAACCGCGGGCTGGTGCCAATCCGCGGACATTCGGGTGTGCAGGGCGGCGCTGAGGTCGGCTGCGTGCCTGGCATCGATGCGACCACGCGATCGCGGTGGGCGAGTGCCTGGGGATTCGATCCACCCGCACACGGCGGCTGGACGGCGGCGGAGATGATCGATCACGCCGCGAACGGTGACGTCGACGCGTTCTGGATCGTCGGCGGAAACTTTCTCGAAACGCTCGGCGACGAAGCGCGATCGCGGCGCGCGCTCGAGATGCCGATCCTGCGCATCCACCAGGACATCGTGTTGTCCTCGTCGATGCTGGTCGATGGAGAGGGCGACGTCGTGCTGCTTCCGGCCGTGACACGCTACGAGTCGCCTGGCGGCGGAACGGAGACCTCGACTGAGCGGCGGATTATCTTCTCGCCGGAGATTCCCGGCCGCCGGGTCGGTTCCGCGCGGCCCGAGTGGCAGGTCTTCGGCGACGTAATGGCCCGCGTGCGGCCGGCCGAGGCCTTGCGAATCCGCTTCGAGAGCGCGGAAGCCATTCGTCAGGAGATCTCGAGGGCGGTTCCGCTTTACCGGGGCATCGAGCAGCTTCGGGCCAAGGGCGATCAGGTGCAGTGGGGCGGCCGGCTCCTTTACGAAGATGGCCGGTTCTCGACCGCGGACGGCAAAGCGCATTTCTCGAGCGTCGTCCCGGCCCGGCGGCGTTCCGGGATCGTGACGGCCGCCGGCGACGGTGTGAAGCGCGACGCTTCCGTCTTCTTCGTGTCCACGCGAAGAGGCAAGCAGTTCAACTCGATGGTCCAGCGCGATCGCGATCCCCTGACAGGGGCGGCCCGGGACGACGTGTTCATCAGTTCGGAAGATCTGGCGCGCCTGAATCTTCGCGACGGGGCGGCCGTCGAACTGGCATCCGAGGACGGGTCCTTCCGGGGGCGACTGAGATCCGCAGGGATGACGCCGGGCAATCTCGAGGTTCATTGGCCGGAGGGCAACACGCTTCTCTCCGGCCGCGCCATCGATCCCGACTCGCTCGAGCCGGATTACAACGCGGTCGTGAGGCTCAAAGCCATATGAAACGGGGCGTCCCCGTCATCGTTGTTGCGCTCTCGGCCGCGCTGGCTGGACCGTCCACTCGCGTCCAGGCAGTGCGCTCCGAGCGCGGAACCGCGACGTCGGTCGACGCCGCGTTCCAGAAATTCTGGGAGGCTCACAATCCGGGTGATGCCGCCAGGGCGGCGCAGGACGTCGTCCGCTCGGGCGTTCAATTCGGGGAGGCGTACGAGCGGCTGAAACGAGGCCGCAGCTATACCGCACCGTCGAAGCGAGGTGTCGTGCATCTTCTTCGCCGCACGGCGATGGGAGAGTTCGCGTACGACGTGTACCTGCCCGACGACTACGACCCGAACCATTCATATCAGCTGCGCTTCCAACTCCACGGCGGCGTGATGATGCGCGAACAGACGACGTCGGACTCCACGACGTCGTCGACAGGCCGCGGCGGCCGTCGACCGGCGTCACCGCTCCCGGGCGATACGCAGATCTACGTGATGCCCGCAGCGTGGCGCGACGCGCCGTGGTGGAGCAGCGCGCAGGTCGAGAACCTCGAGTTCGAGATCGACAGCCTCAAGCGCGCCTACAACGTTGACGAAAATCGAGTGGTCCTGTCCGGCGTCTCGGACGGCGCCACGGGCGCGTACTACGTGGCGATGCGGGACACGACGCCGTACGCGAGCTTCCTGCCCTTGAACGGATCGCTGATGGTGCTTGCCAACGATCGCCTCGACGTCGGCGGCGAGCTCTTTCCGACCAACCTGGTCAACAAGCCGTTCTTCATCGTCAACGGCGGAAACGATCCGCTCTATCCGGTGCGCGGTGTCGGGCCCTATGTCGATCACCTGAAACGGAGCGGCGTGCAGCTGGAGTTCCATCCGCAACCGGATGCCGGCCACAACACGGCGTGGTGGCCCGATGTCCGCGACACCTTCGAACGCTTCGTCCGCGAGCATCCGCGCGAGCCGTTGCCGGCGCGCATCAGCTGGGAAGTGACCGACAGGCAGCTTCCCGGCCGCGCCCACTGGCTGGTCATCGATCGGCTCCAGGCGTCCACGAACGTGCCGCGCCTCGAGCCCGACCTGAACGCGTTTTCCGGGGAAGGTCCCAACCAGGGACGCTTCCTGTTCGCGCGGCAGCGGCCATCGGGACGCGTCGATCTCGAACGATCGGGCAACACGGTCCGCGTGCGAACCGGCGGCGTCGCCGAGTTCACCCTGCTCCTTTCGCCGGATGCATTCGATTTCGATGCGCCCGTCCTCGTCGTGGTCAATGGACGCACGGTCGCGGACGCGCGCGTCGAGCGGTCGGTGGCGACGCTCTTGAAATGGGCCGCCCGCGACAACGACAGGACGATGCTGTTCGGCGCCGAGCTTCACGTCCAGGCCGCACCGTGATCGCATGATTTCGTTGACCCGCATCAGCAAGCAGTACGGCCGCCAGATTCTTTTCGTCGACGCGTCGTTTCAGCTGAATCCCGGTGAAAAGGTCGGCCTCGTCGGTCCGAACGGATCCGGCAAGACGACGCTGTTCCGCTTCATCGCGGGCGAGGAAGTGCCCGACGAAGGCGACGTGTCCATTCCGAAGAAACTGACCGTCGGCTATTTCCGGCAGGACGTGGAGGAAATGTCGGGCCGTTCGGTTCTCGACGAAGCGATCCTGGGCAGCGGACGCGTCGGCGATTTGCATCACGAGCTCGAAGCGTTGAACCACGCGATGGCGGACCCGGAGCAGGCCGACGACATGGATCGGATCCTGGCCCGCTTCGGCGAAGTGCAGGAGGAATACGAGCATCTCGGCGGCTACGCGCTCGAGGCGCAGGCGCGCGAGGTCCTGCACGGCCTCGGGTTCGACGATGCGCAGATCGACGCGGATGCAGGCGCCCTGTCCGGCGGCTGGAAGATGCGCGTGGCGATGGCCCGGGTGCTGCTGGGACAACCCGACGTGCTGCTGATGGACGAGCCGACGAACCATCTCGATATCGAGTCGATCATCTGGCTCGAGCAGTTCCTCAAGTCGCGGTCCGGCTCGCTGCTGATGACGTCGCACGACCGCGAGTTCATGAACCGCGTCGTGGGCAGGATCGCCGAGATCGACGACGGCGAAATCACGATGTACTCGGGGAACTACGATTTCTACGATCGCGAGCGGGCCGTGCGCGAGGCGAACCGCGAAGCCGCCTACGCGCGTCAGCAGGCGATGCTGGCGAAAGAGCAGCGCTTCATCGAGCGCTTCGCGGCGCACGCGGCCAAGGCCGCGCAGGTGCAGAGCCGCGTCAAGGCGCTGGAGAAGATCGAGAAGATCGAACCACCGAAGAAGCGGCGCGTCGTGAAGTTCGACTTCCGGCAGCCGCCGCGATCGGGCGATCAGGTCGCGGTGCTGGAAGAGGTGACGAAAGCGTACGGATCGAGGGTCGTGCATGACGGGCTCAGCATGACGATCCGCCGCGGCGAGCGATGGTCGGTCATGGGCAAGAACGGCGCGGGGAAGTCGACGCTCCTGAAGATGGTCGCCGGCCAGGTCGCGCCAGATGCCGGCCAGGTCCGTCTCGGCGCAAGCCTGAAGATGGGTTACTTCGCGCAGCAGTCGCTGGATCTGCTCGATCCGGATCTGACCATCGAGGAACAGCTGCGAAAGGACTTTCCCGCGGAATCGATCGGCGCGCTCCGGAATCTTGCCGGGGCTTTCCAGTTTTCCGGCGACGAGATCGACAAGAAGATCCGCGTGCTGTCAGGAGGCGAGAAGACGCGGCTCGTCCTGGCGCGCATGCTCTTGTACCCGCCGAACTTTCTTGTGCTCGACGAGCCGACGAACCACCTCGATCTCCTCACGAAGGACATGCTGCTTGACGCCCTGAAGGATTTCGACGGGACGATGCTCTTCGTGTCCCACGATCGAGCGTTCCTCAAGGCGTTGAGCAATCGGGTGCTGGAACTCGGCGGCGAGAGCGGCACCGAGGCTGCACCTCACCTCTATCCGGGGTCATACCTGGAGTACGTCGAGCGATCGGGACACGAGGCCCCCGGCGTACACGCGTGACGCTCGGCTTCAGCCGAGCGAGACCTCCGGCTGACACTTCGGGCACCAGAACGTCAGCCGTGCATCGGGACCGGCGGCGCGTGACGCGATGCGGGTTCCGCACCGGCGGCACGGCCGTCCGCCACGAGCGTAAACCCACAGCTTCTCGCGCGGATCGAGGCTCCGCGTCGTTCGTCGCCCGGATGCGACGCTCAGGGTCTGCGCCGGGCTCAACACGTTCGCGCGGAGCGTGTCCAGGCCGATGTTCAACAGCCGGTCGAGCACGGCGTCAGCGAGAGCGTCCATCGACGTGAACGGGTGCACGCGCGCGAGAAACAGGATCTCGGACTTGAAGACGTTGCCGATGCCCGCGAGCACGCGCTGATCGAGGAGGACGTCGCCGATCTGCGCGCTGCTGCGCGCGCGCAGGCGGCGAAGCGCCTCTGCGCGATCGAAGTCCGGGTCGAGCAGGTCCGGTCCGAGCGACGCGAGCGGCCGATGGCGGGCAAGGTCGCGGATCGTGATGAACTCGGCAACCGGGACGTTGAAAGCGACCGCCACCACGTCAGCGGTCTCGAGGAGCACCCGCATGCTGCGGCGCGGCATCTTCCACCGCGCGCCGGGCGGGTAGACGTGCCACGTGCCGTTCATCCGCATGTGCGTCCTGAGAATCAAGCCGCCGGAGAAGGTGATGAGCAGGTGCTTGCCGCGGGATGCGACCGATTCAATCGATCGACCCGCAATCGGGCGATCGTCGTTCACGCGGTTCAGCGCAGGGAAGGTGGATTCGAATCGCGTGACGCGTCCGTCGGCCAGGAGTTGATGAAGCGTCCTGGCGGCGCGGAAGATCGTGTCGCCTTCAGGCATCGCTCTGGTCGTCGTCGCCATCGCCAGCGAGATAGCGCGAGGCGAACGGGCTCGAGACGGTGGACCGCGACGGTCGCCGTGCAGTGGTGAAGTCTCTCGCGGTCGCGGGCGGCACCTCTGATGGCGTCCTGACGCGCAGGGTCGCCTGCAAGCCCATCGCGCCCGTCACGAAACCAGCTTCGATCAGCGCGGGCCGCATCGGATGCTCGGCGGGAGGCAGCCCGTCGACCTCCTCGATCAGCATGCCGCGCGGCGCGTCGAACCCGCTGCGAGCACGATCGATCAGCACACGCGCGACCGCGCGGGCCACTTTCGATCTCGCAGGCTCGGCGTCCGGCAGGAATGTCGTCAGGAAACGATCACCTCGCGCCAGGTATGCGGCCAGCGATCCCGCAACCAGAATCACGGTCGCGCCGACCGACCGCGTAGGGCCGCGTGCCGCCGTGGCCCTCGGCGATGCTGCGGACACCGTGGGCGCAGGCCACTTCAGCGTCGCTCCGTACGGATTTGCCGGGTCCGTTGCGGCCAACACGACGACCTCTTCCTGTTCCGACGTGTCCTCAGTGGGTACGTCGCGCATCGAGCGGAGCAGATCGAGTGCACCCGGCAAGGCGAACTGCGTCGCGCCAAGCCCCGCGACGAAATACCCACGCCGGATTCGTCCGGCGTCTTCCAGATTTTTCAGGACGGTGTACACGGTTCCGAAGCCGCCTGGCGTCGCCTCCGCTATCACTGATTCGCGTGTGAGGACACCGTGGCGCGCCAGGAGCTGCTGGGTGACGGCGGCCGCCCATCGCGTGTGTTCCTTGACGGCTGTCGACTTTGCCGAGCGGCTGTTCTCGGCCGACGCACGGTCCGTGTCCCGCCGGGGCACGAGACTCCATCGACCCTCGGCCGATGGCGGCACGAGACGTCGTGAACGAAACGGCGCCGGGGCGCCGGGCCGACGCGCGGCGCGTTTGGGCGCGTTGACGCGCGTGAACGCCCGCAGCGGATGGAACGTGTCGTTGGTGATGAGGCCTTGCCAGACGAGATTCCACAGCGCATCGACCGTGTCAGCCGGATAGCCGGCGCCGACCGACTCGTGAAGCGGCCCGAAGAACGACGCGCCATGGCGTCGCAGATACTCGAGGATCTGCTGTTCCTTGTCGCTGGCTTCAGCGGCGTCCGTTCCACCTTCGGCTACGCCGGGAGCCGGCAGCCCGGCAGGTGGCAGCAGACGGGCAACGTGATCGGCGAGGTAGAGCGCGACGCGGCCGTCACGTTCGCCGAGGGACTCGACACCAACCCAGACGACCTCGCCGGCTGCCGTCACGGCATCGAGCTGGCTCGGATCGTATGCATCGAGGCGAGCGGACAGGATTTCCGTTTCGAGAATCGACGCGGGCAGCGGCGCGCCCTGCAGCTGTTCGACGACGTCGAGCAGCGCGTCGGCGCCATGTCGCCGGCGGACGATCCCCTGTCACGTCGTGGCGAATCGACCCAGCACCGACTGATCGACGGGCTCGACTTCGTGGCGGAGTTTCGCCAGCGAGCGCCGTCGAAGCATCCGCAGGACGCCGGCGTCGGTCCACTCGCGCTTCCGGCCGCCGGGTCGGAATTCGCCTTCCACCAGGCGTCCCTCCGCCGCCAGCGCCCCGAGCGCCTCTTCCGCGGCAGCGACAGCCAGGCCGTAACGTGCTGCGAGGTCGGCGGCCGGAAACGGCGCGTGCGTCCGGGCGTAGCGCAGCGCGAGATCCCCGAGCGGATCTCGAACCGGCTGAAGGAGCGACTCGGGCAGCCCGACGGGCAGCGGGACGCCCAGCCCGTCTCTGAACCGCGCGGCGTCCTCGACAGCCACGAGCCTCATTTCTCCGGCGACGCGAAGCGACAGGATTCGTCGTGCCTCCAGCAGGCCCGCAAGCGCCGTGTCGAGATCAGGGACGTCGGATCGCGCTGCGATCTCGGGTTCAGTCAGGTCGCCGATGCCAATCAACAGGTCGTGAATCCCGTCCGCGCTCCGCGCGTGGTACTTCTGATCCAACCGCTGGAGCTGCCGCTCGACGGCCGTCATCGAGTCGACGTCCAGCAGCTCCCGCAGCTCGGCATCGCCGAGCAGCTCGCGCAGCTGCGACTGATCAACCGCCAGCGCCTGCGCGCGGCGTTCGGCAAGCGGCGCGTCGCCGTCGTAGATGAAGCTCGCGACGTACGTGAACAGCAGCGACGAGGCGAACGGTGACGGCGTTTCCGAATCGACGGTGGCGACGCGAATCTTGCGGCTGCGGCAGTCAGTGAGGGTGCCGACCAGCGCCGGCATGTCGAAGAAGTCCCGCAGGCATTCGCGGTATGTCTCGAGAAGGACCGGGAACGATCCGTATCGCGACGCGACGGCCAGGAGATCCGCCGATCGCTTGCGCTGCTGCCAGAGCGGCGCGCGCGTGCCTGGTCGTCGCTTCGGCAGCAGCAGCGACCGCGCCGCGTTTTCGCGGAATTTGGCCGCGAACAGCGCGGTCGAGCCGAGCTGACGGACGACCAGCGCCTGCACTTCGTCGGGGTCCGGAATGACCAGCCGGACGTCTGGCGGACGATCGATGTCCGGGAACCTCACGACGAAGCCGTCGTCGCCCCACAGCGTCTCCACGTCGACGCCCGTTTCCTCGCGAATCTTCGCCGCAGCCGCCATGGCCCACGGGGCGTGAATCCGGCCGCCGCGGGGCGAGAGGACGCAGACCCGCCAGTCGCCGAGTTCGTCCCGGACGCGTTCGACGACAACAGTCCCCGCGTCGGGAACGGCGCGCGCGGCGTTCATCTGGTCGCGAAGATACTGCAGAAGGTTCTCCGCCGCGCGTTCGTCGAGGTCGTGGTCACGCGTCAAGCGCTCGATTGCGTCGCGTTCGGGCAGTCGGAGCATCTCGCGCGTCAGGTGCCCGATCGCCAGGCCGAGTTCGAGCGGCCGGCCGGCGCGATCCCCTTTCCAGAACGGCATCTTTCCCGGTTCACCGGGCGCAGCGGAAACGAGGACGCGATCGTGCGTGATTTCTTCGATACGCCACGAGGACGCCCCGAGCACGAACGTCTCGCCGACGCGGCTCTCGAAGACCATTTCCTCGTCGAGTTCGCCGACTCGCGCGGAACCGGGCCCCGCGCCTGCCAGAAACACGCCGTACAGGCCACGATCCGGAATGGTGCCGCCGTTCGCGATGGCCACGCGCTTTGCGCCGTCACGCGCGACGATGGTGCCGGCGATCCGGTCCCAGGTGATGCGGGGCCGGAGCTCGGCGAATTCATCGGACGGATAGCGTCCCGACAGCATGTCCAGCACGCCGTCGAAGACCGTGCGGCTGAGTTCGGCGAAAGGCGCCGCGCTGCGAATCGTGGCGAAGAGGTCGTCGGCTTTCCACGCGTCGACCGACGTCATGGCGACGACCTGCTGTGCCACGATGTCGAGCGGGTTCCGCGGGTACCGTGTCGATTCGACGACGCCGTCGTGCATGGCCTTCGCGACGGCCGCGCAGGCGACGAGATCGCCACGGAATTTCGGGATGATGACACCCTCGCTCACGGCATTGGCCTGGTGGCCGCCGCGGCCGATCCGCTGCAGGCCGCTGGCCACCGACGGCGGCGCTTCGATCTGCACAACCAGATCGATGGCGCCCATATCGATGCCGAGTTCGAGCGATGAGGTCGCCACCAGCGCCCGCAGCGCGCCGGACTTCAGCAGGTCCTCGACTTCCATCCGCTGCGCCCTGGCGATCGAGCCGTGATGCGATCGGACCAGCGCTTCGCCAGCGACTTCGTTCAAGGCGCCAGCCAGCCGCTCGGCCAGGCGACGGCTGTTGACGAAGATCAGGGTCGAACGGTGCGCGCGAATCAGTTCGACGAGCCGCGGGTGAATGGCGGCCCAGATTGAGGCGCCCGCCGGGTTGGATGACGCATCGAATGGCTTGTCGGGATCCAGCGCGTGCGCCGCTCCTCCCGCCCGGATCGCGCGGCGGCGTTCCCGGGGCCGCCTGGCCATTTCCTCGACCGGCACCTCGATCGTGAGCTTCAGCGCTTTCTTCTGGCCTGCATCGACGATCGTCACCGGCCGGTACCGCACGGGTGCGCGCCGCGCGGAGAACTCCTCTTCGATTTCACGCTCAGTGTCGACACGCACCTTCCCGGTGGCGCCCCCCGAGCCCGACGAAGTCCGCTCGGCGCCGCCAAGGAATCGCGCGACCTCGTCGAGCGGGCGCTGAGTGGCCGACAACCCGATTCGCTGAGGACGACCGCTGACCAGCGCTTCGAGTCGTTCGAGCGAGAGCGCCAGGTGCGCGCCTCGCTTCGTGGGCACGAGCGCATGAATCTCGTCGATGATGACGGTGTCGACCGTTGTCAACATGCGGCGGGCATTCGACGTCAGCAGGAGGTAGAGCGATTCGGGCGTCGTGATCAGGATGTCGGCGGCCTCGCGCTGAAAACGCGCGCGATCGGCCTGCGGCGTGTCGCCAGTCCGGATTGCGACGGCGGGGACGCGGTACACGTCGCTGCGCGCGCTCGCGGTCTGTGCGATACCGGCGAGCGGTGCGCGCAGGTTGCGTTCGACGTCGACGGCGAGGGCCTTGAGCGGCGACACGTAGAGGACACGGCACCCGGGCTGTTCGGGCTCCCGCTCGAACATCAGGCGATCCAGGCACCAGAGGAACGCCGCGAGCGTCTTGCCGCTTCCGGTCGGCGCGAGGATCAGCGTCGAGTCGCCGCGTGCGATCGACGGCCAGCCGAGCGCCTGAGGTCGCGTCGGCGCGTCGAACGACGCCGTGAACCACGCGCGGACCGCGTCGTGAAACGGAGCGAGCGCATCGTTCTGGGCGCGTGCGGCCACGTGGTCATCTTATAATGTGGAGACGTTGATACTCGGCCGGGGGGACTGATGGGTGATGCGGGAGAAGGACTGATCGACGCCGATGCGCGCATTCAGGAGCGCATGGAAGAATTGGAACGGGAACGACGGCAGCAGTTTGCGAAAGCCGTGA
>Ga0126377_10001783_pt1 | contig 14364 bp, 11 predicted proteins | sample PanSoiMetPlot_22_FD_92647 | JGI IMG/M metagenome (GOLD analysis project Ga0126377, IMG submission 92647) | Tropical forest soil microbial communities from Panama - MetaG Plot_22 | ecosystem: Environmental > Terrestrial > Soil > Tropical forest > Bulk soil | place: Panama | collected 2016-02-17
CTCCTGTTAATCCGTTTCTTCGTACCCTCCGTTTCTGTTAACCCCGTTCCCTCCGTACTCTCCGTTGCCTCTCACCGGTACCCCGCCGCCTGCAGTTCGAACAACTCCGCGTAGCGGCCGTTGGCGTGCAGCAGCTCCTCGTGTGTCCCCTGCTCTTTCACGCGGCCATCAGCGATCACCGCGATGCGATCGGCGATCCGCACGGTCGAAAACCGATGCGAGATGACGATCCCGATCCGTCCCTTCAGGTTCTCTTTCAACTCCGCGAAGATCGACGCCTCGGCCTCGGGATCGAGCGATGACGTCGGCTCGTCGAGAATCCACACGTCGGCATCGCGATACATGATGCGCGCGAGCGCCAGCCGCTGCCACTCGCCGCCCGAGAGATCGTGCCCGCCTTCGAAGAGACGACCGACCTTCGAATCGAGGCCCTTCGGCATCTTCTTCAGCAGCCACTCGCTCCGCGCGTCGCGCAGGGCGTCCATCACGCGTCGATCGTCGACCGGTCCATCGGGACGGCCCATCACGACGTTCTCGCGGACCGAAAACTCGTAGCTGGCGTAATCCTGGAAGAGCACGCCGATGCGGCTCCGGAGCGTTTCGGGATCGACCTCTCTGAGATTGACGCCGCCGACGCGGATCGCGCCCTCGTCCGGGTCATAGAAGCGCAGCAGCAGTTTGATGAGCGTGCTCTTTCCTGCTCCGTTCTCGCCGACGAGCGCGACGAGCTCGCCGTTGCGGATGTGCAGGCTCAGACCAGCGACGGCGGGCTCGGTGCCGCCGGGATACGTGAAGGTGACGTGATCGAAGTCGATCCCGTCCTCGAGGCTCTTCGGAAGCTGCCGCGGCTTCGAGGGCACGGGCACAAGCGGACCGATGCTCAGAAACGAGAAGTAGTCGTCGAGAAACGTCGTGTGTTGATCGACGGCGATGAACGTGCCCGAGATGTTCCCCAGTGTGCCCGAGAGCGCCGTGAACGCGCCGATCACGAGCACCACACCGCCCGGATCGATCGCGCCGGTCAGCCCGCGAGCTGCAACGAACAGATACGCGGCGGCGAGCGTGGTCCCTGTGACGAACCCCGTGAGCAGCGATGTGCGCGTTGCCATCCGATACATCTTGGCCCGCTCCGAGAAGAGGTCCTCCGAGAGCGTCCGATGACGCCCGACGAGATAATCGGAGAGAACGTAGGCGCGAATCTCCTTCGTCGTTCGAGGCTGCACGAGCAGATCGCTCAGATAGCCGCGTTCCCGTTCCTCCGGCGTTTCGTTGTAGTAGAACTCGTACAGCTTCGCGGTGACGCGTCGTTCGAGCGCGAGTGAGAGGGTCGACGCACCGAGAGCCAGCACCACGAGCAGCCAGTGGAGGCTGGCCAGCAGCGATGCCATCAGCACGATGGTCACGACGCTGCCGGAGAGTCCGAGCACCGACCACGTCAGATCCCCCGGCCTCCATGACACGTCACGTTTGGCGCGCGCCAGCCGGTCGTGCCAGTCGGAGTTGTCGAAGTGACCGAGATCGAGCTTCGACGCCTGAATCAGCAGACGTCGTTCGGCCTCCAGTTCCACGCGCCTCACGAACAGATTTCTCCCGTAACCCATGTAGGCGCCGAGCGCACGCTGCAGACCGGTCGTCAGCCACAGACCGACAACGATCGGCAGCAGGTCACCAATCTCCAGGGCATGCACTCGTCCTTCGGCGATCCGGTTCACGAGCGTCGCACCGAGATACACGGACAGCGGCGTCATCGTGGCGTTGACGATGCCGAGCAGCGAGAAGCGAATGAGCGACCGGGGTGAGGCCGCCCACGCGAGAGAGATGCCCAGCTTGAGGTTTCGTTGCACGCGCTCGGCGCGGCCTGGCGGGCGTGTCGTCACGGGACCCGAGTTGGACGTTACCGCAGGTCCCATCGCTTGGCAACGTCACTCTCTTCACACGCATCCTCCGTCGCATTACGGAAGCTGTCTCAATCCTTCAGTGAGCTCGAGCACCGTGCCGTACGGATCGGTGATGGTGGCCGAAGCGATGTTGAGAGCCTTGTCGCGGTGATACTTCTCGGTGAGCCTGATGCCTTTGGCTTCGAGCTCCTTGCAGAACGCTTCGAGATTCTTCACCTCGAAGCCGACGTGATCGACCGCGCGTCCTTTGGTGCCGACCAGATCCGCGGCGGGCTCCCAATGAAAGAAGTTCAGACTGTAGCCAACTCCCGGCAAGTCGGCGCCGATGAAGAAGTCGGTCTGTCCAGGACGCAGCGTGGCATTGAACGCTTTCATGTACCACTGCTGCATCTCCACGTACGGCTTGTTCGTGAAGTGCACGTGGTGGTGCACGATCGGCGGCGCACCCGGCTCCATGTTGGTGACGAGCTCCACCTTCACGCCATCGGGCCCCACCAGGTACGAGAAGCGTCCGTAGTTGCCGGCCGTTGGCGGACTCGCGGTCTGACCGGGCGGCGGCTCGCGCCCCACGGTCAGCTGATAGCCGTTCGCGACGACTTTGGTCGTCATGGCCGGAACGTCGGGCACCGCGAAGCCGATGTGATCGAACGTCGTGCCCTTGGTCGGCCCGGTCGGCTTCTGCACGCGTAGGAGCAGCAGGACGCCAGGAAAGCGGATCGCGTCCACGCTGCCGATCTTCGTCGCCGTCCCGCCGAGCGTGTCGACCCAAAATTTTTTGTGGGCCTCGACGCTCGTGACGTTCAAGTGATAGTGGCCGATGACGACAGGCGCCTGCTTGTTATCGAGCTGCGCCGATACGCGAGGCGCCAGCAGCGCCGCGCTCAACACGATCACACTCAAGAGTCGCTTCATGCGTACCTCGGAGGGGACGGGGTCAGATGCGATATCTTACGCGCATGGCTGAAACAGTTGAATTCCGCAGCAACGGCAACACTGCATCGGGTTATCTCGCAACGCCGCCCCAGGGATCGGGTCCGGGTGTCCTCGTCATCCAGGAATGGTGGGGCGTCGATGCCAGCTTGAAAAGACAAGCCGACCGGCTGGCTGCCGCGGGCTTCGTCGCGTTGGCGCCTGATCTCTATCACGGGCAGGTCGCCGGGCACGATGAGATGGACAAGGCCTCGCATCTGATGCAAAGCCTCCCGGCGGATCGAGCCGCGCGCGACATGAGCGGCGCCGTCGACTTTCTCCGCACGCACAAGGCGGTCACCGGCAAGGGCATTGGCGTCGTCGGCTTCTGCATGGGTGGCATGCTGGCGTTCATCATCGGAGCCAATCGTCCGGATGCGGTGAAGGCCGTTGTCCCCTTCTACGGGTTCCCTCAAGGGTCGGCCGAGCCGGACTGGTCGAAACTGTCGGCCAAGGTGCAGGGGCACATGGCGGAGAACGACAGCTTCTTCTCGCCCGAGGCCGCTCACGCGCTCGAGAAGAAGCTGCGCGGGATGGGAAAGGATGTGACGTTGACGGTCCACCCAGGCACCGGGCACGCGTTCATGGGTCCGCATAACGCTTTGGGGACGCTCAACGAGAAGCTGGCCGCGCAGATCTGGCCGGGCGTCATGTCGTTCTTGAAGGAATCCCTGGTGTAATGCCGGTCCTCACGGACCGGCCGGACAGTTCGGAACTCGCCTCCCGTACAAACCGTATCCACCCGCATGAAGCTTCAGACGCTCTCGGCTGTACTGGCCACCTCCCTGTTGCTTCCTGCCTGTGGCGTGAACGTCGATCGTGACGACCAGGGCCACCGGACCAAGGTCGACATTCACAGCCCGTTCGGCAACGTCAACGTACGCACTGACGTCGACGCATCGGCGACCGGCCTGCCTGTCTATCCGGGCGCGCGCCCTCTCCGTAACCGGCGCGATGAACCGGAAAGCGCCGACGTGAACGTTGGCAATTCGTGGTTCGGCGTGAAGGTCGTCGCCCTCCGGTTCGAGCACGACGATGCGCCCGAGCCGATCGTCGAGTACTACAAGAGCGCATTGAAGACGTACGGCGACGTTCTCGAGTGCCACGGCAACATCGACTTCAGACACGGGTCGCATGCGCCGGTCTGCAAAGAGCGCGAACGATCGCGCGAAACTCAGTTGGTCGTCGGCAGCGAGGAACGCCACCGCCTCGTGGTCGTCAAACCACGCGGCAGTGGTTCGGAGTTCTCGGCGGTCTACATTCAGACGCGCGGCACGACTTAGTGGGATGTATCAGCGACTTCCAGAGCGGCCCGCCCGTTGGTTGGCCCGCCGACTCGCGGTCGCGACAACGGAGCGACCGCTACAGAAGTGACCCAAACAGTCCACTAGGTCATGCGCTCGGCGGCGTCGAGAAGTCGCTGCTGAAGATGACGTATTCGATCAGCCACTGACCGTTCTGCTTCTGGAATACCCACAGAAACTTGCCTCGATCCCGCTTGGCCGCGCCTTCCTTCGGCGTCAGATTCAACCGGTAGTCGCCGCTCGCGTAGGCCAGGGTGCCCTGACCTGAGATGTCGGCGGCCGTAATCTCGAGATCGGACGCGCCTTCGCCGAACCGATCGGCGTAGTACTGCTCGACGAATCGGCGTCCACGCATGAGTGCCCGGTTTGGGGGCATCACCACACCAGTTGTCGAGTAAAGGGCCGCGGCCTTACCTGGATCCTTGGCATTGAAAGCGGTTCGGAGCTCTTCGATTACCTGGGAGATGCGGGTGGCGTCGGACCTGTCGAATCGAGGGCCAGAATCCCCACAGCTGACGAAGACGGTGCTGATTACACATGTAACGAGGACGAGTGTGCGCATGGGTTCACCTTTTGACAGCTGAGTATCGTAACGCGAACAGGGCCTCGTACGATGGTCGAGCTTGGCCCACAGCTCTAGCTGGTAGACTGTGAGTAGACTGGAGCCGTGGCTGGATTGGACGATTACAATCTCAATCTCAACCGGATCCCTGATCGTGACCGGATCGATGACGTGGACCGGCCGTTCGACCTCATCGACGAGCCGATCGATTCGTATCCGTCCTACTCCGTTCCGAATCGCACCGGCTGGCTGATCGGTGTCGTGGTCATCCTCGCGATCGCGGGCACGGTCGGCTACGTTTTGTGGAAGCAGCGGGTCTCATCACCTGCCGCCGTCACGACAACGCAACCAGCGCCAGCCGCGCCGCAGCCCGCCGCCGAACAGCCGGCGACTCAGCCAGCGGTCGTCGGCGAAAACATTTCTCTTCCGCCGCTGGCGGAGAGCGACTCAATCGTTCGCGAGCTCGTCGGACGGCTGTCGTCGCATCCGTCCGTCGCGGCGTGGCTCGCCACCAAGGGGCTCATCTCGAACTTCGCTGTCGTCACGCTCAGTATTTCAGAAGGTCGCCTGCCCAAATCGAGCCTGCAGTCAATGGCGCCACGAGATCCATTTCTCGTGACCCGCTCGGGAACGGCGGTGACGCTCGACCCGAGGAGTTATCAGCGCTACAACAAGTATGCGGAGGCCATCCAGGGTCTCGATGCGCTGGGGACCGCGCGTTTGTACGCGACGCTGAAGCCGCGCATCAACGACGCGTACAAGGAGCTTGGCTATCCGGACGCAGACTTCGATCGTGTTCTCGAGAGAGCCATTGGCGAGTTGCTGAGAACACCGATTCTCGAAGGCACGGTGCCATTGCAACGGAAGGCTGTGTCGTATACCTACGCCGATCCGCGTCTGGAGTCACTGTCAGCGGCGCAGAAGCAATTCCTGCGAATGGGGCCGAGAAACGTGCAGGCGGTGCAAACCAAGCTGCGCGAGATCGCGATGCTGCTCGCGCTGCATCCCGACACGGCGCCGAGCAGCGCTCGCCGTTAATCGCGCGGAGCGCCGCTCAGCTCCGCCTGTTGCCAGTTCGTGGCGGAGGACGGTAGATGCCATCCGCCGTCCGAATCAAGAGACGTTCGGCCACGAGTTGATCGAGCACGCGCTGGCAAATGTCTTCAGGCACACCAAAGAGGCGCCGGGCCTCGGCGCACGTGACCCACAGCCCGGGCATGTCACGAAATTCCGCGCGGAACCGCTCGACGAGCGCCGCTCTCGAGGTGTTGTTGCGGCGGTCCACCTCACCGGCGCGTCGATCGTCCCGGAATGGGTCCGGCTTGCGTGGCTGGTCTGTTGAAGGAACGGTACTGCCCGTTGCCCGCTGGACGGACCAGCCGTGCGGCATGGCATGGGGCCGCTCCCGTCGGTCCTTCATTGGCTGGCCCATGTTCGTAAACGAGTCACCTTGAAGCGCTACCGCATCGCCTGCTGCGTTGCAGAGTGCACTCCGCAAGCACGCGCGAGGGGAACGCTCAGTATGACCAAACGCTGAGAGACGCGAAATCGGGCTTTCCCCTAAATGACGATCAGGGCCGCTCGATCCAGCTGGTTGCGTATCGAACGAGATCCAAGGCGCTCTTGAGGTTCAGTTTCGCTTTGATGTTCGATCGATACGTCTCGATGGTCTTCACACTCACGCCGAGATCGTCGGCGATCTCGGCAGTGCTCGAACCACGCCCGACTCGTTCGAGCACCTGGATCTCGCGATCCGTGAGCGTCGCCAGTTGATCCGTAGGCGCTGAGGTCGCCCCTCGAAGGCCCGCGAGCACCTGCTGCGCAACGGTATCGCTGACGTACACTTTCCCGGCAACGACTTCGTGGATCGCGCGGACCAATCCTTCGATCGCCTCGTGCTTCTGGAGATAGCCTCGCGCGCCGGCACGAAGCGCGCGCTGCGCAAACAGTGATTCGTCGTGCATCGAGAGGACGAGGATTGGAAGGGTCGGATACTCCTCGTGAAGCTCTTTGATCAGTTCCAATCCGCTGGTCGATCCGAGCGAGAGATCGACGATCGCCAAATCGACGTGCGACGAGCGGCAGGCGCTCAGGGCCGCGTCGGGTGTATCGGCCTCCGCGCACACGGAGAGATCGGGTTCGGCTGCGATCATCTGCCGGATCCCGAGGCGCACGACCGGGTGATCGTCGACGACGAGCACGCGGGTCTGACGCACGGGTTTCTTCACAGGTAGCGTCATAGGACTGGTCCCTCTTTCAGAGGAGGTATGGCTTGATGTGGCGTATCGCGAAGCAGACAGGTGACCACCGTACCTTCATTAGGCGCAGATTCGATCGTCAGGCTTGCACCGATCGATTGCGCCCGATAACGCATGATTCGAAGGCCCACCCCTTGATCCTCTCGACGGCGTGGCTGCAGCCCATGTCCATCATCTGACACCGTCAGGATCGTCGTCCCCGGTTCGGCAGCGAGTCTCACGATGATGCTATTCGCGTTCGCATGTTTCAACGCATTCGAGACCGCCTCCTGCGCAATCCGATAGAGCTCGGTCGCTATTCGATTGTCCCGCACGAACACGCGGCCCGTCTCCTCGACGGTGCATCGGATCCCTGACAACGGCGTGGTCGTGCTGACCAGGCGCCGGAGGGCGTGAGCCAATCCGGTGGCATCAATCTCCACTGGAAAGAGACCTCTCGAGAGCCGGCGGACCTGATCCAGTGATTCCCGTGCCTGGCGGGCAATCTCATTGACGACCTCGACGACGTCCGTGTCACCCTCTCCAAGGCGTTTGCTCAGACCTGTGCTCAACATGCCGATCGCCGTCAACTGCTGACCGATCGAGTCATGCAGCGTGTGAACCAGGCTCTGCTGCTCGCGCCAGACCAGGGCCGCCGCCTGACTCATCGTGCGCTCGCGATCGATGACGCCACTGATCTGTGCGCCGACATCGGCAATGAGGTGTGTCACCTCGGAACCGGCCCGCTGCGCTGTCGTCGACAGCAGCTCGAGCACGGCGATCGTCTCCCCCCTGACCGACAGCGGCACGACGACAGCGCTCTTGAGACCGAGCTGCCTGATGACCTCGCGCTTCGACGGGTGGAGACGAATCAGAGCTTCCTGATCGCCGATCCAGATCGGCTTTCCGTCGGCGTACACCCGTCCTGGTACGCCGTCGCCTCGCGACAATCGCCCCGGTGTACCGCGACCAAAGGCACTGAACGGTTCGCCCTCGAGGTGAGTGATAACCGGGGCGAGCGAACCGGGTTCCCCTTCCGCTGGCAAATAGATCGAACCAACCTGCCATTTCTCCGCGGCGCAAATGCACCGGAGTATGCCATGCAACGCATCGTCCCAGTTGGAGGCATCGCTGATGGTGCGTGCGACGTCATGGAGGAGCAACAGATGACGGGTCCGATCGCGGATGTGCTCTTCGAGCGTCCGGTTCAACAGGCGGAGCTCCTGTTCGGACGCCTTGAGCGCTGTGACCTCCGTAAACGTCACCACCACTCCCTGCGGCTCTCCTCTTTCACTCGTGTACGGAAGCATGCGCAGGACGAATTGACGGCCTTGATCGGCACGCACCGATCGCTCGGCGAGACCTCGAGTTCGCAGGACGGTCTCCGCTTCAACGGTGAGGTTGATATCCGGGATGCTGGTGATCACGTCACCGAGTGGCCGGCCAATGTCGAATGGAAGGAGGTTGAACAGCCGCATCGCCGCCATCGTCCACCGGCTGATGCACATGTGCTGATCGACGAACACCGCCGCGACGTCGGTGACCGCAAGCAGGTTCGCGAGATCGTCGTTGCGCGACACGAGCTCGCGGATGTTCTCCCGAAGTCGATCGTTGACGGTGCTCAACTCGGCATTCACCGCATGCAGCTGCGATGTAGAGTCTTCGAGCCTGGCGTTGGTCGCGCGCAGTTCCTCGCTCATCGAGCCCACCTGCGCGGTCGCGGCCTTCAGTTCCTTGCTGTTGGACTTGAGCTGTCGCGCCAGCACGCCATGGCGGCGCCTCGTGCTCTTCAACGCCGCCTCGAGGCGCCGCACGACGTCGCTCTGGGGCGCGTCGGCGTCTCGCTGGGTCCTCGTGCGAGAACCCGCCGTCGATGTCTCGGGCAGTCTCAGGCGCTTGGCCGGCATGTCGGAACCCGATTCGCCACGCGGAATCGTAGTCGATCACGCCCTTCACAATCACTCTGACTGCCCGTCAGCGCGAAACCTGCGTGGTATACTCGTGGTTCTGTACGTGCTCAGCTTCACGTCGCAGAGGCCAGGTAGCTCAGTTGGTAGAGCACGTGACTGAAAATCACGGTGTCGCTGGTTCGATTCCGGCCCTGGCCACCAGCCTTCGCTCGCCATCGGCGAGCTTCGGCTAGGCCACGCCGTTGGCGTGGCCACGGTCAGCCGAGCGCCCGTCTCAGGCGAGGCTGTCTCGCCGAAGCGGCGCAGCCGCGAAGGCGGACCGCGCACGCACGCTAAGGGTCTATGATCTGAGAGGCCACCGCTCCCTCAAGCCCCCGGATCACAATCGCCGTCCAGCCGCCACCTGCGACCGACGCAGTCAGGAGTATCCGTGTTTCGAACCTTCTTGTTCTCACTCGCGATCGCGCTCTGCGCCTGCTCCAAGGTGCCTGCCAACGCGTCCACGAATGCAGCTCAGGCGTCGAGTGCCGGTCAGTCACGAAGCGGCGCACCGGGGAGTGGCGCGCCCGCCGCAGCGCCGAAGCCTGTCCCGGCTCAGCTGCCCGACGTCGTCGCGCGCGTCAATGGCGAGCCGGTGACGAAAGCTGATTTCGAGCGCGCCCTTTCCACGCTCGAAGGGCGTGCCGGCGGTCCGGTGCCTGCGGAGCAGCGCGATCAGGTGTTCCGACGTCTCCTCGATCAAATCGTCGGTTACAAGCTGCTGACACAGGAGACGCAGACCCGTAAGGTCGACGTCCCCGCGAGCGAGATCGACGCGCGCGTGAAGGAGATTCAGGGGCAGTTCCCCTCAGAGGCGGCGTTCAAAGAAATGCTGACCGCCCGCAAGACGACGATCGAGCTGCTGCGCGCCGACGTCAAACAGGATCTCGCTGTCCAGAAGATGATCGAGGCGGAGATCGCTCCGAAGATCGCAGTCAAGCCAGAGCAGCTCGCCGACTTCTATGCGAAGAACCCGGACCAGTTCAAACAGCCCGAGCGGGTGCACGCCAGCCACATCCTGATCGGCGTGCCGCGTGACGCGGATGCCGCCGCCAAAACGCAGGCACACGCCAAAGCCGATCAGATTCTGAAAGACGTTAAAGCGGGCAAGGACTTCGCCACCCTGGCGAAACAGAACTCGCAGGATCCGGGCAGCGCGCCCAACGGCGGAGACCTCGGGTTCTTCCAACAGGGACAGATGGTCGGTCCGTTCAACGATGCCGCGTTCAAACTTGCACCGGGCGCGGTCAGCGATATCGTGGAGACCGAGTTCGGATTCCACATCATCAAGGTGATCGAGAAGCAGCCGGCGCGGACCGTCTCGCTGGACGAAGTCAAGCCTCAGCTCGAACAGTTTCTTCTGCAACGGAACCGTCAGGAACAGACCGACGGCTTCGTCAACGGCCTTCGTTCCAAAGGCAAGATCGAAATCTTGATCTGACCCCTGATCTGACCATGAGCGACAGCCTCCGGCTCGATGTCTGGCTGGACGTCGCGTGTCTGTTCAAGACGCGATCGGAGGCAAAGCGCGCCTGCGAAGGCGGGAAGATCGAGGTCAACGAGGGACCTGGCAAGCCAAACCGCGCGGTGCGCGAAGGCGATCGCATCCGCATCACGCGCGGCCAGGGCCGGTATCAGACGGTCATCGTCCGCATTGTGATCGATCAGCACGTCAAGAAGGCTGAGGCGCGCGCGCTCTACGACGACACCACACCCAAACCGACGCCCGCCGAAATCGAGATGCGACGCATGGATCGCGCGTATCGCGCGGCCGCCCGTGCCGCCGGCGCACCCGATCGCAATCGCCGGCGGCAGTTGCGTCGAATGAAGGAAGGCGGTTGACGCGGCATCGGGGCCTTGGGCATTGAGCATTCGGCATTGATAGGATCAATGCCGTGCCGCGCAACCAGGAAGTCATCCGGCAGTGGAAGCTGCTCCACGCGCTGGAGTCGTCCCGCCACGGCACCACCATCGATGCGCTCGCTCGAGAGCTCGAGGTCACGACCCGGACCATCCGCCGCGATCTCGCCGCGCTGCAGGAGGCGGGCTTCGCGTTGTACGACGAGCACGATAACGACGGCCGCGTGCGCTGGCGCATCGACGGACAGGTCCTGAGCGGTCTCGAAACCGGCTTCACGCTCGCCGAGTTGTGCGCGATGTATCTGAGTCGGAACCTGCTCGAGTCGGTGGCTGGCACTCCCTTTCAACGCGATCTGACCAACGCGTTCGCGCGCCTCGAGAAGATGCTGTCGCCGCGCATGCGGACATTCCTCGATCGCCTGCCATCGGTGCTGGCGGCCAAGCCCGGCCCCCGCGCCCGGGGCGGGGACTCGTCTCCCGACATCGTCGGCCGCCTGCTCGAAGCCACCCTCCACTTCCGTGCGGCCACCATGCGATACCACTCGGTGAAGAGCGCCCGCACGAAGGACTATCTCGTGCACCCGTACCGGCTCGCGTTCGCACAGGGCGGACTGTATCTGCTCGCGTGGGTGCCCGACTACGAAGACCTTCGCACGTTCGCGGTCGATCGGATCGGCTCGGTGTCGCTCGAGAAGCAGACGTTCACGCCCAAGGTGCCGATCGGTGACGATGTGTTCGCCAACTCGCTGGGCGTCAACACCGGACCTGCGGAACGCGTCGAGGTGGAGTTCGATCGACGAGTCGCTCCTTATGTGCGCGCGCGCGTGTGGCACGCGTCACAACAGATCCGCGAGGAAAGCGACGGGCGTCTGTTGCTCACCATGGACGTGTGTCACGATTGGGCGTTGCGGAGTTGGATCCTCGGATGGGGTCCCTTTGCCAGAGTGGTGTCGCCACCTGCCCTGGCCAGCGCGATCCAGACCGACCTCGAGTCGGCGCGCGGACAGTATCACGCATGATCAGACCAAGTCGGATCGCCATTGCCGTCGTCGTGCTGCTGCTCGCGCTGACCGCGCCGACGCTCCTCAGCTTCTACACCGACTGGTTGTGGTTCGGCGAGGTCGGCTACCAGTCGGTCTTCCTGACCATGATCCGGGCGCAGGGTCTGCTCCTGGTCGGAGCGTTCGCACTCGCGGCGGCGTGGCTGGTGGCCAACATCTATTTGGCCGTGTCCGGCATCGGCGACTTGCGACCGGTCTTCACCACACGCGAGGGGCTCGAAGTCGCGCTTCCGGGTGGTCGACAGCTTCGGTCGCTCGGCCTGGGTATCGCCACACTGCTGGCCATGATCGTCGCGCTGTATGCGGCCGGTCACTGGGAAACGTGGCTGCTCTGGCGGAATGGCGTGACGTTCGGCGAGGCCGACCCGATTCTGGGGCGCGATGTCAGCTTCTACGTGTTCTCGCTGCCCTTTCTGCAGGGCATCCGCGGCATCGCGCAGGCACTCGTGATTCTCGCGGCGCTCGCCGCCGCGGCGCTCTATCTCGTCTCCGGCAGTCTGACGTCGGGATTCCCGGCGCGTCTGTCGATGAGCCGTCATGCGCGGCGGCATCTGTCACTCCTCGCCGCCGTGTTCTTCCTGCTGCTGGCGTGGGGCGCGTGGCTGCATCGCACCGAGCATCTCATCGAGACCTCAGGGCTTGTGTACGGCGCCAGCTATGCCGACGTCTACGGCCGCATGCCTGCGGCATTCCTCGTCATGGCCGCGTGCGTGATCGGCGCCGCGCTCTCGGTCGCGCAGGCGTTCGGTGATCGGAACTGGCCGATTCCAGCGGCGATCGGCCTGTATCTGGCCGCTGCGGTCGGCAGCGAAATCTACAGCTCGGCGTTGCAGCGCTTCGTCGTGACACCCAACGAGCAGGAGCGCGAGACGCCGTTCATCCAGCACAACATCCGCGGCACGCGTCGCGCCTTCGCCCTCGACGGCGTCGAAGAGCGCGAGCTATCGGGAGACGCGCGCCTCACGCGCGACGACATCGCGCGCAACTCGGCCACGCTCGACAACGTGCGGCTCTGGGACCACGCGCCGCTGCTCGATACCTTCGGACAGATTCAGGAAATCCGCACCTACTACGAGTTCGCGTCGGTCGATAACGATCGGTACCGCATCGGCGGGGCGCTCCGGCAGGTGATGCTCTCGGCGCGGGAGCTCAACTCGATGAACCTCCCGAGCCGCACCTGGGTCAACGAGCGGCTCACGTATACCCACGGGATTGGGTTGACACTTGGACCGGTCAACCAGGTCACGAGCGAAGGACTGCCGGTCCTCTTCATCCGCAACATTCCGCCGGAAACGATCCCCGACTTACCGATCAGTGAGCCGAGCATCTACTTCGGCGAGCGCGCGAACGAGTGGGTCATCGTCAACACGAACACGCCCGAGTTCCACTTCCCGCGCGGCGAGAACAATGAGACCACGCACTACACAGGCCGCGGCGGCGTGCCGTTGACCTCGCTGTGGCGGAAGCTGCTCTTCGCGGTGCGCTTTGGCTCGTATCAGATCGTGCTCAACGACGGCATCGGCCCCGAGAGCCGCATCCTCTTCAACCGCAATATCCGGCAGCGTGTCTCCACGATCGCGCCGTTTCTCGCCTTCGACCAGGATCCGTATCTCGTGCTGGCAGGTGGACGCCTGTACTGGCTGTTCGACGCCTACACCACGAGCGCGCAGTATCCGTATTCGACGCCGGCCGGCCAGGTGAACTACATCCGCAACTCCGTGAAGTTCGTGATCGACGCGTTCGACGGCACGACGACGGCCTACCTTGCCGACCCGCGCGATCCGATTGCAGCGACCTACGCGCGGATCTTTCCCGGCATGCTGAAGCCGCTGGCGTCGATGCCGCCGGAGATCCGGGCACACGTGCGATACCCCGAGGACATCTTCGCGCTGCAGTCGCAGGTCTACGCGACATTTCACATGACGCAGCCGTCGGTGTTCTACAACCGCGAGGATCAGTGGGAGATACCGGCAATCGGCGACAGCCGCGAGAACGAGCGGATGCAGCCCTACTACACGATCATGCGGCTCCCCGGCGAGCGCGACGCGGAGTTCATCCAGATGCTGCCGTTCACGCCACGCCGCCGGGACAACCTCGCGGCCTGGCTGGTGGCGCGCAGCGACGGGGAGCACTACGGACGCCTGCGGGTCTTCCGGTTCCCGAAGCAGAACACCGTGTTCGGCCCACGGCAGGTGATCGCGCGGATGCTGCAGGACCAGGTGATCTCGCCGCAGATCACGCTGTGGAATCAGCAGGGTTCACAGGTGATCTGGGGCACGCTGATGGTGATCCCGGTCGAAGAGGCGCTCATCTACGTTCGCCCGCTGTATCTGCGTTCGTCAGGCGGGCGCATCCCCGAGCTCACGCGGGTCATCGTCGCCTTCGATAATCGCATCGTGATGGAAAACACGCTCGAGGCCGGTCTCGCGCGCCTGTTTGGCGGAAGCGCTCCGCCGCGCGAGCCGTCGACGCGCGAGACACAGGCAGAGGGCACTCCTCAGACCGCGGCAAGCGCTCCTGCCCA
>Ga0126377_10001784_pt1 | contig 14362 bp, 14 predicted proteins | sample PanSoiMetPlot_22_FD_92647 | JGI IMG/M metagenome (GOLD analysis project Ga0126377, IMG submission 92647) | Tropical forest soil microbial communities from Panama - MetaG Plot_22 | ecosystem: Environmental > Terrestrial > Soil > Tropical forest > Bulk soil | place: Panama | collected 2016-02-17
CCTCGAAGAAGGCGGCACCGATGAAGACCTCACCCCCAGATTTCAATGCCACGATCATCGACGAGTTCCGGGTCAACGACGGGCACGTCGGCGGCGTATGGGAGGACACGCCGCTGCTGGTGCTTCACCACACCGGCGCGAGGTCCGGCAAGGACCGGGTCAACCCGCTCGCGTACATGGACGACGGCGGGCGCTACGTCGTGATCGCCTCGAACGGCGGCGCGCCGAAGCACCCCGGCTGGTACCACAACCTGAAGGCCCGGCCGGGCGCGACGATCGAGGTCGGCGCCACCACGATCGACGTCGTTGCGAGCGAGGCGACCGGCGACGAGCGCGAGCGTCTCTTCCGCACGCAGGCTGAGCGATTCCCGCAGCTGGCCGAGTTCGAGCGGGAGGCCGACCGCCACATCCCGGTCGTCGTCTTGACGCCGCGAGGGCCGGGCGCAGCTTGATGTGCTGACATAAACAGGCGCATGGCAGGAAATGTCCGGATCTCGCACGACGAGCTCGGTCGCGTCCTGCGCCGTGTCGGCTATTCGCCGGACGTCATCGATGAGATCAAGGCGCAGTTGCCCGACCCGATCGACGCCGACCGCGACGAGCCGATCCTCGCGCGCTACAACCTCACGCGCGGCCGCCTGATGGAGATCATGGGCGCGAGCCCCTGACCAGGCGCGTCGCGGTGCAGGAGCGCGCCCGCGGAGAGCGAAGGCCACCGCATGCCCAACGCTCCCGCTGTGCTCGACTACGAGCAGCGGCTGCGCGTTCTCGGCGAGCTCGCAGCCTTCCCACCCGGCGAACAGTTGCTCGCCCGCCTCGTCATCCTCGAGGGAGTGGCGCTCTCGCGGGCACTGTCCGCACGGGTCGCCGACGTCGACCTCACCGGCGGCCGGCTGACCCTTGCCGACAAGCACTCTCGCGCGCGCGTCGTGGAACTCGATATCGGGACGACCGAGCTCGCCGCGCGCGCGGTCGGCCGGCGCCCCGCGCACGAGCCACTCTTCGTCAGCCACCAGGGACGCACGCTGCGCCCGGAGCGTTTCCGGCGCTCGATCCTCGCCGCCGCGCGGCGCGCCGGGGTTCCCGGGATCACGACGGTCGTTCGCCCCACGGTGCTCATCCCGGCCTGAGGCCACCTAACATCGCGCGGCATGCCCCAGCGCGCCGGGAAGCGCCGCCCCGGCCGTCGCCCCGGGGAGAGCCAGACCAGGGACGCGATCCTCGACGCGGCGCGCGCGCGGTTCGCCGAGCACGGCTGGGATCGCACGACGATCCGCGCGATCGCGCGCGACGCCGACGTCGATCCCGCGCTCGTGATGCATTTCTTCGACTCGAAGGCGCTGCTGTTCGCCTCGGCGATGCGGTGGCCCTTCGACAGCGACGCGGTGCTCACGCAGATCCTCGAGGGCCCGCGGTCAGAGCTCGGGCTGCGGCTCGCGCGGTTCTTCCTCTCGGTGTGGGAGGAGCCCGGGCGCCGCGAGCCGATCATGGTCATGCTGCGCGCGGCGTCGACGAACGAGCAGGCGGCGGACCTGCTTCGCGAGACGCTCATGACGGTGCTGCTCGGCCCGCTCGGCAGCCGTCTCGGCACCCCCGACGGAGAGCTGCGCATGAGCCTGTGCAGCGCGCATCTCATCGGCCTGGGCATCGCGCGCTACCTGCTCGAGTTCGAGCCGCTCGCGTCGCTTGCGCCGGAGCAGGTGGCGGACCTGGTCGGCCCGACGCTGCAGCGCTACATGACCGGCGATCTGTAGCCCGGCGCTCACGCGGCCCGGTCGTCGGCGGCCGGCAGGGCCCCGCGCACCGCCTCCGCGAAGCCGCTCCGCCAGCTCGGGTGGCGCGGCTGCCACCCCAGCTCGCGCTTGGCCTTGCCGTTCGACGCGCCGCGCGACTCGGTGATCATCACCGTCGCCACCTCGCCCGCCGCCAGCCGCGCGACCCATACCGGCAGATGGCGGGGCGGCTTCGCGTGCAGCGCGGTCGCGAGCACCGGCAGCCACTCGCGCACCGGCGCGGGCTCGTCGTCGACGACCTGGTAGACGCCGGCCGCGCCGTGCTCGATGGCCTCGACGGTCGCCGCCGCGGCATCAGCGACGTGCACGAACGACCACACGCCGCCGGCGTCGCCGACGAGCGGGAACTGGCGCTTGAGCACGGGCTTGGTCATCGACCCCTCGGGATCGGTGCCGATGCCGGTCCCGGGGCCGTAGAGCGCGCCGTAGCGCAGGACGATCCCCTCGGCCCACTCGAGCGCGCTCACGGTGCACTCGAGGTAGCGAATGGCGTCGAGCGCCTCGCGCAGCGCGGCCGGAGGCGCGGGGTCGAGCGGGTCGGACTCGGTCTTGACGGGCCCGCCGGTGCGGGCGAACGGCCAGCCCGCGTAGCTCTGGGCGACGAAGCGACGAGCCCCGACCGCGTGGGCCGCGGCGATGAGGTTGTCGGTCCCCCGCGTCCGCAGCCAGTTCGTCTTGGCGAAGTAGCGATTGGCGTGGCGCATGTCCATGTCGCCGGCCAGCGCGGTCAGCTGGTGCACGACGATCTCCGGTCGCGCGTCGACCACCGCGCGGCTCACCGCGTCGCCGTCGAGCGCGTCGGCGACCACCGGCTGTGCGCCGAGCGCTCGGATCGCGTCGCCCTTCGCGGCCGAGCGCGTCATGCCCGCGACCTCGTGGCCGCGGGCGACGAGCCGCGGGATGAGCTGCGCGCCGATCGCACCTCCGGCTCCCGCCACGAACACCCTCATCGCTTCCTCCTGGTCGTCTCGGTGATGCCGGAGACCTTGGGCATGCGGCGTGGCGATCGCACCGGCGAGATCGCCGGGGCTTGACAAGATATTCAACACATGTAGAATTTCGCGAACTGTGTCAGGCCAGTCGCCGCTCCACGGCCGACGCAACGAGCTGGACCGCATCGATCAGCTGCTCGACGGCGCCCGCGCCTCCGGCGGCGGCGTACTCGTCCTCCACGGCCCAGCCGGCATCGGCAAGTCCGCGCTCCTCGACGCCGCCCGCGAGCGCGCCCGCGATCTCCAGGTCCTCGCGTGTCGCGGTACGCAGTCCGAGGCCCGGCTGCCGTTCGCCGCGCTCCACCAGCTCGTGCGCCCCGTGCTCGACCACATCGACGCGCTCCCGCCCATCCAGGCCTCCGCGCTGCGCGCGGCGCTCGGGCTGGAGCCGCCGCGCCAACCCGAGCCGTTCCTCGTCGCGCTCGCGGTGCTGGGCCTGCTCGCCCAAGCGGCCACTCGTCGCCCGCTGCTGTGCATCGTCGACGACACCCACTGGCTGGACGAGGCGACCGCCGACATCGTCGTCTTCGTCGCGCGCCGACTCGACGCCGAGCCGATCGCCATGCTCCTCGCGCGGCGCGACGGCGAACGCGCGTGCCCGGCCCTGCTCACCATGCCGCACCTCGAGCTCGGCGGCCTGGACCCGCGCGCGGCGCTCGCGGTGCTCGACGGCCGCGCGCTCGCCTCCGAGGTCGCCGACTGGCTCGTGTCGACGACCGACGGCAATCCCCTCGCGCTGCTCGAGCTCGCCGCGGGCCTCACCGCCGGCCAGCGCGCCGGCATCGAACCGATCCTCGGCCCGGCTGCCATCGGCACGCAGCTCGAACGCGCCTTCCTGGAGCGGGTCGAGCGGCTCCCGTCGCCGACGCAGCGGCTCCTGCTGGTCGCGGCCACCGACGAGAGCGGCGAGCTGACCACGATCCTCGACGCCGCCGCGCGCCTCGACGTGCCCGCGGACGCGCTCGACGCCGCCGAGGACGCCCGCCTGGTGGCCGTCCGCGCAATGCAGCTCGAGTTTCATCACCCGCTGGTGCGTTCGGCGATCTACCACGCGGCGCCGCTGTCCCGGCGGCGGGCGGCACACGACGCGCTGGCCGCGGTGCTCGTCGGCGAGGCGCGCGCCGACCGCCGCGCCTGGCATCGGGCCGCCGCGAGCGTCGAGCCCGACGCCGCAGTGGTCGACGAGCTCGAACAGGCCGCCCGCCGCGCGCGTGCGCGCGCCGGCTACGACGCAGCGTCCCTGGCCCTCGAACGCGCCGCGGCGCTCGCGCCGGACGAAGGCCGCCGCGCGCGCCTGCTCGTCGATGCCAGCGAGAACGCGTGGCTCCCGGGCCACGCGTCGCGCGCCGTCGCGCTCCTGCGCGCAGCGCGGTCGCTGACCACCGACACCGCCACCCTCGCCGACGCCGACCGGGTCCTCGGGCTCATCGAGCTGACCTGCGGTACCCCGGGCGACGCCACGCAGCTCCTCTCCGCGGCCGCCGACGCGGTGCAGGACGTCGACCCGGAACGCGCGCTGTACCTGCTGAGCCTGGCCAGCTGGGGCGCGGCGTACGCGCGCGACGGCGCTGCGGTCGAGGCCCTCGCGCAGCGCGCGGAGCGCTTGCGGGTGCCGCCGACGCCCGTGAGCCGCTTCCTCATGGCCCGGCTGGCCGGGTTGCGCGCGCATTTCGCGCGCGAGTTCGACGCGGCGGCCGAACGGTTCCGCACGGCGCTCGATCTCATCGGCCGGCTCGCGGACGGCGCGCTTCCCGAGCGGCTCGGGCTCGTGAGCCCGGTGGGGCTGTTCCTCTGCGACGACCGCCGCGTGCTCGCGCTCCACCGCCGCGTCGCGGCGCGAGCGCGCGAGAACGGCATGGTCACCGTCCTCGCTCAGTCGCTTCCCTGGGTGGCTCTGGGCGACCTCTGGAGCGGCCACTGGCTGTCGGCGGCGGCCACGCTCGCCGAGGGCGTGGAGCTCGCGCAAGGCGTCGGCCAGCACCAGATCGCGGCCCACCTCGTCGCGATCGAGGCGCTGCTCGCCGCGCACCGCGGCGACGAAGACCTGTGCCGCGAGCGCGCGGCCGACGCCCTCGAGCAGGCGTCGGCGCGGCGGCTCGTGCACGTCGCCTGCTGCGCCACGTGGGCACTCGAGGTCCTCGAGCTCGGGTTGGGCCGTCCCGAGGCGGCGCTCGCCCACGCCCACGCGCTGCGCGGGGCGACGGGCGTCGACTGGGACGCGCTGGACCGGATCGAAGCCGCCGTGCGCGCGGGCGAGACGGACGCCGCGCGCGAGTGGCTTGCTGCCTTCGAGCCGTGGGCCGCGGCCAGCGCCGCGCCGTGGGGCGAGGCGGTGATCCTGCACTGCCGGGCGCTGCTGGCGGCTGACGCGAGCGACGCCGAGCGCCTGTTCGTCGCGGCGCTCGAGGCGCACGACCGCGCGGGACGCCCGTTCGAGCGCGCCCGCACCGAGCTCGCGTTCGGGGAGCTTCTGCGCCGCGACCGGCGCCGTACCGACGCCCGGCGCCACCTGCGTGCGGCGGCGGAGCGCTTCGAGGCGCTCGGCGCGCAGCTGTGGGCACAGCGGGCGCACACCGAGCTGCGGGCGACGGGCCAGACCGCGCGCAAGCGCGACCCGAGCACGCTGGATCAGCTCACCGCCCAGGAGGTGCAGATTGCCCAGCTCGTCGCCGAGGGCCACACCAACCGCGACGTCGCCGGACGGCTCTTCCTCAGCCCGCGCACCATCGACTTCCACCTGCGCAACGTCTTTCGCAAGCTCGAGATCACCTCGCGAACGGAGCTGGCGCGGATGGACTTCGCGCACGCCTCCGGCATGGCGTGATCACGGCTGGGGCCGGTCGTCTTCGGACGACGACCGAACCCCGGCCAGCTCACGCAGGGCGTCGCGGATGCGACCGCACGCTGCGCGGACCTCCTGGAGCACTGCGTCGGCGGAGACCGCGTCAGCGTGCCGCTCGGCGTCGCCCCCCGGTGGTTCCCTGCCTGCATCGCCCTCCATGGAGCGATGCAACACGACAGCCGAGCGATCGGCGTCTCAGGTGGTCAGCAATCCGACAATCTGACGGGACGCGCGCTACGCCTCTTCATGCACGGTGCGTCCGCGCTCCTCGACGCCGGGAGCAGGCCCCTCGCCGCGCGCAAAGAGCGAGTCGCGGATGGTGATGTCGTAGATGAAGGCGCCGATCACCCCGCCGACGAACGGCCCGATGATCGGTATCCAGAGATAACTGTTCACGTTGCCGTAGTCGCCTGGTATGGCGATCTTGCCCCAGCCGGCCGCCCATGCGAAGAGGCGCGGGCCGAGATCGCGGGCCGGGTTGATGGCGTACCCCGCGTTGGCGCCGAACGAGATGCCGATCGCCACCACCACGAAGCCGATGATGAGCGGCGCGAGATTGGCCCGCACGGGCTGGTTGTACTCGTCGATCACGGCGAGGATGAAGCCCAGAAGGAACGCGGTGCCCACGACCTGGTCGACAAGCGGCCCGACCCAATTGCCCAGGTACTTGGCAGGGAAGGTCGCGAAGATCGAGTACGTCGGCACCGAGTTGGGATCGCCGCGCGTGATGTGGTTGACGCGCTCGTAGGAGTCGATCGCGCCCTTGTAAACGGCGTACACGAGCGCCGCGCCGACGAACGCGCCGGCGACCTGGGCGACGATGTAGGTGGGTACCTTGCGCCACGGGAAGTCGCGCTTGACGGCGAACGCGAGCGTGACGGCCGGGTTGATGTGCGCCCCGCTGACGCCCCCGGCGAAGTAGACGGCGAAGGTGACGGCGAAGCCCCATCCCCAGGTGATGAGCAGCCAGTCGCCGCTCGCCGCGAAGATCTGCGTGCCGCGGCCCGACTGGTTCAAGGCGGCCACCGCCATGGCGACGACACCGTCGCCGAAACAGATCAGGATGAAGGTCCCGATGAACTCGGCGAGCAATTCGCCGGCCGTACTGGCGCGCCATCGTGCGCGAGGTCGCGCGGGACGCTCGGCTGCTGTTGCCATGGCGATCTCTCCCGGCTCGGACTTCTCGTCGAAGCTAGAACCGGGCGCCGAATCCGGCGAGCGAGACGGTCCCCATTCGGACCGAGCGGGGCGCAAAGGGAGGCGTCTTGGGGAGATCCTGTGGCGTCGACGCTTCTCGGGTGATCACCATGCCGCAACCTTCCCCTCGCCTGCCGACCGGATCCCTGCCAGGGCCCTCGAGACGAGTCACGGTCGAGCCGGTCCGCGTCCCGAAGCGGGCGCCCGTGCCGCTGCCGGTCAAGCCGCGCGAGCAGCCCGTGCGCGCTCCCACCCGCGAGCCGGTCCGGTCCGGCTAGGTCTCGCGTGCGCGCGCCGGACTTCGTCGAGCCGCTCATCGGCTACCGCCAGTGGAGCCTGCACCACGACGCCCTGTGGTCGCCGTTCGTCGAGTACATGTGGGCCAGCGGCGTGAACGTCGCGGACTGCGCGAGCGCGGGCGGACACCTCGATCCCGCCCCTGCGCACGAATGCGCATGCGGGCTGCATGCGTGGTACCGCCCGTGCCCGCGGCTCGGTTACGCGACTCCGGATCTCATCGGCGGGGCCGTCGCGATGTGGGGCGAGGTCGAGCTGCACGCGGGCGGCATGCGGGGGCAGTTCGCGACAATCGTCGCGCTCGTGCTCCCGCTCGCTCACACCCCGAAGCGGCGCCGGCTGGCCGCGATCGCCGAGACGCTCGAGGTCGAGGCGGTGCCGGCACGCCAGCTCGTCGAGACCGCGCGACACCACGGACTCCCGATCGGCGCCGGGCTTGCACCGAGCGCCGCATGAAGGTTCCGTGAAGCCGCGCTCCTACGGTGCCTCGGAGGCCGAGCCGCGCGGGTACAGGCTTGAAGTGGCGCACCTCTGCCACGTCCTGCTCAGCGACCCGGACCTCGGTGCAGGCCTGTCCGACGGACGGCTCGCGCGCGCCAGGCGGGAGTGCATCGCGCCGGAGGTCATCGTCGAGACGGGGTACTGGAGGCCCGAGGAGGCCGAGGGCGAAGCGGCTCGCGACGGCATCGGCCTGTTGATCCTCGACGGGCTCCTCGTCCGCCGGGTGGGCACGGAGGGCCGCTACGGCGCTGAGCTCCTCGGACCCGGGGACCTGCTGCGCCCGTGGGAGCACGACGGCGAGGACGCCACGCTGCCGTTCGACACGAGCTTCCGCGTGATCGAGCGCCTGCGCCTGGCGGTCCTCGACACCCGGGCGACCGCGCGCATGGCCCCCTACCCAGAGCTCGTCAGCGCCCTTGTGGGGCGCGCCATGCGCCGCGCCCGCGACTTCGCGATCAACATGGCGATCGCCCACTACCCGCGGATCGACCGGCGTCTCCTGCTGCTCCTGTGGCACCTGGCCGACCGCTGGGGACGCGTCACGCCGGACGGCATCCGTATCCCGCTGCGGCTCACGCACACGCTGCTGGCCGATCTCGTGGCGTCGCGGCGGCCGTCGGTCACCACGGCGCTCACCGAGCTCGAGCACCAGGGAATGCTCAGCCGCGACGGGCATACGATCGTGCTTCATGGTGAGCCGCCGGGCGAGTTCAACGCGACCGCAGCCTCCGCGCCGGACGGCCTCAGCCCGCCAGTGCTGCGGATACCCGGCTGATCCTTCCGCGCAGCCAGGCGTGCGCCGGGTCGCCGGTGAGGCGCGGGTGCCACCACAGGGTCTCGATCAGCGCGGGCAGTTCCACCGGCGACTCGAGCACGCGGATGTCGCCGATCCGGCGCAGGAACGCCTCGGCGCGCTTCGGAATCAGCGTGACGAGGTCGGTCCCCTGCAACAGGAACGGCGCCAGCAGGAAGCTCTCCACGCTGACCTCGATGCGCCGCGGGACACCGAGGCGCGCGAGGTGCAGGTCGGGCAGCGCGACGGGCTGGCCGGCGCTGCCCATCGAGTAGATGAGGTGCCCGAGCGCCGTGTAGCGCTCCATCGTCATGCGCTTGCCCACCTGCGTGTTGCCCTCCCACACGCAGCAGGCCCAGCGGTCGTCCCAGAGGCGCAGCGCTTCGAGGTCGACGTCGCCCATGATCTCCGGGGGCTCGATGACGAGGTCGACGTCGCCGTTGACGAGCGCGCGCGACGCGTCGGCCAGACGTGGCAAGACCTCGACGACGACCCCCGGCGCCTCGGCGCCGAGCGCACGCACCAGCGGGCCGATGAGCATCAGCACGCTGTAGTCCGAGCAGCTGAGGCGGAACGCGCGCCGGTCGGTGGCCGGGTCGAAGCGCGCCGGTGAGTCCAGCGCGGAGCGGATCATCTCGAGCGCGTCGTGCACCGGACCGGCCAGCGCCTCGGCACGCGTAGTGGGAACGAGCGTGGCGCCCTGGCGGACGAGCAGCGGGTCGTCGAAGAGCCGGCGCAGGCGGGCGAGCGCGTTGCTCATTCCCGGCTGGCTGAGCCCGACGCGCTGCGCGGCGCGCGTGACGCTGCGCTCGCTGAGCAGCGCGTCGAGCGCGACGAGGAGGTTGAGGTCGAGCCCGCCGAGGTTCATTGCCAGCGTGAATCTCGCGCATCACAAGATTCGATTGGCACATGTTCTCACGCGCATGGAAGCTTCGCGGCATGCCCGAGGAGGAAGTCCCTGTCCTGATCGTCGGCGGCAGCCTGGTTGGGCTCACGACCGCCATGCTGCTCGGCCACCACGGCGTCCCCTCGCTGTCGGTCGAGCGCCACGCCGGCACCGCCATCCACCCCCGCGCGGGCCATTTCCAGCTGGGCACCACCGAGCTGCTGCGACAGCTCGGGCTCGAGGAGCGGGTGCGCACCAAATCGCTGGAGATGTACAGCGCGACGGGCGGGATCATCGCCGTCGAATCGCTCGCCGGCCGCGAGCTGGCCACCTACGTGAAGGAGCTCAACGAGGGCGTCGAGGGGTTCAGCCCGACCGTGCGCGTCTTCATCAACCAGGACGTGCTCGAGCCGCTGCTGCGCGAACGCGCCCTCGAGCTCGGGGCGATGGTCCGCAATCGGACCGAGGCGGTCGCGCTCGAGCAGGACGACGACGGCGTCACCGTCACGCTGCGCGACCTCGACTCGGGCGACGAGCGCACCGTGCGCTCGCAGTACGTCGTCGCGGCGGACGGCAATCGCAGCCCGATGCGCGGGCGGCTCGGCATCGGCATGCAGGGCCACCACGAGCTCTCCCGCAGCATCACGATCTACTTCCGCGCCGATTGCGCCGAGCTGCTGCGCGACCGCAACCAGGGCGTCATCTACGTGCACAACCCCGAGCTGCGCGGGTTCTTTCGGCTCGACCGGACCGGCGGCAACGGGTTCCTCGTGATCAACACGGTCGGCGAGGACGTCACGCAGGACTCGGCGGTCGACGTGCAGTCGGGGCTGACCGAGGAAAAGGCCCTCGGCTACCTACGCACGGCGATCGGGACCGACATGCCGATGGAGGTCGTCGACGTGGCCAACTGGCGCGCCGAGGCGACGTGCGCCGAGCGGCTTCGCGAGGGCCGCGTGTTCCTCGCCGGCGACGCCGCGCACGTCGTGCCTCCCAACGGCGGCTTCGGCGGCAACACGGGCATCCAGGACGCGCGCAACCTTGCATGGAAGCTGGCGGCCGTCATCAAGGGCGAAGCCGGGCCGGCGCTCCTCGACACCTACGAGGCCGAGCGCCTGCCGATGTGCGAGATGGTCGTCCAGCAGGCCTACACCCGCTACGCGACGCGCGTCGTGCCCGAGCGCGGCGCGGACGACGTGCAGCCCCCGATCCCCGACATCGAGCTCGAGATCGGGCTCGTGATGCGCTCGCCCGCGATCGCGTCCGAGGAGCCCGACGACGGCGCGCTGCACCAGCATCCCTCGGAGGCGCGCGGCCGTCCGGGGACGCGGGCACCGCACGTCGCGCTTGCGGACGGCACCTCCACCCTCGACCTCGTCGGCACGGAGTTCACCGTGTTGCGACCGGCCGGTGACGGCGGCGAGAACTGGGCACCGTCCGGGACGACCTCGCACGTCGTCGACGTGGAGCCGTTCGCCGAGGCATACGGCCTCACGGCCGGCGGAGCGGCGCTGGTGCGCCCCGACGGGTTCGTCGCCTGGCGCTCGGATGGGCCCGCCGACCGCGACGAGTTGGCCCGCGCGCTGACGACTGCCCTTGCTTTGCAGGGGTAGAACCGAAGATAGTTGCGCGGTTGCGCAGCGAGGCGGAGAATGCGCGACGGAGGTAGTCCCTGCTGCCATCCAACCTGCGTCCCAACAGATGAGCCAAACCGCTAAGCGTCATCGCGTCAGTGACGCGGAGCGGTACCGAGCGATAACCGCAGCACGCGAACGCTTTCTCGCCGGCGATGATCGCGTTCGGGGGGTCCGGCCCGAGGTGGCAACGTCTTGGTATCGCTGTCGCGAGCAGTACCACGTCGACCCAGGCCTGCTCCAGGCGCCGCCCGCGTCTGCCCAGGATGAGCCGTCCTTCGAGCACACCCTCGAGCACGAGATCGTGTTCGCCCAGCTCGGCGGCGCCGCGGCGTCGATCGCGAACGAGGTCGAGAACGTCGGCGGTGTGGTCACGGTTACCGACAGCGCGGGCCGAATCCTGACCGTGCACGGCGACAGGGACACGCTGCGCCGCGCGCGGGAGAGCAACATGGCCCCGTGGTCGTGCTGGTCGGAATGGGCGACCGGCACCAACGGGATGGGCACCGCGCTCGAGGCGCCGGGGCCCGTGCTGATCAATGGGCCCGAGCACTGGTGCCGGGGCTTCTCTGAGTGGGTCTGCGCCGGCGTGGCCGTTCGCGACGCCGTCACCGAGGACCCGGTGGCGGTCCTCGACGTGTCGACGTGGCGCTCCAAGCTTCCGGCCCAGGCGGCCGGCTGGCTGTCCACCGCGATCAGCGGGGCGCGGACGATCCTGCGGATGCGCGCCATGGACAGCGGCGCCGAGCTGGCCGCGGCGTTCACGCAGGCGCGGTCCCGGTCGGGACCTGCGCTCGCGGCGCTCGACCTGAGCGGCAACGTGGTCATCGCCGACGACGAGGCCAGCATCCTCCTGGGCGTCCCCGCGCGCGTGCCCGCGCTCGACCCCGCGGTGCGCTGGCGCCCGGCCCTCGACCTCGGGCCGCTGGCCCGTCAGGCCGCCAAGCAGGCGCGTGCCGACCACGACTGGATCGGAACGACACAGATCGTGAGCAGCTTCACGAACGAGCCGTGCCAGCTCACGCTGCGCCCGGTGTTCCTGTCCGAGCAGCCGATCGGCACGCTCGCGCTGTTCGGCGGCGAAGGCGGCGACCCGGTGGACCACGAGGCGCCCGAGCGCGCGATGGGCCCGCCACCTCGCATCGTCGGGGTCAGCGGCGAACGCATGGTGCTGCTCCACCGGCCCGAGGTGCGCTTCGCGGAGGCCGACGGCAACGACGTCTGGCTCATCACCGAAGAAGGCCGCCTGCAGGCGTCGGTCCGCGGCATCGACAAGCTCGAGGAGGAGCTCGCCGGCGGCGAGTTCCTGCGCGTCCACCGGCGCTTCCTCGTCAACCTGACCTGCGTGCGGGCGATTGAGCGCGGGCAGCGCGGCGAGCTGTCGCTGATCATGGACAGCCCGGAGCGCGACGCGGTGCCGGTCTCGCGGCGCAACGTGCCCGCGGTGCGGCGGGCGCTCGGGCTCTAGACGCGCTCCGGCCGCTTCATCGTGCGGTAGACGAACTCGTCGGTCCGCGCCGGCTCGCGCGCCGCGACCACGCGGTCGTGGTGGGGCGAGAACCGGCACACCGGGTCCGTGGCCGCGGCGTCGCCCGCGAGGCGCAGCGCCTGGCAGCGGCAGCCGCCGAAGTCCACCTCCTGACGCCCGAGCGGGCAGGACCGGCAGGGCTCCTGCATCCAGTCCGTACCGCGGAAGCGCGCGAACGCGTCGGACTCGCTCCAGATCCAGTCCAGCGGATGCTCGCGGACGTTTGCGAACTCGAGGCCCGGGATCGTCGATGCGGCCTGGCATGGGAGCACGTCGCCGTTGGGTGCGAGCACCATCGCCGTCCGGCCCCAGCCGCCCATGCACGGCTTCGGCAGGTCCTCGAAGTAATCCGGCAGCACCCAGAGCACGTCGACCTTCGGGCCGACCCGCTCGCGGAAGCGCTTGACCGCCTCCTCGGCGCGCTCGAGCTGTTCCCATGACGGCATCAGCGCGTCCTGGTTGGGGACCGCCCAGCCGTAGTACTGGGTGTTGGCCAGCTCGAGGCGCTGGGCGCCGAGCTCCAACGTCAGGTCGAGGATCTCCTCGATCCGATCGAGGTTCTGCCGATGCAGGACGCAGTTGATGGTCAACGGGAAGTCGAGCTCCCTTGCGAACCCCGCGGCCGCGATCTTCTTCTCGAAGGACCGGTTGCCCGCGATGCGGTCGTTGTCCGCGGCGTCTGGGCTCTGGATCGAGATCTGCACGTGGTCGAGCCCCGCCGCCTTCAGCGCCTCGGCGCGCTCGCGCGTGAACAGCGTCCCGGCCGTGATGAGCGACGAGTACAGGCCCGCGTCGCGCGCACCCGCGCAGAGCTCGTCGAGGTCACGGCGCAGCATCGGCTCGCCGCCGGTGAGGGCGAGCTGCAGCACGCCGAGCGCGCGTGCCTCCCGGAATGCGCGCAGCCAGTGCTCGGTCTCGAGCTCGTCGCGGTAGGTCTCGCCGCCGATGTGCAGCGGGTTCGAGCAGTACGGGCAATGCAGCGGGCACTGGTAGGACAGCTCGGCGATGAGCGTCGAGGGTCTAGGCGGCTGCATCGACCACGAGTCCTTTCTGTGCCATGGCGTCGATCAGCTCCTGCACGTCGTCGCGGAGGTCGGCGCCGTCGTAGCGGGCCGACAGCGCGTCGACGATGTCGTCGACCGAGCGCTCGCCGTCGCACAGCTCGAGCACCTCGGCCGCCGTCGGGTTCAGCCGCACGACGCCCTCGGGAATGAGCAGGAGGTGCTCCTCGCGCACCTCGTCGTAGCGAAGGCGCGCGCCGGTCACGAGGCGCGGGCGGGTCATGCCGCCTCCCCCACGGGCTGCGTGTCGCCGCGCTCGATGGCGTCGAGCTGGACCCAGAGCATCTCGGTCTTGAACCGCAGCGCCGCGACGGCGGCGTCCTGCTGCTCGGGCGTGCGGCAGCGCTCGACGGTGAGGTCGAGCGCGTATTGCGCGTCGCGGGGTGCCTGCACGAGCCGGGCGCGGAAGTAGTCCAGGCCGGCGGGGTCGATCCAGTCGTAGTGGCGCTCGAGCGCCTCGAGCCGGACGCGGATCGCGCTCGGCCCGAAGAGCTCCGTGAGCGATGACGCGACGGCCTCGATCCACGGCTTCTGGCGCGCGAAGTTCACGTAGGCGTCCACGGCGTAGCGCACCGCGGGCAGGACGCGCCGCTCGGAGACGAGCTCGTCGCGCGGAACGCCGAGCGCCTCCCCCAGGCGCAGCCAGGACTCGATGCCGCCCGTGCCCTCCGCGGTGCCGTCGTGGTCGATGATGCGCTGGATCCATTCGCGCCGGACCTCGACCTCGGGGCAGTTGGAGAGGATCGCCGCGTCCTTCAGCGGGATGCACTTCTGGTAGTAGAAGCGGTTGGCGACCCAGCGCTGCAGCTCCTCGCGCGTCAGCTCGCCGGCGTCCATC
>Ga0126377_10001785_pt1 | contig 14359 bp, 12 predicted proteins | sample PanSoiMetPlot_22_FD_92647 | JGI IMG/M metagenome (GOLD analysis project Ga0126377, IMG submission 92647) | Tropical forest soil microbial communities from Panama - MetaG Plot_22 | ecosystem: Environmental > Terrestrial > Soil > Tropical forest > Bulk soil | place: Panama | collected 2016-02-17
TCGGCCTTGCCCTTGCCGCCGGCAATGATGGCGCCGGCATGGCCCATGCGGCGGCCCGGCGGTGCCGTTCTGCCAGCGATAAAGCCCGCCATCGGCTTGGTGCGCCCGCGCCTGGCTTCCGATTTTATGAATTCGGCCGCGTCCTCCTCGGCCGCGCCGCCAATTTCACCGATCATGATGATGGAGTTGGTGGCGGGGTCGGCAAGGAACATCTCAAGCACCGCGATGAACTCGGTTCCCTTGACGGGATCACCGCCGACGCCGACCGCGGTCGACTGGCCCAGCCCGGCGTCGGTGGTCTGCTTCACCGCCTCGTAGGTGAGCGTGCCTGAGCGCGAGACGATGCCGACCTTGCCGGGCTTGAAGATATTGCCGGGCATGATGCCGATCTTGCAGGCGTTGGGTGTGAGCACACCGGGACAGTTGGGGCCGATGAGACGCGACTTGGAGCCATCGAGCGCGCGCTTCACCTTGACCATGTCGAGCACGGGAATGCCCTCGGTGATGCACACGATGAGCGGGATCTCCGCGTCGATCGCTTCGCAGATCGCGTCGGCCGCACCGGCCGGCGGCACGTAGATCACGCTGGCATCGCAACCGGTTTTGGCGCGCGCTTCGGTGACGGTGTCGAACACCGGGAGCCCGAGATGCGATGAGCCGCCTTTGCCGGGCGACGTGCCGCCGACCATCTTGGTGCCATAGGCGACCGCCTGCTCGGAATGGAACGTGCCGTTCTTGCCGGTGAAGCCCTGGCAGATGACCTTGGTCGTTTTGTCGACGAGGATGGACATGGGTTCACTCAGCTGCGTGTGGGCATGTGGGCGGGGTCACGGCTGCCTGCGCAAGGTCATCGGCAGTCGCTTTGATGGTGTCGCCCGGCAAAGGGCTTGTCGCGTCGCAATTCCACAGTCGAAGCATCTTAATGCGTCCCCTGTCGGGGGGAGGCGGCGCCTCGCCGGGCCGTTCGCGCATCGCAACCATGTCAGCTTCCCGTCACCGCTTTCACGATCTTCTGCGCCGCATCGTCGAGGTCATCGGCCGAGGTGACGTTGAGGTTCGACTTGGCGATGATCTCCTTGCCAAGATCGACATTGGTGCCTTCAAGCCGCACCACCAGCGGCACGCGCAGGCCGACGTCCTTCACCGCCGCCACCACGCCCTCGGCGATGATGTCGCAACGCATGATGCCGCCGAAGATGTTGACCAGGATGCCCTTCACCTTGGGATCGGAGGTGATGATCTTGAACGCGGCCGCCACCTTCTCCTTGGTGGCGCCGCCGCCGACGTCGAGGAAGTTCGCCGGCGATTCGCCGTAGAGCTTGATGATGTCCATGGTCGCCATCGCGAGCCCGGCACCGTTGACCATGCAACCGATGGTGCCGTCGAGCGCGACGTAGTTGAGATCGTATTTCGATGCCTCGATCTCCTTGTCGTCCTCCTCGGTGACGTCGCGCAGCGCCGCGATGTCGGGATGGCGATAGAGCGCGTTGCCGTCGAAGCCGATCTTGGCGTCGAGGCAGATGAGCTTGCCTTGCTGGGTGACGACCAGCGGATTGACCTCGAGCAGGGTCATGTCCTTGGCGAGGAAGGCGGCGTAGAGCTTGCTCACCACGGCATCGGCCTGCTTGGCGAGATCGCCGGTTAGCCCGAGCGCCCGCGCCACACGGCGGCCATGGAACGGCATGATGCCGGTCGCCGGATCGACCGAGAACGTCACGATCTTCTCGGGATGACTCTTTGCCACCTCCTCGATGTCCATGCCGCCTTCGGTCGAGACCACGAACGCGACGCGCGCCGTTGCGCGGTCGACCAGCGCCGAGAGGTAGAACTCGCGCTCGATCGCCGAGCCTTCCTCGATATAGAGCCGGCTGACTTGTTTGCCCTTGGGGCCGGTCTGGTGGGTGACGAGCGTCGCGCCCAACAGGCGCCCGGCCTCTTTCTTCACGTCGTCGGCCGATTTCACCACCTTGACGCCGCCGGCCTTGCCGCGGCCGCCGGCGTGGATCTGCGCCTTGACCACCCAGACCGGCCCGCCGAGCTGCTGTGCGGCGCGTTCGGCTTCGGGGACGGTGAAGGCCGGCATGCCGCGCGGCACCGGCACGCCGAAATCAGCCAACACCGCCTTGGCCTGGTATTCGTGGATATTCATGCAAGGTCTCCCGCGGCGATGGATGAGCCTAGCCTGACGGCTGGGGCAGCGCGGTTACTAGCCGAGGCTTGGCGCAATTTTCTTGCAGGCGTCCACCAGCGTTTGCACCGAGCCGGCGGATTTCTCGAACATCGAGCGCTCGGCGCCGTTGAGCTCGATCTCGACCACGCGCTCGACGCCCTTTTCGCCGACCACCACCGGCACGCCGACGTAGAGATCCTTCACGCTGTACTCGCCGTTGAGATAGGCGGCGCAGGGCAGCACCCGCTTCTTGTCCTTGAGGTAGCTTTCCGCCATGGCGATGGCCGAGGCGGCCGGCGCGTAGAACGCCGAGCCGGTCTTGAGGAGGTTCACGATCTCGGCGCCGCCGTTGCGCGTGCGCTCGACGATGTCGTCGAGCCGCGCCTGCGTCGTCCAGCCCATCTTGATCAGATCGGGCAGCGGAATGCCGGCGACGGTCGAATAACGAATCAGCGGCACCATGGTGTCGCCGTGGCCTCCCAGCACGAAGGCAGTCACGTCTTCGACCGACACGTTGAATTCGTCGGCCAGGAAATAGCGGAAGCGCGAGGAATCGAGCACGCCGGCCATGCCGACGACCTTCTGGTGCGGCAGCCCGCAGGATTTTTGCAGCGCCCACACCATGGCGTCGAGCGGGTTGGTGATACAGATGATGAAGGCGTTCGGCGCGTATTTCTTGATGCCGAAGCCGACCTGCTCCATGACCTTCAGGTTGATGCCGAGCAGATCGTCGCGGCTCATGCCGGGCTTGCGCGGCACGCCGGCGGTGACGATGCACACGTCTGCGCCCTCGATCGCCTCGTAGGAATTGGTGCCGGTGTAGCGGGAATCGTAGCCGTCGACCGGTGTTGATTCGGCGATGTCGAGCGCCTTGCCCTGCGGAATGCCTTCGGCGATGTCGAACAGAACGACGTCGCCCAGCTCCTTGATGCCGATCAGATGCGCGAGCGTGCCGCCGATCTGGCCGGCGCCGATCAGTGCAATTTTCTTACGGGCCATGTGCGGCAAATCCCTGCAATAAGACGACCGTCGGCCGGCCGTCGGGTGTTAGCCGTTTCGGACGACCCGTTCAAGTCGAGGAATTGTATGTTGGTCGGGGCGGAATATGCTGCAGCGATGGCGATCAAGGACGGGGCGAGCATGACAAGCCGAGCGCGGTCCTTGCGGACCTTGTGGACGGCGCTCGGGCCGGGGCTGATCACCGGCGCGGCGGATGACGATCCGAGCGGGATCGCCACCTATTCGCAGGCCGGCGCCCAATTCGGGTTCGCACTGACCTGGACCATGTTCCTCACGCTGCCGTTCATGGTCGCGATCCAGACCATCAGCGCGTGTATCGGTTGGCAGACGCGGCGCGGGCTGGCTTGGAACATTGCGCAGCGGCTGCCGCGCCCGGTCCTCTGTGGGCTGGTGGCACTGCTGGTCGTCGCCAATACCATCAACATCGCCGCCGACCTCGCCGCCATGGGCGAAGCGGTGCGTCTTGTCGCCGGTGGCGTGGCCGTCGTCTATGCGCTGGCGTTCGGCGTCGTGTGCCTGATTGCGCAGATCATCGTGCCCTATCATCGCTATGCCGGCTATCTGAAATTCCTGACCCTGGTCCTGCTGGTCTATGTCGCCACCGCATTCGTGGTTCACATTCCGTGGGGCACGGTGGCGGTCTCGACGTTCGTTCCGCGCCTGTCGCTCGATCGCGATTTCATCCTCATGATCGTTGCGGTGTTCGGCACAACCATCAGTCCCTATCTGTTCTTCTGGCAGGCCTCGCAGGAAGCTGAAGAGTCACGCCTGAGCCATCGCCGCAGGCACCAGGCGCCGCCGTCGTCGCCGGACGATTTCTACGCCCGCATCGCCGTCGATACCTGGATCGGCATGACCGCTTCCAATCTGGTGGCGTTTTTCATCATCATCACGACCGCCGCGACATTGAACGCCCACGGCATCACCAAGATCGACACCGCGGCACAGGCCGCCGAAGCCCTGCGACCGATCGCAGGCGAGTTGGCCTTCGCATTGTTCGCGGCCGGCATCATCGGCACCGGACTGCTGGCGGTGCCGGTGCTTGCCGCATCAGCGGCCTACGCCGTGGCCGAGATGCTCGGCGTGCGGGGAAGTCTCGAACTGCCGGCGCGTCGGGCGGTCGGGTTCTATACCATCGTCGGCATTGCCACGATCGTCGGCGCGGCGCTGACGGCAGTCCGGATCGATCCGATCACCATGCTGTTCTGGACCGCGGTGATCAACGGCGTCGTGGCCGTGCCGATCATGGTGGCGATGATGCTGGTGATCTCGGGCCGCGCCGCCGCGACCGGCATGAGCGGTGCGCCGACACGCCTGAATCTGGTGTTGCCGGCATGGCTCAAGGTCGTGGGCTGGGTCGCCTGCGCGCTGATGGCCGTGACAGTGGCACTGTCGGCGTGGTCGAGCTTGTGACGTCCTCGCCGTCTCGGCCGGTGCGTCAGGTCTCGACGATCCCGCCCATGTCGCCGCGTCCGTTGGCGCGCGGGCCGTGCGGCAGGGCGAGGTAGGTCTGCGAGCCCATCTCGACCAGCCGGGACGCCGTGCGCTTGAACTCTTGCGCCTCGTAGCCTTCGCCTCCCGTGTACAGCGCGGCCGGCTCGGCCGCGGCGGAGGCGACGAGCTTGACCGCATTGTCGTAGAGCGTGTCGATCAGGGAGATGAAGCGTTTGGCCTCGTTGCGCTTCTCATAGGTCATGACCGGGATATGGTCGAGCACGATGGTGTGGAATTCGCGCGCGATGCGCAGGTAGTCGATTGCCCCGAGCGGCTGCTCGCACAATTCGTGGAAGGTGAAGCGCGCGACCCCCATGGCCGCTTCCCGCACGCGCACGACGCGTCCCTTGACCGCGATGTCGTAGGGCTGGCCCGCGAAGGTGCCGGTCAGCCGCTGCCACGCCATGTCGAGCGCCACATCGGCGTCCTCGTCCACCGGCACATGCCAGATCGCCATGCCGGCGAACTTTTCCATCCGATAGTCGGTGCGACCGTCGAGGCGTACGACCTCGTTGTAGTGCTTGAGGAGATCGATGAACGGCAGGAACAGCGTGCGATTGAGGCCGTCCTTGTAGAGCTCGTCGGGGTCGACGTTGGAGGTCGCGACCATCACCACCCCGTGTTCGAATAAGCGCGTGAACAATCGGCCGAGGATCATTGCGTCGGCGATATCGGTGACGTGAAACTCGTCGAAGCACAGCAGCCAGGTTTCCTCGGCGATCGCCGCGGCGCTGTGCTTGATCGGATCGTCGTCGACAATCGCGCCGGATTTGATCTTCTGCCGGTATTCGTGGATGCGCTCGTGCACGTCGGCCATGAATTCGTGGAAATGGGCGCGGCGCTTGCGCGTGACGCTGCTCAGCGCAAAGAACAGGTCCATCAGCATGGTCTTGCCGCGGCCGACGTCGCCGAAAATGTAGAGGCCCTTGATCGGAGCCTCCTCCTTCTCGCGGTTGCCGAACAGCCAGCCGAGCGATGACGATTTGCGGGCGAGCCGAAGCATGGCCAGCCGGCCCTCCAGGCGCGTCAGCTTGGCGGCGACGAGTTCCTGGCTCGAATCGCGTTCGATTTCGCCGGCGGCGATGAGGGCGTCGTATCGGGCGCTGACGGAGCCGGCCATGATGGGATGGTAGGGCGCGCAGGGTTGCGATCCTGCAAATGCAGGGTTGCGATCCTGCAAATAGCGACGTTGCCGTGCCGGGGACAAGCGGAAGTCTTGTGGTACTATGCTACCATCACGGGCGGTGCACGCGGATGACGTGGGCCGGCGTCCCAGCGCTAAGCCCCCCTTGCATCTGCACAATCGCTCGCCGGGCGGCGCCGCCAGTGACCCGATACGCATGATCGTCCAAAAGGTTCGGTCACATGGTGGTGAGCAGGAGAGTGATCGCAATGCAAGAACATGTGAGTGGCGAGTAATCAACCCACGGCCTATGTCTCCCGTACATCGAACGGGGCCAGAACACCTTCGACCTCCGATGATGATCCAGAATATTAACCCGCGGTCGGGCGATGGAATACGCTTGGCCGCAAGTCACCCACAGGAGATAGTCATGATCACCAAGACCAAGATCGCTGTTGCGGCCGCTCTGTTCGTTGCCGTTACTGCCCCTGTCTTCACGGCGAGCGTCGCCAGCGCCGCCCAGGACGGCGCCTATGCCTATGCCTCTTCCGCCAATGCCCAGTACAAGCCGGGCTCGGTCGAGGAGAAGCGTTGGTTCGAGCGCGGCCAGGGCAACTTCTGATCGCCGCGCGCCGCCAGGATCGCGAAAAGTTGCCGACTTTTCGGATAGAATCCTTCGAGCGAACAAAGGTTTAGAGCGACATCGCGCGTTCGCTCCAACGCCACTCCGGTGGATGCGGCCGGCCCGAAAGGGCCGGCCGCATCCGTTGGGGGGCAGTCATGCGATTTTCACATTAACTTTCAATAAGTTCTGACACAAAACGGCCTCCCGGCCTTGCCAAGTTCATGTTGCAGCGCAAACATAACAAACCGAATCACCATCACCGGCGGGTGCCGGTGGGGTTTGGCTGGAGGACGCCCGTCGCAGGGCCTTGAGGCGAATCAACGTTCGGAGGCCCATCACATGCAAGAACCCCTCGCCGCTGGCGGCGTCATCCGCAAGCTATGGCTGGGCGAAGCCCAGAAGTACCGTGACCATCTCCTGCGTCTCGATGGCGACAGCCGGCGCAGCCGCTTCGCCGGTGCGGTAGCCGACGAGTTCATCCGCAACTACGTCGACGTGTCGTTCGGCCTCGACAACGTCATCCACGGCTATTTCGTCGACGGCGTCCTGCGCGGCGCGGCCGAGCTACGTTCGCTCGGCACCGACTTCGCCCGCGAGGCGGAGGCGGCATTCAGCATCGAGAAGCCGTGGCAGAGCCTCGGCGTCGGCTCGGCATTGCTCTCGCGCACGCTGCTCGTTGCCCGCAATCGCGGCATCAAGCTGCTGCACATGGCCTGCCTCGCCGAGAACCGTCGCATGCAGCAACTGGCGCGCAAATTCGACGCCGAGCTGACGTTCGATTTCGGCAGCGTGGTCGGCGAAGTCGAAGCGCCGCACGCGACGCCGCTCTCCATGGTCAAGGAAATCATCGCCGACGGTCATGGCTTCGCCACCGCCATGCTCGACGTGCAGTCGCGCCTGCTGCGCGCGGGTTAGGCGATGCGAATCGCCGGGGTGGCGAGGCTGAAGATCAGGGGGTGAGTGGATAGGCCGCTTCGACCACATAGGGTCCGCCGCCGACCGAGGCGCGCGAGGAAAACAACACAAAACGCGCGGCGCGGAACGATTGCGACCGGAATGGCTGGCGGGTCGACAGGTAGTCCGCGACGTGCCGGCTCGACGTATCGCGCAGGCGGGCCAGCGTCACGTGCGGGATATACTTGCGGCCTTCGGGTTCGAGCCCGACCCGCCGCATCAGGCGCTCCTGTTCGGCCTGGAGATCGAGCACCGGCTGCGCCGGCGCGACCGTCGCCACCACCGCGCGCGGCTTCTTGCCGCCGAACGAGTTGAGCCCGTCGAGACGCATGTCGAATGCCGTTCGTTTGACCGTGCCCAGCATGTCGGCGATCTCGCGCGCCAGCGCGTCATCGATGTCGCCGATGAAGCGTAGCGTCAGATGATAGTTCTCGGGGTCGATCCAGCGCGCGCCGGGCAGCCCGCCGCGCAGCATGGCCAGCGACTGACCGATATCGGGAGGAATTTCGAGGCCGGTGAAAAGACGGGGCATGGCAGGTCGGGGTCAAAAGCTGCTGCGACAATGCGAAGATTCGCCCGGCACATGCAACCGTCACGAGCCGGCCCGCACGCGGCCGATCAGATCCTCCACCTTCGGCAAGATGCGCGCGACGATCACATCGACCCCGGCCGCCGTCGGATGAAGCCCGTCGGCCTGGTTGAGCTTGCGGTCGGCGGCAACGCCGTCGAGGAAGAAGGGATAGAACACGAGATCGTTGACCGCGGCGAGGTCGCGATAGATCGCGTCGAAGGCGCGCGCGTAGTCGCTGCCCATGTTGGGCGGTGCCAGCATCCCGCACAACAGCACGGCAACACGGCGCTGCTTGAGCCGGCGCACGATCTCGCCGAGCGCCTTGGCGGCGACCTTGGGGTCGATGCCGCGCAACGCGTCGTTGGCGCCGAGCTCGAGAATCACGGCATCGGTGCCCTCAGGCACCGACCAGTCGAGGCGGGCGAGGCCCCCGGTGGTGGTGTCGCCCGATACACCGGCATTGATGATCGCGACAGAATGTCCCTTGACCGTGAGCGCACGCTCGAGCTTCACCGGGAAGGCGTCGGTCGCCGGCAGGCCGAGGCCCGCGGTCAGCGAATCCCCGAACGCCACGATTTTGACCGGCTTGTCGGCGACCTCGGCCGGCACCGGCGTCGCCCACAGCGTCGCCGCGCAAGCGATTGTGAAGGCCCATGCCCATGCCAGATGCTTTACCGCCACGGCCTTTCTCCCCTATGAGCAGCGCGGTGTAACGGGGCGCGCGCGGAACGACACATGGACGATACCTCGCTCGCCTATCGTGCAAATGATCCCGCGGCACGCGGTCCCGACGCCAGGGATCTGGCGATCGCGCTGGCAAAGGTCAATCTCTCGCTGGGACGGGGCCCAGCCCGCGTTCATATTCTCAAGGACGTCGACCTCGATGTCGCACGCGGCGAGGCGATCGGCCTCGTCGGGCCGTCGGGCTCGGGCAAATCGACCCTGCTGATGGTGATGGCCGGGCTCGAGCGGCCCGACCGCGGATCGGTCGTGGTGGCGGGACGAGACCTCGCCGCGCTCGACGAGGATGCGCTGGCGCGCTTTCGCGGCCGCGAGGTCGGCATCGTGTTCCAGTCGTTCCATCTGATTCCGACCATGACCGCGCTGGAGAATGTCGCCGTCCCGCTCGAACTGGCCGCGCATGACGATGCCTTCGCGCGTGCCGGCAAGGAGCTTGCGGCAGTCGGCCTCGCCGACCGGCTCGAACACTATCCCGCCCAGCTCTCCGGCGGCGAGCAGCAGCGCGTCGCGCTGGCCCGCGCCTTGGCGCCGCACCCCTCGATCCTCGTTGCCGACGAGCCGACCGGCAATCTCGACGAGGCGACCGGCAAGCAGATCATCGATCTGTTGTTCGCCGGCCACGCCGAACGCAACACCACACTCGTGCTCGTCACCCACGATCCGACGCTCGCCGCGCGGTGCGATCGGGTGGTGCGGTTGCGCTCGGGGCATGTCGAGCGGCCGGCATGAGCGCAATCGCTCCGCCATCCGCCGCAGCCATCCGCCGCGCCGATCGCGTTCTCACGGTGCGGCTTGCTTGGCGCGAATTGCGCGGGGGCCTGCGTGGGTTCTACGTTTTCATCGCCTGCATGGCGCTCGGCGCGATGGCGATCGCCGGCGTCGGCTCGTTCGCGCGCAGCATCGGCGACGGGCTCGCCCGCGAGGGTCGAGTGATCCTGGGCGGCGATCTCGCCTTGACGCTGATCCATCGCGAGGCGAGCGAATCCGAACGCGGCTTCCTTGCTGCCCACGGCGAGGTGTCGGCCGTTGCCACCATGCGCGCCATGGCGCGCACCGCCGATGGGCGTTCGGCGCTGGTCGAGCTCAAGGCGGTCGACCACACCTATCCGCTCTACGGCGCGGTCGCGACCGACCCGGCCGGTCCGCTCGATCGATTGCTGGCGCGGCGCGGCGACGACTTCGGCGCCGTGGTCGATCCGGCACTGCTGGCGCGGCTCGATCTCAAACCGGGCGCCAGGCTCACGGTGGGCGGCGCGTCGATCGTGCTCAACGCCGTGATGAGGAGCGAGCCGGACAAGCTCGCCGGCGGCATCTCGTTCGGTCCGCGGCTGATGATCAGCGAGGACGCGCTGCGCGCGACCGGCCTGCTCCAGCCGGGCAGTCTGGTGCGCTGGCACTACCGCCTGCGCCTGCCCGGCGGTGCGGCGGGCGAAGCGGCGGTGCAGCAGGTCAAGGTCGCGGCGGAGCGACAATTGCCGCAAGCCGGGTGGGACATTCGCACCCGCACCAGCGCGTCGCCGGCGCTCGAGCGCAACATCGAGCGCTTCACGCAATACCTCACCCTGGTCGGCCTCACCGCGCTGCTCGTCGGCGGTGTCGGCGTCGCCAATTCGGTCAAGCACTATCTCGACGGCAAGCGTGCGGTCATCGCCACCATGAAGTCACTGGGCGCGACCGGCGCGCGTGTCTTTACGGTGTACCTCACCGAGGTGCTGATACTCGCCTGCGTCGGCACCACCATCGGGCTGGCGGTCGGCGCCGCGCTGCCGTTCGCCATCGCCGCCGTGCTCGGGCCGATCATCCCGCTGCCGATCGCCCCGGCGCTGCACCCGGGCGAACTCGTGCTGGCACTGCTTTACGGTCTGCTCGCCGCGACCGCCTTTGTCCTGTGGCCGCTCGGCCGCGCCCACGACGTGCCGGTCTCAGCCCTGTTCCGTGACGACGTCGCCCCTGAGCGCCGCGCGCCGCGCCAACGCTATGTCGTTGCCACGGCGCTCGCGGTCCTCGTCCTGTCGGCACTCGCCATCGCCGGCGCCTATGATCGCAAGATTGCCGCGATCTTCATCGCCGCGGCGGCGGCCGTGTTCGTCGTGCTGCGGCTCGTCGCCGCCGCGGTGATGCTCCTTGCTCGGCGCGTCCCGCGCCCGCGGTCGACCGTGTTGCGGCTCGCGGTCGCCAATATTCATCGCCCGGGCGCGCTGACGCCGACCGTCGTGCTGTCGCTCGGGCTCGGCCTCGCACTGCTCGTCACCGTGCTCGAGATCGATTTCAACCTGCGCCGGCAATTCACCGCGGCGTTGCCCGAGAAGGCGCCGTCGTTCTTCTTTCTCGACGTGCAGGCCGCCGACGCGCCCCGCTTCGATGCCTTCGTCCATGGCGAGGCGCCAAAGGCGACGCTCGAGCGCGTTCCTATGCTGCGTGGGCGCATCGTCTCGGCGCATGGCGTGCGCGCCGAGGATCTCAAGGCACCGCCGAGCGTCCAATGGGTGCTGCAGAGCGACCGCGGCATCACCTACGGCGACGAGGTGCCGGCCGGCTCGCGGGTCGTCGAAGGCCACTGGTGGGCGCCGGACTACGACGGCCCGCCGCTCGTTTCGTTCGAGAAGAAGATCGCCGACGGGCTCGGCCTCAAGCTGGGCGATGCCGTTGTCGTCAACGTGCTCGGCCGCGATGTCACGGCGCGCGTCGCCAACATGCGGGCGCTCGACTGGCAAAGCCTCGGCATCAATTTCGTCCTGGTGTTCTCGCCCAATACCTTTCGCGGCGCACCGCACACCCATATCGCGACCTTGACCTATCCCGGCGGCGGCACGCTCGGCGAGGAGGCCGCGCTGCTCAAGGCGGTGGAGGATGCCTTTCCGGCCGTGACCGCCGTGCGGGTCAAGGACGCGCTCGACGCGGTGGGTAGCCTGGTGACCAATCTCGTGCTTGCCGTGCGCGGCGCGAGCGCGGTGACGTTGCTTGCTGCCGTGCTCGTGCTCGGCGGAGCATTGGCGGCGGGGCACCGCCACCGCGTCTACGACGCGGTCATCCTCAAGACGCTCGGGGCGACGCGCCGGCATCTGATCGCAGCCTATGCGCTGGAATATCTGCTGATCGGCACGGCCACCGCCGTGTTCGGCGTCGCCGCCGGTTCCGTCGCCGCCTGGCGCGTCGTCGTCGACGTGATGACGCTGCCGTTCGTCTGGCTCGCCGCGCCGGCGAGCGTCGCGGCGCTCGGGGCGCTTGCCGTCACGGTGGTTTTCGGCCTGTTCGGCACGTTCACCGCGCTCGGACGCAAGCCGGCGCCGGTGCTGAGAAATCTCTAAGGCGTCGCGGGCGGGTCGCGTCGCGCCGCAGACGGCGACGGTGCGTCCTAATCACGCGCGTCATCTTCCCGGCTACGGGCTTATTTTATGCAAAATTTACGAGCGCAATTTCGCTCAGCAGTCGAGGCGCTTAGCGTCGAGGGGAGCGCTGATCGATGTGACTTTGCGACAAAAGGCCGCGTATTTTCGTCGCGCTTTCAATACCTTCGACAGGTAAAGCGGGTAAAGCGAGCTTGTCGAGCGAGCAAAAGGTTTCATATTGGAGCGCGCCGGGCGGGGCGACACCGCAGCCGGACGTTCAGAACGGGCGAGGGTTTACATGTCCGATTTCGATCGAAACTACGCTGGCGCGCAGTACGCCGGAGGGACGGCGCGGACGGACGCTGCCGCCATCGACCAGGGCCTGCGGGCCTATATGCTGCACATCTACAACTACATGGTTATTGGGCTCGCGATTACCGGCTTCGCGGCGCTCGGTATCTACATGCTGTCTGTGACCGGTGACCCTGCGGCGGCCGCCAAGGTGCTGCGCAACGGCGCGGAGGTCCCGGCACGCGTCGCCGGCAACATGTATCTCACGCAGATCGGCGTCGCGATGTTCGTCAGCCCGCTGAAATGGGCCGTCATCCTGGCACCGCTTGGCCTCGTGTTCGCCTTGAGCTTCGGCATCGAGCGCATGCGTCCGGCGACGGCGCAGATCCTGTTCTGGATCTATGCCGCCCTCGTTGGCTTGTCGCTCGGTTCGATTTTCATGGTCTATACCCACACGTCGATCGTGCGCGTGTTCTTCATCACCGCCGCTTCGTTCGGTGCGCTGTCGCTGTGGGGTTACACCACGCAGCGTGATCTGACCGGCATGGGCGCGTTCCTGATGATGGGCCTGTTCGGCATCATCATTGCGAGCCTGGTGAACATCTTCCTGGTGAGCTCGGCCCTGCAATGGGTGATCTCGGTCGTCGGCGTGCTGGTGTTCGCCGGCCTGACCGCCTGGGACACTCAGCGGCTCAAGAACGAGTATCTCTACAGCGCGATGGATGGCGAAGTGGTTGAACGCTCGGCCATCATGGGCGCGCTCTCGCTCTACCTCGACTTCCTCAACCTGTTCACGCTGCTGCTGCAGCTTCTCGGCCAGCGCGAGGAATAGTCGCACGGGCATGGGTCCAGCATGGGTCCAGCATGGGTCCGTGGGTCCACGGGCATGAGTCAACATCGCAAAGGCCCCGGTCGAACCGGGGCCTTTTGCTTTGCAAGCTATTAAGCAAATCGACGCAGGTGGGCTTCCGCCCGGCCTTGCGCCGCATTAGATTCCAGTCGTCAGGCGCGGGGCTTTCCGCCGCCGCGCCGTCCCGGCCCGGGGACGCCTCGATAGGTCATCCTTGAGAGGCACGAAAGAGGCGGGCGTTAGAAAGGAAACTTCCATGTCGGACTTCGAGCGGAACATCGCGGCGACCCGCACCGTCGGCGTCGGGCGTGATGTCGCGATCGATGCGGGTCTGCGCGCTCACATGATCCGCGTCTACAACTACATGGCAGGCGGCGTGGCGCTCACCGGCGTCGTCGCGTGGCTGACCTATGCCGTGAGCGTAACCCAGATGGGCGCCGGCAGCCTCACTCTAACCCCGTTCGGACAGGCCTTGTTCAGCGGGCCGCTGTTCTTCGTGGTGCTGTTCGCGCCGCTGGCTTTGGTGTTCTTCATGAGCTTCCGGATCGGCAGCCTGTCGGTCGGCGCAGCCCAGGCGCTGTTCTTCTTCTATGCGGCGCTGCTCGGGGTTTCGCTCGCATCGATCTTCCTGGTCTACACCGAATCGTCGATCACGCGCGTGTTCTTCATCTCCGCCGCCAGCTTTGGCGCGCTGTCGCTGTGGGGTTACACCACCCAGCGCGATCTCTCGGGGATGGGCTCGTTCCTGATCATGGGGTTGTTCGGCCTCATCATCGCGAGCCTGGTCAACATCTTTCTCAAGTCGAGCGGCCTCGACTGGGCGCTGTCGGTGATGGGCGTCGGCATCTTCGCCGGCCTTACGGCGTGGGACACGCAGAAGATCAAGGAACAGTTCGATCCGATGGATGACGGATCGATCGCCGGCCGCAAGGCGGTGATGGGTGCCCTGTCGCTCTACCTCGACTTCATCAACCTGTTCCTGTCGCTGCTGCGGCTGATGGGCGACCGGCGCTGAGTGCTCGCACGACGAATGATGGGCTCATCGAGAGCGCTTTCGCTTCAACTTAAGGCGGAACGCGCTCTCGTTTCGATCCGCCGTCTGGGCCGGGCGGGTGACGTGACGCGACGCGCTTGAGCCGATGATGTGATGCGGTGACAGCCGAAATCGGATGTTTCCGACGTCTTGGGAAA
>Ga0126377_10001786_pt1 | contig 14359 bp, 10 predicted proteins | sample PanSoiMetPlot_22_FD_92647 | JGI IMG/M metagenome (GOLD analysis project Ga0126377, IMG submission 92647) | Tropical forest soil microbial communities from Panama - MetaG Plot_22 | ecosystem: Environmental > Terrestrial > Soil > Tropical forest > Bulk soil | place: Panama | collected 2016-02-17
CTATCACGGTGCGTGGACTTCGACGGACCAGGTGCCCCAGCGGGCCATCCAGTCAGGAGAGGTCAGTCGCTTCGGATCGCTGGACTCGACAGACGGCGGTCACTCGTATCGCTACAGCTTCATCGGCGACTGGCAGCGCGCGAGCAGCAACGGCAACGCGTCCACGCGCGTCACGGGCTACTTCTCGGGCTACGACCTCGACCTGTTTTCAAACTTCACATACTTCCTGGACGACCCCGAACACGGCGATCAAATCGAGCAGGCCGACCATCGATTCATCACGGGCAGCCGCGTCTCGCATCGGCGTGTGACGAAATGGGGAGGCCACCCGGTCCAGAACACGTTCGGATTCCAGCTTCGCAACGACGACATCACGAACGTTGGCCTCTATCGGTCCGAAAAGCGTGTCCGTCTCTCGACGACGACCCAGGCGGCGGTCGTCGAGACGGCAGGCGGCGCTTACGCGCAGAACGAAATCGAATGGTCGCCCTGGCTTCGCACGATGGTCGGCCTGCGCGGCGACGCCGTCCGGTTCAATGTCGGCGCCCTGGCTGCCATCAACAGCGGCACGGCATCATCAGGGCTGGTCAGCCCGAAAGGCGGCGCGACGTTCGGTCCGTGGAACGGCACGGAGTTCTACGTCAATGCGGGGACGGGTTTTCACAGCAACGACGCCCGCGGAACCACGGTTCGGATCGATCCGGACGGGAACCCGGTTGACCCAGTGACGCCGCTTGTGCGAGCGAAAGGTGCAGAAGTCGGCGTTCGCACCGTCGCGTTCCGGCATCTGCAGAGCACGCTTTCCGTGTGGATGCTGCGTCTGGATTCCGAGCTGGTATTTTCGGGTGACGGCGGTACGATAGAGCCCAGCCGTCCAAGCGCGCGCCGAGGCTTCGAGTGGGCGAATTACTACAGCCCGACATCCTGGCTCGTGTTCGACGCCGATGTCTCCTGGTCCCGCGCGCGGTTCACCGACCTTGATCCCGTCGGCGACTACGTGCCTGAAGCCGTGGAGACGGTGGTTTCGGCCGGCGCCACGGTCGATGGCTACCGGAAGACCTTCGGCAGCCTGCGCTGGCGATACTTCGGTCCGCGAGCGCTGATTGAAGACAACTCGGTTCGATCGGCGGCGACGAGCCTGTTCAACCTCCAGGCTGGCTATCGGATCACGCCGCGCGTGCGGATCGCGGTCGATGTGTTCAATCTGTTCAACGCCGCCGACAGCGACATCGACTACTACTACGCGTCGCGGCTGCCAGGTGAACCGCTCGGCGGCATCGACGACGTCCACACCCATCCGACGCTGCCGCGCACGGTTCGCATGAACTTCGTCGTTGGCTTCTGAACTGCAAATACACGAGGTTCAAGGGGGACAAGAGGTAGCTCAGCTCCGAACCTCCTACCGTGAACCTCTTGGACCTCTTGAACCTTCGCATCCCTTGAACCGCTTGAACCCTTTGGACCGCTTGCACCTCGTGGATCTCGTCTACCGTGCTCTCTGCGTTACACTCGGACTAGCCACCCTGCGAGCCGATGGCGGTCGCGCCCGCGACCGTAGGCCGCGCCAGGGGTGAGCTGCCGCGACCCGGTTCCCCCGGCCGACACACGAGTCGCCGAGGACCTCGGACATGAGTCGTTCTGCCGGACCTGTTTCGGCGTTCGTCGATCGCCACTTCCTCCACTTCAACGCCGCAGCGCTCAAGGATGCCGCGGAAGGCTACAGCCGCCACATCGACGGCGGCGGCCAGATGCTCGTGGCCATGGGTGGCGCGATGAGCACCGCGGAGCTTGGTATCTCGCTGGCGGAGATGATTCGCGCCGGCAAGGTCCACGCAATCTGCTGTACGGGCGCGAACCTCGAGGAGGACGTCTTCAACCTCGTCGCGCACTCGCACTACCAGCGCGTGCCCCACTATCGCGATCTGACGCCTCGTGACGAGCAGGACCTGCTCGAACGGCACCTGAATCGCGTGACAGACACCTGCATTCCCGAAGAAGAGGCCATGCGCCGGATCGAGCGCATCGTGCTCGAGGACTGGCTTGCCGCGGACAGGAAGGGCGAACGTTATTTTCCGCACGAGTACCTGTACCGTGTGCTGCGGTCGAAAGTCCTCGAGCCGATGTACGACGCGGACGCGCGCGACAGCTGGCTGCTGGCCGCGAGCGATGCAAACCTCCCGATCTTCGTTCCCGGATGGGAAGACTCGACGCTCGGCAACGTCTTCGCCGCGCATGTCATTGGCGGCCGGTTCAAGTCGGTGCACACCGTGAAGTCAGGCATCGAGTACATGACCGCGCTGGCAGACTGGTACCGCCAGACGAGCGCACGCACCTCGATCGGCTTCTTTCAGATCGGCGGCGGCATCTCCGGCGACTTCCCGATCTGCGTCGTCCCGATGCTTCATCAGGATCTGCGCCTGCCCGACGTCCCGCTCTGGGGCTATTTCTGCCAGATCAGCGATTCGACGACGAGCTACGGCTCGTACTCGGGCGCGGTGCCGAACGAAAAGATCACGTGGGGCAAACTGGCTGTGGACACGCCGAAGTACGTCATCGAATCCGACGCGACGATCGTGGTACCGCTGCTGTTTGCGAAAGTGATGGGTTGGTAGCAGCAGATGTTCAAGAGGTCCAAAAGGTCCTTGCACCTCTTGCACCGCGGTTCTTTCATCTCGGATCGATGACGACCATCGAGAAGCGAGCCCACGTCTTCCCGTCGTTCCGGTACTGGTGGCGCTGGTCCATTCGCGCGACGACCGACGCGCCGGCGGCGACAGCGACCTTGCGCTTGCCCACGACGAAAGACAGCGTGCCCTGTTGCACGTGGATGACCTCGACGGTCGTCGAGAGGTGGGCGTCGGCCTTGTAGACGTCGCCCGGGGCGAGCCGCCATTGCCAGAGCTCGATCGGCTGCGGCGATGCCGCGCCGACGAGCAGAACCGCGGTGCCGCCCCTGGAACTCCGCCACAGGGTCAGCGCTTCGGCGGGCGCGGCGATCTTCACGGCATCGACCGGTGACGCGAACAACTCCCAGACACCGACACCGAACGCATTCGCGATCCTGATGAGCGTGCCGATGCTCGGGTTCGTGCGCGCGCCCTCGATCTGGAGCAGCATGCCCTTCGAGAGCCCGCTCCGATCCGCGAGGGTCGCCAGCGTCCAGCGTTTTCGTTCTCGTGCGGCACGCACCGTGGAGGCAAGCGTGCCGAGCGTGTCTTCCGCGATCGCGCGGGTCTGGGCTCGCCGGCGGCGGGGCATGAGTGCCACACATTAACGCACAATGCCTGACACGCACGAATGGCAAAATGCACGAATGCAAAAATGCAAGAATGCAGGCATGAAGGATCGACGAACAATCGCGTCCGCTCGTGTTGCATTCGTGCATTCCTGCATCTGTGCATTGCTGCTTTGCGCCGGCCCTTCGGCGCAAACCGCGCTCACTCCCGATCAGCAGCTCGCGCGCGACGTGCTTCGTCAGCTCGTGGAGATCAACACGTCATTCAAAGGCGGCAGCACGGGCCCCGCGGCGAAGGCCGTCGCGGACCGGTTTCTAGCGGCCGGATTCCCCGCGACCGACGTCCGCGTGACCGGTCCTCAGGGCGACAAGGATTCGAACGTCGTCATCCGCATGCCCGGAACGTCGCAGGCGCGGCCGATTCTCCTGCTGGCGCACCTCGACGTCGTGGAAGCCCTGCGATCCGACTGGTCGATGGACCCCTTCACGCTCACCGAACGCGACGGCTATTTCTACGGTCGCGGGACGTCGGACATCAAGGATGGCGCGGCGACCTTGATCACCGCGCTCCTGCGCATGAAGCGGGATCGCGTGACGCCAGGGCGGACGCTGATTCTCGCCCTGACCGCCGGCGAGGAGGGCGGCGGCGGCTACAACGGCGTCGAGTGGCTTCTCGCGAACCACCGCGATCTGATTGACGCCGAGCTCTGTCTCAACGTGGACGGCGGCGATCCGCTGATCAAGAACGGCAGGCGCGTGCTGCGATCGGTGCAATCCAGCGAAAAGCTGTTTCTCTCGTTCCGCCTCGAGGTGACCAACCCCGGCGGACACAGCTCGCTGCCGCCGAAAGACAACGCCATCTACCACCTGACGGCGGGCCTGGATCGCCTTGCGGCTTACCAGTTTCCCGTTCACCTCAACGAGACGACGCGGGCGTACTTTGCAAAGTACGCGGCGCTCGAGAGCGGCCAGACCGCGGCGGACATGAAGGCAATCGCGATCGACGACAAGGATGCAGCCGCGGGCGGCCGTCTCTCGGCGTCGCCCTTCTACAACGCGCAGCTGCGGACGACCTGTGTGCCGACGATGCTCGAAGCCGGCCATGCCGAAAACGCGCTGCCCCAGACCGCCAGAGCCATCGTCAACTGCCGAATCCTGCCCGACGAGACGCCGGATCAGACACGTGAGACGCTGGCGCGTGTCGTCGCCGATCCGGCCGTCAAGATCACGCCAGTCCAGCAGCCACGACCCGCCGAGGCGTCGAAACTGTCGCCGGCGATCATGGGGCCCGTCGAGCGCGTCAGCGCGCGCCTGCTGCCGGGTGTGCCGGTCATCCCGCAGATGGAAACCGGTGCGACCGATGGCGCGTATCTCCGCGCGTCCGGCATCCCGACGTACGGCGTGAGCGGCGTGTTCATCGACATGGACGACAACCGCTCGCACGGCCGGGACGAGCGCATTCTGGTCAAGGAGTTTTATGACGGTGCTGAATTTGTCTCTGAGTTGGTGAAAGAGATTAGCCGGTGACAGGTTCTCCCTCGGAGAACCTTTGGTACAATATAATGTACCAAATGATTCAACTTAATATCGAGCCGACCGGGTGGGCGTCGGCGGCGTTCGGTCTGGCGTCGGCCGCGTCGTGGGGCGCGGGCGATTTCTGCGGCGGCGTCGCGACCAAGCGCGCCGGCGGGTTCGAGGTCGTGATCGGCGCGCAGCTGGTCGGCGCGGTCGGATTCCTTGTGCTCGCGGTCGCCACGGGTGAGCCGATGCCGGACGTTGCGAACCTGGCCTGGTGCGGCGTCGCGGGATTGGCCGGCGCCGCCGGTCTTCTCGCCCTGTATCGCGCGCTGGCGGAAGGCCGCATGGGTGTCGCCGCTCCGATTTCCGGAACGCTGAGCGCCGCGGTGCCCGCGGTGGTCGGCGCCGCGGTGGAAGGCCTTCCGCGCGCGCTGACACTCGGTGGGTTCATCCTGGCGCTCCTTGCGGTCTGGTTGATCGCGCGCAGCGGCGACGACGCGATCGAGATCCGGCAACTCGGGCTGCCCGTTGCGGCCGGCCTCGGCTTCGGCCTCTTCATCGTCATCATTGGTCGCGCGAGCGGGAACACGGTGTTCTGGCCCCTCGTCGCGGCCCGGGCCGCGTCGCTCGCGGTGCTGCCGTTTGTGGCGATCGCCAGCCGCCAATCCATCCGGCCCGCGCGCACGGCCCTGCTGCCGATCGCCATCGCCGGCGCATTCGACGCCGGCGGAAACGCGTTTCTCGTGATGGCCGCGCACGCCGGACGGCTCGACGTCGCGGCCGTGCTGTCTTCGTTGTATCCTGCCGGCACGGTGCTCCTGGCCTGGCTGATCCTGAAGGAACGGATCACGCGATGGCAGTTCGCGGGACTGCTGACGGCGGCGGTCGCCATCGTCGCAATCACGTCGCGCTGACGCGAACCTCGAGAACCTGCTGAACTGGTGAATCCGATCGCTGCCCGGGACCTGCTGTCCAGATATTTGCTTCGAACGCGCCTCGTCGAGGCCACGTCGTTTGCCGACGTCGCGAAGGCCGCCGTTTACCTGAAGATGGAATCCGATCTCCCGACGGGCTCGTTCAAAGTGCGCGGGGCCATTCATGCGCTGTCGGTGAACATGGCCCGCGGCCGCCTGAAGGAGGTCGTCGCGTCCAGCACCGGCAATCACGGTGCGGCGGTGGCGTATGCGGCGCGATTGCTCGGCGTGCGAGCCACCATTGTTCTTCCCGCGAATCCGAACCCGGTCAAGCGCGCGAACATCGCGCGCCTGGGCGCCACGATTGTCGCCGAGGGGACGGACCTCAGCGAGGCGTTCTCCATCGCGAACGCGCACTCACAGCGGACTGGCGCCTTTTTTCTGAACGATGCCACCGACGCCGATATCCCAGATGGCGCTGGCACGATCGCCGGCGAAATCCTGGAGCAGTGTCCGGATGTGAATGCGATCTACGTTCCGGTCGGCGATACGGCACTCATTCGCGGCATCGCTGCGCGCGCCAAAGAGCTGAAGCCGTCGGTGCGGATCATCGGCATCCAGGCCGCGCGGGCGCCTTCGTACTGGCAATCGTGGCGCAGCGGCATTGCGACGCCGACGGACAGCGCGGACACGATCGCCGACGGACTGGCAACCCGCACGCCCGTCGCCGAGAACGTGGCGCGCATCCGCGCGCTCGTGGACGACATGCGGCTCGTGACCGAAGACGCGATGATTGCCGCCGTCGGACGGCTGCTGCTGAAGGAACACATCGTCGCGGAGCCATCAGGTGCCGCGACGACGGCCGCGCTGACGAACGAACTGAAGCTGCGTCCGCTCGGTCTGGATGGACCCGTCGTGCTGCTGGTGACGGGTTGCAACATTCCGCCGGCCATCCTGAGGAAGGCAGTCGGCGCGGCCGTGGACTGATGATCATCAGGCCCGAGACCGCAGGGGACGCCGGCGCTGTTCGGTCGGTGCTGCTGGCCGCGTTCGGCGGAGACGACGAGGCGGCGCTTGTCGAACTGCTGCGAGATCAGGGAGACGTCGTCATCGCGCTTGTGGCCGAGGTGGGCGATGGCATCGTTGGCCACGTGATGTTCAGCCGGCTCACGGTTCGGACGGACGCGGAAGTCCTTGATGCCGTCGCGCTGGCGCCTCTCGCGGTGCTCCCAGAATTTGCTCGCCGTGGCATCGGGTCGGCGCTCGTGCGCGAGGGCTTGCGGCTTCTCCGCGAACGCGGTGAGGCCATCGTCATCGTCGTCGGCGATCCACCGTACTACGCGCGCTTCGGATTCTCGACGGAACGTGCCCGGCCGCTGCGTTCAGGTTACAGCGGCCCGGCGTTCATGGCGCTCGGGCTCACAGCCGGCGCGCTGGACGGCGTGGCGGGTGACGTGAAATACCCGCGCGCGTTCGATTCGCTCGGCTGAGGCTCTTACTCCGTGTCGCTCGGCTGAAGCCTCGCGCTCCGTTTCGCCTGGCACATTCCTCAGGCGTCCTTGCGCACCAGCTCGGCGCGCCCTGCGTCGAGTGCGCGACGTTCAGCCGGGTCGAGCGGCGGCCTCTTCAGGTCGAGGTCGACCAGCACGTCGACAATCGCCGCCGCCACGACGACCCGGGTGAACCATTTGTGATCAGCGGGCACGACGTACCACGGCGCGTCCTTTGTCGCCGTGTGCTGGATCATGTCTTCGTACGCCGCGTGGTAGTCCTTCCACAGCTTTCGCTCCGCGAGATCCCGCGACGAGAACTTCCAGTTCTTCTCCGGCTTGTCGAGACGCTCGAGGAACCGTTTGCGCTGTTCCTTCTTCGAGACGTGCAGGAAGAACTTCAGCACGCGTGTGCCGCTGCGGTGCAGGTGACGTTCGAAACACCGGATGTCCTCGAAGCGCTCCTTCCAGATGTCGTCGCTCACGACTTCCGATGGCAGGCCCTGTCGCTGGAGCAGGTCGTCGTGAACGCGGACCACGAGCACCTCCTCGTAGTACGAGCGGTTGAAGATGCCGATGCGGCCGCGTTCGGGAAGGCGCTTGCCGCAGCGCCACAGGAAATCGTGGCGCAGGTCTTCCTCGGACGGCGCCTTGAACGAGTACACCTGGCAGCCCTGCGGGTTGACGCCCGACATCACGTGCTTGATGGTGCTGTCCTTGCCGGCGGCGTCCATCGCCTGAAAGATCAGCAGCAGGGACCATGTCGATCGCGCATAGAGTTTGTCCTGCAGCTCGGCCAGCCGCTCGATGCCGAACGTCAGCCAGTGTTCGGCGAGCGCCCGGGAATCGATTCCGCCGTCGTCATCGGGGTCGATGTCTTTCAGCTTGAAGTGGCGGCCGTCTGAGACTTCGTACCGCCGAATCAGCTTGCGGACGGTCTTCGGTTTGGGATCCTTGAGCTTGGCCATCGACGGATTCTACTAACGAGAGGTTCAAAAGGGTTCAAGAGGTTCAAGAGGTGCCTGGGTTCAGGAGGTTCACGAAATTCAGGAGGTTCACGAAATCATGAAGGAGCGCGAGGCTTCAGCCGAGCGAGACTATCATTTCGCCCGTGACCCACGAGGGCATGATGGCCGCCGCGCTTGAACTGGCCCAGCGCGCGCGCGATTCGGGCGAAGTGCCGATTGGCGCTGTCGTGGTAATTGACGGCGAGATCGCCGGCCGCGGGTTCAATCAGCCGATTTCATCCGGCGATCCCACGGCGCACGCGGAGATCATCGCCATCCGCGAAGCAGCGAAGCGCGTCGGAAATTACCGCCTCACCGGCGCCACTCTGTGCGTGACCGTGGAGCCGTGCCTGATGTGCGTCGGCGCCATGATCCACGCGCGGATTGGCACGCTCGTCTTCGGAACGGCAGAGCCGCGAACCGGCGCGGTCGTCTCCACGGTGCGCGGGGGAGAGTTGCCAGGACACAATCACCGGTTCGACGTCATCCCGGCCATCCGTGAGACAGAGTGCCGGGAGCTGATGCAAACGTTCTTCAAAGAACGCCGATAATGCCCGCCACTACTCCTGGCGCAGCGCCAGCATCGGGTCGATCCGGCTGGCCCGCTGGGCGGGGATGAGCCCCGCAGCTGCCGAGACCAGCGCCAGCAGGATGATCGCCGAGCTGGCCGTGAACGGATCGTGTGCCTGGATGCCGTACAGCTGTGACGCTACGTACTTGCCGAGCCCGAGACCCGCAGGAATCCCGACCGCCAGCCCGATGAGCAGCAGCAGCAGCACTTCGCGCATGACCATCCAGATGACCACGCCCGGCTGCGCGCCGAGCGCGAGGCGGATGCCAAGCTCCTTCTTCCGCTGTGCGACGACGAAGGCCATGACGCCATAGAGGCCGACGGACGCGAGCAGCGTCGCCACCAGCCCAAAGCCCGCCGAGAGCATCGCGATGAGGCGATCGGTCAGCAGCGTTTCGTCAAGCTGGCCCTCGACGGTTTTCATTTCGTAGATGGGAATGGACGAATCGACCTGCTTGATCTCGTTGCGCGCGAGCGCGAACGTGGCGGCGGAGGGGATATTCGAGCGCACGTAGAACGTCGCGCTGATCTTGCCCCAGTTCGGAACGAACACTTGTCGGCGCACGCCTTCGCGCGGCCCTTCGTACAGTGAGTTCGCGACGACGCCGATGATCTCGATGTTCAGCTTCGACTTGGGCCCGACGCCGAAGCCGATGTGCTTGCCGACAGCGCTCTGGTTGCCGAAGAAGTGCTCCGCGAAGCGGCGGTTGACGATCGCCACGCTCGCTTGTTCCTTCGAATCATCCGGCCGGAAGTCCCGGCCCTCCAGCATCGGAATGTTCATCGTCGAAAAATAGCCGGGCGAGAGCGAGTTCATGAACGCCTGCATATCCTCGCCGTCCTTGGCCTGGTGGCCTTCGACGCTCATCGAGCTGTCCCATTCGTCGCCCGCGAGAATCGGGACCGTCGCCAGCGCGACGGACTTCACGCCCGCTGCAGAGCCGAGGCGATCCAGCACCTGCCGATAAAAGGCGCTCGCACGGACGCCGTCGTAGCCGCTCAGCGAAGGGGCGAGCTGGAAGGTGACGAGGTTCTCGAGCGCGACGCCCGTCTCGGTCGTCTTGAGATTCTGGAGGCTTCGAACGAACAGCCCCGCGCCGAAGAGCAGCAGGAAGCTGAGCGCGACCTGCGCGGTGACGAGACCTTTCCGCATGAAGAGCGATCCGCGCGTGCCCGTAATCGATCCCATCGTGTCCTTGATGGTCGTCCAGGGATCCGTGCGGCTGGCGCGCAGTGCCGGCAACAAGCCGAAGACGACGCCCGTTGCGGCCGTGATCGCAAGCGTGAACGCGAGAATCCGCGGGTCGGGACTGGCCGTGATGAGGATTGGCTGGCCCTGCGTGGGCACGAGCGAGAGCAACGTGCGCGTCAGGACGAACGCCAGCGCGAGGCCCACGACGCCGCCAGCCGCGGCGAGCACGAGGCTTTCGACGAGCAGCTGGCGGACGAGCTGACCGCGCGATGCGCCAATCGAGAGGCGGACGGCAATTTCCTTCTGCCGCATGAATCCGCGCGCGATCAGGAGGTTCGCGACGTTCGCGCAGGCGATCAGCAGCACGAGTCCAACCATGCACATCAGGACGATCAGCGCCGTCGAGAAGTCGCGGCGCGTCGGGGAATACCCGATGTCCGCCCGGTCGAGGAGCAGCTTGCCCTTCATGAACTGCTCGCGCGAATACGCGGACCAGTCCTTCGCGGCTGGCAGCGTCATCTCGAATTGACGCACCTGCGTGAAGAGCAGCTGCACCGGCGCGCGAGAGGACTGAATTGTGTAATCGGGCTTCAGCCGGGCGAACACCTGCACGAAGCGCGTTCGTCGGTCGTCCATGTGCGCCCAGCCCCAGTCCGGCACCATCACCGGCTTCATCTGGATCGGCACGCGGATTTGCGGTGACTGAACCGGATCCAGGCCGGCAAAGCCGGCTGCGGAGACGCCGATGATGGTCATCGGATAGTCGTTCACACGAATCGTGCGGCCGACGACGCCGGGGTCGCGGGCGAATCGCGTCGTCCAGTAGTCGTAGCCCAGGACGACGACGGGGTGGCCCTGGTACGTGCGATCGTCTTCGTCGGAATTGAAGACGCGGCCGATGGCGGGCTTCACGCCGAGCATCGTGAAGTAGTTGCCCGAAACCATCTCGGCGTCCACCCGCTCCGTGCTGTTCTCGACGCTGATCGACGCCGGGACGAGCCGCCGGCAGATGACCTCGGCGAACGGTTCGGCTTTCTGCTGCAGGTCCTGGTAGAGCGGGTAGGAGTGCATGCGATAGCCCATGTTGCTGCCCATGTGCGTGCCTTCCTGGTACAGCATCACCAGCTCTTCAGGACGCTGGACCGGCAGCTTGCGCAGGAGGATCTGGTCGATCAGCGTGAAGATCGCCGTGTTGGCGCCGATGCCGACGGCCAGCGAGAGAATCGCGACCGCCGCAAACAGGGGGCTGCGGCGGAGCCCGCGCAGCGCCAGACGCACGTCGGACAGGAGGGTTCCCATGGGCTATTGGACGGAACCAGACGCCATCCGGTTGATTCCATCCCGTCCCCTTGCCAAGCCGACGGCTTCGGGAGAAACTGCCCGCCAGTTCGCCAAAGACCTCGTTGCCCGCAAGGAGTGCTGCCGTGTTACATCCGATTCGCCGCATCCTGACGGTTTCGATGCTCGTCGCGGCCGCGATCAGCGCCGCCGCGCAGGCCCAGCGGCCGATGACGCTGGTCGACCTGCTCAACGTTCCGCGGATCAGCGATCCGCAGTTGTCGCCGGACGGCACGCAGGTGCTCTACGTGCTGGCCCGCGCGGACTGGAAAGCCAACAAGCGAATCGGCCACATCTGGCGCGTCCAGGCCGACGGCACCGGATCCATCCAGATGACCAACGGCACCGACGGCGAGAGCAGCCCGCGCTGGTCGCCGGACGGAAAGGCCATCGCGTTCGTCGCCAAGCGAGGCGAGGACGCTGGTGAGATTTTCCTGCTGCCGGCGAACGGGGGCGAGGGACGCGTGCTGACGCGGCACGGCACGGCGGTTTCGCGCATCGCATGGTCGCCGGACGGATCGTCGATCTACTTCACGGCTCCAGAGGCGAAGACCGATGAAGAGAAGGGCAAGGAAAAAGCAAAAGACGATGTCTTCGCCTTCGATGAGGACTTCAAGCAACCGCATGTGTGGAAGGTGGCCGTGAACGACGGCCGCGAACAGCGCCTGACGTCGGGCGACTTCGCCGTCACCGATTTCGAGCTGACCCGCGACGGACAAAAAATCGTGACCCAGCGAGCGCCAAACCCGCTGTTCGGATATGCGGACCAGGGTGAAGTCTGGATCATGAATGCGGACGGAACGAATGCGACGGCCCTGACGCATAACCAGGTCCCCGAAAACGGCGCCGAAGCGTCGCCCGATGGTTCACAGGTGCTGTTTCTCTCTCAGGCGAACGAGCGTTTCGAGCCGTATTACAACCGGAAGATTTTTCTCACGCGCGCTGGCGGCGGCGCCGCGCGCGTCCTCACGAGCGATCTGCCGTACGAAGTGGAGCAGGCGGCGTGGTCGAAAGATGGCCGGTCCATTTTCTTCCTGGCCAACATGGGCGTGCACGCCGAGCTCTTCCAGCTCGACGTCGCCACCGGCAAGTCGAAGCAGCTGACCGACGGCAGGCATGCGATCACGAACTGGCGCTATTCGCCAGAAGCGGACCGCCATGTTTTTGCGATCGACGAACCCACGAACCCGGGCGACCTGTACACGCTGCCCGCGAGTGGTGGCGTAGCGCCGACGCCGGTGACGCACGTCTTCGCGAACCTGACGCAGGAATTCAAGCTGCCTCGCCAGGAGAAACTGGAGTGGAAGGGCGCCGACGGCGTGACGGTCGAAGGCATCCTCTATTACCCCGTCGACTATCGCGAAGGACAGAAGTACGCGCTCACCGTGCAGACGCACGGCGGTCCGCAGGCGTCCGACAAGTTCGGATTCGGATCCTGGGGCGACTACGTGCAGATCCTGACGGCGAAAGGCTACGCCGTGCTGCACCCCAACTATCGCGGCAGCACGGGGACGGGCGACGCGTTCACGCGTGACATGGTCGGCCACTACTTCAAGAACGCACACCTCGACGTGATGGCCGGCGTCGACAAGGTGATCGCCATGGGCGTCGCGGATCCGAACAGGCTGGTGAAGATGGGCTGGAGCGGCGGCGGCCACATGACCAACAAGCTGATCACGTTCACCGATCGTTTCAAGGCCGCGTCGGCCGGCGCGGGCGCCGCGAACTGGGTCTCCATGTACGCGCAGAGCGATGTACGGACGTACCGGACGCCGTGGTTTGGCGCGACGCCGTGGGGCGTGAACGCGCCGATCGACAACTACTGGGACAACTCGCCGCTCAAGTACGTCGCCAACGTGAAGACGCCGACGATTTTCCTCGTGGGCGAAAAGGACCCTCGCGTGCCGATGCCGCAATCGGTCGAGATGTACCGCGCGCTCAAGAGCAACGGCGTTCCCACGCATCTGTACGTGGCGCCGCGCGAGCCGCACGGCTGGCAGGAGCTGCGACACCAGCTGTTCAAGATGAACGTCGAACTGGCGTGGTTCGAGAAGTACGCGATGGGGCGGGAGTACACGTGGGAGAAAGCGCCGGACGGCAAGGACGTCGAGCGGCCGACCACGTCACAGCCGCACCAGTGAACCGGGCGCCGTCGAGAGTGGACTATAATTGAAGGTCCGCTTCACGCGAATCCTCGACGGAGAGGTACCGAAGTGGTCGTAACGGGGGCGCCTCGAAAGCGTCTTGTCCCGTAAGGGGCACGTGGGTTCGAATCCCACCCTCTCCGCCATCCTTTCAACGAACAAAAACGGCCATGAAATCTCTGTGCAAGGTCCCCTTGCGGGCCAGCTTTCGGCGCAAGTTCACGTTGACCGTGCGCGCAACGGACGATTGGGGAAACCAACTTAACGACAATCACCGTCACGGTTAGCGCCGCGTGATCTGTGGTGAAACCGCGCGCGAACCCTGCCGGTTGCGCGATCGTCTAACGTCGACATGATTCGCTCGACTGCGTGCGCGCTGGGTGTCATTGCCGCTCTAATGGCCATGGCACGACCGCAGGATCGCTACGTTCCTTCCGCAATCATTACGCCTCGCAACGTCATGCGTCTGGAACGCGCCTGGACGTACCACACAGGCGAAACCGACGCGCGATTCGCGACCCGCAAGCCGACGGCCTTTGAAACGACGCCGGTCGTTGTCAATGGAACGATGTACATCAACACGCCCCTGGGCCGTGTGATGGCGCTCGACGCGGCGACCGGCCGCGAGCAATGGGTCTTCGATCCCGAGATTCGCCGTGACATCACGTACGGCGATTTCGCCTCGCGCGGCGTTGCCGTGTGGAGCGACAGCGCCGCCGCAGCCGACGCCCGGTGCCGGCAGCGGGTATTCGTCACGACCGCGCAGTCGCAGCTGTTCGCGCTCGACGCGAGCGACGGCCGCCCATGCCGCGACTTTGCCGGTGGCGGACCGGTGGATCTGACGGACGGGCTGCGCATCGCGCCCTTCGAGCCTGCCGGGTATTCCATGACCTCGCCGCCGATTGTCGTCAACGGCGTCGTGATCACGGGATCCTCGATCGGCGACAACA
>Ga0126377_10001788_pt1 | contig 14353 bp, 12 predicted proteins | sample PanSoiMetPlot_22_FD_92647 | JGI IMG/M metagenome (GOLD analysis project Ga0126377, IMG submission 92647) | Tropical forest soil microbial communities from Panama - MetaG Plot_22 | ecosystem: Environmental > Terrestrial > Soil > Tropical forest > Bulk soil | place: Panama | collected 2016-02-17
ACGATGTAGGGAATGCCATTCGGAGCGCCGTTGTAAACAGTGCCAAAGTCCGGGTGGAGATTGGTGTTCAAGCCAATACCGGCGATCAAGTTGTCAGAGTTGGAATCGACTGGACTGTTGGAAATGTCCTGGTTCCACGGATTGTCTGGCGGGAAAAGTCGCTTACCGTTGAGGCTCGCGCCGGGTCCGAGATCGGGAACAGGATCTGGCGGGGCGACGTCGTCAGGTGGACCACCACCAATATGGCCGATTCCCACCCGTACGCGATTGCTTGTTTGTCCGTGCCAGGTGATACCCACCAACACGTCGCCGACGTCACCAAGGTTGTCGGTCAGACGCATCACCACTGAACTCATCCAGGTAAAGTTGGGCACTGCGCCGACATACTCGACCGTCAACGGATAATGAAAGTGGTTTCCATCTTCGGCGTCAGCCGTGACCGCGGAGGCGGTCTCGTTTGGCAACAAGGTGAGGTTCGTCGCAAAGAGCATGATGCGCGTGCGACTATCAGTGCCGAAGGCGATCGGCCTGGTTGGGCCAAAAGGTTCGGAAAGTTTGTTTATCGAATCGAGGGCAATCGCGCGGGTGGAGTTAGTTTTACTGAGCAAGACTGGAGCGCCCGCGAGTCGAGCTCGGGGAGGGCAAATTAATCCCACGCAGACAAGGCCGGCAACAAGCACCAGCAGTGTGTAGCTGAAGATTCTTGAGCGCGAGCGAGGAGTCTTAAGACCTACCCGTGATCTTCCCATAATCCAACCCCAGTAGAGCAAATTTCACTTGTCGAGGAGTCGGGGCAATGAGGAAGAGCAAGTAAACCCAACTTAATTGCCGTCGGGTGAATAAGTCAAGATTTCAAATTGACGTGGCGGGCGAGGCCCCGGCAGCCGGATATTGCGCTGCCGCTTCGCGTTCCAGCGTGGCGAGCTGTTGGGCAGCCTGAAAGCCTCGGAAGATCCAGTAAATCACCAGGGCGTGAAAGATCGCGCTGATCCAGTCCTGGTCGAGAAAAAGCAACAGGCCATCGAGGCCGAACAGGACCATGCCGACGATATAGGCCCAGAGATGTCTTTTGCCCGCCATCCAACCAAGGCCGGCAAAGATACCGGTGATGAATATGTCCAAAACAAAAGCGATTACTTTCGCAGCGTTACCCAACCGCTCGGCGATCGTGTTTCCCAGGAAATCAATTATCTGAGTGCTGCCCAGGCTGAGAATAAAATGCCAACGTGAGCCGGAAAGGCTGAGTATTGAGGTGACTAGCGAGAGGACAGCAATCCAGTAGAACCAGTTTGCCCCGGACCTGGCACGTTGACTCAATGCGGCATGGTATCCGAAGTCGGTGTTCTGCATTATTTAGCTCCTTGAGAGGTAGAGTGAGACAGCCGGTAGGGCGAATAGAATGTTGGCATCCACCTTCGTCAGGTGTCAAGAAAACTTTTTTTGTACATGTGAGAGGTAATGACCTACGGTTTCAGCTTGAAGTCTTTCGGGACAAACTCAATCGACTTCAGCACTCCATCAGCCTTCGTGCGTTTGTCGACGCCGGGCAAATAACAAACCACTACGGAATTCTCAGGATTGCGCGGACCGCAGGTAATGTCGCCTTTGACGTCCGGGCTATAAGTAGTTATCTCCACCTTTCCAAAAGCATCCGCCTTCAACTGCAAAACACCGGCAGCAGTCTTGACGACGAAAACTATTGCTCCCTTTGGCTCGCAGTCGATGCGCACCAGGGTTCCTTGCAATTGAGTTTCACCAGCCGCGGGTTGCCGCAACACTTCGCGCAGGTACGACGAGGGATCGTTTGCGTTCGGTTCGACCGTGGCTGACTCGCTGCTCTCTGTCAGACTATTAGTTAAGTTGGGCGAGCTGTTACCCCGGGCTTTCCGGGCTGCTTCAAAACGACGCTTCTGCTCTTCAACTTCATCGATCTGCTTGAGCAACGTTTGCGCGTGTTGCCGGGTATCCTCCTCGGCGTTGGAATTAGCCACCTGCTCGAGCAGTTTGCGCGCAGTTTTGTAGTCGGAGGTGCGGACATACAACTGGGCCAACATGTAATAGAAATCATTTCTTCCCGGTGAGACCTGGAGGGCCCGCTTGAGTGCGGTGATAGCTCCCTCCATCTCCGTGCCGGTCACCAGGCTGACGAAGGCGAGTAAATTGTACGACTCCGGATAATCAGGTCTGAGGGAGATGGCCTTTTGTAACTCGTCGCGTATCTTAGCGGCAGTCTCCGGAGCGTAACCAGTGATCATCTGTGGATCGTCAGGGCTGGTGCGACTCAAGCTGTAGGCGTAGTAGTAATGCGTCAAATAGTTCTGCGAGTTTGCCGCCACGGCGAGTGCTAAACTCTTGCGTGCTTCCTCGGTCTTGCCTTCACGAAAACGCGCCATCCCCAGTGAAGCATGGGCCATGCCTAAATTAGGATCGAGTGCCAGCGCTCGCTGCAAGTAGGCCTCGCAATCTTTACGATTGGTGTGGAGCAGCAAGTCTCCCAGGTAAGCCTGCGCTTCCGCTTCTGAAACCGGCGCAGTCTGCATCGACGTGTCCAGTTCAAGCTTTCGTTCGAAGTGCCCATGCATTACGTTGTAGCGATCCTGCTGGACGTAGCGGCGCAACTCCTTCTCCATCGTGTCAAAGTCCATTTGGAACGACTGTTGAAAAGCCTGTTCCATCGGCACATTGGCTTTCAGCTTGTCCAAAAAATCTGACAGCTGCGCCAGTCGTCCTTCTTTGCCGATAATCAGATAGTGCATCAACGCCCAGGATTGGGCGTAGAAGATGCTCTGCTTGTTGGCCTCATTGTAGTAGGGCGACTTGGGATCGACTTGAAAGAGCGTGCGCAAGGGCACCAGCTTGTTTTGCCGGAGCAGTAAAACGTGATTGGCAATCGGCCGGCCTAACTCGACTTTCTGGTCGTCAGTGATAGCAAAGGTGCTGTAGTACTCGGCTAGCCCTTCATTGAACCACGTCGGGGGATTGCCCATGTTGTTGTTGACGAACAGGTGCGTGTACTCGTGGAAGATGACATCAAACGGATCCTGCTCGCCGTGCGCCTCAGTGGTCAGGGTGATGTAGTTGACGTCTGGTCCGGGTTGAAAAAAACCGGCGGTAGTCGGGTTTGGTTTAAACGGGCGGTACGAGCGATCGCTATTGAACACCACTACGGTGGTGGGCACCGGCGAAGTGAAGTTCATCCTGGGGAACAGGTGAATAAACACCTCGCGAAACTGCTCCAGCCGCGCGGCTACCTGCTTGATCTCCTTCTCACTGGCGTTGCCAATCAAGAGGAAGTTTTTGGAGCGCACGCTGACCCACGTATCCTTGGCCATGGCGGAAGGGCACGGGCCAGGAACAGTCAGCAGGAGAAAGACGAAGAGGACGGGGACCAGCAGACGGTGCATTTTTATTGATTGTTTCGAACCCTAAGGTCTTGCCAGGACGGTCAGAGAGACAAGGCGGATTATAGGATGCGGATCGGAAAGGTTCAAGGATTGGGAACCGAATAATCGGCAATCTGCTAGGGTCCGTAGATTGATGAATTTGCCAGCCGGTAAACGTACTCGACGTTGAGCCACATAGCCACCGGTTGACCGCCCTTGAGCGCAGGTTTGAACTGTATCTTACAGGCCGCCTGAATACCGTTTTCAGTTAGCCCATATGGTAGACGCCGTACCACCCGCACCCGATCTATGTCGCCTTTCGCAGAGAGCAACACCTTTAGGACCACGTAACCTTGCACTCCCGCTTCCCGGGCCGCGCGAGTGTAATTCGGATTTGGTTTGGCCAGAATTGTTGGCTTGACGTCAACTTCTTTGGGCGAGAAGCCTTTGTCGTCGCCCACTTCCGCATCGATTATATGTGCCAGCGTGCCATCATCGGTGCAGCGGTAGTCCTGGTTCTTCTCCGCAGTGACTTGTGATAGTGGTTCAGGTTGCTTGGCCGGCGCGGTACTGGTCGGTTGTTCTTGAGGTGACGGAGAAGGTGTGGGAGCGGGCGGCGCTTTCGCTCGTCGACCCGACTGCGCGAATGACGCCACAGTAAAGACCAGGATCAGGGCAGCAGCAACGACGATGTTCATGAGACCCCTCGGATCAGTTAGCAAAATAATCGCACGCGGGCCGCAAGTGGGCAACAATAAAACGGGGCGCTCAAGCAACTGAGCGCCCCGTTTGGGTTGGACATTTCCCGGAGATCTATTTTTACTCTTCCGGCCCGGTGCAAGTTGGACCATGCAGGGCGGGAATCTTCTGACTGATAATCGGATACTTAGGAGCTTCATCGATATTGATCTGGGTCCAGTGTGCGTACTGCTCAGGTACGTTGGTATCGGCGAAGATTGCTTCCACCGGACATTCCGGAACGCACGCGTCACAGTCGATACAGGTGTCGGCATTGATATAGAGACGATCAGTTAACTCATGAAATGCTTCGACCGGACAAACCGCAGCGCAGTCGGTGTATTTGCAGTCAACACATAATTCAACCACTACATAGGTCATTGGGGAAGTAAGCTCCTTTCGATGATAGGGAATAGTTATTCAGTAGCAAGGAGAATGTCAACAAGAAATTTATGCGGCTCGGCAAAAGTGGGAACCGATCTAAACCGATTGTTGTCTAACACCAGCGGTTGGAATCTGCTGAGAAAGAAAACCAATGAAGCGCCCTGTCTGTTATCTCGCAATCGCTATGCTCACTTTTTCAATCGGCTTGACAGCTAGCCTGTTCATCAATTTATGGACTGTGGGTTTGGTCGATGAAGTGCCTGACCCCGCGAACTTGACTCTACTCTGGCAAGAGCCAAAGTTTCCACCTTATCCACACTCTTGTGGGATCTTAGTCGTGAGCCTCGTAAATGATCGCTCCCTTTACTTAAAGAGTGAGCGACGCGGCGACCTTGACCATCCTGAAGAACTGCTCGAAAAGATGCGGCAAGTCTTCGGTGAAAGAACTGAGAACCGTGTGTATCGAGTGGGAGTCGATCCCACCTCCGACATTCCTGAAGAAGAACGAATCGAAAAGACAGTTTTTATCAAAGCGAGTCCATCGGTTAGCTATGGTGAAGTAGCATATTTGATCGCACTTCTAAAAGAGACTGGGGCAAATCCGATCGGATTGGTGGCTGTGGATCAATCCTCGATTCCAACGAAGCCGTAAGAAGTGGCCTGGCCGCGAAGTGGCCAAATGTTTATAGCCATCGGTGAAAAAGAACTCGCGCTCCGGAGGAGCGCCATGTGGTCCAGGAAGTCTCAAACATGGCGCTCCGCCGGAGCGCGAATTCGCGTTCGCAGAGGTGCTATAAACATTTGGTCCCTCCGGGACCTGTTGCCCGTTGGAGTCTGGTCAACCTGTGACGCGCAGGCGAGGTATTGATTTTGGCCTTTGGTAGCGGGAACATAAAAATACCACGGGCACAAGGCCGTGGTATTCAAGCAAAATCTCAAATGAGAAATGTCAAATGAGATATGACAAATGATTCTTTACTCAAGCGTCCATGTCTTCACACAAGCTGAGCCTAAGGTGCATCACTATGTCCCCTCAACTACCTTCCTCTCGACCTTGCCGGGACCGTTCACTGTCTTGTTCACCACCGGATCGCCAACGTACGTCACGTGTGAAGGACCAGAGATCTTGACGTCCAACTGATCCGAGGCAGCCAGGTCAACCTTCGACACACCCTTGGAGTCAACGATCGCTTTCGCAGCGTGCAGTTTGTGAGTATCAATCTTGGCCGCGCCGGCCGTGTCGATGTCCACCACTTTCGTATTGCCGGAAACTTTGATCGTGGGCGCGCCACTGGAATCGATCTCAAACTTATCGTTCTTCATCTCTGAAATATCCATCGTGCCGGCCCCGGCCACACTTAAACCGTCGAGGTTAGGCACGGAGATTTTCAGGGCGATCGGCTCGCTCACCGAAAAGTCCTGGAGTGGTTTAATGTACAGGATGTTGTTTGAGACTTCCGTGCTGACCAGGGGAACAATGTTGTCATCGGCTTCCAGTTCCAACGCCACCGGCTTCTGACAAACAACTTCGATGTTGAAAGCTCCGACAGTATTGATCGAGCTAAACGCGGCCACGTCGCGCTTTTGTGTGACCCGCTTGCCTGAGCCAGCGACGCCATGATGGATCTTGTGACAGCCCGAAGCCACTGCCACGGAGATTAGAATCGTCAACAGTGCAAGCCTTTTCATGAGGCTCCTTTCCTGGGTTGAAAGAGTTATGAAGTTCTTTGTTCTCGAGGGGCGTACTCGAGGGTTCGCGTAGTGTTCTCGGTGACGCTCGCGAATGGTTCACCCAAGCCACTTACTGTCGCTGCCTGCAACTCACGCGGCGGCGCCACCGGGGTAAACGCCTTGGTGGTTTTTGCGGTTCCTGCAGTGAGTCGCGACAGTTGGCGTAAGAGAAATATTTCGGTAACCAAAGTAATCACGAAGGTAAAGAACATGAAGAGGGCAGCAAAGTCCTGACTTACGCCGGCCTCACTCCTCAGCACCAGGGGGCCGCCAAGCATGATTCCCATGCCAATGACCCCCAGCACCACGATCGCCGTTAGCAGGGCTCCGAACATTCCCGTGTTGCTGTTCTGAGTGGGCTCGCCGGGACCTTTAAGATTGTTGCCGCAGCGATTGCAATAACTTAGGCCGGGCGTCAAAGGGGTGGCGCAGTTTGAACAGTACATTGTTGAGCTTCCTTTCCCAAGACTAGAAAACGGTTGGGGACAGGTTTACGTTCCAGCAAAGTGAGGTTGGGCGCCTAAGAGTATCACCGTCAGTGCCCCTAGTCAGCTCTATTTGTGCTCTATTTACCGGTGCGGCACGTAGGTCAACCAAAAATAGATTGCCTGGCCCACCCCGATGAAGAAGCCAATCACGGCGCCAAAGAGTTCAATCGTTTTCAAATGTTGCTGGGCCACTGACAGCACCAATGCTTCCAGTTTCTCAATGGGATAATCGGAAACTTTCTTCCGTACCATGCCGCCCACATCAAACTCCGCAATGGCCATCGGCAGACGTTCCCGGGCCGCGGTTGTAATTCGTTCAACCAGCGCGGTACTCGCCCGTTCCAACGAATGTTGGGAGACATGATCGCCGAGCCGTCCGATCGGCGCGATCAACAAGCGTTCGACTTGCGAGGTAAGAACAGCATTCACCGTACGCGCAGTGTTTTCGTGGGCCAGAAGCCCAAGCAGGCTTTTCGTGAGTAAGTGTTTTCCTTTTTCGACCGACTCGGGATCGACTTGCAACAGCGTGGTCCGTAGGGTCTGCGGCCGCAGAGTTTCAACCAGGTCTGTGAAATAGGCCGAGAGGGAATTAGATAGACCCTCACTGCGCACCACTTCCAGCAGGCGATCTGTGATCTGCTCGTTTAGCTGGCTTAACTTGGCTGTATCCAATTGGCCGATCAGTTCATTTAGTGGCCGGGCCATTACATTATCAATAGTAGAGTTCAGAAACGCTTCCGCTTCCTGTTCGAACGCGGGTCCGCGCAGGTACTCTTCAATCCGTTGCGGCAAAGTCTTGTTCACCAGTTCGTCAACTTCGCGATGGATTCGTTCGCGTGAGATGAAGATCTTTTTGAGCAACGAAAGCTGTTCGTAATAGTCGTCAACCTCGTGTTTGATGAGGGTCCCGATCTGCTTGCGAGTGTTTTGACTGGTAGCAATGTCAGCGATGTGATGAACGATTGGCGGGACCTGGCCGTCGATGCGTTCTTTGATGAAAGCGATAGTTTCCGGTGTAAAGGTCTCGGCCAGGGTCGCGCTGCTGTGGGCCAGGTCGTCGACACGCCCGGAGACAAAGTCGCGCACCTTCTGCTCAAACCCTTCTTCGTTTACGAGACGGCGCAGCCGACGTTCAACAAAGCCGAACGCCTGATCCATCGAATCGTCGCTCACCACATCCGCGAGACGTCGTTCGAGCAACTCGTCTACTTGTTTATCGACAAAACTTTCAATGGCAATGGCCGTCTCTTCGCTCCTCAACATGTCCGCGATGTACTCCGCCAGGCGCATTTGCAACGCGGAGATCGTATCGAGAATGGGCGCACGCGCTTGTGAAGGCAGGGCGTCGATAAACGAGGGGTACACGCGGGCCAGGAGTTCCCCGGTGTACCCGCCGACGAAATCTTCTACTTTGCGTTGAAAAAAACTGGTCTCAAAGAGCGCGTCAAATACGGTCTGTTGCGACACGAGTTCGTTACCGACCGCATTGCCAATGGATTGGGCCAGTCGTTCGCGGTGGCGCGGAATCATGCCCTGGGGCCAGATAGTAAGGCCGAAAAGTTTGACTGGTTGGTAAGGATGGAAGAGCATCCAAATGGCGAGCCATGCAGCGCCAAAGCCGTGGATGGTCGCTATAACGATGATTGCGAGCCCGATGAGCAGTTTGAACGTAAACGGATCTATGACGCCTACCTCGAACACTTGAACGATGATGTGGGGATGCTAAACGGTGGTAGGAAAGGCGTCAAATAGTGATCTGAGGGTTGAGCGTTGAGTGCGGCTTAAAAATAGGACCTATATGACCAATAGGACCTATTCGACCAATAGGACCTATTAACCACTACCCACTAACCTCAACCGGAAAGCCGGCACTAATCCAGGCACTGGTGCCACCGGTGACGTTGAGCAGGTTCTCAAAGCCATGTTTCTTCAGCAAGCTCGCCGCTGCACTCGAGCGATAACCACCCGCACAAATAACCGCGACCGACTTCCGACTATCAAATGGTAACTGTTCGATCCTTCCTTCCAGGTTTGCCAACTGGCTCGACAACGCGCCGGGAACATGGCCGCTCTCATATTCTGCCGGACGGCGTACGTCCAATACTTGCAGGTCCTCTTTTTCAATCAAGTCGCGCAGTTGATCGACAGTCACTTGCTCAGTAGTCGATAGTTCAAAGCCGGCCTTCATCCAACTCTCAACGCCGCTGTTCAAATAACCTTTAACATTTTCGATGCCGACGCGGGCGAGCCGTACGATCGACTCCTGGACCTGGGCCTCACTTTCGGCCACCACAATAATCACTGCATTCAACGGAATCAGGCTGCCGGCCCACATCGCAAACTGTCCTCCCAGTCCTATATTGATCGAACCGGGCAGGTGTCCGGCGCCAAAGTCCGCCGCCGCGCGCACATCAAGCAAAACGTGGGACTGAAGATCAAGACCGGCGATTTCCTGGGGCGTTAAAGCCACCGGCGGAGATAACTCAGCGAGCCCGCGCGCACCGGAACGATTGATCTCGGCATCCCTGGGAAAGTAGGCGGGCGCCTCGGGTAAGTCGACCGTCATCATGTGCACAAACTCATCCTTGCTCATGGGTTTGAGCGCGTAGTTAAACTTACGCTGCTCGCCAATCGTCGAGGAAGTCTCTTTCGACATGTTGCGCCCACACATCGAACCCGCCCCGTGTGCCGGATAGACTTCGGTTTCGTCGGGTAGGCGTAACAGTTTGTCGTGCAAGCTGTCGTACATCATGCCGGCCATCATTTGCGGTGTGTAGCCCTTCGCGCCGGCGAGATCTGGCCGTCCCACATCACCGATGAAGAGCGTATCGCCGGTTAGAAGTTTTTGCGGCTGGCCCGGGTTGGCGGTGTCGATAACGAGGACGCAAATCCCTTCAGGTGTGTGTCCGGGAGTTTCGAGGAAGCGCAGAACCACCTTACCAATCGTGATCTCTTCGCCGTCGCGTACCGATTTATGGGCCAGGTCGACGCCAGCCTTTTCGCCAAAAATGATCTGAGCCCCCGTACGATCAGCAAGTTCGCGATGACCGCTCACGAAATCAGCGTGCAAATGAGTTTCGATGACGAACTTGATGGTTAGATCGTTGGCGGCTGCTTCCCTGATGTATTGGTCGACATCGCGTTGCGGGTCGACAACTACTGCTTCACCTTCGGAGCCGATGAGATACGACGCGTGGGCCAGGCAGGATAGATAAAATTGGTTGAAGTACATGGCTGTTTGTCTCCGCGCCTTCAGCTCAATTTATAGAACTCTCTCGCAGGTTTCAACGGCCGCAGCATCCAATACGGGCGGCGTGAGCCATCCGGCGAGTACTTGTCCGCCGGACGCGCCAATGCCAGCCACTTTTTGTACACCTCGCGCGACTTCTGCGTATCGACAAAGATGTCTCCCGGCTGATCGCCGGGCCGGGCGACACGGACGCGCACAGCCTGGTGCCAGCAGTGCATGCCGGAAATTGGATCGGGGTGAACGGGAAAAGTCATGTTCTGATGGACGCCGGCATCTTTCCACCAGATGCGGAGCGTATCAGCATCTTCCGACTGGTATGGCTCAACGCCTTTTTCACGTCTCAGGGCCCACTTTGTCTCCTGGCGTTTGAGTTTCACAGTCGCCATTAATTGTCGTTGGCCTTCGTCCGTCAGTTTCCAACGCCCCATGTGATGACTGCAGGCAACGATGCCCGGTCGAATTCCCTCCGTCACCCAGGCTGGCACCACGTAGTAGCCGATATCAGTCTCCACCCGCAGCAGGTCCCCGGTGATTACCTGAATCTCGGCTGCATGCGCAGGATGGATCCACAACGGATTCGTATGCGCAATTTCGTCCAACCATTTCGCATTAGCACTGCGGGTATGTATTTGCACCGGCAGACGAAAAGTTGAGATTAGGATTGTTTGGCCTGCCTGCAGATTGTCTGGATGAACGTGACTCTTGAAGTAACTGGGAATGGCCAGTTCGGGCCAGCCCCAATTGCTGAGGGTGGTGGAGTAGAACTCGAGACGCCCACTCGGGGTGGGGAAGCCGCGTTTAATTTCGCCGTTGACTTTGATGCCCGCAAAACGTCGCCCATCCTCGTCACCTTCGGGCAATGGTAACGGCACAATGTTCGGTCCCGTCGGTTTTGCTGCCCTGGTGAAAACGCGACCAAGTAGATCTTCACGAGTATCTTCCAGTTCCTCTGGTCCAACCACCTGGTCGTAGAGCTTGCCGATTTTCTGTTTCACTTCAAACGCGCCGTAACGACGCATGAATGCCAACGGCGTCAGATTCTCCGCCGCTGCCTTCTCCGGCAGGCCAGGCACCGAGTTCTCAAAGATCCATTCGTAGTATTCGTCGATTCCCAGGCGCGTACCAGGATTCTTCTGCGACTCGGCGTACTGTCGGATACCCAAACTGCCGTCGGGATCAATGCGCCAGGTCAATTCCAACCAGAACTCGTTCTCTTCCCAAACCTCACCCGGATTCACCTCGCGAGTATCATTGATCTGCTGTCCTTCGCGTTGGCGCAAAGCTTTCATCACTGGTTGGCGAAAGCCCAACCATTGTGAGTCGTGGGTTTCGTAGGAATGCAGATCGTGTCGCTCCGAGCCGACCCCCATCGGCAAGACATAGTCAGCATAGTAGGCAGTTTCGTTCCAGGTCGGAGTGAGTGCGACATAGCAGCCGACGAGATTCGGATCGGTGAGCATCTCAATCCAGGAGAAACCGTCGGGGTTGGTCCAAACCGGGTTGTAGACGCGGGTGAAGTACGTATCAAGTTTGGCGCGACCGTCTTTCAAAAAGTGAGGTAAGAGAAACGACATCTCATTCATTGACAGCGGATACTCGCGCGGCCAGGTGGTCTCATTCCACATCTTCGGGTGTGGGGGGGTGTAAATCGGTCGCGGGACGAACTTGTTCCACGCGTTTGGATAGACTCCGCCTTCAGTGGCGATAGCGCCCAGCAGTGCGTTCAGCATGAACAGGCAACGGGCAACGGTCCAACCGCCGCTAACGCCTGAGGCGACACTGCGCCAGTTGTGACTCGAAAAGCGAGTGCCTGCCGTTGCCACCAGTTGCGCAATCTCAGCAATAACTTTCGCCTCCACTCCTGATTCTTGCGCGGCAAACTCAAACGTATACTTTGCGTATTCGTCTTTTAGAAGGCGCGCATAATTAGAGAAGTTTGTGTCGACCTCAGGGTGTTCTACCGCCAGGTATTCCTTCCAATTCCACCAGGTCTCGACAAACGTGCGATCGTAAAGATCGTTTTGAATCAGGTAGTTGGCAATTGCCAGCAGGATGGCCGCCTCAGAACCCGGATATGGCGCTACCCAGTAGTCTGCGTGAGTCGCGGTGTGCGACAGGCGGGTGTCGAACACGATCAGCTTGGCGCCATTTGCCTTACCGTCAATCACGCGTTGGGCGTGAGGGTTGAAGTAATGGCCCGATTCGAGATGGGCGCTGATCAACAGAATCACTTTGGCGTTCGCATGATCTGGGCTGGGTCGATCGAGTCCCATCCAGAGTTGATAACCTTCGCGACTGCCGGACGAACAGATATTCGTGTGCGAGTTGTGACCATCAATGCCCCACGCGGCAAGGATTCGTTCGGTGAAACCATCTTCGCCGGGACGGCCGACGTGATACATGACCTCGTCGCGTCGATCTTCAACGATAGCCTTGCGAATGCGAGAAGCGATATCGTCGAGGGCCTGGTCCCAACTGCAACGTTCCCACTTTCCTTCGCCACGACTGCCGGCGCGTTTCAATGGATAAAGAATGCGATCGGGATCTGTTACTTGATTAAGCGTTGCCGGACCCTTGGCGCAGTTGCGACCGCGCGACCCTGGGTGTTCCGGATTGCCCTCAAACTTCTGCACCTCGCCGGTGACTTTATCTATGTAGGCGAGCAGACCGCAGGCGGACTCGCAGTTGAAGCAGGTGGTTGGAACTAGGGAGTAGTGACGTTCCTTTCGTTTAGGCCACGCGCGCGAATCAAGTTCGGTCCAATCATCCCAACGTTCCTTCGGTGGGAAGGCGGCGAGGTGACTGCGACTCGGCCCGGGATAGAAAGTCTCGTCCTTCTTACTCGTCGCCATTATTGTGGTTGCAACTCCAGCGAAGCCATAAGTTTTTCCAACAACTCGAGATTGGGCTGAAACTTGTCTGCTGACAACGCCTCCAGCTTAGCGACAACAGGTTGGAGATATTGTTGGTACTGCGGAGAGTTGTGGTCGAGTAGATAGTTCTTTTGGTCCCAGGCTTTTACTTCGGGTTCGTCGCCTTTGGGCAGTACCGGCGCAGCTACGGAGAACTCACCGTATATATAGTGCTGTCCGTCATCGGTAATTCCCTGGAAGGCGTATTCGAGACCAGCATTACTGACCTGTGACGTTTCAGTGTCCCACTGAGTCAGGAAAAAGACGCCTCTACCGTTTTTGAAGTTGACGTATTTAACGCGAGAGGCAAATGCCTGGCAGGCGTCCCACATGGGCAGCCAGGGCATTGCCCCGCACGGAGTTTTACCCCTGGCCTTGGTTAAGAAACTGTCAACGTCAGTGCCAGTCGGTTTTTCATCCAGCAACTTTTTCAGGAGGGCTACTTCATCGTCAAAGTCTTTGGCCCAGTCGTCCGCTTTTTCTCCCGCGGCCAAACTCTTAGCGTACTCTTTGCCCGCAATGGTCATCGCCTCTCGGTATTTGGGGACTGAAAAAACTCTTATTTCGGGATCAGTGTCTGGCATGTTGCGGGGCCTGGGATAGCCGACGAGGGTGAAGCCAGGATGCTCAGGCCAGATGTCGGAAGGTTTGCCCTCGACAGATGCGAACACGGTTTCGGTCTTAACCTGCGACGCTAAGGAGGGATCGAAGGAGAGATGCACTCCCTTGTAATTAACCGTAGTACTGGCGCTAGGTACAGATGAGGTCTTACTGGCGGCGCTGCCTGCCGCCGGGTTTGACCCGGTTGCTGAACGACAATTGCTGGTTAGAGAAACTGCACCTATGAGTGCGAGTGAAGGAAGAAGGATTGATGATTTCATCTTAGGGCTCCGCTAGGAATTCGTTCACTGCCATAGTCCAACCTGGTAACGCCGGCTCAGCCTCGGCTGTGTCGTGCTCGTGATACAGCGTGAGATTGTGAGCATCGTCTCGCCGGTAGACTCGGACCAACTTTTCGCGTAGGACATCGACGTCCCACACGACCAGGGTACCGGCAGCAAAATAGTCTGCGCGCTTCTGGGCCATCTTTGCTTCGGCGGCTGGGCCATAATCATCTGCGCTACGAACCTCTACGGCGAAGATTGGTGCACCTTCGAGAAACAGGCCTCCCCGCAGTTCGCCTTTGTAGAACGCGGCGTCAGGACTAAAGGAACGTCGATTGGGAAGATTGACTATGAAGCCGACATTGTCGGGAAAGGCGTAGCCGCCTCCAAAGCGACGTTCATAGTCATTCAAGCGGATATAGATTTTTCCCGCAGCTCGGCCGGGTACTCCACGCTCGGGTGACATGAGTACCAGTTCTCCGTTAACAATTTCTGCTTTGCCGTGTTCAGGGACGCGGTAGAGGTCGTCCACTGTGGCTTCGGTTTTTGCGGTCATAAGAAAACTCTCGCGCTCATTCTACGT
>Ga0126377_10001789_pt1 | contig 14352 bp, 15 predicted proteins | sample PanSoiMetPlot_22_FD_92647 | JGI IMG/M metagenome (GOLD analysis project Ga0126377, IMG submission 92647) | Tropical forest soil microbial communities from Panama - MetaG Plot_22 | ecosystem: Environmental > Terrestrial > Soil > Tropical forest > Bulk soil | place: Panama | collected 2016-02-17
CCCTGCTGAGCGAGCGGCTCGATCTGGTCCCGGCGGGCCGCGATCAGCGCGAACTGAGCTCCGACGAAGAATGCGTTGCCGGCCAGCAGGACGACCACCAGCAGCATGCTCATGCGTCCTCACCGCCCGGCGGACTGATCTCGACCCGGTCGATCCGGCGCCGGTCCATGTGGGTCACGGCGATCCGCCACCCCTCGACCGTGACGGCGTCGCCGACCGACGGGATCTGACCGAGATAGCGCATCACCAGCCCGGCCACCGTGTCGTACGGCCCGTCCGGCGGCGTGAAGCCGAGCCTTCGTGGCAGCTCGTCGCAGCGCAGCCGGCCGCTGACCGACCAGCTCCCGTTGGACAGCAGGATCGCGTCCAGCTCCTCGAACCGGTCATGTTCGTCCCGCACCTGGCCGACCAGCTCCTCGACCAGATCCTCGACCGTGACCAGGCCGGCCGTCCCGCCGTACTCGTCGATGACGATGGCCAGCTGGAGTCCGCGGCCGCGCAGCGCGGTCAGCAGGTCGTCGCCGTGTACGGACTCCGGCAGCCGCACGGGCTCGTCCATCAGATGCGACAGCGGCGTCCGATCGCGCCGGCCGGGCGCTACGGCGAAGGCGTGCTTCACATGGACGGCGCCCACGATCTCGTCGACGTCGCCGCGATGCACCGGGAACCGGGAGTGGCCGGACTCGCGGGCCGCCGTGAGCAGATCGGCCGCCGTCTCGCGTTGGTCCAGCGACACCATCTGCAGCCGCGGCGTCATCAGGTCACCGGCCGTAAGGTCGCCGAACGACAAGGTACGGCGCAGCAGCGCGGCCACCTCGTGCGGCAGCGTGCCCTCGCGGGCCGAGGTGCCGATCAGCGACTCCAGCTCCTCCGGCGTACGGGCGGCTCGCAACTCCTCCTGCGGCTCCTGCCCGGTCAGCCGTACGATCGCGTTCGCCGTGCCGTTGAACAACGCGATCACCGGCCGGAACAGCCCCGAGAAGGCACGCTGGAACGGCGTGATCGCGAGCGCGGTCGGCATCGGCCGCGAGATCGCCAGGTTCTGGGGCACCAGCTCGCCGAACAGCATCTGCGCCAGGGTCGCGAGCACCAGTGCGGTCACGAGCGGCGCGGCATCCGACGACGGCAGGCCGATCGCCTCGAAGGCCGGGTCGATCGCGCTGGCGATGACCGGCTCGGCGACGAACCCGAGCAGCAGCGAGCACAGCGTGATGCCGAGCTGGGCGCCGGACAGACTGAACGACAGCTCGCGGGTGGTCGCCAGCACTCGCGCCGCGCGCCGGTCACCGGTGTCGGCGAGCCGCTTGAGCTTGGTGCGATCGACCGACGTAAGCGAGAACTCGGCGGCGACGAACAGCGCATTGCCGAGGATCAGGCCGACGACGGCCAGCCAGCCGAGTGCGGTCACCATGTCAGGTCACCGCCCCCGCGGGACGATTCAGTGGATGCCGACCGTACGCGCCAGCTCGCGGAACGTCGCGAACCTTGCGTACCCACGAGGCGATGATGCCGGACGCGACCGAGAAGAGTCTGCTCCCGGTCACCCGGTCGACGCACGAAGTCCTACGTGATGTCCGATTTTGATTGCCCGTTGACGATCTCCCGCAATCGGCCGCCAGCCTCTAAGGTGACTCGGATGACCGACCTCCTCCACATCACCGAACGCGCAGCGTGGGACGCGGCCCGCCTCAGTGGCGCGTACGAGATGTCGACCCGCGGCCGCACTCTGCGGGACGAGGGATTCATCCACTGCTCGCTGCCCCATCAGCTGCGCGACGTTGCGGAGGCGGTCTACAGCGACGTCCCGCGCGAGAACCTGGTGGTGCTGCTGATCGACAGCGAGCGGTTGTCCGTTCCGGTGCGCTACGAGATGCCGGAGCCGGGTGCCGAGGAGTTTCCGCACGTGTACGGCCCGGTGCCGCTCGATGCCATCGTCCGCGTCGAGCCGTGGCGGGGGTAGGCCGGCCGAATCCGGTGGAATGGTGATCGCCGACCTGCAACGATCGCCGACATGTCATCCACCGACGCATCCGCGGACGAGGCTGTACCCGAACGCCATTCGGAAGCCACCACGTACCCCGACCTGTGGGTCGACCCGGACGCCGATCCGCGGTCCGACGGCGGCTTCACCGACGAGCGGTCGCTGCTCATCGAGTACCTGCGCGATTACCGCCTGACGTTGCAGATGAAGTGCGACGGTCTGGACGCCGAGCAGCTCGCGCGCCGGTCCGTACCCCCGTCGACGCTGTCGCTGCTCGGCCTGATCCGTCACATGGCCAGCGTGGAACACCACTGGTTCCGCCGGGTGATGGAGGGCGTGGACGAGCCGCGGCTCTACGTGTCGGAGACCGACCGCGACCTCGACTTCAACGGTGCCGTGGGCGATCCCGAAGTCATCGAGGATGCCTGGGCCAGCTGGCGCACCGAGGTCGCGAACGCCGAGCGATTCGTCGAGGAGACCGACGACCTCGGCCGGATGGACGCCAAGGGCGAGATCGCGCTGCGCGAGGTGCTCCTGCACATGGTCGAGGAGTACGCCCGCCACTGCGGCCACGCCGACCTCCTGCGCGAGCGGATCGACGGCCGGATCGGCCAATAGGGCAACGTGCGACCGTAGGGCACAGCGGCGAATGGGGAGGCCGATGAGCTGGTACGACGGCTTCGCCGAGCGCTACGACGAGTGGTCAGCGTCGATGACGGATGACGTCGCGTTCTACGTCGAGCTCGCTCGCCAGGCCGACGGACCGCTCGTCGAGCTGGCGGTCGGCAACGGGCGGGTGGCGATCCCGGTGGCTCGGGAGACCGGGCATCGCGTGATCGGAATCGACTCATCGCCCGTGATGCTCGCGCAGGCGCGGCAGCGGGCCGCCGAGGCGGGTGTGGACCTCGAGCTGCGCGAGGGCGATTTGCGCGACTTCGCGCTGGACGAGCCGGCCGGGCTGATCTACTGCCCGTTCCGCTCGCTGCTCCACCTCCCGACCTGGGCGGATCGCCGCCGTACCTTCGAGCGCGTCGCCGCCGCCTTGCGAGCGGACGGGCGCTTCGCCTGGAACGCCTTCGCCTTCGACCACCAGATCGCGGTCGGCCTCGATGGCAAGCACGCTGCCGATCCGGTCCCACACACCGTCCACTACGCCGTCGGCGACAACCGCATCGACCTGGTGCTCGACGACGGCGGGACCAGTTCCCTGTGGTGGGCGACCAAGAACGAGTGGCTCGGTCTGATCGACGTCGCCGGCCTCGAGGTGACGGCCTTGTACGGCGGCTTCGCCCATGAGCCGCACACCGACGACAGCCGCGAGTACGTCTTCGTCACCCGCCGCTCCGACGATCCGTCACTCGGACAGTGACCATCCGTCACTCAGACAGGACCCGAGTGACGGATGGTGGCTGTCGCAGTGGCGGATCGTGGCTGTCCGAGTGACGGATCGTCGGGGGTTAGGCGCGGGTCTTGAGGCGGAGCAGGTAGGCGTCGCGGTCGAGCGGGTTGTGGTCGGTGCGCGGCCGCGACGGGACCGGGTCGGCCGCCGGTCGGTGGTAGCCGAACTCGCTCTCCAGCACTCCCTCGCCGCGAGTCAGCCCGGCGAGTCCCTGGTCCAAGGCATGCACGCGGGTCGCCGGGATCTCGCCGGTCAGGACGCCGACCGGGCCGCTGATCGTCTGCGTCCCGGGGATCGCCTCGAGCCGAGCCAGCGCACCCAGCACCGAGCCGACGGTGTCCACCGGAACCTCGAGCCGGAACCGGTGCATCGGCTCGTGCACCCTCGTCCCGGCCCGGCGCAGCGCACTCATCAGGACCAGCGGCGTCAGCCGGCGGAAGTCGCCGGCCGAGCTCGACCACTTGCTCCAGCCGTACGGCGGCGGCGGGGTGTACGACGAGTGCGTCAGCGTCACGACGCAGCCGGTGACCTCCCAGCCGTACAGACCCTGGCGAAGCGTCTGGCGCACGGTCTCCTCGACGGCGCGGATGAAGGCGTACGTCAGTGAGCCGAGCTCGATCTCCAGCTCGAAGCGCACCCCGCCGTCGATCGGCGCTGGGTCGACCCGCAGCCCGATCCCGGCCCGGAACGGATTGTCGTCGGAGCTCATATGCTCCACGGCCGAGCCGGATCCGACCGGGCGCTCGATGCAGATCGTCGTGGTCTCGTGGAATGTGACGTCGATGCCGTACTCCGTGAGCAGGGTCGACTCGATGACCTCCTTCTGCACCTCGCCGTAGAGCGACACCGACAGTTCGTGCCGGAGGTCGTCCTGACGCAGTCCGATCAGCGGATCCTGCTCGGCGAGCTGGGTCAGCGCCGCGTGCAGGGCGCCGTTGTCGCGTCGCTGCTTCGGCTCGACCACGGTCTCCAGGGTCGGCCGCGCGAAGTGCTCGGCCCGGTCCTCGACAGCGTCGTCGGAAGCCGGTCCTGACCCGATCGCGTCGCCGACCTGCACCTCGCCGAGCCCCCACAGCTTCGCGATGTGACCGGCTCCGACCGCGTCGGCTCGCACGTCGCCACCGTCGCGGAACACGCTGATCGCCGTGACCTTCGACTCCTGGCCCGCGCCGTACGGCACCTTCTCGCGCACCTCCACGGTCCCGGCGAACATCCGTACGAAGGCGATCTTCTCCCCGGCCGGACCGCGCTCGATCTTGAAGACCCGACCCGACCCGGCGCCGTTGACGTCGCCCTGGCTCACGGGCAGCAGCCCGAGGATGCCAGTGGTCAGCGCCTCGACACCGGCGCCGGTGATCGCCGAGCCGAAGTAGACCGGCTGCACCAGAGCCTGCCCGGTCTGGATCGCGAGCGCCTCGCGCCACGCGCAGTCCGGCACCGCCGCCTCGTCGTCGACGTACGCCGCCAGCAGCGTGTCGTCGTGCTCGGTCAGTACGTCGACCAGCCGGCCGGTGAAGTCGGCATCGGTGGCGCCGAACGGCACGTAGTCCGCTTCGCGGCTGCCGAGGCTGCGGGTCGAGCCCATCGCGATGGCCGACCCGGTCAGCCGCTCGGCGAACTCCCGAAGCAGTGTGCCCTCGCGAGCACCGGCCCGGTCGATCTTGTTGACGAAGATCAGCGTCGGGATCCGCAGCCGCTGCAGCGTGCGCATCAGCACCCGGGTCTGCGACTGCACGCCCTCCACCGCCGACACGACCAGCACGACGCCGTCGAGCACACCGAGCACCCGCTCCACCTCGGCGATGAAGTCGGGGTGCCCAGGCGTGTCGATCAGGTTGACCGTGATGCCGTCGAGGACGAACGAGACGACCGCCGACTTGATCGTGATGCCACGGGCTCGCTCGAGCTCCATGGAGTCGGTCTGGGTGCTTCCGTCGTCGACCCGGCCGACCTCGTCGATGACGCCGGCGGCGTAGAGCAGCCGCTCGGTCAGACTGGTCTTACCGGCGTCGACATGGGCCAAGATTCCGAGGTTCAGCGTTTCCAAGCGTCAAGTCCTTACGTGAGTACACAACTCCCTTCGAGGTGGACCTGGACGCTCGGCGCATTCGCTTTCTCCTTGGCTCGCATTCGTACGCGGTGCTCAGTAGTGCAGCAGACGCCTCCGCCGTCGGCAACCGAATTCCGGCCGGGCCCGACTCATGGTCGGCGCTGGACATGACGGAGGTACGCCTTGCGGTCGAGCGGATCGGGCAGCGTACGCGGCCGCCGTGGCGCTGGATCTCGGATCGCGCGATAGCGACTGAACGCGGTCTCCAGCACGCCCTCGCCACTGGTCAGCGCCGGCAGCTCCTGATAGAGCCGATGCACACGCGCCGCCGGGATCTCGCCTTCGATCAGGCATGTCGTGCCACGCATCAGCGGAGCTCCCGGAGTCGCGCCGAGCCGCGTGAGGCCGGGGAGCACGGCGCCGAGCGTGTCCGCCGGCAGCTCCAGCTCGAGGCGATGCATCGGCTCGCACACGACTGTGCCGGCCCGCTGCAAGGCGGCCTGCGCGACCATCGGCGTCAGGTCACGGAAGTCGGCGAGCGAGCTGAGCGGTCCGCGCGTCGACGGCGGCCCGTCGGGCGAGCTGTAGACGCACTCGACCATCGACACGACGCAGTCGGTGACCTGCCAGCCACGGCGACCCTCGCGAAGCGAGTGTTCGACGTAGCGCTCCATCATGTCGGCGAAGTGACCTCGGCTTTTGTAGAGATACAGCGGGATGTCACGCGTCTCGACCGCAAGCCGGAACTCGATCCCCGAACCGTCCGGCCCCGGCTCGATACGCAGCCGGATCGTCGCGCGGAACGGGTTGTCGTCGGCGTTAAGCACCTCGACCGCCTCGCCGGTCCCGATCGGCCGCTCGACGCAGATCGTCGTCGACTCCCGGAAGGCCACGTCGATGCCGTACACGTCGGCGAGTGTGGCCTGGATGACCTCCTTCTGCACCTCGCCGTAGAGCGAGACCGACGTCTCGTGCCGAGTGCCGTCCTGCCGAAGGTTGATCAGCGGGTCCTGCTCGGCGAGCTGGGTCAGCGCCGTGTGCAGTCGAGCGCCGTCGGCCGCGAGACAGGGGCGGACGACCGTCTCGAGCGTCGGAGGTGCGAAGTGATGCTCGTCCCCGGATCCGCTCGACCGGCTCGGCTCGCCGATGTCATCGCCGATCCGCACGTCGGCCAGGCCCCAGAGCCGGCCGATCTGCCCGGCCGTGAGCTGCCGGTCCCGCACCTCGTCGGGCTCGTCCGCGGCCGAGGTGATCGCGCGGACCGCGGTCACCTTGCCTTCGTTACCGTCCCCATACGGCAGCCGGTCCCGAGTACGGATCGCTCCGGCGAACATCCGTACGTAGCCGATCTTCTCCCCGGCCACACCCCGCTCGATCTTGAACACCCGGCCCGACGGCGGGGCATCGATGTCGCCGTCGGAGGCCGGAAGCAGTTCGGCGATCCCACTCAGCAACTCCGGTACGCCGGCGCCGGTGATCGCCGAGCCGAGATAGACCGGATTCACCAACGCCCGGGCGGTCTGGGTCGCCAAAGCCGAGCGCAGTCGCCGGTACGGCAGTCCCATCTCGTCGTGGACGTACGCCGTGAGCAGCCGATCGTCGTGCGCGGTCAGGACGTCGACGAGTCGGGTCCGGAACTCCGGATCGGTCGCGCCGTACGGCTCGAAGCCGGTGTCCGGCTGCCCCGGTGCACTCGCCAAGCCCATCGGGATGCTGGTCGCGGACAGCCGCTCGGCGATCGCGCCCAGCACTGCATCCGGAGAGGCGCCCCGGCGGTCGAGCTTGTTGACGAAGATCAGGGTCGGCAGCCGCAGTCGCCGAAGCGTCCGCATCAGCACCTTGGTCTGCGCCTGTACTCCCTCGACGCCGGACACGACCAGGACGACGCCGTCGAGCACGCTCAGCACGCGTTCGACCTCGGCGATGAAGTCGGGGTGGCCGGGCGTGTCGATCAGGTTGACGGTGACGCCGTCGAGCACGAACGATGCGACGACGGATCGGATCGTGATGCCGCGAGCCCGCTCCAGCGGCAAGGTGTCGGTCTGGGTGGTGCCGGCGTCGACACTGCCCACCTCGTCGATGATGCCGACCGACTGCAGCAGCCGCTCGGTCAGCGTGGTCTTACCGGCGTCGACGTGCGCCAGGATCCCCAGGTTGAGTGCGCTCAAGCCTCATGTCCTTACGTGAGTTGACAACTCCCTTCGATTCGGACATGAAGGCTGCACGCATCGCTCTGGCTCCTTGTTCGGGCATACGTCGTTCGGGGTCAGCACACCAGACCCGAGCGCCGACCGGCAATCGAATTAGCGCCGGACGACCCTGGCGACCCGGGTCATCGCTGTGCTGGAGTGACCCGATGCGCGCCGCCGAGATCGCCGATCGCTTCGGGCTCGGCAACGCCGCGAAGCTGTCGGACGGGCCGGTCGCCCGTGGCAAGCAGGGCGCTGTCTGGCGCCTCGACACCGGCGACGGGCGCTGGGCGGTGAAGGTGCCGTTCGAGTCGGAGCCTCCAGACGAGGTACGGCTGTCGACCGCCTTCCAGGAGGCGGCCTATGCCGCCGGCGTACCCACGCCGCAGGTGCGACGGACCGTGGACGGATCGGTGTTCGCCGCCGTCGACGGGCAGGAGGCCAGGGTCTACGAGTGGGTGGATCTGGGCGGCCCCGATCCGATGCTGGATCCGGAGCTGGTCGGATCGGTCATCGCGGCACTGCACCAGGTGGAGTTCACCGAGGACGGTCCGGTCGACCCCTGGTTCGTCGACCCGGTCGGCGCCAGGAGCTGGGACGAGCTGATCAAGCGGCTGCGAGAGGAGGGCGCTCCATTCGCCGAACGGCTGGCCGCGTTGCGCGACGAGCTGGTCGCCCTGGAGTCGTGGCTCGAGCCGCCGACGACGACGCGGGTCTGCCATCGCGACCTCTGGGCGGACAACGTACTGCCGACCGCGGACGGTGGCGTGTGCGTCATCGACTGGGAGAACAGCGGCCCGGCGGACCAGGATCAGGAGCTCGGTTGTGTGCTGTTCGAGTACGCCCGCACCGACCAAGGACGGGCGCGGGCGTTCGTCGACGCATACGAAGCTGCCGGCGGCCCGGCCGAGGTGACTCGACCCGGTCACTTCTCGATGCTGATCGCCACGCTCGGGCACATCACCGAGATCGCCGGCAACGACTGGCTGGCACCCAATCCGCGCTCACCGAGCCGAGCCGACTCCACCGCCTGGATCAGTGAAGTGCTCGACGAGCCGCACACCCGCGACGTGCTCTATGGACTTCTCCGCGCGACCGGGTCGTAGCGCGATCAGGCGATCGCCGCGCGCGCCGTCTCGATCGCGGCCTGAGCACCGGCCTCCAGGGCTGGCAGGTCGCGATAGATCGGCATCACCTTGAAGCCCATCTCGACGTACGGCCCGATCTCCGCCGACGCCGGATGGATGCCGACCCAACGGCCCGCCTCGCGACAACTCGTCGCGATCCGCTGGGCCAACTGCCGATGCTCGGCCTCGCGCAGCTCCATCGTGGGCGTCAGGCCGGCCGACGAGGCCAGGTCGCTGGGCCCGACGTGGATCGCGTCGACCCCCTCGACGGCCACGATCTCGTCGATCACCTCAACGCCCGCGACGGTCTCGACCATCGGGATGCAGACCGCGAGCTCGTCGCCGAGCGCCGGTGAGTACGCCCGATGCTCCATCGCCGGCCGGACGGCGCCCCAGCTGCGATGACCTCGCGGTGGATAGCGCATTGCGTCGATCACCCGGGCAGCCTGCTCGGCCGTCTCGATCAGGGGCACGATGATGCCCTGTGCACCGGAGTCGAGCGCCCGGCCGATCTCAGCAAAGTCATTGCTCGAGACGCGGACGATCGCCGGCGTGCCTGAAACCGCGATCGCCTGGAGCATCGCCAGCATCGACTCGTAACCGATCATGCCGTGCTGGGTGTCGATGCCGATCCAGTCGAAACCGGCCCGGCCGACCGCTTCGGCAGCGATCGGGTTCGGCATCTGGAGCCACGCGCCGAGGGCCGGGCCGTCGGCCTCCAGGGTCGCGCGCAAGGTACGTGAGGTCATGGTCGCCCTCTCTGGGCTCGAGATGTCCCCGAAAGACCGAGGTCATCGGCTGATCCGAAGACGTTGGTTCGTACGAAATCTCATCGTTGGTCCCCATCCGTAGTATGAGCGAATCCCTCTCGGGGACGTCTACCTGTGGAGGCACCATGCGCACCCTCGCCATTCTCGGCGTGGCTTCGCTCACCCTGACCGCCCTGGGCGCGACCTCATCGGCATCGGCCGCACCCGCGATACCGCTCAACGGGGACCAAGAGACGGCCGCTGCGGATTCCGACGGCCACGGCTTCTTCACCTACAACATCGATGGCACCAACTTCTGTTACACGCTTGCGTGGCAGCGGATCGACACCGCGTTCGCGGCGCACGTACACCGGGCGCCACGGGGTGTCGCCGGCGGGATCGTGATCCCCCTGTCGGTCGGCGACGGCTCCGGCTCCAAGGTCGAGGCCTGCACGACGATCACCCAGGAGCTGGCAACCGAGATCACTGCGAGTCCGAAGGCGTTCTACGTCAACGTGCACAACCCGGCGTTCCCGGGTGGCGCGATCCGGGGGCAGCTGAAGTAGTCGATCGGGCCGGCTGATCCGATCAGGCGCCGATGGCGCCGTTCGGGGCGGGGTGGTCGCAGCGAAACGGTGCCTTACCTGCGCTGCCGTGGTAGGCGACCTCCTCGCCGCCGGCCCCGAGCACGATCCGATAGCCCGGAACCAGCGCCTGGGTGTAGAACATCCCGGCCTTGGGGCAGCCAAGGCTGCCGTCGCGCCAGGTGACCTGCTCATGCACGACCACCTGGATGTCGTCAGGATCGACGCCGCTGTTGCGCGACAGGTCGGCGATCGCAGCGGCTAGCGGGCCATCAGGCATCGGTTCCTCCGTCGGCGTCGGGCTGGCGTTCGAGGTCTCGGTCGGCGCCGTCGAGCACGACCTTGAGCCGGTTGACGGCCGGACGGCTGGCCCGCTCGTACGCGATCTGGGCCTCCGACACGGGCAGCACATCGGTGACGTAGGTCGTGAACAGCTCGGGATGCCGCTCCCGATAGCCGAGCGCGAGTCGCAGGGCCTCGCGGCGCTGCGGGATCGGCGTCCGCCCGGCCTGCAGGGTGAGGTGCTTGTCCATCATCACGCCGAGCGGGAGTGGGTACCAGTCGTCGGACTCGGTGTTGCCGAAGTGGACGACCCAGCCCTCCGGCGCGGCCACCCGGATCGCGTCCTCGAGGGTCTGGACCTGGTGGCCGACCGCCTCAATCACGAGGTCGAAGGCATCGTCTGCGTCCGAGCGTCCGGACCAGGTACGGCTGGTCATGAACTCCACGTGATCCAGCCCGAAGGTCGGCCCGAGAGCGCGCCGGTCGACTCGATCGACGCCGACCACCGTGGCGGCGCCGGCGTCCTTGAGGGCGTGCGCGAACAGCAGTCCGATCGGGCCGAGCCCGATGACAGCGGCGCGAACGCCCTCGATCGATGGCACTCGCGTCAGCGCGTAGACGACACAGGCCAGCGGCTGCAGCGCCACCGTATGGACGTCGTCCAGGTCGAGATCGATCGCCAGCAACTCGCAGGCGGACGTCCGGACGTACTCGCAAAGCCCGCGCGACCGAGATTCCCAGCCCACGACGCGCTGGCCGACCTCGAGATCGGACCTGGTGGCGACGACTTCACCGACGATCTCGTGCAGCGAAAGTCCGTAGACCTCGGGACCCGGTCGGCCGGCGCCGTCGCGACAGCGCGGGATGTCGCTCCCGCATATGCCGCCGGCCCGAAACCGAACGATGACCTCGCCGAGCTCCAGATCCGACTCCTGTGGCGGCGAGATCTCGTCGCGGACGAACCGCAGCGGCCCGTCGAGTCGGTATGCCCACATGTGATGCGCAGGATCAGGTGATCGCGGCCAGCCGGGGCGACCTGGAGGCCACGTTGAAAGCCCGGTGGAACGCCTTGTTGAGCTGAACCCAAGTGACCGGATCGCGCTCCTTGTCGGCCCGCTTTTGGATGCTTTCGGCTTGCTCGATCTGTTCGTCGGTGATGTTCTCGACGGCCCGCGCCATCATCTCGGGCTCGAGGAGCTGGCGCAGCCAGTAGATCTCCTCGACCTCGTCCTTGCTGAGACTGCGGACAATCGCACCCCGGTGCGCGTCGAGCTGGATCAGGCCCTCGGCGGACAGGTCGCGAAGCGCTTCGCGAACCGGGGTGGTGCTGACCTCGAGCTGCTTGGCGAGGTCGGCCTGGACAAGTCGTTCGCCACCGGCGATCTGCCCGGTCAGGATCGCCCGGCGGAGTGTGTCCCTGACGAGCTCGTGCGCCGTCCGCCGCTCCCCAGGGCTAATGGCAAGAGTCATCCTTCGTCCTCTCTCCAGACATCCATCACATCAGTCATCATGCATGGTGTGTGATCTGGAGGGGACTTCACGCCTCGTGCCCGGATGCCGCGGCGAAATTCCGTCGCAGGGCCGCCCCGAGCCGCCCTAGTGTCGGAATCTGTGATCGCCGTGGACATCCGGGCCGAAACGCCCGCCCACCTGGACCAGGTACGCGAGGTGCACCGCCGTGCTTTCGACGGTGACCCCCGCGTACCCGGGCTTGTCGATGCCCTTCGTGCCGCACCCGCGCCGCTGTCGCCGCTGTCCTTCGTTGCGACGATCGGCGACCGGGTGATCGGTCACGTCCTGCTGTCTGCAAGCCGGGTCGATGCGCCCGAGCGATTGGTCGACGTCCTCGTCCTGTCGCCGCTCGGGGTCCTCCCCGAGCACCAGCGACAGGGCATCGGGGGCCGACTCGTCGCGCATGCGCTGGACGCCGCCGATGCCCGGTCGATTCCGCTGGTCTTCCTCGAAGGCTCACCCGACTACTACGGCCGTCGTGGCTTCGAGTCCGCCAGCGCCGTGGGCTTCCGGTCGCCGTCGCTACGCATCCCTGACGTCGCCTTCCAGGTCGCACGGCTCTCGTCGTACGAGCCCTGGATGACCGGCACATTGGTCTATGCCGAGACGTTCTGGGCGCTGGACTGCGTCGGACTTCGTCAGTAGCCGCCGCCGTACGGGTTGCTGTTGCTGCTGCTCGAACCACTGCCCGAACCGCTGCCGGTGTTGCCGTACTCGCCGGACTCACCGGACCCGCTGGAGCTGCCCATGTTGCTGGCGCTCCCGCTGGTCGTCGCGGCCTCCCAGGTGAACGAGGTTCCACCGAACGAGTCCTGGAAGTCGTTCCCCTTGGCCGAGCCGGCCGAGGTGTCCAGCGTGAAGGTGTAGAGCGGCGCCCCGTGGAAGGTCAGCTGCTTGTCACCGTTGTCGCTACGGGTGATGGTGCCAAGGCCCTGGATGTTCGGCATCGTCCCTGTGGCCTGAGCCGGCATCCAGAAGTCGAGGCAGGAGGTGGTGCACTTGAGCGCGCCGCCGCCCTCTTCCTGGTTGTTCACGTAAAGCGTCTTTCCTGCACTGTCGACGAGCACGGTTCCGACACCGCTGACGTCGCTAGTACTGACCTCGGCGGAGCCGGTCGAACCGGAGCCGGAGCCCGATCCGCTCGCACTCGAGCCGCTGCCGTTGGAGCCACAGGCCGCAAGCATGACGGCGAGTGCCGCCGCTCCGGCCGGAGCTGCCCATCTCTTGATGATCGTTGACTTCCTCATGCCCCCGTTTACGCAGCGCAAAGCCAGATGGTTCAGGGTTGAACTATTCGGCTCGAAGGCGCGTAATGCTTATGTGGACGAAGCCAAGAACCGAAGCGATGCGGCGGTACGCGCGATGTATGACCGCTACCGCGCGCCGCTGCTCGGCTACGTCCTCCGCTCGGTCGGCGGCGACTACCAACAGGCCGAGGACATCGTCCAGGAGACGATGACCCGAGCCTGGCAGCGCTCCGATCAACTGACACCGGAGGACGCCGGCCCCTGGCTGTTCACTGTCGCGCACAACCTGGTCGTCTCGGGATTCCGGCGCAAATCGGCCCGGCCGCCCGAGGTGCCGATCGGTGAGCGCGACTTCCCGGTGCCCGGCGACGACATCGAGCGGGTACTCCAGTCCTGGCAAATCGCGTCGGCCCTGCGCGGACTCAGCCAGGAGCATCGCCATGTGATCGTCGAGCTGTTCTACCGCCGACGTACGGTGTCCGAGGCCGCATCGGTTCTCGGCATCCCAGTGGGCACTGTCAAGTCCCGGTCGTACTACGCATTACGCGCCCTCCGGGTCGCCCTCGAGGAGCAAGGGGTGATGAGCTCATGACCTGCATGCAGACCGTCTCGCTCGGAGCCTACGTTCTGGGCGCACTCGACGCCGACGAACGTCAGACGGTCGAGGAGCACCTGCGGGACTGCGCCTACTGCCGTGACGAACTGGTCCGGCTGGCGCCACTGCCCGGCCTGCTGTCCCAGGTGTCCCTGGACGAGTTGGACGAGCCCGAAGGCGATCGACCGCTCGATCCGGCGACCTGGCAGCCGCCGGAGGAGTCCACCCCGTGGTGGCGACGCGCCCGCGTCCTCGCCTCGGCGGCTGCCGTCGTGGCCGTGCTGTCAGCGGTCGGAGTCGCCGGCCAGGTCGTGATCAACGACAACAACGGCCAGCAGACGGCCCAGGTAGCGGCTGCCGCGACCTGGTCCACCGCACCCGGCTCCGGCATCCAGGCGACCGCGACGCTGTCCCAGCACGAATGGGGCACCGGCGTACAACTCGCGATGGACAACCTGCCGTCGCAGTCGCGCTGCCGGCTCGTCGTCTGGTCCAATGACGGCCGCATGGAGACCGCCGGCTGGTGGACGACCGGCTACTCGAAGACGGCCGAAGTGCCGACCAGCACCTCGATCAACCTGGGCTCGATCAGCCGGATGGAAGTACGCACCAACGGCCACACCCTGGCCGTCCTGCA
>Ga0126377_10001790_pt1 | contig 14350 bp, 13 predicted proteins | sample PanSoiMetPlot_22_FD_92647 | JGI IMG/M metagenome (GOLD analysis project Ga0126377, IMG submission 92647) | Tropical forest soil microbial communities from Panama - MetaG Plot_22 | ecosystem: Environmental > Terrestrial > Soil > Tropical forest > Bulk soil | place: Panama | collected 2016-02-17
ACCAGGGACCTGACGATGCCGGAATTGATTGGCGAGAAGCGCGAAACCGCCCTGATGGAGTTCGGAGCGAAGGCGAACTGGTACCGCGCTCCGGATGTCGACCGCCTTTCCGAAGAAGAGGCGGGCATTATCGCCGCCAGGCTCGTGCGAAGGGTAAGAGCGACAGTGACCCTTTCCGACAAGCAGGCGGATGAACTTGAAAGGTCGCTTGCAGCAGCTTGCAAAAGTACACTTATTGACGCAGGCAAGGCGCCGGGTCAGTCTCGTAAGTTGGAGATGCTCGGCGCAGGTCGTAAGCATCTCAGTGAAAAAGGCATGGCCGCTTTGAAGCAGGCCATATCGCTCGGTTACCGTCCTCTACCAGGGGAAAAATGAGAATGCTGGATACCTTTCGACAAGACCTGCGCTACAGCCTGCGGGCGCTCCTGAAAAGGCCGGGCCTCACTCTGGTGGTCGCGCTCACACTGGCCCTTTCGATCGGCGCCAACACGGCGATCTTCACCTGGATCAATTCCGTGCTCTTGCAACCCCTGCCCGGGATCGAACGTCCCGAGGAATTGGTCGAGGTCTGGGGCGCAACGCGCAATAACTCCGCTCTTTCATCGTCATATCTTGATTACCTGGACTTCCGCGACCGCAACGAAGTCTTCTCCGGCTTGATCGCCCACCAGGTTATGCCGCTCAATTTCGGACGCGGCGCCAAGCCGGAACGCGTGTGGGGCGCCGTCGTTTCGGGCAATTACTTCGACGCGCTCGGCGTGAAAGCGGCGATCGGACGCGCCTTTCTCCCGGAAGAAGATCGCACGCCTAACACACATCCGGTCGTGGTCATCGGTCACGGATTATGGCAGCGCCGCTTCGGCGGCGATCCGAACGTCGTCGGACAGGCTGTAACTTTGAACGAACACGACTTCACCGTCATCGGCGTCGCGCCCAAGGAGTTCGGCAGCACATACTCCGGAGTCGCGCTCGACGTCTGGACGCCGGTGATGATGAAAGACTACGTGGCGCGACCGCATTTCTCACTTACCGATCGCGGCAGCCGTTGGCTGATGGTCATGGGCCGGCTCAAACCCGGCAAGACTGTGGACCAGGCGCAAGCGAACGTCGCGACGATTGCAAGTCAGTTGGCCCAAGGCTACCCACAGACCAACGAACGACTGGGTGTGGAAGTTTACTCGCTCATGCGATCGCCATATGGCATGAAACGAACCCTGCGTCCGGCGCTGGCGATGCTGATGGCGGTGGTGGCCATGGTGCTGTTGATCGCCTGCGCCAACATCGCCAATCTGCTGCTGGCGCGCGCCACCTCGAGGCGCAAGGAGATCGCCATTCGCATGGCCCTGGGGGCAAACCGCCGACAGTTGGTAAGACAATTGTTGACCGAAAGTCTGGCGCTCGCGCTCCTGGGCGGCGTGAGCGGATTGCTGCTCGCATATTGGACGGCCAGGTCGCTCTCGGCCTTCCTCCCGCCGTTCGGCCTTGCCGTCAGCTTCGACACAAGCCCGGACGTCCGCGTGCTCGGCTTCACACTTGCGGTGACCGTGATCACAGGACTGCTCTTCGGCCTGGTTCCAGCGCTCCAGGCGTCGAAGCCTAATCTGGTCGCGACGCTCAAAGACGACATGGCCGCGGTCGGGCGTGGGCGGCGCGGCTTCGCCTTGCGTAAACTGCTCGTGATCGCGCAGGTGGCGTTATCAGTGTTGGCGCTGGTCGGCGCGGGCCTCTTCGTCCGCAGTTTGTGGAAGGCGCAGAGGGCCGATCCGGGATTCAATCCCGACGGCGTCGTGCTCGCCTCGTTCGATCCATTTCTGAATGGCTACGATGAGACCAGAGGGCGTGAGTTCTACCGCCGCCTCGTCGAGCGCGTCGAGGCGCTGCCCGGCATGCAGTCGGTCAGCCTGGCGCGCCGGCTGCCGCTCACTCTCAGCGGCATCGCTTTTGCGAACGTGACCATTGAAGGCTACACGCCGAGCCGCGACGAGGATATGCGCATCAACTACGAGACTGTCGGCCCGAAATACTTCCGGACGATGGGCATTCGACTCGCGCGCGGGCGCGATTTTACTGAGAGGGACAACGAACGAGCGCCGGGCGTGGTGGTCATCAACGAAACGATGGCCCGCCGCTTCTGGCCCGGCCATGATCCAGTCGAAGCCGCGCTGGGCAAGCGGCTCAAGCTCGGGAAAGATTGGCTGGAGGTCGTCGGCGTCGCCAAAGAGGTCAAGCAGCGCCGCCTGAATGAACCGCCGCAGACTTTCCTCTACCTGCCGCTGCTGCAAGACTACCGGTCGAACATGATCCTGGTCGCGCGCACGGCGCTGGAGATGGGAGCGGCCATTCAGGCCGTCGAGCGTGTGGTCTCTACACTCGATCAGAACATGCCGATCTTCGACGTTAAAACACTGAACGAACACATCGGCGTCTCGCTTTTCTTGCCGCGGATGGCTGCGACGCTGCTGAGCCTCTTCGGCCTGCTCGCGCTGTTGCTGGCCGCGATCGGACTCTACGGAGTGATGTCGTATTCGGTCATCCAGCGCACGCGTGAGATCGGCATCCGTATCTCTCTCGGGGCGACGCGACGTGATGTCTTGAGATACATTATTGGGCAAGGACTGACCTTGTCCGTGATCGGAATTGTCATCGGGCTGGCGGCGGCCTTGGCAGTGACCCGCTTGATAGCCCACTTGCTCTATGGAGTTAGCGCGAATGATCCGGCCACGTTTACACTAATCGCGCTCCTGCTTGTGGGAGTGGCGCTCGCGGCCTGCTACCTCCCGGCGCGGCGGGCGACCAGGGTTGATCCAATGATTGCGCTGAGAAATGAAGGGTAATAGAAATGCAAAACGTATATCCGACACTTCGGATCACCGATTATGAAAAGAGCAAAGCTTTCTATGTGGACGGACTCGGATTCCGGATCGAGGGCGAACACCGCTTCGCGCCACATCTCCCCATCTTTATGACGATCAGCCGCGACGGTCTTTCGTTGTACCTTTCACAACACTCGGGAGATTGCCAGGTGGGCGGTTTGGTCTTCCTCTACGTTCCGGATGTTGACGCTATATACGATGAGATCACCAGCAGAGGGATAAAAGCCCAATCTCCGCCGGAGGATTTCGAGGGCAGAATCAGAGATTTTCGGGTGGTTGACCCTGACGGAAACAAACTCGACTTCTGTACGCGCTTGAACTCTTGAGCGACAAAGAACTGAACTAGGAAGGCGGTCGGGCGACGCTATCCGCCGCCGAACTCGCTGTTATGCGCGCTTACCACGATGGAACCTGACTGGCGACAAATGTACTCGAGTTTTATTGAGCACAAGTTGATACACGAAGTTCAGGAGCGGTTATGGGAAGTAGAAGAGACCGGTCTTTTGGAGAATGATATCTATCTTAGAATTGAGGAGAAGGTATTGCGGCAATTAGGACCATTCGAGCATCACTTCAAACCCGTGCTGATCCATGCAGACCCTGTTCCGAAAAACGCAATATGGACAACTGACTATCGATTGATCTTGATAGATTGGGATGAAGCAATATCGGGAGCCTGGATTGCAGATTTTACGCAGTTAACCTACTGGCACTACTACTCGAATTTTTTGGGTGGAACAGGAAACTCAATGAAGAACCAGGTGAGAGATGGCTTCTTTCGTGGCTATGGAGCCCTTGAGTTTGGCATTGAGGAAATAGCGGCCATGGAAAGCGCGCTTCATATCATTCATTCAGTCGATCTGCTTCCTTTCTACCAGAGAGAAAAGAATATAGAGGCTTTCAAGCAAACAAGAGATAGGCTCGTGATTCTATTGGAACAAAACTAGGCGCTCAGGATGTGATCGAAGTCACGTCTAACAAGGCGAAATAATCAACGCTGAAAGTTGTTATCTGAATTCGGAGGAGCCGCGGCTACACAGACACGAGAACCAACTTCATCTGGAGGCTCATGGATGCTCATGGATGAAGGCGGATCAGTGGGCCAGGGGGTGGCTGGGAGCCTGATTCACGATTGAACTACCAAATATCGCTCAATCGCCGCCCCTCCAATCTCTCGCATCGCCGCGATGCGACATCGCGACAGCGCGAAAGATGAGGGGCGGAAGCGCGAGCATTTGCGCTACGGGCGTAAGCCCGACGTTGAAGATGGGAATCACCGGCATCCGCGACGCATACGCCCACCGTCCCATGACATGAACCGCCGTCCATTCGACGACCACACCGATCACCAGCCCGACGGCCATCATCAAGAGGTAACCACGCCGCCCTGGATTCACGAACCAATCGCTTCGGCGAAGCGCCGCCCAGCCGGCGCCGAAGATAAGAAGGACGAGCAACCCATCGCCCAGGCTCGCAACGAAGCAGTACCACCTGGCAAGGCTGAAATCGCTCATACCTTCGTAGAGCGACGAATGCGCCAGCTCCCAGGGGTAATTGATAATCACAGCGAAGACGAAGACAGCCGCGATGGTTCTAAGTGTTTGCCGCATCGAACTCCTCTTCCCATTCCTGCCGTTGCAGTCAGTATGCGAGGCTCACTTACCCTCCATCTCTCTCCAGAGAGGAGCGGGACTTGTCCATCTCGTCGGCTCCTAGCGCGAGGTATTCTGCGACGCCGATGTACTTCTCACAGAAAAGCCGCCAGTTCCTATGTACATGACCGCACACTGGACGAGGCTGCGCATCAGTCTTCCGGCGCGGTAAACCGAAATCACCAACCGCGCCGGGTAGTGAAGCTTGCCATAAAACGTCACTACCTGCAGAAGCGGCGCTTATCATATTCGCCTTGACAAATTTGAGTCGGCGAATTACCTTACGAACATATTCGCTAAAGAAGATACGAATAACGGGTGGAGTGGTTTCTGCCGCTCCAAGACCAGTGAAGCACAGGACTGCAACACCGGAAAAACATAGAAGGAGACTCGACGGCTAAATAGAACCGTGCGCTCATTGTCGCACAGGCGCCCTGGCTCGCAGCCGGGAAGGACCGTACCGAGGGCCGCATCTCCACTTGCCACTCAAAATCGGCGGATGAGTTTATTGGGCGGGGCTTCGATTTTCCGGCCCGCCCGCCGATCAACCATAGAGAAGGTCCGCTATGGGTCGCATAAGAAAGTTGACACGTCTCGCCGGACTGGCTTTCGCGATTTCTCTCGCGCCGTTCTCACTCACTGCCCAGGCGCAGACCTCCCGTTCGGAGACCGCGTCCTCTTATCGTGCGCGCGGGCTTGACTGGATGGCTAAAGGCAGGCCCGACTTGGCTCTTGCCGACTTCGAGATCGCGATCACATTCGACCCGAAGTCCGCAATGAGCTTTTATTGCCGTGGGGTGGTCCTGTTCGATAAAGGCGAACTCGACAGGGCGTCGGCTGATTTCAACAAGGCGATCGAGTTGAACCCGAATTTCAGAGAAGCCTTTTACAACCGTGGTCTGATCCGGCAGAAAAGGGGCGACCTGCAAGGGGCGTTGGATGACTATAGCCGGGCCATTACGCTCGGCCCGCGCCTGAAGAAAGTCTGGAACAATCGCGGAAATGTCAGGAAGGCGCTAGGCGACCCGAGCGGAGCCGTCGCCGACTTTGACAAGGCCATCGAACTCGACCCGAATTTCGCCGCAGCCTACAACAATCGGGGCAACGCCAAAAAGAGCAAGGGCGATCTAGCTGGGGCTATGTCTGATTATACTCGCGCCATTCAGATCGACCCGGCCTACGCCGTCGCCTTCTTTAATCGCGGCCTTGTCCGACAATCTCAAGGCGATCCAGACGGAGCGCTGTCGGATTTTGATCGCTCGATTGAAATAACTCCAGATCTGGCGGAGCCGTATTTTTACCGCGGACAGTTGTTGCTCTGCAGGAAGAACCCTTCTAAAGCCGCCCGAGACTTTAATCACTTTCTAGCATTGAGCCATGGGAGCAAGCCCTTACTTGAGAGTCGGGTCAAAGAATTGATGGATCAAATGATGGTTAAGTATTGAGGCGCCAATAGAAAGCGACTTCCGCTGACAATCGAGGATATTTATTACGTATTTGCCTAGGCAGATGCGATTTAACAAAGAATTAATCTTGTTATTATGTTGTCTCCACAACCGTTCGGCCAAACCGCTCGTGTGTCATGCGCGAACCCGGCCGTATTGTTTGAGGCGCTATTCTTGACCGGTCAGGGATCCAAACTACGGGCCGGCTCTGATAGCCGCCCTACAACTGACAGGTTGCCGCAGTCTCTCGAAGCGGCGTATCCGTTGACTGACGTCATCATCGTCTCTGCCGGCCCGACAATCGAGATCCTTCCAAAGACCTTCACAGATCAATCTTTCATATCCAGTTCGGCAGGGCGGGTTGTAGATCGAATGCCGACCTTCAACCCTGATTTAAAGCAACTCAACAGCGACTCGCGCAGGGCCTGCCTTCAGAGTGCTCCGGGCTGCCACGATGCAAGTCGGCGACCATCGCAATATGAAGCCACCCATAAGGAGAAATCTATGTCTAACATTCGGTTCAGGCAGCTCCGCAGCCTCACAAGGTTAATCCTTGCGATCGCGGCGCTGCTTTTGATGCAAATCACACTCATCGCCCAAAGTGATCAAGGCCGCATCACGGGCACTGTCCGCGACCAGACCGGCGCGGTCATTCCCGGCGCGACGATCGTCGTCAAGAACGAACGCACTGGCGATGAACGCAACCACAAGCAACGCCGAAGGCTATTACCAAGTCACGGGACTCCGGCCTTCTCTCTATACAGTTAAAGTCGGCGCGGCGAACTTTCTCAACGTCGAAGTCATGAACGCCCAGGTGCTGGTCGGGCAAGCGATGACAGTGGATGTTGAATTAAGGCCGGTTGGCGGTACAGAATCCATCACCATTGTCGGCGGCGAACAGACCGCGATCGACACATCCTCCGCGACGATGGGGGCGAACGTGAATCCGCGCGAAGTACAGTCGCTCCCGCTCAACGGCCGCCAGGTATCGCAGCTTTACCTGCAAGCGCCCGGCGCGCTCAACAGCGGTTCCGGCACATTCGGCGATATTCGCTTCAACGGACGCGCGGTCGAGCAGAACATCGTCCGCTACGATGGGATCGAGGGTACGGCGATCATAGACGCTTCGCCCGGCAACCTGAACGGCGAAGTGCCTTCACCATTCCGGCTGCAATCCAGTTTGGAGAACGTGCAGGAGTTCCGCGTCGAATCGAGCGGATACACCGCCGAGTTCGGCACGGGAACGGGCGGGCAGGTCAGCCTCATCACCAAATCGGGCGGGAATAAATTTCACGGCGCGGTCTTCGATTATCTTCGCAATGACAAATTCGACGCGGCAAACTTCTTCGACAACGTCGTCGGCCAGAAATCTCCGCTGCGGTTGAACCAGTTCGGCGCGAGCCTGGGCGGCCCCATCATCAAGGACAAGGCGTTCTTCTACTTCAGCTACGAAGGCTACCGTCTGCGCGCGGGCATCAACTCGATTGAAGCAGTGCCGGGCGCGCAATCGCGCATCTGCGCTCCGGCCCCCAACGGCGTCCCTTGCGTGGAGGCGAACAGCGCCGCGTCGCGCACGCTGGCGCTGCTGCCCGCGTTCCGCGATCCGAAGGCGGTGATTGTATCGTCCGGGACTGGCGCGAACCTGTTCGACGTTGCCCAGCTTCAGTCGAACGCCAAGGTTGACGAGGACGCTTACGCGCTGCGCTTCGACCACAAGTTGACGTCGAAGCATTCGCTTTACGCCCGCTATTTCCGCGACACCGGCGTCAACAATCAGCCGGAGGGCGTTTCGGGCCGCCGCATCAACTTCACGGCCATTCCGCAGAACGCCGTGGTCGGGCTGCAGTCGTTCCTCACAAACACGCTGCTCAACGAATTCAAGGTCGGCTACAACGGCGCTTTCACGCGCACCAACGGCATCGCGCCGGTCGTCAACGGCATTGATATTTCCAAACTCACAATCAACATCTCCGGCAACACGGCGAACTTCGCCATCGCCGGTCAAGGGACTTCAGCCGGCACGTCGAACCCTGGCGGATTGATTCGCGCCAACAGCGCGACCAACGGACGCGGCCAGCCGTATACGGTCTATTCGCTCTCGTTCATCGACAACCTGACTTGGACCAGGGGCAATCACACGGCGAAATTCGGCGTCGAGATTCGTCCGAACCGCATTTACACCGACCGTCAAGGCGGCACGACTTACGTCTTCAACAACCTCACGGACTTTCTGGCGAATCGCGCGGCGTCCATTCAGTACCTCGGCGACCTGAGCGATCCGAGTCCGTTCAATCTTCATTAACACGACCCGGACGAACTTCACCAACAGCCCGAACAACCGGGTTTATCAGCCGCGCGCTTATGCGCCGGAGTACAACATTCCTGAGCGGGTCTACAACTACAACATTTCGGTGCAGCAGGAATTGTTCTACAAACTGGTCGGCACGGTCGCATATGTCGGCAGCCAGGGGCGTAACCTCTTCCTTCGGGGTTTGAGCAACACGTTGCGGGCCGGGAACGCCACGATACTCGATGGCGCTGCGCTGCCCACCAACGCCGGCGTGATCAACCGCATCGACGCCACTGGCCGCGTGATCGGCGTGACTAGCGTGCGTGTCTTCGACATCATCAACAATGCCGGCGCGTGCGGGTTGGCGGCAAGCGCCGTACCGATCTGCCGCCCGTTCGCGGAAATCGACACAAAGACCAGCGGCGGCAGCGACAGTTACAACGCGCTGCAAGTGACGCTGGCGCGCCGCTTCAGCAGCGGGTTGACGCTCAACGCGCAGTACGCGTTCTCGCGCAGCTTCGGCAACACCTCCGGTTCGAACGAAGCGCGAACCGCCGCCGAGCCGTTCGGCGGCACGAACGGCAGCAGCAAAGACACGAACAACTACGCGGCTGACGAGGGCTTCAACAATTTCGACGTGCGCCAAACGTTCAACCTCAGCGCTGTTTATGACCTGCCAATCGGCAAGGGCAGGAAGTTCGACTTCAGCGGCGCCGGCAATCTGTTCTTCGGCGGCTGGGAGGTCGGCGCAATCCTCAACGCGCGAAGCGGCGTCCCGATTGATGTGACGTTAACGCGGCCTGAAGTCGTGATCCAATGTACGAATGCTGCCGCGGGGTGCGCCGCCGGTGAAGTGCGCGGGCTGCCCGGCACGATCAACGCGACGAACCCGCTACCCGCAGGTTTCACGGCGGTCATAAACGCGCCCGGCGGCGGCGCTTCGCGGCAAACGCGCCGTCCAGACCTGATTCCTGGCGTCAATCCCTTTCTCGACAGCGACCGCAATTTCCTCAACCCGGCGGCGTTCGCCATTCCGAAGGTGGGGGCCTTTGGCAATCTGCCGCGCAATGCGTTCAAAGGGCCTGACTTCAAACAGTTCGATAACCGCCCCCTCTATCACCTCGGGCGAAAGCAGATGGAGGTCCTGTTCTGTCTAGCGCGCGCCGGCGGGCGTCCGGTGGCTCGTTTTAAGGTCTGGGCTGACGTCTGGAGGAATGAGGAATACAAGGCCCAAACGCTTCGCATTTGCATTGCAAAACTGCGCCGTAAACTGGAGCCTTATGGGCTGATAATCATCTCACCCGTGAGTTCCGATCACTGCCTTGCAAGGGCGGTGTCTGATCAACAGAAAGACGCCGAGTAGTAGTTTGCCAGTAGCGATTTGATGGCTCTCCGTTCTCCGGCGCGCGCTCGACCCTTAGGGCGCTCCCGGCAATGGCTATTTATGGATCACCCGCATGGCGCAAAAAGTGGTTTCAGACCGGCCGGACGCGGCGCGTTCTGCAAGGTTTCGGGAAGGGCTGGCGCGCAACAGACCTTGACGAGGCGCTCGCGCTCAAGCCGCATAGCCCGGTCCTCCTCCGGCCAGTTCCGCACGTTACGCAGCATGTTTGCGGCGTGGGGGTTGGCCGGCGTGGTAATTCGGTAGTGCGCCCACTTGCCGTCCTTCCGCGAGCTCACCAAACCTGCCTTTCGCAGGTAAGCGAGGTGGCGGGAGATTTTCGATTGATTCTCCTGAAGGATTTCGACGAAAAAGCAGACGCAGACCTCGTCCTCTCCCATCAGGTTGAGCAGTCGCAGCCGGGTCCTGTCGGATAGCGCGACGAAGAATTTTTCGAGGTCGAAGACACTTTCAGCTTTGGGCATAATCATCCGATTTTAGCAGTGTAGAGTTAAGTAGTTGTAAAGCCGCGGTGAGGGAATTGTAAAGTGACAAAAAGTGCGGGCGCAGCCGCATGATAACCGCTGGATTGAACTAGACGAGAAACGAAGAGATCTTTAGCACAGGACTTTAATTATGACGCTGACAGGCAATAAGAATTTCGCGAGTCCGGAGGTCTTTGACGACGGGTGTTTGCGAGTCGAATACGACGAGTATTACGTGGCCTGCGCCGGCAGACCGCTCTACAACCTCACGATCAAGGAGTTTCGGATTCTTTCCCGGCTGGTGCGGGAGATCGGACGCCCTGTGCCGCAGCAGGCGATCTGGGCGTCGGGGTGGGGAGAAGAAGCCGAGTTCGACGACAGCGCGGGCAGGGTACTCAGGGCGCACATCAGCACGCTGCGCCATAAACTGGAGCCCTTCGGACTTCACATCCTATCAAAACCTGGCATAGGTTATGTCCTCTCTACCGCCGATTGTGTCTGTCCGGCGACGGACGCGCAAAGATCAGCGGACCAGTAAGACTGCCGCAATAGAAGCGGTCACACATGGCCTCCTTGCGCGTCACTTTCGACGCGATCTTTACTTAGAGCTCAGCCGCGCGTTTCAGCGCATCGGCCAGCACCCTTTTCAGCGGGGGCGCCAAGTCGATCCCTTTGATCTCTGCGCTAGAGGGTGTCGCAACAGTGCGCGAACGATGAACGGTATTCCGACTGCGCCAGGTAAAAGCCAAAATGCGATTTGGGGCAGCTTGTTCCAAAGCGGTAGATTCTTACCGTTATCGACATAGAAGGCGGTCAGCAGCAGGATGTAAGACAGGCCCATACAACTTATGTGCGACCTGATCCAGTTGCGCTGGCGCCGCCGGAGAGCCATGCGTCCCAGTGAAGCTAGCGCAAAGGAAAGCGTTCCGAGAATGAACAGGTGGTAGTCCTCGGCCCAGCGCATCACTGACAGGATGGTCGCGGAGGCGAAAACGACAGAAAGGCAGTAGTAGTAGATTGTTCCGAAACTCGGGTGTCGACCAGAACGCTTCCGGCTCAACATGGCTACGATGCCGGCGCCGACGCAGGAGAGGCCGGCCAGAACATGCACGCCCAGCGCCGCCAAGAAAACCGGGGAGTCTGATGGTATCTCGATTCCAGCCACATTGATCGGGTTATCGGTCATAATGCTCACTTATCCTCTTTACCCTTATTGGCCCGCCCTTCATCGAAGAATCGCAGAACTGCTCGCGCATACGCCTCCGGTTCTTCCTGCATTGGCATGTGGGCGGAGTTTTCGAGCAATTCAATACGAACGAAGCCGGGAATGTCCTTGGCGAGTCGTTCGGCTATTGCCGGGCCGAAGTTGGTATCATGCTTACCCCACAGCAATAGCGTCGGACGGTCAAAACGCCGCATACCGTCAACCGCGCGTAAAGTTTCGAGGTTGTGTTCGCGGTCGAGCTGCCATCGAAAAAAACGTCGTAGCCGACACCAACGTTCAGGTGAAGTGGTGTGAGGGCGCATATAGGCTGCGAGCGCTTCATCCGTGAGCGCCTGTTTGTTGTGGACGGCAATGCTGAAGACATGCCGTTGAATCGGAGTGAATCCGATCATGACGCGAAAGAGCGGTGTGGAAATCGGGTTGACAATCAACTCAAGATCCAGGCGCTCCGGCTCGCTCGGCCACTGATCATAGGCCTCCACATTGGTCAGCACCAGGCTTTGAATGCGAGCGGGATGATATTTCATCATCAACTGAGCGGTCGCTCCGCCATGATCGTGCCCGACAATTCGGGCGCTCTCGATGCCCAGCCTGTCCATCAGTCCCACGACCATTTTCATCTGATTGGGAAGCCGGTAATCGTCATCGAGTCGCACTACCGTATCGCCAAGCCCGAGCAGGTCCGGCGCGATGACCCGATAACGCTGCGCCAGAAGCGGAATGACATCGCGCCATTCGAACGATTGGAACGGACAACCATGAAGTAAAAGGACCGGCTCGCCGCTTCCTTCATCAATGTAGGCGACGCGCCAGGAATCCACATCTATGAACTTCTTGTTCTTCGAGAACGCTTCCATTGGCTCTTCGTGAGGGTTCGATGCGGCCGTATGACGGTCGGTGATGAAAAGTCCGGCTTTCATAGCCGCGAAGGTCCAGAGCAATCCCAGGGCCACAATAATTCCGACGATGATATACATAATGCGCTTCCTCTTCATTCGTCTTCTCCTTACGTCGCCGGGAAGAAGGCTTGCGCGATTTGGCTATATGGCGTTTCAGATCGCCCCGCAGCGCTCTCCCGCCCGATCATCCGCCACAAAATCCTGCTTGACACTATTACACAATACTGTGTAATAGTGTGCAAGTAAAAAAAGAGACGCGACGGCGATCCCGGATCACCTCGCGCCGCTCAAGACGTCGCTCGATAAACAGATCCGAACCGTGTGCCAGCGGGAATGATTTAACGCCGCACAATATATGTGTCTTGACATAGATATCTGGATTGGTATATTCTTTATTTATATTCGCATATGCGAATATGTAATCATAATTATTTAGCCTTACGCCGTGAGACGCGGCGAACTAACGAAAGGGGTTTTATGTCAGAAGCAATCATTGACGCCGTACGTTCGAGATATGGGGCGGTCGCAACGAGCGGGCTGTCGAGTGAACAGGATGGCGTGCGGGCCGTCGCCGAAGCGTTCGGTTATAGCCAGGAAGAGCTGGCTTCCATTCCGGCCGGGGCTAACCTGGGACTTTCCTGCGGAAACCCGATCGCCCTGGCCGGTTTGCGCGAAGGTGAGACCGTGGTCGATTTGGGCTCTGGCGGAGGGCTGGATGTCTTTCTCGCGGCGTCCAAAGTCGGGCCTATGGGGCGCGCCGTGGGGATTGACATGACGCCGGAGATGATCGAGCTTGCGCGCCGCAACGCCGCAAAGCTCGAAGGCTCCGCATCGAACGTCGAGTTTTACCAGGCGACCATAGACGAGCTTCCCCTCAGTGACGGCACGGTCGACTGTGTAATCAGCAACTGCGTGATCAACCTGGCCCCGGACAAGAAGGCGGTCTTTCGTGAGATTGTGCGCGTGCTCAAGCCGGGCGGCCGACTGGCCGTCAGCGACATCGCGCTCAAGCGCCCGCTCCCGCCGGAGGTCCTCGACAATGTGCCGGCATATGTCGCGTGCATTGCCGGGGCGATCACCGCGGAGGAATACCGCCAGGGGTTACTCGAAGCGGGATTTGGCGAAGTGATGATCGTGGACTCGGGAGCCGATCTCAACGCGTACGCGCAAGTCGATGGGCAGGCGGGTTGTTGCTCGCCGGCAATGGATGTGACTGTTAAGTCAGAAACTCAAAGTCTCCCCCTGGTGAATACAGGCTCCAGTTGTGGTAATGGCCCCGGTGGAGAACTGCACGGAGGCCTGAAGGACTTACTTGCCAGCATTAACGTCAACGATTACGCGGCGAGCGTGAAAGTCTTTGCCGTAAAACCAAGGCGCCCGGTGTACTGAAGGTATAAGGGGGCGCGGCGAGTTTGAGCCGGGTTGGGCGGCGCTGAGGGCCAGGACATCAGGGTCGCAGCGCAGAGGGACGTAGCTCCTCCCATTTGCCCGGATGATGTCTGGCAATAACACATACTCTCTTGAGATTCGGAAACACCTGCAGCCCTGGCGCCAGAGCTCATGTTCTTGCCGATACTTGACTGCAACGCTGCCGAAGAAACAGCACTGCTCCTGACTATCCGAACGACCCATAAGCCGGCCACCGATCTTGGATTCCTGCTGCACAAGCAGCCCGACCATGTGCATAGGTCGCCTCGTCGCTGCTTTCAAGGGTGCTTTCGCGCTGGTTCAACTCCGCCGTGGGCGGTCGATGCGATCCGAAAGGGTTGCACATCAACAAGCGGACCAAGTGACAGCGCTCGCGCCCCGGGCGCAGCCTCACGCGAACGCGCCGTTTGACGCGCGCGCCCGTTTCCGCGATACTTCCCTCCAGTGCGCCTGACAGGGCGCCACCTACCCGCGGCAAGGGAAGCATTCCTACCTGTTGTGGTCTGAAGCGCGGTGCGTTGCACCTTCTTTCAGCCTGATTTCTCAGCGGGTGCAGGCGGTTCGTGAAAGGAGGCGCTATGTCCGCTGTTAGAGATCTACCCGACCGTCCCTCGCTCAACTCCCTTCGCAAACAAGCGAAAAAACTTGCACGCGACGCTGCTGCCGGAAACG
>Ga0126377_10001791_pt1 | contig 14346 bp, 24 predicted proteins | sample PanSoiMetPlot_22_FD_92647 | JGI IMG/M metagenome (GOLD analysis project Ga0126377, IMG submission 92647) | Tropical forest soil microbial communities from Panama - MetaG Plot_22 | ecosystem: Environmental > Terrestrial > Soil > Tropical forest > Bulk soil | place: Panama | collected 2016-02-17
ATGGGAGCCGTCGGTCAGATCTCGAGAAAACACTCGGCGGGAGTTGGAACCCATGAAATGTCCTTTGATACCGCCATTGTCATCCCGGTTTGAATGCGGCCTGTGTAAACGTTGCGTTAACTTTGAACCCCCGGAAAGGCCTGTAAAATCGGGCCTTTTCGGGCCCTTCCGGCTTCCCCGCTAACCGATCGCAAACGCCAGGCCCTGGGGCCCGTGCACGAGGCCCCGCGGTAAAATTGGACAGGCGGGCTAGGCTGATCCCCGAACGCCGGACACATCCGCGCCGGCTGCCCGCCGATTCCTCTCACGCGGAGCTGCTTTGCGGAGGCAGGGACATGGCACAGGTCGCGCGGTTCGCTTCGTCACCACCCCAGGCGACAGAGGATGAGCGCCTGGTCCTCGGTCACCTGCGGACGCACTTCCCCGCTGACGCGCGCGCTCGTGAGCAGGCCATCAGCGACATCGTCGCGCGCACCGCGCGCACGGCCAGCGACCGCGACGCCATCTGCACGGCCATCTACAAGGCACTCAGCTTCGGCGCCTGGACCCAACACGGTGAGAGTCTCCTGAGCAGACATCATGCGGTACAACGTCGGCACGGCGATGACCGCGCGCACACCATCAAGGCGCTGACCGAGGCCATCCGACGCCAGCGGACGTGGTGCGCGTCGGCGTGCGACGACTGGGACCGGACCGAGTGCTCGCACGTGCGGACCCTGCGCATGCTGCTCGCGTACGCCGAGTTCCATCCGCTCGATGAGGCGCCAGGCACCACGCACCGGCGCCAGCGCGCGGGCCGGAACTGGTCAGCGCACCAGCAGACCGAGCGCCTCCTCCGTCGCGTGCGTGGCGTGGCGGCGGCCGACCGCAAGGCACTGCTCGCCGCGATGTTCAACCGCCGGTTCGACGGGTAAACCACCGCCGGTCTCGATAATTTTTCAGCCCTGAAAAATTACCCCCGTAGCCGACTAACAGGCTAGCGGCTATCGTTGCTAGCCATGGAACAGTTGCTGAGAGTTTCCGGCGCGGCGCGGCACATGGGGTGCTCCGAGCCGACGATCCGGCGATGGGCCGACAGCGGTCGGCTCCCCGTCGCCGTGCGCCTCACTGACGGCACGCGCCTCTTCAAGCCGAGCGACCTCGACAGGCTGCTCAAGCTGGACCGCGCCAACGCCGAACGCGAGACTGCGACCGGCGCGCACGCGGGATAGCCGTGCGCGCATTAACCGTTAATCCGACGGCCATGGTCACCCGGCACACCGAGATCAGCGACCTGCCCTGTCTGTTGAGGGTCGAAGAGGTCGCGCACTGGGCCAACGTCAGTTGCGGCGTGGTCTACGAAGCCATCAAGTCTGGCCAGCTCGCGTCCGTCAGACTCGGTCGACTGGTCCGGGTGCCGCGCACGACACTCGAAGGTTGGATGCAGGTCGACCAGCGAGGCGCTGCGTGATGCGAGGCTGCCTGATGCCGGCGCTTGAACGCGCACCAGGCACAGCGATGACGCGTCTGGAAGGAGTGAGGGAGTTTGGAAAGAAGTTGCGGCCGGCGCGTGACAAGCGAGCCGGCCGCGGGTCTACGACAGTTTTGGGGTACCACAAGTATATACCCAATCGGTTATATACGCGCCCCGCTCTGTCGTGTGCCCACGGTCACGAGTGTTCGGGGATGCGTCTACGACAGGCTCGTGATCGTGACGGCCGGTACTGGGGGGACACACACCGGCAGCCCTGGTCTGTGAGCGAGGGGGGCGTTGTAGGCGGGCAGACGAAGCCCGTCGAATACCTCGCATCGATGGTTGGACGTTCATCGTCCTGACCCTGCGGACGGCCGAGCCCGACATGGGAGTCTCGGCCGGGTTGGTGTCCAACGTCGGGCTCCTGAACCGGCTGGCGTCCGAGCTGGCGAGCGTTCCCGAGCACGTGACCCCGGTCGGCACCGAGACACGCGCTGCGGCGTCGTGGATCGTTCCGGTGCTGATCCGGGGGAGGTTCTCTGCCCGCGGCCCGGACTGAGCGAACCGGCATGGCGTGCAGGGGAAGGGGACATGGGCACGGGCGAGTGAGATAGCGAGAACGAAGAGGAAGAAGGCGTTGACGGGGAAGAGACAACAGCAGCCTGTAAGCGAAGAGGGGCTGATGTTGAGACCGTCAACGCGACGGCGGTGAAATTAACGGTTAAGGGGCAGGGCGCGAGCGCGGCGTGGCTAGAGCATGGCCGGGCCAGAGCGCGGCAAGAGCGGGGCCGGGCCTGAGCATGGCGGGGCCGGGCAAGAGCATGGGGCCGTATGGCCAACAAACGTAAGGGAGGATGCGAGTGAGAAATTACACCGTGACACTGCAAGGCACGCGACCGTTGTTGATGCACCAGGACAACGTCTCGTGGGACGACCAGATGGCGTCCTGGAAGGACGACCCGAAGAACAAGAAGTACAGCAAGGCTGGTGACGACCGCTCACCCGCCCACCGGTGGCTCGGATCGCTGTACCACGACGACACGCACATCGGGCTTCCGGCCGACAACGTCATGAAAGCGTTCATGCAGGGCGGCGCGCAGGTGCCGGTGCCCGGCGGGCGCAACGGTAAAACGTTCAAAGCGCAGAGTCAGAGCGGCCTGATGATCGACCAGTCGCACTGGCCGCTGCTGGTCGGCGGCAAGCCGATCGACGTGAAGCCGATCCTGGCGCTGGAGAACGAGCCGGTCTTCGCCGCGCACCAGACCGCCGTCGAGCGCGCCGGGTTCAAGCTCGACCTGCGACGCGTGGGCGTCGGCGGCAAGAAGCACGTGCGCGTGCGACCCCGCTTCGACACGTGGACCGTCACCGGCACGATCACGGTCTGGGACGAGCAGATCACCCAGGCCATCCTGCAGGAGATCGCCCGGTATGCCGGCACCTACAAGGGCATCGGCGACTGGCGCCCGGGCGGGAAGACACCGGGAGGGTTCGGGTTGTTCACGGCGACGGTGAAGTAGTGACGCGGCCCGTCTGGGCGTGAGCTAGGCCAGGCCTGCGCGTGGCTTGCGCGCGGCAAGAGCGAGGCGAGGCCGGAGCGAGGCTGGGCCAGTGCAAGGCGAGGGGCCGTATGGCCATCATGAGGAGGAGCGTAAGGGATGACGATGAAGATTGAGAAGCACCCACGAACCGATGCCGACGTGAAACTGCTGTGCGACGTGTTCCCCGACCTCAAGACCGACGGCAGCGAACTGCAGCACACGCAGATCGAGGCCGTGCTCGGCGAGTCGCGCGACACCTCGCGGTACCGGCGGGTCGTCAACAAGTGGCGTCGCCAGCTGCTCGTGGAGCGCGGCATCTGGCTCGACGGGCTCCTGGCGCAGGGCCGTGGCTACGTGGCGTTGAACCCGGACGAGATGGTGCGGTTCCACCATCGCAAGATTCGGTCCGCGGGCCGGATGGAGGGCAAGGGCGCGGCGGTGGCCTCGGCCGCCGACGACGCGGCGCTGTCGGAGGGCATGCGCCGGTATCGCGGGCTGCTCATGGTGGCGCACGCGCGGATGGCGCTCGAACGCCGGCACGTGCAGCGCGAGGTGTCGAAGGCGTTGCGGCCACAGCCGCAGCAGCCGCGCAGCTTGCCGGCGAGCGCGTAAGGGAACGTTTCGGAAGCTGGGCGAGGCCAGAGCGTGGCCTGAGCGCGGCGTGCGCGCGGCCGGGCGTGAGCTTGGCGGGGCCTGCGCGAGGTCGGGCGAGTCCTGAGCGAGGCGCGAGCGCGGCATGAGCCGGGCACGGCAGGAGCGCGGCATGGGGCCGTATGGCCAACGGGCACGGGCGGATCACACACGGGTAGGTCGAGCCCACTGGCTCGGCAGGAAGGATCGCACGCGCACATGACAGCACCGAGGTTCGACGCATGTCGACCATCACCAACTGGGACGCGGTTGCGGCGACCGACCCGACACTCGCGGCCTACGTCCAGCGCCAGGTCGCCATGGCCGTCGTCGACCTCGCGCACGCCAGGGCCGAGGCCGCCCACTGGGAACGCACGGCCCACCACCTGCGCGAGCAGCTAGACACCGTGTCGACGCGCGACGTGAGGGCGGTCAACAGGCAGCGGCAGCGCCGCTGGCGCCAGCGCCACCAGGCCCTCATCCCCACCGAGGGCCCGCAGTGAATCCCGTCGCCGAGCGACCCGCCGCGTATATACCGCCGGCCTCACGAGGTGTCGCCACCCGAGGACCGGCCACCACCACACCGACCGAACCGGCCACGAGACCCGCGGGCCCGAAAACATCGGCCACGACTTTTGGCGCCGCGCGACGCTGGAGCGGCGGGAACGGCGACGCACGCTCGTCAACGCCTGCCGGTGGTGCGGACGAACCCTTGTCTCGTTTGCGATTCGTTAGCGCGCCGAGAAACCACGCAGATTCACTAGCGATCCTGGAGGTCCGGTGAGCCGCTTTAACCCGGGGTTAAGTGCGGACTCCAGGCCTGAGAGCGAGCCGGCGACCCCGAAGACGGTGCCGATGCGCGCCCGATCGGCAGGTAACAACACCCCAGATCAGGAGCCCGGGACCGGTCGGTTCTTGCCCGGCAACCGAGCCTCCCATCGCCACGGGCTGTACGCGCAGGTGGGGGCCGACCTCCTGGCCTCGATGCGCGAGGAGTTCCTGGCGCAGTCGCTGCGGGACGATGGCGGCGAGACCGAGGTGCCGGCACGGCGTCGCAGCCTGCACGTCTACCGGGCGCGGCTGCACGTGCACATCGAGCAGCTCTCCGACGCCATCGAGCGCATGGGGCTGTTCGACGGTCGCGGCCGGCTGCGGTCGCTGTGGCTGCAGCGCCTGGAGGGCTTGGTCGCCCGGGCGCAGGCCATCGACGCGACGCTGGGCCTGGCGCGCCGGACGAAGCGCGTGCAGACCCTGGCCGAGGTGATGCGTGAGCAGGACTAGCGGACCGCTCGGCGACATCGTGAGATTGATGACCGGCCCGCTGGGCTCGGTCTTCGGCGGCGAGAGTTGGGCGCCCTGGCGCGCGGTGCTCAAGGCGGCGTTCGCCCTGGCGTTGACCGAGGACGAGCGTGCCATCGTGCGCGAGCTGACGCAGCGGGACGTGTTGCCGCCGTCGCAGGTGCGGGAGCTGTGGCTGCTGCTCGGGCGCCGCAGCGGGAAGTCGATCGTCGCCGCGCTCATGGCGGTGTGGTCGACGTGCTGCCGGACCTACACGCTGGCGGCCGGTGAGGTTGGCGTCTTCGTGGTGGTGGCGGCCGACAAGCGGCAGGCCAGGATCATCAAGCGCTACATCAGTGGCCTGCTGCGGGCGCACCCGGCGCTGGAGGCGCTGGTCGACCACGAGACCGTCGAGGCCATCTGGCTCACCAGCGGGTTGTGCGTCGAGATTCACGCGTGCAGCTGGCGGTCGCTGCGCGGCTACACCTGTATCGGCGCGGCGGTCGACGAGGTCGCCTTCTGGGACAGCGAGGGTGCGAATCCCGACCACGAGGTGCTGGTCGCGTTGCGGGCGGCCATGGCGTCCGTGCCCGAGGCGATGCTCATTGGACTCACCAGCGTCTATGCGCGGTTGGGCGAGCCGTGGCGCATGTATCAGCGGCACTTCGGTCGCGACGAGAGCGCGACGGTGCTGGTGGTGAACGGGCCGACGGCGCGCATGAACCCGCTGATCGACTCGGCGGTGATTGCCGCCGCCTACGAGGACGACGCGGTCGCGGCCGATGCCGAGTATGGCGCGGTGTTCCGCAAGGACGTCGAGAGCCTGCTGTCGCACGAGCTGGTGGCGGAGGCCATCGCGCAGGGGCGCGACGCGTGGCCGACGGCGGGCGCGCGGTATGCCTGGTTCTTCGATGGGGCCAGCGGCAGCGCGGCGGGTGGGGACGCGGCGGCGCATGCCATCGCTCATCGCGATCGTGGCGGGCGCGTGGTCGTGGACCTGGTCGAGTGCGTGTGGCCGCCGTTCGACCCGGCCACCGTGGTGCAGCGGTTCGTCGCGGCGGCGCGTCGGTATCCGGTGCGCGCGGTGACCGGGGACGCGTGGGCGGGCGAGTGGCCGCGGGCGGCGTTCCAGGCGTGCGGCGTGAAGTACACGGCCGCCGAGAGGCCGAAGGGTGAGCTGTATCGCGAGCTGCTGCCCTTGTTCTCCTCACGGCGTCTGGCCATTCCGGATGACGCGCAACTCACGAAGCAGTTGCTTGGTCTGGAGCGGCGCACGTCGCGGAGCGGGCGCGAGATCATCGACCACGGCGCCTACCGGGGCGCGCATGACGACGTGGCCAACGTGGTGGCGGGCGTGGCGTTCGAGCTGCGCGACGCGGCGCGGAAGAAGCTGGGGGCCGCGAGCATCCTGCCCGACGGCCGCATCCTCACCGAGCACGGCGGGTTCTCGACCGGCCGCGGCGCCATGGGGATGAGCGGCACCATGCAGGCGGCGTTGGACGCGCGGGCCCGCCGCGACGAGGACGCGCGTCAGCAGGAACGCGAGCTGGCGCGGGCCCTGGCCCGTCGGCGTGAGCAGGAGGAGGCCGACGAGCTGCGGCAGCTGGTGCAGCAGTACGGCGCGCATGCGGTGGAGACGTTGATTGGACGCGACCGCCCGGGCTTCGTGCTGGCGCCCGAGCTGCGCCGCGTCGGACGGGACGCACAGTAGGAGACGACCGATGGACCTGAACGCATTGATCGACGTGCACGAGCAGCAGGGCACGCCCGCCACCCTGACCCCCGCCATGATCAGCGAGGTGCGGGCGTTCGTCGCGGACCTGCAGGCGATCGACGACGCGCAGTACCTGCCCGCACGCAACGCCGAGCTGAAGCGCACGCGTGGCGGCACCACCGTGGAGGTCCTGCGCACCGAGTGGCGCAAGCTGGAGGACGCAGCGGTCGCACAGGCGGCGGCTGATGCCGACGCGCACGAGACCGCCGAGCGCGCGCGGGTCACCAGCGGCACGACCGACCACGCGATCGATCCCGCGCTGTTCACCACCGCGAAGACGGGCGCCGAGGTCCAGTTGTTGTTGGCCGACGCGGAGGCCGCCGGCCCCGACGCCTTGCGACGGGCCTGGGGCCACGCCGAACCGCGGCTGCGTGAGATGGCGCGCGACGAGCAGCGACGCCACCAGTTGCCGGGGGCCAGCAGTGGCTTCACCGTGCTGACGGCCTGGCAGGCGAAGCTGCGCGACGCGACGCGGCGCTCGCCCGACCGCACGCAGATCAGCGAGGCCGCCGCCCGTCGCCAGCGCGAGATCCGACAATCGGTGCTCGGGTTGGCCGATGTCGTCGGGCTGCGACGCGAGCTGGAGCTGGCGGCACGCCGCAGCGCGATGCCGGTGGCCCCGCAGAAGTCGGCGCACATCGTGTCCGGCGGATTCTTCGACAAATTCCAGACAAGGAGCTGACCCATGGCAACCGTAGAAGGACCGAACCTCGGCGTGACCGGCGCGCGGCCCACGAGCCACGAGGACGCACGCACCATGACCCGACAGGCGCAGGACGCGCTCGACTCGGTGCAGCGCGCCAAGCGTGCGGCGGCGACGAAGGACCCCGGGTCCGTCGACCGCGACTATCAGGAGAAGACGAGACGACGCAGCTGAGGGTGGCCGCCCATGGCCCGGCCGGGGCCACCCGTCGCGCGAGGGCATCCACTTTGCGCGGCTGACATAGCCGGCCGGGCCACCCTCACCACCGTGGTGAGGACGACATTGAGAAGCTACCGGGCTGCCCCCTCCTTCACAGCCCGGCGGGTTGGCAGCCCACGACCGCAGGCCCACCACCCTGTCGTTCGTGACATAGAACCCGCCGGGCGTTTGTCGTCAGAGGAGCAGCACACGTGAGCGAGGCCGCACGCGAGACGATCATCCGCTGGGACCGCGAGACCGACGAGGCCGTGCTGTACACCGCCGACCCGGCCGAGATGCGGCGCTGGGCGCGGCTGGGATATCCGGTCACGGTCTATGGCACGACGCGCGGCACCCCGACGGCGCGCAGCTGGGGGGCGCGCGTGCCGATCACGGCCGTCGCCCTGCTGCCGATGAAGGCCGGCGAGGTCCGCGTGTCGCGGTGGCTGGAGCCGCCGACGGTCTGGGCCCAGAAGCCCCAGGCGTCCCGGGCGCCGGAACCGACCGACGGAATCACAGTGGAAACTGACACGGAATCTCCGACGGCCGACGGGATGGCCGCCGGGTAGGGGTAGGCCTAGGGACGCAGGGGTTCGTCGCCGCTCGCCGGGATCCGCGCAGGATTCGCACGGGAATGCTGCTGGCCGGATCAGCGTGGCGAGACCGACGCGTATAGACGCAGGCGTTGGGAGCGAAGCGGATGGTTGAAGCTTTGGCGCTGGAGATTCTCCGGCAGGCATTGATGGATGCGCAGGGCCAGGGCAGCTGGCGGAGTGAGACACGGCGGCTCTCGGCGCTCGGGTGGCTGACGTCGCGCGACCGCGACCTCCGGTTCTGGTGTGCCTGCGCCGACGTGCGCGTCGAGTTCATCGAGCAGCTGGCGCGGCGGCGACGATGACGATGGTCTGCGATGCGTGCAGCGAGCTGCGGTCCCTGTGCCGGTGCGCACCGCGCACACGAGCGCAACCGAACGACAACGAACGAAAGGACCGACCGATGGAGAAATTCGAGGACAAGGAGTTGCGCTGCACCGATTGTGCGCAGGGGTTCGTCTGGACCGCGGACAGCCAGGAGTACCACGCCCGGCAGAACTACCAGCCGCCGAAGCGGTGCCCCAGCTGTCGCGCGCGTCGCCGGCAGGAACGCGCCGCGCGGTGCGAGTGGTGATCACGAGCGGGAACCCAAACGTCGCGTTGGGTTGCCGCAATCGTCAGCGCGCGCGCGATGGACGGTGCGCGCCGTGCGAAGATCTGACCGTCGGCACGCACGCCACGGAAGGATTGATGGGACACGATGACGCGAGCGACGAAGACCACACGGACGAAAACCGCACGGAAGAGGACCACGCCCGCTGGCCCGTATGTGATCGAGATCGAGACCTATGGGATGACGCCCACGCAGGCGAAGCAGCTCACGAAGTTCTGCAAGGAGATCGGCGCCAGGGTGGTGTCCGGTCGACCGATGAAACCGCGAGGGAGATCGAAGGACTGAACTGATCGGAAGAACCGACAGCCGGTTGTTCAGAACCGGCTGCCGTCATAGGTGTGAGGTAGAAGCGAGTCACCGAAAGTATAGCGCCACTCACCTCCCGCCGCTGTCACCAACACCGTGTCATTGATTGATGGCCGTCACCTGACGGCGAGGGAGAGCTATGTCCGAGAGGAAGCACGAAGACCAAACGGCTGCGGCGGATGCGATGTTCCGCGAGACCGCTGCCTTTCTGATGTGGTGCCGCGACAACCACGTCACGTTCGACGCCACTGATGAAGGTCTGTACATCCGGAAGCGCGACCAAGGCACGCCAACGCTCAAGGGCGACCCCAGGATTCAACGTCTGGGCGGTGCCATTTTCTTCCTGACCGAGTGGGCCATCGAGATCGAGCGCGGCCACGCTCGGGCGGATGCGATGGGCTTCGAGCGCGAGATCGTCGATGGCCTGATCTCGCTGTTGTGGACACGCAAGCAAGCAAGGCTCAGTCGCACCGCGAAGAAGAAGACCACCTGTGATGTGTGCGGGGAACTCTTCCGGATGAAACAGCCCGGCAGCGAGCACGTCCACTTCACCGACCAGATCGACCAGCTCACCGGGACGCGCGCGTCGAGCAACGAGTGGATGGACTTCTGCTCGCCCGCGTGTAAGGCCCGCGCGCAACGCGAGTCTGCGTGTGGCACGGTTCACCCTGTCGCAGGCGAGAAGGAGCGCCTCATCGAGGATCTGCTTTCCGGTAGTCGGCAGGTGCACTGAACAGCGAAGGAGAAGCGATGTCTGACCAACCAACGACGACGAATCAAGCCATGACCGGGACACCGGTGACACCGAGCCGGTTCGACGACTGCTCGAAAGCTCCGCTCGGCCTCGACGGCAGGTATGACGTGCGTGTGGCCATGGACGTGTACGGATGCGAATGCGGCGACGGCCGCTACCGGAGGACCTACGCGTGCGTGTTTCAGATGCCGATCAGCCCGGACGTGTCATCGAACACGCTGGCAGACCACGCCATCGAGTGGCTCGCGAACGTGTGGCCGAACGTGCCCGAGTTCGAGATCGAGCCCGGCGGGGCGCCGATCTTTGACGAGATCGTCATCGGCGCGCGCGTGATCTGGCTCCAAGGCACGCGAATCCTGCACGAGGATCCGCCGGTCTCCTGACGGCCGGCGCACCCCAGAACAGGCCTGTATGCAGGTGTAATCTGCTGTAGGCCTGCGTATAGCGGTCGGGCTATAATTGGGGGATGACGAAGAAGCGGCTCGTGGCGATGCGATTCGACCTCGACATCATCGAGGGGCTGGAACAACTGAGGGAAAAGACCGGCGCACCCCTCGCGGAGACGGTGCGCCGGGCGATCCGGGCGTGGCTGGCGTCGCAGGGCGTCGAGCTGAAACCGAAACCGGAGCGCAAGCGGGTCGCGCCCCGCAAGCGTTCGTGAGCGAGAGAGGTGAGCGATGGAACCCATCCTGAAAGTGCGCGTTGTCGACGTCGACCACTACGGGTTCAACGGTCGTGAGAATCACCCGACCGAAGACGATAAGGGGCTGACCTTGTCGGTGTTGAAGATGGAGAACGAGGGTGCGGACGAGACCGACGAGAAGGGCAACGGTCTCGGCTACACCGTGTTCTACTGCGCGCGGCCAGACGGCTCGCCGGTTGAGATGGTCAACCACGAGGTCGAGCTGGTTGTCGTGCCGTGGAAAGACTAGCCCGCGATCTGGCTTCGTGAAAGGAGCGTGAGACCAGCAGATGAAACGCGCGGCGCCGAGTGTTGAAGCACCCGACGCCACGACTTCCGCAAATCAACCTGGTGGCAGGATGATCGCAGCACTTCAGTGTAACAGGCTGACCCATCCCGCTGCCCTTCCGTTCAGAGGGCACCATGAATCAGAGCATCACCTGTGATCCCGATCTGGCCGAAGTGAACAGACGTTTGGAAGAGACCGCACGCGACATCGACTGCGCACGCGAGATCGCGCGCCGGCTGCTCTCGGCGTTGACGGATTCGCAAATCACTATCGCGGCCGCGCGCCGCGCGTTGCAAGACTTCGACGAGCGCGACAAGTCGACCACCACCGCCGAACAGCACAGCGTGGAAGGCGGTGCCCTGTGACCGCCCGCCACGCTGAGAAAGTCACCGGCCTGAGCAGATCGGCTGTCGTCTCGTTGTGCGCCTCCGGAAAGATCCCGGCGCACAAGGTCGACAACCCGAGCGGCGGAGGGGTGGCGTACCGATGGGAGCTTGACTGCACCGAGGAGGAACTCCGGGCGCTGACCGCGTCGGTCTCGCCGCGACAGACGCCGAACAACGACAGGCTGTGGGCGGTCGAGGACCTCACGAAGGTCACCGGCGCGACCGAGAGCGCGATCCGCACGTTCATCTCTCGCGCCAGCATCCCGACGCAGCGGCACGGGAAGATGGCGCTCATCTCGAACCGGCACGCGCAGCGGGTCCTCCGGTTCTACGAGCGCAAGGCGGCGAAGGCGAAGTCGACGACGGTGAACGGCGCACACGGGATGCCGGCACCGGCGGTGTCGAAGACCGACCGCATCGAGGCCGAACTCGCGCGGCTCGCCAGCCAGCAGCAGGCGATCGTCGAGCAGCTGCGGACCATCGCCAGCTCGATGGAGCAGTCGACCGAAGTCCAGGACCGGATCGTGAAAGCGATCTCGGCGCTCGCCGATGCCTGGAAGTGACGCCATGACGCGAACACAACTCGTCATGCGTGAGCTGGGCATCTGCGCCGCCCTGTTCTGCTGGCTCATCGTCCTCGGCACGCTGCTGTCCCGCGGCGACGTGCAGCTGGCGCTCGTCCTGGCCGTGTTCCTCGCCCCGTCGGCCTACGTCATGTCCGTGGTGGTGCGGTTCATCGGCAAGGCGATCCGTGGTCGCGCGAAGGGCGGTGCGCGATGACGCACTGCATGCTGAAAGAGTGCTGGGCGCCGGCCGGTGACAACGGCCTCTGTCCCGAGCACACCAACACGCTGCGGGTCGCGGTCATCGAGCGGCTGCGGCAGCAGGGCATCGTCGTCGAGGAGCCCGACGTCGATCTCGTGCTCATGGACGACGGGCGGCTCGCGATTGTGCTGCGGGCGACGTCGACACGCTGTCTGAACTAGCGGACTGCCCCCGCTCGCGCGGCTCGTGCACGCGAGCGGGGTGAACCGACATCACGTGAGGAGGCAGACATGAGACTACGCGACCTGATCGACGAATTGGAAGACCTGGCAGAGCAGTGGGGCGACGACAGCGACGTGCGCCTGGCGATCCAGCCACGCTACCCCTTCGAGCACACCATCGAGCAGGTGGTGGCGAGCTGCGACGGTGACGACGACGGGCCGACCGGCCCGACGGTCATCTACATCGCCGAGGGCTCGCAGCGCGGGTACCTGCCGGGTCACGCGAGCAACGCATTGGGATGGAGGCAGTCATGAGAGGCAGCATTGTCAAACGTTCGAAGACGAGTTGGTCGTTCGTCTTCGACAGGGGGCGCGACCCGGTGACCGGCAAACGCAAGCAGACGTGGATCAAGTTCGTGCCGCCGCGCAACGTCAGCGCGCGCGAGGCGCACAAGCTGGCCGAGGTGGAACTCACCAAGCTGACCAACCAGGTCAACGAGGGCACGTTCATCGACACGTCGAAGAAGACGTTGCTCGACTACCTGCGCGAGCACCAGGTGAAGGTCGCGCACAAGTACCGCCCCGGCACGGTGCGCAACTACACGGTGCTGATCGACACCTACATCGCTGGTGACCCCATCGCGATGATGCCATTGCAGAAGCTGCGCGCGCTGGACCTGGAGGCCTTCTACGCGAGGCTGAAGCGGCGCCGTGGGGACAAGGAGAAGAAGCTCTCGGCGTCGACGGTGCACGTGCTGCACGCGGTGATCTCGGGTGCGCTGAAGACAGCTGCTCGCGACCGGCTCATCGCGAACAATCCAGCCACGCTCGTCCAGCACATGCCGAAGCGGAGCAAGGACAAGGGGACGAAGGCGCGGGTGAACTGCTTGGATGCTGCGCAGGCGCGGGACGTGCTCACCGCGGCCAAGGAGTCCGGCACGCAGGTGTCGGCGTTCTTCGCCGTGCTGCTCGACACCGGCGCTCGCAGGAGTGAGGCGCTGGGGCTCACGTGGGACCACATCGACCTCAATGAGGGCGTGGTCACCATCGCGCAGCAGTTGACGTCGAGCAGTCTGGCCACGCCGGTCTTCGGGCCGACGAAGAACAGCATCGTGCGCACGGTCACGCTCAACACCGAGACGGTCGCGCGGTTGCGCGCGCATCGCAAGCAGCAGCGCGAGTCGCTGATGCTGAACAGGACGACCTACAAGGACTACGGCCTCGTCTTCTGCAAGGAGGACGGCGACCTGCAGCACAAGCGTGCCGCGCTCGGGCAAGCGTGCCCGGCGCTCGCGGATGGCCACTTCCGTCGCGTCATGAAGGCAGCGGGCATCAGGCGGGTCACGCCGCATTGCACCAGGCACACATGCGCGACCTTGCTGTTGTGCGCTGGCCTGCCCGTCCAGGTGGTCGCCCAACGCATCGGCGACAGCGTCGAGATGGTGATGAAGGTCTACGCGCATTGCATGCCATCCATGGAGAAGGAAGCGGCGGCACGGCTCGGCGCGCTGCTGGCGGCGGGGCAATGACGCAGGCGACCTCGCTAACGGGACCGCTAACGCACGACGTCAGGCGAGCCGGTACGAGACAGGACGAAGGGTCGGCGCGACCTGGGGGCGGCCCCATGAAACCGGCCCCGAGCGCACGAGACGTGACCAGGCACGACGAGTTCCTTCTAGCGTTGCGTTAACTTGTGGGTGCGCTGATAAATCGCGTCGCCACTAGGTGTTAACGCGTTCGCACCTCAATGGTCTCTGCCCCGAATCTCCCCCGGAAACGGAGGGATCGTCACCGTATGATGTGCGCTCCACGGGCACTTCGACACACACGAAGGGAGCCCACCATGAGGACCCGGTTGTGCTCTGTCATCGCAGTTGCGTCGGCTCTCGTCTGCCAGCCGGCACTCGCACAATCACTCAAGACCAAAGTGGACATGAAGGCGTCGGCACGGACAATCTCAAGCCCGGCGTTTCGGTCAGCGTCGATGGGTTCGTGAACAAACGTACGCCGACGAATTCCGAGCCGAGATCATCAAGGTCGGCTCGCGATCGTTCGACCTGCGCTAGTGGACTAGCCCATCCGCAGGGACGTGGTATAGGTCGGAGATGCCACGCTCCGTGCTCGCCACGATCACACTCGTGGTGGCGTGGGTTGCGATCGCCG
>Ga0126377_10001792_pt1 | contig 14344 bp, 12 predicted proteins | sample PanSoiMetPlot_22_FD_92647 | JGI IMG/M metagenome (GOLD analysis project Ga0126377, IMG submission 92647) | Tropical forest soil microbial communities from Panama - MetaG Plot_22 | ecosystem: Environmental > Terrestrial > Soil > Tropical forest > Bulk soil | place: Panama | collected 2016-02-17
CTTCAACGCAGCACTCATACTTATCGCCCACGCGATAGAGCCCGCCGGGATCGGCCACCGGAAGTGATTTCAGCAGAACTTCATGAACCAGCGTGAAGACCGCTGTATTTTCGCCAATACCAAGCGCCAGAGTCAGAACCACAGTTACCGTGAAAAGCGGAGCATGGCGCAACTGGCGCACGGCATAACGGAGATCTTGAAATAGCCGCGAGGTATCCATCAACAGGTGATACCGGGTTTTTGCGAATTGGTTCCTAAAAAATATTCACGCGCAGGGCGGCCTTTGTTTGTGCCATTCAGTCTCAGCTTCGTAAGCGCGCGCCAGAGCGAGCACCATGCCTTCCGCGCCGGGAGCGCCACTGATTTGCAGGCCAATGGGCAAACCTGATTTGGAGAAGCCGCAAGGAATTGAGATTGTCGGCACTCCAAACACATTGAATGGACGCGTATTGCGCAAAGTTGTGAGCTCTGTGGGACGCAACTTCTCCGGCGCGGCTTCAAGCTGGGCGATCGTCGGCGGCAGGATTGGCGACGTCGGTGTTATCAACAAATCCAGTTGCTCAAATGTGTGCAGAATGTGCCGCCGCAGACGCTGAAGCTCTCGTTGCCCTTCGATGTATTCCTTGGCCGTGACAGTGGCGCCGGTTTGAATGCGCCGCAGCGTTTCCGGATGATATTCGCTCGCATGCTGGCCAAGATATTTCTGGTGGTAAACAAAAGGCTCGCAAATAAATACACTTCGATCGATTGGAATCGCCGGGCTCACGTCAGAAATTCCAGATGTCAGTGCGGCTAGCTTGTCGAGCGCGGATTGCGCTGCGGCCTCAACCTCCGGATCAAGCTCCTGCCAGAAGAAGTTGCGCGGCACCCCCAGCCGGAGTGCAGAGACTGTTTCTTCTATCGCGGCGGGATAGTGCACGGCAGGGAACTTCTGCGAGTAGATGTCTTCGGGATCGTAGTCAGCAATAACCTGCAGCATCAGGGCGGCATCGGCCACTGTGCGCGTCATTGGTCCAACGTGATCATGCGACCAGGAGAGCGGAATCACGCCGCGAACGCTCACCAGCCCGTAACTTGGCTTCAGCCCCACAATGCCGCAGTAAGCCGCGGGCAGACGAATTGAGCCGGCTGTATCGGTTCCAATGGAGCCATAACAGAGTCCCGCAGCAACCGCAGCAGCCGAGCCCGATGAAGACCCTCCGGTAATGTGGGCCAGGTTCCACGGGTTCCGCACCGGACCAAAATGACTAATAACGGCGCTGCCTCCATAAGCGAATTCATGGAGATTTAATTTGCCCAGCAGTACCACCCCTGCCTGTTTCAGCCGTTGCACCACGGGCGCATCCGTGGCGGGAATATTGTCCTTCAGCACGGAGCTCGCTGCGGTCGTGCGAACACCAGCAGTCTCGATCAGGTCTTTGAGCGCCACGGGAACGCCATGAAGTGGACCGCGCCATTTACCTTCAGCAATTTCCGCTTCAGCGCGCTTCGCCTCGTTCAACGCTGATTCAGCCGTAATTGTGATGAATGCATTCAGTTCCGGATTCAGTCTTTCAATTCGTTCCAGACATGCTCGGGTGAGTTCGACTGGCGACAGTGAGCGTTTCTGAATCTGCTGGCTGGCCTCTGAAAGGTTAAGCATGGCAATATCGCCGGAGGACGAAGGCATAGACCGGAAACCTATCACAAGGCGTGTAAATGAAAAAATCGCATCCGTTGTACAACGATCTCAAAACTCGCTAACCCACTCTAATGCGTGGAGTCTAAAGGCCTGTAAGGGACGTTTGGCGGGCCAATATTTAGTCAAATTTCAAGGGTCTAAGCGCTGTTCATTTCCGAACATTTCTTTTCGGGAGCGGACAGTGTGGCAAAAATGATTCACTCCGCAGGGGCCATTTATATGCGTATAATCAATAACATACCGCACTATTAAGTTTGGCAAAGCATGTGCGAGTATTGATGCTGCTATGGATATCCCCCGCGGTGAAAGTGTAATTCGAAGCAAGAAGCGCAAGCGCGTGCTGGTCACTATTGCGGCCGTCTTGGCGGTGGGTGGAATCACCGTGGGTGTTTCCAAGCTCAAGCCGGCGGCGCCCGGTGTCGACTCTACTACGGTATGGACGGACACGGTGAAGCGCGGTTCAATGCTTCGTCAGGTGCGCGGTATTGGATCGTTGGTGCCGACTCCCGAAGCCATCCGCGCCATACCAGCGGTGACGGACGTACAAGTGGACCGCATTCTGGCTTTGGGCGGAACACCAGTTCAAACTGACACCGTGATCATGGAGCTTTCCAATCCGCAGGTGGTGCAGGAAGCAATGGATGCGGATGAGCAATTGAAGGGCGCCGAGGCCGATTACATGAACACGAAAGCCAAGGTCAATAGCGACCTGGGACAGCTTCGGCAGGAAGCGGCAACGGTCAAGGCGGATTATGAGGACGCCAAGCGCATAGCAGACTCGAATCGCGAATTAGTCAAAATCGGCGTGCTTTCGCAGCAGGCTTTGAAGACCTCAGAAGGCAAGGAAGAAGAGTTGGCCACACGCTACAGGATCGAGCAGGAACGCATCGCCATGAGCGAAAAGGCAATGGACACGCAATTGGCGGTTGCTCAGGCAAAAATCGATCAGATGCGTGCCCTGGCCCAATTCAGGCACAAGCAGCTTGACGCTCTCAAGGTCAGAGCCGGAATTCCCGGACTTTTGCAGGAAGTGGATGTTCAGGTTGGTCAGCGGGCGCCTCAGGGAACGATATTGGCAAAGGTAGTGCAGCCTCAGCATTTGAAAGCCGAACTCAAGATTCCTGAAACCACGGCCAAAGACGTTGAGCCCGGTCAGCCTGCAGAAATCGATACCCACAACGGCATCATCCCGGGCAAAGTGATACGCATTGATCCTGCCGCTCAAAACGGCACCTTCACCGTGGATGTGGAACTCCAGGGCGAACTGCCTAAGGGCGCGCGTCCTGATCTAAGCGTGGACGGCACCATCACCATGGAGAAGTTGGAGAATGTCCTGTACGTTGGCCGTCCCGCCTTCGGCCAGGAGAAAAGCACGGTGGGGATGTTCAGAGTGGATGCTGACGAGAAAACTGCCGTCCGTGTGCCAGTCGAGCTCGGCCGCAGTTCGGTTAATTCGATTGAGATTGTGCGTGGCCTGCAGGAAGGTCAGGAGGTAATCCTTTCCGACATGTCGCGTTGGGACAACGTTGACCGGATAAGATTGGAAAGATAGGGAACTCTTTAGTTGGTAATTGCGTAATAGAACAAAAAGCGCTAGATTTTTGGAACCTGAAAGCCGATTTACCAGTATTCAACCGGAAGAGAATAAATTCAGGAGAAAAAACAGTGGCAAGCAGCGGACAGGTACTTATTAAGCTCACCAACGTCACCAAGGTTTTCTATACCGATGAAGTCGAGACCCACGCCCTTTCCGGTATTCACCTCGATATTTATAAGGGCGAGTATATTTCCATTGCCGGTCCTTCGGGTTGCGGCAAATCAACCTTGCTCTCCATCATCGGACTTCTGGATTCTCCAACTGACGGGTCTTACATGCTCAATACCAAGCAGGTTCAGGGACTGGATTTCTCTGAGCGTGCCCGGATCCGAAACCAGGAGATCGGGTTCATCTTCCAGAGTTTCAACTTGATTGGCGATCTCAACGTCTATGAGAACGTTGAGCTGCCTCTGACCTATCGCTCCATGTCGTCGCCGGAGCGCAAGAAGCGCGTACAGGAGTCGCTCGAAAAAGTGGGCATGGCCCATCGTATGCGGCACTATCCCTCGCAGCTCTCGGGCGGTCAGCAGCAACGTGTGGCAGTAGCGCGCGCACTTGCCGGTTCACCTTCCATCCTGCTGGCGGACGAGCCTACTGGAAACCTGGATTCACGCAACGGTGAAGCTGTCATGGACCTGCTCCAGCAGTTGCACCGCGAAGGCGCCACCATCTGCATGGTCACCCACGATCCTCGCTTTGCCAAGCATGCCGAAAGGACCGTCCACCTGTTCGACGGCAAAGTCGTAGAGGAGACTGAGAGCGCAACCGCAGAGTTAGCGTAGAAGACCAGTTGTTAGTACTTAGTATTTAGTACTTAGCTACTGGTGTGCCGGCGTTCTTGTAAATTGGCGAGACTCATCGCTGAGCCGAGAAACTCCATTTTTCAAACCTCGGAGGATGTTCTCACGCTCCTGGAACTTGAACTCTTTACCGCTAAATACTAAGTACTAACTACTGCTTTTCCTGTTCATTTCCGCACATTTTCATTTCATTAGTGGACATCGGCAATAAGGTCCGGGTAACCTCTTTCCGTTATTAGAGCTATCTTTTCAGCTATTTAGGCATCACCGGGATTCGGCATCCGAAGTGCGAATGATCGCTCTGAGCTTTTTTGCCCAGCCAGGTAGGGGAAGGCTTGGTAGAAGGTTCACACATCAGCGTTTCGCGCAGTTACGCTGATGATGCGAAGGCATCAGGCTGGCCGAACACGCTGTCCCCGGCTGGTCTGATGCTTCGCAACCACGGGCCTGAAGATCGCCGACTTGGCTGATCGACACATCCATGAAAAGTCTCTTTCAAGATCTGCGCTACGGCAACCGTACTCTGGAGATGCAATTTGAGAATGCCATTGCCCGTCCTCGCTTCTATGCGCTCTTGATCACGGTGTTTGCGGCTCTGGCCTTAATCCTGGCGGCAGTCGGTATCTACGGAGTTCTGTCGTATCTGGTAGCGCAGCGCACGCGCGAGATTGGGATAAGAATGGCACTCGGTGCCACTCGCGCGAACGTGTGGAACCAGATCATCGGCCGCGGCCTGCTCTTGGCAGTAATTGGCCTCGGCATCGGAATTCTGGTCTCCTTGCTCGTCGCACGCGCGATCACTTCTTTGCTTTATCACGTGGGAGCAGGCGACCCCTGGGCTTTTGCCGGAGCATCCGCAATGCTCGTGCTGATCGCATTACTTGCTTGCATCGTGCCGGCCTACCGTGCCATGAAGGTCGATCCCATGATCGCGCTGAGATACGAATAATCCGCTGTTCACTTCCGAACAGACGATTTCACAAGTGAACACCACTTTTAAAGTCGCCTACGATCCCATCTCTTGATCTACTTAATTATCAATAGCTTACACGCCCAAAAGTTCGGTATTAAAAGTGCCGATATTCGGGGCAGCACCGTCCCCTCGGTTGTAGCTATCAAGAGATTGCGACTGCGGCAGAGGGTCACGGGCTAACTGCGCACGGTGCTCCATCAAGTTGGGGGCATCCTCGGTCCGACTCATGGCTTACGTTCGGCTCAGGATGAAAACATATGCGTGAAGTGAAAACGTGGCTTGCAGTTATTTCCATATTAGCCGGATTGGTCGTGTTGCCTGGATTTGGTTCGCGCCGAGCCAAGGCCACCACTGAAGAGAGTGGAGACAGCGTCCCTCACTATGTTGCTCTGCTCAAGGCGGGGACTGCTCAGCAAAAAGCGCAGGCGGCTTACTGGCTCGGTCAACAACGCTCCTCCTCAGTAAGCGTAGTCAGTGCGTTATCGAGTCTGCTTGGCGATAAGACTGAAGTGGATGCATCACGCTATCGTCCAACCACCAACGACCACAGGCCCACGCTCGGCGAAGAAGCAGCGGCTGCACTGGTGCAGATTGGTCGTCCGGCAATTCCACAGCTCATTCACGTGCTCAAAACATCTCCTTCTCCCGAAGCACGCAAGAACGCAGCTTGGGCCCTGGGTACATTACATGAAACTGCGGCGGCAGATGGACCTCTTACGGCCTGATCGGCCCCAACGTTCCTCCCCTACGTTCTCGCCACCAAAGGTTGATCCAATGCCTGCCATGAGAGAATTGAGATATCGGGTCACTTTGACATCGGTTTATGAGAATTTCCCGATTGCCTCGAAATCAGGCTCGGATAGCCTCATCTCAATGTTTGATCCGGAGTGCAGCAGACTTAGAATGACCGTGGACAAAAGCCGCCAACCAAGGCGATTAGCACCTGAGTCCGCTGCGCGGTTAAGTTCAAACGAGACTAAACATGATTCGATTGAATAACGTAGAAAAAACCATCAAGAGTCCAGCCGGCACAATCTGGCTGTTACGCCGGATCAACATTGAAATCAAGGAAGGCGAATTCGTGACCATCATGGGGCCTTCTGGAGCAGGGAAGACCACTCTGTTAAGTATCGTGGGGCTGCTCGATGACGGATGGGCAGGAGAATTTTTTCTCCTTGATCAGCCGGTCCACAAGATTGATCGCAAGCGGCGAGCAGAACTGAACCGCAAGTACATCGGCTTTGTCTTCCAGAGCTACCATCTGCTGGACAACCTGACCGTCCAGGAAAACATTGATGTGCCGCTCTCGTATCGCGACATACCTCGTTCCCAGCGTGCCGCCATGGTTGCCGATATTCTCGATCGCTTTCAGATCGTCGGCAAAAAAGATCTTTACCCCAATCAACTCTCTGGCGGTCAGCAGCAGCTCGTCGGAGTGGCACGAGCGGTAGCCGGCAACCCTAAACTGATTTTGGCAGATGAGCCAACAGGGAACCTCCACTCCGGCCAGGCGCAGGAAATCATGGAGCTGTTTCGCAGATTGAACCAGCAAGGCACAACCATCATTCAGGTAACGCACTCTGAGGTGAATGCCTCTTACGGAAATCGCATTATTAATTTAAAGGACGGATGGATTGTTGGTGATTCTGCCAAAGTGCCAGACAGCGTGACTGCCTGAGCGGCTCGGTGAAACAACAGATAGAACGGACGAAGAACAAAGTTGCCAAAGACAGAAGAACTCGTAGCCCCTGCACCCGCCGCCAGTGATCGCATCCGCGTTTTGATCGCGGACGATCAAGCCGATGTCCGCGAAGCTTTGCGCCTCCTGCTTAAAGCTGAAGGCTATTACACAGAGACTGCAAGCAATCCCGAAGCCGTCCTGGAGGCACTGCAATCCAGTGAGTTCGACATCGTTCTCATGGACCTGAACTACCAGCGTGACACAACCTCCGGCCAGGAGGGAATTGACCTTCTTTCGCGCGTTCAGGCCATTGACAGTAAGTTGGTCGTAGTCGTCATGACCGCCTGGGGCAGTGTGGAGTTGGCAGTAGAGGCCATGCGCCGTGGGGCCAGAGATTTCGTCCAAAAGCCCTGGGAGAACCAGCGCCTGCTCAGCATTATCCGCACCCAGGTGGACTTGTACCGTACTCTACGTCGTGCCGAACGACTGGAGGCTGAAAACAATTTGTTGCGGGCGCAGAACCGCCCGGTTTTCATCGCCGAATCCAAGGCCATGCAGCCGCTGCTCACGCTCATTAGCCGCATCGGGCCGAGCGATGCCAATGTCCTCATTACCGGCGAGCACGGTACCGGCAAAGAAGTTGTAGCTCTCACGCTGCATGCCTTATCGCCTCGTTCCTCCCGTCCCATGATCACCGTCAACACCGGAGGGCTGCCGGAAGGAACTTTTGAGAGCGAATTGTTCGGGCATGTGAAAGGCGCCTTCACTGACGCGCGCGTAGACCGCGTTGGGCGCTTTGAATTGGCCGATCAAGGCACAATTTTTCTCGACGAAATCGCTAACGTGCCATTGAAGCAACAAGCCAAACTGTTGCGCGTCCTGGAAACCGGAGAGATGGAGAGGGTCGGGTCATCTAAAACCCGCAAAGTGGATGTCCGGGTGCTCTCCGCCACCAATGCAGACTTAAAGCAGGAAAGTTCCGAAGGCAGATTTCGCTCCGATCTTCTTTTCCGGCTCAACACTGTCGAACTCCACGTGCCGCCGCTTCGCGAAAGGCGCGAAGACATTCCTCTGCTGGCCTCACACTTTCTGAAAATCTATGCTGATCGCTATCGCAAGCACGTAACCGGGTTTGAGACGGCAGCAATGCAACGCATGCTCGAACATTTGTGGCCGGGCAACGTTCGCGAGCTGGACCATTCCATTGAAAGAGCTGTACTCATCAGTACCGGCGAGCAGATTCAGGCCAGCGACCTGGGATTGGAAAGTGACAAGACGAGTTCGGCGAAAATAGAAGACATGAGCCTGGAGGAAGTAGAATACCTTCTTATCAAGAAAGCGTTGGCGCGCCATTCAGGCAACATCAGCCATGCAGCGGAGGCCCTCGGTCTGAGCCGAAGTGCTCTTTATCGCCGCATGGAAAAATATGGCCTCTGATCTCCACCACCAACACGTCCCGCGATCCATACCAGTAAAACGAAGAAAACTCAGGTATGACACTCTTATCTTTCTGCTTGCCTTGCTGATTGCTCTGCCCGCCTCCGCAATCGCTGAAATCATGCTCTGGACCAGCAACTACTCTAATGAACTCAAGTGGACCGTAACCTTATTTTTGGGACTGGGATGGTTGATTGGCGCTTCTGTGCTCCAGGGCCAGATTATTCGTCCACTCCAGACGCTCTCCAATATGGTCGCCTCCATACGCGAAGACGACTTTTCCTTTCGCGTTCGCGGTGCAAGCCGTGAAGATTCCCTTGCTGACCTGACGCACGAACTCAACACGCTGGCCGACCGCATGCAGCAACAAAAGACCAGCGCCTTAGAGGCCACCGCCCTGCTGAAAAAAGTTCTGATGGAAATTGATGTTGCCGTCTTCACTTTCGATCAGCAGCAGCAACTGCGCATCGTAAATCGCGCCGGTGAGCAGCTTATGAGCAGGATTGCGCCGCGCATGCTCGGGCTCACGGCTGAAGAGCTGGGACTCGGGCTCTTTCTACGTGCCCGCAGTCCGCAGATCGTAGAGATGACCTTTCCCGGCAAGCATGGTCGCTGGGCTGTGAATCACACTGCATTTCGTGAGAACGGCGTGCCGCACGAACTGTTGATAATTTCAGACATGAGCAGAGTATTGCGCGCCGAGGAACGTCAGGCGTGGCAAAGATTGATCCGGGTCCTGGGACATGAGCTGAATAATTCGCTCGCGCCAATCAAATCTATTGCCGGCACTCTCACCTCGCTCACTGCGCGCGCCCGCCTGCCGGACGAAATCCATCAAGATGTCCAGCAGGGATTGCAAGTCATCGAGAATCGCGTCGAATCTCTGGGCCGCTTTATGCAGGCTTACACGCAATTGGCGCGAATGCCTGCTCCTACCAAGAATCTTATTGACGTTGAGACCCTCGTTCGTCGCGCGGCCGCCCTGGAAAGGCGCTTGCCGGTTGTCGTGTCGGAAGGCCCGAAAATGGAAATTCAAGCCGACGCAGATCAGCTCGAGCAGCTGCTGATCAATCTCATTCGCAATGCCGTGGATGCCACTCTGGATCTTTCTCCTGAACATCCCGGTACAGTCGCAATTGGCTGGCGATTGGGGCCCTACACGCTCGAAATTTCCGTGCTCGACGAAGGTCCTGGCCTTCTCAACAGTGACAACCTCTTTGTCCCGTTTTTTACCACCAAGCACGGCGGCAGCGGCATTGGTCTGATTCTCAGCCGGCAGATTGCTGAAGCTCACGGTGGGACCCTTCAGCTCGCAAATCGCAAAGATCGTGCCGGCGCTGAAGCTACGTTATCTCTGCCACTGGTGATGGACTTCAGCAGCGTGCCAGCCATGGGCTGAACTCGTTACGAGAGATGGTAGTAGATCAGTTTGGTCCAGATGCGTCACTCGTACAGGCCCGCAATTCGCAAGCGAATTGCTGAACGCTGATACTGGCAGTGGGTCAGTTTGTCCAACTGACCCGCTGCCACCAAAAATGCTCTCGCCTGCCTTGAACGCGCTATGATGTATTCTGCGAACCTATGGAACAGGACCTCCACAATCTGAAAGACGATATGGTCGCCTTCATTGAAGGCCACGGCCTGAAACGTTTTCACGGCCCTATCAAAGATGAAATACCAAGCGTGCCCTGGGCGCCTGATGAGGAACATCCCGACGCCTGGAAGGATTTCGTCGAGTTGGCAAAAGCTTCCGGAGTGAGCTTTGTCACCATGAGCTACACCTCTCTGGACTCCGAAGACGTTGACTTTCTAATCGAGCGCCTGGAAGACCTGAGTTACATGACTGAAGAGGACATGGAAGAGGCCCGCTGGCTGAAGAACTTTGTCGGCAAGGTAGGGCACGTTCAGATCGGCTTTCCCTGTCAAGGCGTCATGTTTGTTTATGAGGTCTCCACCGATTGGTACGAAAATTTTGAGCGCCTGGAATCTGCCGCAGATGAATTTGACGGTATTCTCATCGACGATGCCGATCAGGAAGAGGATTAAGTCCTGCGCTGGAATTTTCTGACACCGGACCTCGCAGCCGTAGAACGACTCGCTGCTGAAATCCAGCTTTCCCCATTGCTTGCCCGCCTTCTCGTCCAGCGTGGGATCACCAGCAAAGCCGAAGCCACGCGTTTTCTGTCTCCATCGCTCGATCAGCTCCACTCACCGTATGTGATGCGTGGCATGAAAGAGGCAGTCGAACGATTGACTTCTGCCATTATCAACAAAGAGCAGACGCTGATTTACGGCGACTACGACGTCGACGGCACCACAGCCGTTGTCATCTTGAAGACCGCGATTGAACTCTGCGGTGGCAGCGCCGACTTCCATGTCCCGCACCGCATTAAAGAGGGCTATGGGATTAAGGATGACGTCATCGAACGCGCAGCCGCTGCCGGAGTAAAGCTGGTCATCAGCGTCGATACAGGCATCCGCGCATTTCAAGCCGCCGAGACCGCACGCCGCGTTGGCATCGATCTAATCGTCACCGATCATCATCTTCCCGAGGCCAACGAAGGTGTCCCAAATGCTTTGGCTGTTCTCAATCCCAACCAGCATGGCTGTGATTACCCGTGTAAGGAACTCTGCGGCGCTGGCGTCGCCTTCAAAGTTGCGCAGGCGCTCTTTGCAAAATTTAAGGACGCGACTGAGCAGGCAAAACTGATTCCATCATTTTTGAAGATGCTCGCCATCGCTACCATCGCCGATGCTGTCCCGCTGGTTGGCGAAAACCGCATCATCGCCCGCTTGGGGCTCGAAGGGCTGCGTCGTCCCGTCAATGGCGGATTAAAAGCGCTCATGGAAGTTTCAGGACTGGCGGATTGCGGGCGCGCCCTTACTGCCGGCGACGTAGGCTTTCGCCTTGGCCCGCGAATCAATGCTGCCGGACGCATGGATGTGGCGCGCGACGTCATCGAGCTGTTCACGTGTAAAGTTCCGGATCGCTGCCGTGAGATTGCTGAAAAGCTCAACCTGCTCAACACCGAGAGGCAAAACGAAGAAGCACGCATCGTTTCTGAAATCGACACGCGGCTTACAGAGGAACCTGACCTGGCAAAAAAATTCTGCGTCGTCTTCGATGGCGATGGATGGCATCGCGGCGTTGTCGGCATCGTCGCCTCTCGCGTCGTGGAAAAAACGGGGCGCCCGGCGCTGGTCATCGCGAGAGAAGGGGAGGAAGCGCACGGATCGGGCCGCTCAATTTCTGCGCTGCACCTGCTGGAAGCTTTGGAGTCATGCCATGGACTATTCACCCGTTTTGGTGGGCATGCTCATGCTGTTGGTTTCAGTCTCCCAACGGTCTACCTCTCCGAGCTGAAAGAGCGGCTGGATAACTTTGTCCGCAGCCGGCTTACAGAGGCAGATTTGGAACCGGAAGTTAATATCGCTGCCGAAATTCCTCTCAGCGACGTGACTCCGAGACTCCTGGATACCTTGCGGCAGCTTGAGCCGTTTGGCCAGGGCAATCCGCAACCGGTCTTCATGAGCAGGGAAGTGAGTCTTTTATTGCCGCCAAAGATAGTTAAAGAAAAGCATTTAAAGTTTCGTGTTAACCAAAGAATCAATGGCACAAAATCCAGCTACAACTATGAGGCTATAGGCTGGCGAATGGCCCCGCGGCTGAATGGCGACACTTACCAGCCCGGTGACAAACTCGACCTTGCTTTCACCGTGGCCGTCAATGAGCATCCGGATTTCGGCGGATTCGAATTGAATTTAGAAGATTTCAGAAGATCGACCGTGGCCGTGTCTGTGGTGTCTTGACCTGCATTGTTTTCAAAATTCGCGTTAATTCGGGTTAATTCGCGGCTAAAGCTTTCATCTGCAGCCTATCTGGCGTGAAATCTGTGGCGAAATTTGGTTGCGGCCCAACTGGCCCCATTCGCGCTACCATTAAGGCAGATGCCCGTTAATCCCAGACTGCTCAGGAGACTCTTTGCCGCAGGCGCAGTGCTTGTCGTGGTCGTTGTCTGCGCCTTCTATCTCCGCGGGATTTTGAAGATCAAGCGGCTCGCCAACATTCCCAAAATACCCTCCAACGTCGCGCAGAGCACCAAGGGATTTACGTTTTCAAAGTCGGAAGGCGGACGCACTCTCTTTACCATCCACGCTTCCCAGGCAGAGCAGCTCAAAGAAAGCGGCAGGGCTGAGCTCCACGACGTCAACATCATCATCTATGGAAGGGAATCGAACCGTTTCGACCAGATTTATGGAGCGGATTTTCTATACGATCCCGCCAGCGGCGATGTGATTGCCAAAGGTGAGGTCCACATTGACTTGGAATCAGACGCCACTGGCTCTTCACGTCCTGATCAGGCCCCACCCCAGGAGATGAAAAACCCGATTCATCTTAAAACCAGCGGATTGATCTTCAACCGCAACACCGGGCTTGCTGAGACCAAAGAACGCATTGAATTTCGTTTGCCTGAGGCTACTGGCTCAGCGGTAGGCGCAACTTTCGACTCACACGCCAGCCTTCTGACACTCCAGTCGGCTGTCCGCGTGGTAACCACGGAAAAAAATAAAGCCACCATCACTGCTCAAAAAGCCATCATCACAAAAGAGCCACTGAAAGCTGTCCTGCAGTCCGCGCGAGTGGAGCAGCAAGCGCGCTCTATGCAAGGGGACAAAGTGACTGTCCTGTTGCGGAATGACAACACTGTCGAAAAGGTCCTTGGCGAAGGGAATGTCCGTTTGGAAGATACAAGCCCGAAAGGATTCACGCTGAATGCTCCTCAGGCGGAAGTGCTCATGGCAGGCAAGGATCAGGTTCGATCCGGAGTGCTTTCCGGCGGCGTGAAATTTGAAGGTCGGGGCGCCTCACCCACCCATGGTTCAGCCAATCGCCTGCTGTTGGAATTTGGAGCCAGGAACCTGTTGACCAAAGCGCATGCGCAGGAGTCTGTGCAACTCAGTCAAGGCACTGAAGCCAGGTCCACAGAGCTGCAGGCTGATGCCTTGGACTTCTTCGTCGGCGGTGGCAAAAGACTGGAGAAAGCTACCACCTCAGGGCAGGCGAAGATTTTGATCGCGCAGGGCCGCACCAAAACCACGATTACAGCCGACCAATTTCAATCCAAATTCAATGCTCGCAACCGGCCTACGGAGATGGTTGGCCGTGCCAATGTAAAAACCGTCTCTACTACACCCGGCAAGCCGGATCAGATCACGACCAGCCAGGAAATCACAGCGACCTTCAACGATCAAAACTCGGTGGAAGAGGTAGTCCAAAACGGAGACTTTCACTATCAACAAGGCCAGCAGACGGCCACAGCCGATCACGCGCGCTATGTTCCCGCCGATGAAACTCTTACCCTCACAGGTTCTCCGCGAGTGCAGGATACCGGCGGCACACTGAGTGCTGAAAGTATTCAACTCAATCGCAAAACCAATATTGCCGTCGCGCAGCGGGATGTAAAGACCACTTACACCGATCTCAAAGCTCAGCCCAATGGTGGAATGCTTGGCTCGGCCGATCCTATTCACGTGACCGGGACCAGCATGGTGGCGAATCGCAATAACGATCAGGCAAAATTCACGAGCGCCAGGCTGTGGCAATCGGCAAACATTGTCGAAGCGCCCGTAATCACCTTCGACAAACCTCATCGCAGCCTTCAGGCACAAAGCTCTCCTCAGGCCCGCGTCAGTTCCGTTTTTACACAGGTTGATAAGTCAGGAAAGTCTGTGCCCGCTAATGTCACTGCGGACCGGCTTTCCTACGTTGATGCCGAAAGGAAAGCAGTTTTCAGCGGTAACGTTATCGTCAAATCTACGGAAACTACCATCACCGCAGACACTGTCCAGGTGCTTTTGTCGCCTCGAGGCAATCAAGGTGGAAGCCAGCTTGATCGCATCATTGCCCAGGGCGAAATTCAGATTGAGCAGCCCACGCGCAAGGCGACAGGTAACCAACTGGTTTACACCGCACAAGACGAAAAACTCGTTCTCACCGCGTCTGCAGGCAAACGTCCGAGCATTTTTGATGCTGAGCGCGGACAGATCTCGGGCGATTCGTTGACTTTCTATAAACACGATGATAGGGTGCTGGTAGATAGCAAAGATTCATCGCAAACGATAATTCAGACCAGGATTCGAGACGAGAGCAAGAAGTAATGCAAACTCTGGCCAC
>Ga0126377_10001793_pt1 | contig 14340 bp, 11 predicted proteins | sample PanSoiMetPlot_22_FD_92647 | JGI IMG/M metagenome (GOLD analysis project Ga0126377, IMG submission 92647) | Tropical forest soil microbial communities from Panama - MetaG Plot_22 | ecosystem: Environmental > Terrestrial > Soil > Tropical forest > Bulk soil | place: Panama | collected 2016-02-17
ATATCGCGCTCGGCGCGCCGGATAATCGTGCGCGCGAGATGCAGATAGGACGACGCGGGCGATCCGCCCGGCAGGACGAAACTGGTCAGCGGGGCCAAGCTCTCGTTGAAGCGATCGATCTGTTCTTCGAGGTAGAGCACCTGCTTGGCCGAGACGCGCAGCGCCGATTTATTCGCGTCGGCGCGCTCAGGCCGGCAGAGATCGGCGCCAAGATCGAAGAGATCGTTCTGTACCAGCGTCAGCACTTCGCGCACATCGGCATCGTTGAAATGGAGCAGCGCGACGCCGATGGCGGCGTTGGCTTCATCAAGCCCGCCATATGCGCAGACGCGGAGATGATGCTTGGGCACGCGCGTGCCGTCGCCGAGCGAAGTCTCGCCCTTGTCGCCGCCCCGCGTGTAGATGCGATCGAGCTTCATTGCCTCATCCTGCCGGTGAAAGATAGTCGACAAAGGCGCCGCCATCGACTCCCGAAATCTCGGCCTCGACGGCGAAGATCGCGCGGACCAGCTCCTTGGTCAGGACTGTGCGCGGGGTTCCATGGGCGGCCACGCGTCCCTCATGCAGCGCGAGCAAGCGGGTGGCATAGCGCACCGCGAGCGTCAAATCGTGCACCGACGCAAGCACCAGCTTGCCGCCTCGCGCCAATTCTCGCAGCCGTGTGACTGTATCGAGCGCATGGCGCGGATCGAGCCCGGTCATCGGCTCGTCGACGATGAGGATGGCGGGATCGCTGACGAGGGCGCGCGCAAGCATGGCGCGGGCCAGCTCGCCGCCTGACAGCGTCGTGGCCGGCTGCTCGCGTTGCGGTACCAGATCGCACGCCGAGAGCACGTCGCCGATCCGCGTGCGATAGCTCGACGGCAAATCGCCGAAAACCGGTAGCGTCGGGGTCAAGCCCAACGCGACAAGACGCTCGACCGAGATCGGCCATTCGCAGCGCGGGTTTTGCGGCAGATAGCTTCGCCTGCGCGCAAGCTCGCGCGGCGGCAGGTAACCAACCGAAACGCCGTCGAGCGTGATCTTCCCCGCATCGGGCGCAATCAAGCCGGCGAGCGCCGCCAGCAGTGTCGACTTACCGGCGCCGTTCGCGCCGATGACGGCGATGAACTCGCCGGACTGCGCAGCAAACGACACATCGGAAAGAATGGCGCGTCCGCCGCGGCGAACGGTGAGCGCCGATGTTGCCAGCGTGCTCATGGCGAGGTCTTCCGCAAGCGCACGACGAGCCAGAAGAAGAAGGGGATGCCGATCAGGCTGGTGAACACGCCGAGCTTCATCTCCGGGCCGAAGCGGATCAGCCGCGTTGCAACATCGGCGGCGAGCAAAAGCAGCGCGCCGGCAAGTGCTGAGGGCAGCAGGATGCGCCGCGGCTCGTAGCCGACGAAGGGACGGATGAGATGCGGCGCGATCAGTCCGATGAAACCGACGGCGCCGGTAACCGACGTTGCCGCGCCGACGGCGATGGCGCTGCCGATGAGCGCGATCAGATGCAGCCGCGGGATGTCGACACCGAGGCTCGCCGCCTGCGCTTCGCCGAGCGAGAGGGCGTTGAGCGAGCGTCCGGTGAGCGCGAGCAGCGCGCAGCCCATGAGGATGAAGGGTCCGGCGAGCGCGACATGATCCCATGAGCGGTCGGCGAGCGAACCCAAGAGCCAAGTCATGATTTCGTAGGCGGCGTAGGGGCTCGGCGCGAGATTGAGCGCGAGCGAGATCAGCGCGGACGCGAGCGCCGACACGGCGGCGCCGGCAAGAATGAGCGCAAGCGTGCCGCCGCCGCGACCGAGCGCGAAGGTGAGCGTCATCGCCGCCAGCGCGCCGATGAGACCGAACAACGGCACCGCCGCCGTGGCGATGGTCGAGATGCCGAAATAGATCGCGAGCACCGCGCCGAGCGATGCGCCCATCGAGACGCCAAGCAGTCCAGGTTCGGCGAGCGGATTGCGCGTGAGGCCTTGCAGCACTGCACCGGAGAGGCCGAGCGCGCCGCCGACGAGAACCGCGAGCACCGCGCGCGGCAGGCGGAGTTCGCTGACGATCAGGGAGGCGAGCTGCGAGCCGTCGATGATTTCCGAGGGCGAGAGCCAGACGCGGCCCGCCAACAGCGACACCGGCAGCAGCAGCACGAGCAGCGCCGCGAGCAGGGCCGTGACGGACGCGGTCCGCGTCATGATCCCACCTCTGTCTCACGTGCATCGGAAATCAGAAAACGGAAATGGGAAGCCGGAAAAGAAGGTCCCCCCACCCGATCCGCCTTGCTGCTTCGCAGCGACGGCGGATCGACCTCCCCACAAGGGGGAGGTGATTCAGAATTCAGAAGACGGAAATCGGAAATCGAAAAAGTAAATTGTTCTGATTTCTGGACCCTGACTTCCGATTCACCTCCCCCTTGTGGGGAGGTCAAAGCGCCGAAGGCGCTTTGGGTGGGGGGTGCGTCGGCTGTTTCCGTCATCGTGGTGCCCGTTCCACGATCGCGAGCATGGCGCGGCGGAGCAGGCGCGCGGCTTCGGCGGATTGCGGCAGGCCGCAGGCGTATAGCGACTCCGGATACGCGATCTGGCGATTGCGATAGACGGTCTGCACGATGCGGTGCTGGATCTGCTCGCGGCGCAGGCCCGGCTTGTCGATCGAGCCGTCGCCGAAGGCGATGATGTCGGGCTTCAGGGCGAGCAGCTGCTCGAAGTCGAAGCTGCCGAAGCGCGTGTCGCGCATGGTGTCGGCGAGATTGACTCCGCCGGCCGCGGTCAGGATTGCATCGAACAGCGTGCCCTTGCCGGAGACTTCGCCGCCGCCGCCCCAATCGGCAACGACGATGCGCCGCTGTGGCGTGGTGGCCTTCAGCTCGGCGAGCGTAGTGTCCATGAGGCGGATCAAGGTTTCGGCCTTGGCGTTCTCGCCGAGCGCGCGGCCGACTGCTCGCGTGGTGTCGCGGATTTCGTCGAAATTCGTCGCGAGCGGAATCTCGAGCAGAGGGATGTTCGAGCGCTTGAGGAATTCCCGTGTGGTCGGCGTGGATGCAGTTCCGGCGAGCACGAGGTCGGGTTTTTGCGCGAGCACTTCTTCGAGTGTGCCGTAATTGATGCGGACGCCGGCGGCTTCGGCGGTAAGCAGCGGCTTTTCGGAGGCGCGCGATAGGAACGAGACCGACGCGATTCGTTCGGGCGGGAGCAGCATCAGGGCGAGCTGGTCGGCGCAGAGATTGAGGGACATGACGCGTTGGGGTTCGGCGGCGTGGGAGAGAGCGATTGTTGCAGGCGCCGTAACGAGAGCTATCGCCGCAGCCATATATCGCAGCCATCGTGCACCCCCCTTCCGCCGCCCGGAGGCTGCTCCCTCCTGCGCTGCTTCACCGCTTCGGCGTGGCAAGTCGCAGCCGGGCGGCACCTTCCCCCTCAAGGGGGGAAGGCAAAATTGAAGGGAGAGAGCGCTGCGCATTAGAACCTCGCGCGGATGCCGGCATAGGCGGCGCGGCCGACGGCGCGGATGGTGTAGACCTCCTCGTAGCGCTGATCGAGCAGGTTCTCGACGCGTGCATAGAGCTGGAAGCGATCGGTCAGCCGGTAATCGGCGCCGAGATTGATCAGGGTGAAAGACGACAGTGTCACGCGCGGCGGCCCGCTCAAGGTGAAGTTCAGATCCTTCTGCTCGCCGTTATAGCGCATGGTGAGATCAACACCGTAGCGGTCGCTTGGCGCGCGCCATGAGACGTTGAGGCTGGCGATGTTCGGCGCGCGGCGCACCTCCTGCTGGCCTTCCTGGATGGCGTGCAGATTGGTGTAGGAGAGATCGACCCGCCATTGCTCGGCGATGCGCGCGGCGAGGCTGAATTCGACGCCGTCGCGCGTCGACACCGTGGTCGCGTTCTCGGGCGAAGCGGCGAAGGTCGGCGGATTGTAGACGGTGAAGATCTCGTCCTTCAGCCGGCTGTTGAAATAGGTCACGTTGGCCGAGAGCATGCCGTTGAAGAGCGTCTGCTCGACGCCGACTTCCCAGCCATTGGAGCGCTCGGGTTTCAAGTTGGGATTGCCGATGAATGATCCCGGTCCCGGCGTGTAGCCGTAGAGCTCGTAGACGTTCGGATTCTTGATCCCGCGTCCGGCGGCCGCGTGGGGGCGCAGACCGCTGTCGAAGCGATGGCTCGCCTGGAGCCGATAGGTGAACGCGTCCTTGAAGCGGTAGTTCTTGTCGTAACGCGCGGCGGCGCCGAGCGCGAGGCGATCGTTGATGACAACGTCGTACTGGCCCACGAAGCCGTAGTTGTCGCTGTGGCGTTGCGCGGTATCGGCAAAGCCGGTGGGATCGGTGTTCTGGAAATATTCGCGCTCCCAATCGACGGCGCCGGTCAGTGTGTGCATCACGGCGGCTGTTCCGAAGGTAAGCGCGCTGACGTAGGACGCGCGGATGCGTTCGCCCTTGTCGCCGGTTGAACGCACATTAGGCGGATTGCCGCCATAGCCGTAGCCGTTGCGCTCGGCATCGACTCCTTGAACGGTGAGCGTTTGCTTCCAGCGTCCGTCCAAGAGATCGAGCTCGCCGCCGACGAGGCCATACAGCGCGCGATTCTTGTACGAGCCGTTGCCGTCGATTTCGAACCCGTAGTTCGGGCCGGGTGGAAAATTGAAGTCCTGCTCGTTCACATCGGCATTGGTAGCGCTGTAGCGCACGACCGCGTTCAAACGGAACAGCTCGCTGATGTCGTAGGCGAATTTGCCCGACGCGGCGATGTTCTCCGAGCCCAATTTGCGCAAGCCGAAGCGGTTGTCCGGCACGCCGTCAGTGCGCGAATACGCAGCGCTCAGCGCGTAATCGAGTGCGCCTGTGACTCCGGCATAGCGCGCCGTGGCCGTGACTGTGCCGAAGGAACCGCCCTCGACGCGCGCGCGGAAGCCGGGCGCTTCCGCTCCGGTCAGCGTGATGTAGTGCACCACGCCGCCGATCGCGTCCGAGCCGTAGAGCGCGCTCTGCTCGCCGCGCAAGACTTCGACCTTGGCGACATCGTCGGCGATGAGTGTCGCGAAATCGAACTCGCCGTAGAACGGATCGCTCGCCTTGATGCCGTCGATCAGCGTCAGCGTGTGATTGGCTTCCGCGCCGCGGATGCGCACTTGCGTGAGCTGACCGACCGGACCGGTGCGGCTGACGGCGACGCCGGGCACGTCGCGCAAAATGTCGGAGACGATGACGATCTGGCGCTCTTCGAAATCGATCGGATTGAGCACGGTGGCGGAGCCGCCGAGGAGATCGCTGCGCACGCCGCCCGCGCGCGAGGCGGAGATGACGACCTGCTCGGTCGGGGGCGTGTCCATTTGCGCTGCGGCAACGGATATGCACGACATCAGCGCAGCAAGCCCCCCTCCACCTCGCGCGAAGTGCGCTCGGCACCTCCCCCGCGTGCGGGGGAGGAAACCATGTGGGAAGATGGCGTTCCTAAATCCCCCCACCCGATCCGCCTTGCTGCTGCGCAGCGCCGGCGGATCGACCTCCCCACAAGGGGGAGGTGGGATTGCCGTTGCGATCGAGTTTTCTTCTTTTGTGTCCCGCGAGCAGTGGGTTGACTCAACGAGCCGGCTCTCAGGTTTCCTCCCCCGTTTACGGGGGAGGTGTCGCAGCATGGACGCAAGTCCATGCGAGACGGAGGGGGGGCGCGGTGATTGGAGTAATGCAGCGAGATGGAATGCGATCGTCGGTTTCATGGCTAATCCCCTTGGACAGAGTCCGTTGGCGTTGCGTGTTCCGCCCGCGCACCTGCCCGAGCGGCGTGACCAAGCGAGATGCGCCGCACGTGCTTGCGCACGCGCGAGCCTCGCTTCACGTCGCTCTTCGGGGTTCAGCCGTGCCTTGAACTCACCTGGTTCAGGCATGAGCGACACACGCCGGCCGGTCTTCTGGCTCGCGGTTCACCGCGTCACGTCCGCCTTCCCAGGATTTTTCCCAGTGGCTGCGGGTCCGGATTGGAGCCCGCGTGGATCGTGCGCTCGCCGCTCACAGTTGCAGGGACAGCCGCAGATAAAGACGCTTCTGCGTTCCCGGGCACCGGCGTGCCTACTTAAAGTGAGGCGTGTTCTTAGGCCTCACCAGGATTCGAATCCTCCTCCTGGGTGGAAGTAAATCAGATCGGCTTGCGAGACGGCAAGCGGCCACGCACAGCTGCTCGAGGAAAATTCACTTAAGCCGGCTTCAGCCGACTCCAGTGCGATTGCGCTGCATCGAGCAGGCGGACGAGCTCCGCCGGCTTCAGCTCCCAGCCTAATCCGAAGCTGCCGAGATTTCGCGTCAACCTCCTGCCGAGGCGGTGTTTATCGCAATCGTCCGCGTAGACGAAGGCCGCCTGATTCACATTGGCGAACGGCCTCGGCGACCAAAGCCTGAAGTAGGCGAAGTCGTTCCAGTCGAAATGGGTCGTGCGCGCAAACTGGCGCCACGTCACCCCCGTCTCGTCCAGCGTCAAGGTACCCGGCCGAATGATGGCCAGAACAGACATGAAGGTGCCGAGCGCGAAGAGGATCGTGTTGATCACCATGATCACATAGACCCAGCTCTCATTGACGAGATCGGTCGAAAGCGACCAGCCAAAGGCGAGCGTGGCCGCGACTCCAAACACTGTCGTGAGCACCAGCTTCAGCCGGGTTTGGCGAACGACGATCGGAGGCTGCTCGAGGGTTCCGCGCATGCGCCCATTGTCCGCACGATCGGTGGACTTCTCCTTAATGCGGGAGCGGCTTGCCCACGGTTTCGGGCAGGAAAAACGGCACGAAGAGGCCGAGCACATAAATCGAACTGATGATGAGGGCGGCATTGGTGATGCCGCCGAAATCCGCCACCAGCGTGCCGGCGATGATCGGGAAGATCCACGCGATCAGCCGCGCGCCGTTGAACACAGTGCTCGCCGCCGTCGAGCGTACGGTCGCGGTGAAGAGCTCGACCGGATAGATCGCCATCCAGGAGAAGCCCCAGCCTAACGTGATGACGCCGTTCAGAAAGGCAATCACCGCGAAGGTCCAAAGATTGCCGGTCCAGAGATAGGTCATCCAGGTGATGATCAGGGATCCGGCAAAGGTGAGCAGCAGATATTTGCGCCGGCCGAGCCAGTCGGCAACGAAGCCCGACGACATGTAGGCGAGCCAGCCGCCGAGCGTGTAGACGAGGGCGATGCGCGGTCCCCACACGCCGGGGGGTTCGCCTTGCGCCATGGCGAGCTGCTCGGCGTAGACTGGCGACCAGGTCGAGACGGCCCACCAGCCCGTCGTCGTGGCGAGCGACATCATGAAGGTCAGCCACAGACGGCGGCGCGCTTCTTTCGAGCGGAAGAGCGACGTCATGGTGAAGGGCCGCTTCGCGTTCGCGCTCGCGCGGTGCTCACCCTCGACGGCGTCCCAGCGGCGCTCGCGCACTGCGCTCATCCAGCGCTCCGATTCTTCGAGCGCGCGCATCAGATAGAGCACGCACAGTCCCGGCAGCGCGCCGACGGCGAACATCAGCCGCCAAGTGTCGGCGCCGAGCGGCTGCGTCGCGCTTAAGAAGAACCAGATCAAAGCCGCGACAACCGCGCCGGCGCCGAAGCCCGATTGCAAGAGGCCGAGGCCCTTCGGGCGCGCCTTGTCGGGCCAGGATTCGGCGACCAGCGCGATGCCGGTGCTCCATTCCGCGCCGATGGCGAGGCCGGTCAAGAAGCGCATCGCGACCAGCATGGCAAGGCTGGTGCTGAAGGCGGTGATGCCGGTGAGCAGCGCGTAGAAAAACACCGACCACATCATCATGCGCTTGCGGCCGAAATAGTCGGCGAGCACCCCGCCGCCGAGGCCGCCGATGCCCCAGCCTAGGAGCGTGATGCCGATGGCGAGCCCGGCATAGATCGGTGCAGACGGCATCTGCTCGGGGGCGAGCAGCGTGCGCAGCGCAGGCGGCAGCGCGACGATCAGGGCGAACGCTTCGTAGCCGTCGAAGATCCAGCCGAGATAGGAGCCCCACAGCACGCGCCAATGTTTGGCGGTGAGACCAGCGGTCCAGTTGCTGGTGTTGGTGCTGATCGCGTTTATGGACATGCTGTTCCCGCAAAATTATCTCTGTCATGGCCCGCGCACGCGGGCCACCCAGATGGGCGTAGAGCGCAGCGCGCACGATCTCCCACTACTTTTGCTTCTCTCTTCGAGCGAGAGAGTTGCGGAACAGCTTGAAACGGAACCACGTCGGAGCACTTCATCGCCTGGGTGGCCCGCGTGCGCGGGCCATGACAAACTTTTTTGGCGATTTTGATCATGATGGCTCCTCGCGGCGTTTCGAGAGTTTGGAGCCGGTTTCGAAGTAGCGGCCGGTGACGGCGAGCTCGGCTTCGGAGGCGTTTTCTTCCGTCCACTCGCTGAGCGGATAGCCGTGCCACGGCGTCTTTAAATCGAGCGCGGGCAGTGACATCGCTTTCCAGCGCGCGAGCGCCTTCTCCATGAAGTCCTGCCGCGGCAGCGACACCGGCAGATAAGGATGTTCGCGGCAGGCGTTGATCAGCATCGCGGAGGCGCCGCGGCCGTCGGGATATTCGCCTTCGCTCGCCGACACTGAAGGATCGAGGCGCGGAACCTTGCCGCGCACGATCTCAACGTCGCGATGCGGCTGAGTCGAATAGGAGAGCGCCCAGAGCACGCCGTCCATGGAATCGGGATCGATGTCGGAATCCACGGCGATGAAAATTTTTCCGAGTGAGGGATCGAACGCCGCGGCCGCGCGTAGCGCCTGCCAGGGTTGCCCCGGCGCCGGGCGATCGAGCTGAATGACGAACATCATGTTGCAGCTCGCCATCTCGTAGGACGCGACCTTCTTCACCGAAGGAATGTTGCAGGCATCGCGCAAATGTTTCAAATAAATCGCATCGAACGCGGCCTTGCGGATGACGGTGCTTTCGCTCGGTGGAAATTCGCTGATGATGCCCTGATAGATCGGCTTGGCGCGCTGTGTGACCGCGGTGATTTCGAAAATCTTCTCCATCTTGCGCGGGCCCAGATAGCCGCTGGCTTCGCCGAACGGCGCTTCGGGCTCGAGCACATCGGTGCGGATGATGCCTTCGAGCACGATCTCGGCATGCGCAGGCACGAGCGCGTCGAATGTCTCCGCTTGCACGACGTCGATCGCGCCGCCGTTGAGCGCGCCGGCGAGGCCGTATTCGTCAACGCCGTAAGGCAACTTGCTCGCGGCGGCCAAGAGCAGCGCCGGCGGCCCGCCGATGAATACGGCGGCAGGCAACGGCTGCTTCAAGCGCCGCGCTTTCTCCCATTGGATGGCGAGATGCTGCGTCGGCACGTCGGTGGCGCAGCCGATGCGATCCTCCGCTTTGATCATGCCGCGATAGATGCCGAGATTGTACGAGCCGGTTTCGGGATCGCGCGTCACCCAGACGCCCGCGGTGACGAAGGGTGCGGGATCGAAGCCGGGCGTGGAAATGAGATGCGGAAAGCGGTCGACGCCGCCTTCGAGCTTGGGCGCGCGGTGGACGATCTCTTTGACGGGCGCGTCGGCGCGTGCGACCACGCGCGGCTTTAGATGATTGCCGTGCGCGCGCGCCCAGGCATCGGCGATCTTATCCGGCTCGGTTGACAGCGCCGCGGCATAGATGGCGCGCGAACTGCCGAGCGCGCCGAGCACGACGGAGGCGTCGAATTCGCGGCCGCGCGCATCGCTGACGTTGCGGAACCAGAAGGCTTTCCGCTGCGGCTCGGGCAACCCGCGGAATTGCAGCCGCACCAGCGGCACCAGCTCGGTGTCCTTGCAGACTTTCTCGTCCACAATCTGCAGGAGCCCGCGCCGCGACAGCTCGCCGATGTAATCGCGCAGATCGCGGTACGGCATCTCAATATTTCCGCATCAGCGGAATCATCGCGAGCGAGCCGATGACGCAGCAGGCGACGAGCACGTTTAGCCCCGCCGTGAAGCTCCCCGTGCTCGCGACGAGCATGCCGATGACGAGCGGCGCGAACGCGCCGACGATGTTGGCAACGCCGCCGTAAAGGCCGAATCCGGCAGCGGTCACTTTTGCCGGCATGATCTCCGCCCCGAGCGTAAACAACGGTGGTGCCGTTCCGCCCCAGAATCCGGCGCTGATGGCGATGCACCAGGCTGCTGTCGTCGCGTCGGCGACAACAGCGGTGAGATAGACGAACACACCGGTCAAGAAGAGATTGATCCCGCACACCACGGCTCGCAGTCCAATGAGATCGCTGATCCAGGCGAACAGGAACTGTCCGCCCAGCATGAGGACGAAGGGGAGTGACGAGTAGAATCCGGTTGAAAGGAGATCGAAGCCGCGCGCCTGCTGCAAATAGGTTGGAAGCCAGCTGTTCAAGCCCCAGAGATAGATCAGCACGCCGCAATTGTAGATCATCAAGAGCCAGAACTTTGGGTCGCGGATGACGATCAGGATTGCAGCGCTGAAAGAGAGCTGCTCATCAGCCGATTGAACGGGAGCGGCGTCCGAATCCGGCGGCCGGTCGCGCAGAAAGAACCAGACGATCGGCAGCACGATCAGCGCGTTCATTGCGGCGAGCACATAGAAGGATGCGCGCCAGCCGAATTGCGCGACTAAAAAGATCACCAGCGGAAAGCCGACCGCCGAGCCGAGCGGGCTCCCGATGGTCCAGATCGAGTTGCCGAACGCCTGCTCGCGCGGCGGGTACCAACGTTTCACCGTGGCGATCGCGGTACCGAATTGCGGCCCTTCGGTCACGCCGATCACGAGGCGACCTAAAAGCAGCAGCGGATAGGAGCTGAGCGCGCCCATCACCGCCATCGTCGCCGCGAGAATTGCGGCAATGCCCGACAGGGTGCGGCGCGGGCCGAAATAATCGCCGGCGATGCTGAACAAGACCGCTGAGACCCCGTAGGGCAGCACGAAGGCGGTCATCAAGAAGCCCATGCTGGCCGGATCGGAGACGCCAATGTCTGCGTGGAACGCGTCATTGTTGAACAGCACGGCGATGTTGATGCGGTCGAAGAAGGCGGTGGTGACGGCGAGCAGCAGCATAAGACTGATCGCCCAGCGCAGGCGCGCCCCCGCGCGTGAAGGTGCGGCTGTGGTTAAAAGCGCTGCGACGCCGGTGTCGTTCACGGTGTCCTCCTTAAGCCGCGATCATAGGATAAGCATTGCGTGGGCCGCCAGTGTCGTCGGACGACGGTGCAGCGAGGCTGTAAAAGCTCACTCAACAGAGCTATTTTGCGTGCGCAAACAGCGGGAATGAGTGATGCTCGTCGTCGACGCGGCACGTCTGGAAAAGCGGCGGGAGAAGGCAGTCAAGGCACGCGGGCGTTCGGACCGGCGGCCCTATTTCCACGGTGTGGCCGCGGCGCGCTATGTGCTGCGGAAGGTGTTCCGGCTGGTCGAGGACGAGGCCAAGCGCGCCGGGATCGATCCTTTGGCGCATCAGGCGCTGATCCAGATCTATGGCAGCGAGAAAGGCGCGCTCCGCGTGAAGGAAGTCGCCGAGCGGCTGGATATCACGCCGGCTTTTTCCTCGAGCTTGGTGAAGATGCTGGTGAAGAAGGCGTATGTCACGCGCGAGCGCGATAAAGATGACAGCCGGGTGGCGTGGGTGAAGGTGACGGCAAAGGGGCGCGCACTTCTTCATCACATCGACGAGCAGGTGCAGGCGCATGTCGACTATTTCACGCGGGGCTTGCCGCCGAAGGAGACGGAGGCCGCGTTGTCGATTCTGATGTTCTATGCGGGCGTGTCGTTGAAGCGGTGAGGGGGCGCCGCGACCCCCCTTCCGTCGCCCAGAGGCTGCTCCCGCCAGTGCTGTGTCATCGCCTGCGCATACAAGTCGCAGCCGGGCGACACCTTCCCCCACAAGGGGGGAAGGTAAAAACTTTATGGTTCTTTTCATCGAGTACGCAAAAATAGTGTAGTGGACGAAGGTATTTGGCGAAGGTATTATTTGGCCCTTGGAGGCAGTATGGACGACTCGACCTATAGGAGGGCGATGCGGCTTCTGGCCGGCGGCGTCACCATCGTGGCGACGTCCTTTCAGGGCGAAAAGAGCGGCCTGACCGCGACTGCGGTGTGCTCGCTCGCGCTGTCGCCGCCGCGGGTGCTGGCTTGCGTCAATCTTGCCGGTGTCACGTATGAGCTGATCGCCAAGAGCCGCATCATGTCGGTCAATCTTTTGGCCGACGGTCACGCCGAGCTGGCGCAGCGCTTTGCCGCGAAACGTGCCACCCAAACCGAGGATCGCTTCGCCAATTCCACGTGGCGCGCGGCAAAGACCGGCGCGCCGCTGCTGGCCGACGCGCTGGCCGCGCTCGATTGCCGCGTTACCGACATCATCCAGCTCGAAACGCACGCGATCGTTACGCATGCGATCGTCATCGGTGTGGTCGAGGACATCATCTTCGGCCCGCATCGCCCGCCGCTGGTGCATTTCGAGGGCGGCTACACCTCGCTGTCCACCGTTGGGGAGCCGTCGAAATGAGCACGATCGCGGCAAAACCGGCAGCGAAGACGATACGCGCAGCACGCAGCGGAGCGGAGTATCTCGCGGCAATCAAGGAAGACGGCCGTCACGTCTATTTCGACGGCGGCGTGGTCGAGGACGTGACCACACATCCGGCGTTCAAGGGTGCGGCGAAGTCGATTGCGCATCTCTTCGATGTTGCGGCGGATCCTGTGAACGCTGAGCTGATGACGTATCCCTCGCCCAAGACGGGCGCGCCGGTGTGGCGCTGCTATGAAGTGCCGAAGACGTCGGCGGATTTGGCCGCCCGCCGCTTGATGAGCGCGCGGTGGGCCGAGGAGACCTTCGGTCTGATGGGCCGCACGCCCGATCACGTCGCGGGCTTCCTCGCGGGCTACGCGTCCAAGCCCTCGGTGTTCGCCGAGCACGGCAAGCAATTCGCCGACAATGTCGTGCGCTATTACGAGCATGCGCGCGACGAGAACCTCTATCTTTCTTATGCGATCGTCCCGCCGCAGATCGACCGCTCCAAGCCCGCGCACAAGCAGTCTGATCCGACGCTGCATGCGGGCGTCGTGAAGGAGCGCGACGACGGCATCATCTTGAAAGGCGCGCAGCAGCTCGCCACCGGCGCGGCGTTCTCCGACGCTGTTTATATAAGCTGCATCCACCCGCTGACGCCGGGCGACGAAGCCTACGCCTTCGCCGTGGCAGTGCCGTGTAATGCGCCCGGTTTGAAGATCTATACGCGCCGCCCTTACGCCTCGACGGCAAGCAGCAGCTTCGATTATCCGCTGTCGACGCGCTTTGACGAGATCGACGCGCTGCTTGTGCTCGACGATGTCTTCGTGCCGTGGGAGAACGTCTTCTGCCACCGCAATCTCGCGCTTTGCCGCGATCAGTGGTGGCGCACGCCGTCACACTCCTATGGCAACCATCAGGCGCAGGTGCGTTATGCGGCGAAGCTGCGCTTCCTGATGGGGCTGACCAAGCGGCTGTGCGAGATCACCGGCATCGACGCCATGCCGCCGGTACAGATCCAGCTCGGCGAAATGGCGGCGTTCGCCACCATCGTCGATTCCATGGTGCGCGCCGAGGAGACCGAAGCCACGATCGATCCGGACGGCACCGTGTGGCCGTCCAAGCAGGCGCTCTACGCGGTGATGTCGCTGCAGGGCGAGATCAATCCGCGGCTCAACAACACGCTGCGCGAGCTCGCCGGCGGCTCGATCATCATGCTGCCCTCGTCAGAGAAGGATTACGAGAATCCTGCGACCGCCGCCGACATCGAGCGCTATATCGCCTCGCCAGGCTTCAGCTCGAAGGAGCGCGTAGCGATCTTAAAGCTCGTCTGGGACTTCATCGGCACCGAGTTTGCCGGCCGCCACGAGCAGTACGAGAAGTTCTACGGCGGCGCGTCTTTCCTGGTGAAGCAGAACATGGCGCGCGCCTACGACTTTGCCGGGGCGACCAAGCTGGTCGAGCGCGCGATGAAGCTGCCGGCCGATTGAGCGCCGATTCACGTTGCAAAACTGACGCCGATGCTTAAGAAGTGCGCGCGAAGCAGCGGGGCCTTTCGATGAGTGTTGAGCGCAAGCCCACGGCCTTTGACGATCAGCGCGGCTGGCTCGACGCACTAAAGCGCGAAGGCGAGCTGCACGAGATCACCGCCGAAGTCGATTGGAACATCGAGCTTGGCACCATCACGCGCATGGCGCAGGGCACGGGCGATGGGCCGGCGCTGCTCTTCTCGAACATCAAGGACTACAACAAGAGGGATTCGCGCGGGCGAAAAGTACTCGCCTGCTCGCTGTCGAGCTATCGCCGCGTCGCCATGATGCTAGGGCTGCCGCCGGACACGCATCCGCGCGAGCTGGTCAAGGTGTGCCGCACGATTCTCTTGGGCACC
>Ga0126377_10001794_pt1 | contig 14331 bp, 11 predicted proteins | sample PanSoiMetPlot_22_FD_92647 | JGI IMG/M metagenome (GOLD analysis project Ga0126377, IMG submission 92647) | Tropical forest soil microbial communities from Panama - MetaG Plot_22 | ecosystem: Environmental > Terrestrial > Soil > Tropical forest > Bulk soil | place: Panama | collected 2016-02-17
AGGTGCCGAACGGGCTCGCGTTCTCCGAGTTCAGGGGATTCGAGGACTGGGCCACCATCGCTGTCAGTCAGGCCGGAGACCTGATCGAGGTGATCGTCGGCAATCCCGTGATCATCGAGGCCTACCGGTCCGGCGTTCCCGGCAACGGCAAGCCTTTTCCCGACGGCTCCAAGATGGCGAAAATCCATTGGAACGCGAAAAAGAGTGCGGAGGCTCCGGATCCGACGACCGTGCCGGACACCCTGCATGACATCGATTTCATGGTCAGGGACAGCAAGAGATTTGCGAACACCGGCAACTGGGGCTACGCCCAGTTCAACTACGACGCCGCGTCCGACACGTTCACGCCCGATGGGACCGGCGCCGATTGCGGGCACGCGTGCTATACAATCGTGAAGGCAAAGGATTACGTTTTCACGGCGTATGGAAAGAGGTGAACGGGAGGATTGTCGTTACTGCGATCCGCTCGTGCCGTCGCCGGCGCCGTTAGTGTCTTGTCGAGCTGATCAAGGAGCCCGTCATGCCTGATCGCAAGAGCTCCCTGCCTTGGAAGGCTGCCATTTGCGTACTGAGCTTCGCGATGTCGTGCGGCGTGGTTGCCGCCCAAACACCTGCTCCGCCGCCGGCCGTCACGGTGACGCCGGTGGTGAGCCGTCAGGTGACGGAAACCGGGGACTACATCGGACGCGTCACGGCCATCGACAAGGTCGACATCGTCGCGCGGGTCCCCGGCTTCATCGAGGAGCGCACGTTCACCGAAGGGCAGATGGTCAAGAAGGGCGACCTGCTGTTCCGGATCGAGCAGGCAACCTACAAGGCGGCGGTCGAGCAGGCGCGCGCCAACCTCGCCAAGGCCAAGGCGACCGAGGTCAATGCCAAGCTGCAGCTGGAGCGCGGCAAGGAGCTCGTGCGCAACAACAACATCCCGCAGGCCACGCTGGACCAGCGCGCCGCGGACGAAGCGGCGGCGGCGGCGGGCGTGATGGAAGCGCAGGCGCAACTCGATCAGGCGGAAATCAATCTCGGTTATACGGAGATCCGTTCACCGATCGATGGACGGATCGGCCTGGCGACTTTCACTGTGGGCAATCTGGTGCAGCCCTCCTCCGGAAGGCTTGCGACGATCGTGAGTCAGGATCCGATCTATGTCATCTTTCAGGTCAGCCAACGCAATATTCTCGAGTACCGGCGCAGAGTGGCGCAATCCGCCAGCAACACGCATGTGACCATTCACATCAGGATGCCCGACGGCAGTATCTATCCGCATCCTGGTCTCAGCAATTTCCTCGATGTCCAGGTCGACACCACGACCGACACCGTGGCGGTACGGGCTCAAGTGCCCAATCCGGACGGTGTTCTGATTGCCGGCGGAGTCGTCGGCGTCATCCTGGAACGTGGTGCGCCGCGATCGGCGCTGACGATTCCGCAATCTGCCGTCCTGCTCGATCAAGCCGGCCGCTATGTCCTCTTGGTCGACGCGGACAAGAAGGTTGAGCAGCGCCGCATAACGACCGGCGTCGAGCAGGGGCGCAACATCGTGGTGACTGACGGCCTCAAAGCGGGCGAGCTGGTCATCGTCGAGGGAATACAGAAGGTGCGCCCGGGGCAAGTCGTGACCGCCACCGTCATGCCGGGAACCTAACTCCGATGTTCTCCGACATTTTCATCGAGCGGCCGCGGCTCGCGTTTGTCGTCGCGATCGTCATCACGCTTGCCGGCATCATCGCCATCACGGCGATTCCCATCGCGCAATTCCCGGATATCGTGCCGCCCCAGGTGACGCTCAACGCGACCTATCCGGGTGCCGACGCCGAAGTGGTCGAGACCACGGTCGCTCAACCGATCGAGCAGCAGATCAACGGCATCGACAACGCTCTCTATTATCAGTCCGCCAGCGGCGCCGACGGCAGCTACATACTGACCGTGACCTTCGCGCTCGGCACCGACCCGGACATCAACACCGTCAACGTGCAGAACCGCGCGAGCCTCGCCATCCCGCAGCTGCCCCAGGAGGTGTCGCGCGCCGGCCTGAGCGTCCGCAAGAAATCCGCTGCGCTGCTGCAGGTGATCAACCTCTACTCCCCGAACAAGACCTATGACGCCGTCTACCTGAGCAATTATGCGACCATCAATCTCATCGACCCGCTGGCGCGGATCAAAGGCGTGGGGCAGGTCCAGCTGTTCGGGCCGCTCGATTACTCGCTGCGCATCTGGCTCGACCCCGACCGGCTGACCGAGCTCAACCTGACGCCGAACGATGTCATCGCGGCGGTGCAGGGCCAGAACGTCCAGGCGGCGCTCGGCCGGGTAGGCGCGGCGCCGGCCGGGAGCGAGCAGCAGGTTCAGATCAATATCAAGACCACGGGCCGGCTGACGCGGCCGGAGGAGTTTGCCGCCATTATCCTGCGCGCCAATCCCGACGGCTCCGTCATCCGTGTCAAGGACGTCGCCCGGGTGGAGCTAGGCGCGAGAACGCAGGACCGCTTCAGCCGCTTCAACGGCGCACCGGCGTCCGCGATCGGTATCTATCAGACTCCGGGATCCAACGCGGTCGATGTGGCGCGTCAGGTGCGCGAGACATTGAGCGGGCTGGAGAAGCGCTTTCCAACCGATCTTGCATACAACGTGTTCTTCGACTCTACGGTTTTCGTCACGGCCACGATCGACGAGGTCGTTCATACCCTGGTGATAGCAATCATACTTGTGGGGATCGTGGTGTTCCTGTTCCTCGGACGGTGGCGAACGACGCTGATCCCGCTCGTGGCCGTGCCGGTGTCGATCATCGGCACGTTCGCCGTCATGCTGGTGATCGGCTATACTGCCAATACCGTGTCTCTGCTGGCCCTGGTGCTCGCCATCGGCATCGTGGTCGATGATGCCATCGTCGTCGTCGAGAACGTCGAACGAGTGATGGAGGAGAACCCCGAGCTGCCGGTGCCGGCGGCCTGCAAGAAGGCCATGGCCGAGATTACTGGCCCGATCCTCGCCATCACCCTGGTCCTGTTGTCGGTGTTCGTGCCGGTCGCCTTCATCCCCGGCATCAGCGGGCAGCTGTTCCGCCAATTCGCGGTGGCGGTCTCGGTATCCATGCTGATTTCGGCCGTCAACGCATTGACGTTGAGCCCGGCGCTTTGCGCCGTGCTCCTCAAGCATGGCCAGAGGAGCCGCGGTCCGATGCGTTATGTGCTGGGCGCCATCGACCGGGCTCGGGACGGCTATGTGGCGGTGGTGCGCCGCCTGGTGCGCGTGTCGCTGGTCGGGATCGCGGTCGTGGCCGGGACGCTGGCCCTCTCCGCCTGGCTGTTCAGCAAGACGCCGCAGAGCTTCTTGCCGGACGAGGACCAGGGCGCGCTTTTTGCTGCGCTGCGCCTGCCCGAAGGTGTTTCGCTCAACCGCACCGAGGACGTCGTCAAGCAGGTCGAAGACATCGTCAGGCCGATCCCGGGCGTCGAAGGTGTGTTGTCGGTGGTCGGATTGAATTTCATCGACTACGTCGCCGCGGCCAACCAGGCTTTTTTCGTCATCCGGCTCAAGCCTTACGAGACGCGCACCGATCCGGCGCAGAGCGCCGGTGCGATCATCGCCCGCCTGCGGCCGCAGATGGCGGCGATCCAGGGTGCCGTCGGATTCCCCTTCAACCTGCCGCCCATTCTCGGCCTGGGCAGCACCGGCGGCTTTCAATACGCGTTGGAGGCTCTGCAGGGCCAATCGCCGACCGACATCGCCGCCGCATTGCGCGGCCTGGTGGTGGCGGCCAACGCGCAGCCCGAGCTCGCGGCCGTGTACAGCACCTATGCTGCCGACACGCCGCAGATCTATCTCGACATCGATCGCGACAAGGCGCAGGTGCTCGGCGTCAAGATCAGCGACATCTTCAATGCTCTGCAGTCGACGCTCGGCAGCTATTACGTCAACGACTTCAACGTGTTTGGCCGCACGTGGCAGGTCAACGTGCAGGCGGAGACGTCGTTTCGCGACAATATCGATGACATCTACGAGATCTATGTGCGCAACGCGCAAGGCGGCATGGTCCCGATCCGGGCATTGGCCGAGGCCAAGCTGGTGCAAGGGCCGCAGACGGTCGTGCGCTACAACGGCTTCCGCGCCGCGATCGTGAATGGCGCGCCGAAGCCGGGCTATAGCTCGGGCCAGGCGTTGGCCGCCATGGAGCGCGTCTCGGCAGCCACGCTGCCGGCCGGCTACAGCTTCGAATGGACCGGGACAGCGCTGCAGGAAAAGGCGGCGGGCGGACGCACCGGCATCGTGCTGGGTCTCGCCATCCTGTTCGCCTATCTCTTTCTCGTCGCCCTCTATGAAAGCTGGAATATCCCGATATCCGCGCTCCTGTCGGTGAGCGTCGCGATCCTCGGCGCAATCGTCGCGATCATGCTGGCCCGTTTGAGCTTCGATGTCTACGCGCAGATCGGGCTCGTGGTGCTGATCGCGCTGGCCGCGAAGAACGGCATCCTGATCGTTGCTTTTGCCGTGGAGCAGCGACAGCTCGGCAAGGACATCCAGTCCGCCGCCATTGAAGCCGCAAGCCTGCGGTTCCGCCCGGTGATGATGACGAGCTTCGCATTCATCTTCGGATTATTTCCCCTCGTCATTGCCCAAGGCGCCGGCGCCGCGACGCGCCACGCCGTCGGCACGCCGGTGTTCGGCGGCATGATCGCGGCGTCGCTGTTTGGGATTTTCATCATTCCGTTGCTGTTCATCACTGCCGAGCGCCTGCGCCAGCGAACGCAGAGAAAAAAATGATCGAGACCCGCGCCCGGTTCAAAGCGGCGGTTGCACGCGATCTATCGGAGAAAGAGAATGGTGAAAGCGACATACGACAAGGAGATCACTGCGCTTCTGGTGATCGATCCGTACAACGACTTCATTTCCGAGGGCGGCAAGATCTGGCCCCGCATTCGGGCTGTTGCAGAAGCCAATGACTGCGTTCCTCACATGCTGCAAGTCCTGAATGCCGCGCGGAACGCGAAGCTTCGGGTCTTCTATGCGATGCATCATCGATACCGTCCGGGCGATTACGAGACCTGGACGTACATTGCACCCATTCAGCAGGCGGCGTGGCAGCACAAGAGCTTCGAATACGGCACCTGGGGCGGCGAGTTCCGTTCCGGGTTCGAGCCCAAGGCCGGCGAGATCGTCGCCACGGAGCATTGGTGCTCCAGCGGCTTCGCTAACACGGATTTGGATTTGCAGCTCAAGAAGCACGGCATCCATCGGCTCATCGTCATCGGGCTGATAGCGCATACCTGCGTCGAGGCGACCGTTCGCTTTGCCGCCGAGCTCGGCTACGACGTTACCGTGGTAAGAGATGCGACGGCGGATTACTCGGACGAGGCGATGCATGCCGCGCTCGAGGTCAATCTCCCGAACTACGCCAGCGCGATCGTGACCACGAATGAAATCGTGGATTTGATCGCTGCTGCATGAAACCTGCGAGTCGGTGCTCGCTCAAGCATGAAACGAAATAGAGAACAATAGGAACGGAAATCAGTGCTGGCAGGCTGCCCGCGCGGCGCTGCGAGCGCGGATCAACTCGCTCAGGTCGAGAGCCGCGGCCGATCGAGACCCTTGGGCGAGAGCGTGAAGATCTCGACGCCGGCGTCCGTCACCGCGACCGTGTGCTCGAACTGCGCGGAGAGCGAGCGGTCGCGCGTGACCGCGGTCCAGCCGTCGGAGAGCACCTTCACGTGCGGGCGGCCGAGATTGATCATCGGCTCGACCGTGAAGAACATCCCGGGCCGCAGCACGATGCCTTCGCCGGGGCGTCCGACGTGCACGATGTTGGGCTCGTCGTGGAACAGACGGCCGAGGCCATGGCCGCAGAAGTCGCGCACCACGCTCATGTGCTGGGCCTCGACATAGGCCTGAATGGCGGCGCCGATGTCGCCGGTGGTGGCGCCCGGGCGGATGACGGCGATGCCGCGCATCATTGCCTCGTAGGTGACCTCGATCAGCCGTTCGGCTCGGCGCGGGATCGTCCCGACGCCGAACATGCGGCTGGAATCGCCATGCCAGCCGTCGAGGATGAGGGTGACGTCAACGTTGACGATGTCGCCTTCCTTGAGCGGCTTCTCGCCGGGGATGCCGTGGCAGACGACGTGGTTGACCGAGGTGCAGGTGGCCTTGCGGTAGCCGCGATACATCAGCGTCGCCGGCGTCGCCTTGTGCGCCATGGCGTAGTCGAACACGAGCCGGTCGATCTTCTCGGTCGGGACGCCGGGCCGCACCTCGTCGGTGAGCATGTCGAGGCATTCGGCCACCAGCCGGCCTGCCTTGCGCATGCCTTCGAAGGCGGCGGGGCCGTGGAGCTTGATCTGTCCGGTCTTGCGTTGCGGCGCGAGTGCCGCGTCGACGTAACTCATCAAGGCATCGCGGCCGTGCCGCCTCCTTGCGGCCTGTCGGATGCCGCTGCTGCGGCGCAATGTAAGCAAGGATACGCGGGAAGCAAGCTTTTACCCCCGTGAGCCAGAGCTGCAAGCGCCGCAGGGCGGGGGATCTAGGGGTATTCCACGATCGAGACCGGCTCGGCCACGTCGATACCATCGGCGGTGACCCCGCAACGATAGGCCAAGGCCTCGACCCCGGCGGTCCGGGCGGCATCGAAGGCCCGGCCGTACGCGGGGTCGATGTCGCGGGCGAGCTTGAAGCGCCGGGCCGAGCCGATCTGGATCAAAAACAGCATCACGGCGCGGTGCCCTGCCGCCACCATGTCGGCCAGCTCGCCGAGGTGCTTGGCCCCGCGCTTGGTCACCGCGTCCGGAAACTCCGCGAGGCCAGGTTCGCGCATCAGGTGCACGTTCTTAATCTCGACATAGCAGGGCGGCCGCGCCGGCGCCTCCAGCAGGAAGTCGACCCGCGAGCTCTTGCCGTACGTCACCTCGCGGCGGATCGAGGCGTAGCCGGCAAGCTCGGCGATCGCGCCGGCCGCGATCGCCTCGCCGGCGAGCGCGTTGGGATGCGCGGTGTTGATGCCGACGAGCTCGGCGCCGGTGCCGAAATCGACCTCGATCAGCTCCCAGCTGTGGGCGAGCTTGCGCTTGGGATTGGCCGACTTCGAAAGCCACACCCGCGCGCCCGGGACATTAAGCCCGATCATGGAGCCGGGATTGGCGCAGTGCACGGTCATGGTCTCGCCCGAAGGCAGGAGCACGTCGGCGAGGAAGCGCTTGTAGCGCCTGACCAGCGTCGCCGGAATGAGCGGAGCGGAAAAGCGCATTGCATCCTTCGTCGTGACGATCAGCCGCGCCGCACGCCGATCGCGGAATCCGAGAGCAGCCCGCCGTCGATCGTGATCGCGCTGCCGCTGATATACTGAGCGTGGTCGGAGGCGAGGAACGCAACCATGCCCGAGACCTCCTCCGGCAGCGCCGCGCGCTTCATCGGCAGGCCGCTCATGACGTCGCGCCAGCGCGACTTGTCGCCGAACCTTTCCTGCGCCAACCGCTCGGTGTCGCGGATGTGCTTCTCGGTTTCCACGGGGCCGGGATTGACCGCCACCACGCGCACGCCGTGCCGGATGCTGTCGCCGCCGAGCGAGCGCGAGAACATGATCAGCGCCGCGTTGGCGCAGCTGCCGGCGATGTAGTGGGCGTCCGGACGGTCGCCGGAGATGCCGACGATGTTGATGATCACGCCTTTGCCGCGCTCGCACATCGACGGATAGATCTCGCGCGTGAGGTTGATGCAGCCGAACACCTTGAGGTCCCAGCTGCGTCGCCATTTCTCCTCGTCGATCTCGGTGAGGGTGCCGCGCGGAATGCCGCCGGCGCTGTTGACCAGGATGTCGACGTCCCGGCACGCCGCTGCGAGTGTCTTGATCTGTGCGCTGTCGGTGAGGTCGGCGGGGTGCGTGGTCACCGTCACCTTGTGCTGCTTGCGGATGTCGTCGGCGGCCTTGTCGAGCTCCGATGCAGTACGTGCGGCAAGGTGCACGTGGCATCCTTCCGCCGCCAGCGACTTCGCGATGGCGAGCCCGATGCCCTTCGATCCGCCGGTGATGAGCGCGGTTCGGCCGCCGAGGTTGAGGTCCAAGCTTCTCGCTCCGCTATTGAAGAAGGGGCGGCGCGGGCGCCGCCCCTTTGATGTCGTCGGCCTTCGTGGCCCGCTCAGTGCGCCAGCGGATCAGGCCGCAGCTGGAAGTGCGCCGCCAGCGGTTTCGTGCCCTTGCCGCCTTCGATCAGCCACGGCGTGCGGTCGCCGTTGGCGGCCCACAGACCACGGCCTTTCCAGCCGGCGTTCGGGTCGTCGATGCGGCCGTCGAAGCCCTTGGCGTAGAAGCCGAGCGGATAGGGAACGCGGATCGAGACCATCTTGCCGTCCTTGCCCAGCGCGACGAGACCGTCCATCAGGTTGGCGGTCGACATCGGGATGTCATCGCCAAGGCCGAACGTGTTGTGCTGGTCGACCCACGAGTAGTAGCTCGCTTCCGCACTGTTCTCGCCGATGTTTTTGAAGCCGGGGCCGGGATACTGGTAGAACGACCAGCCCTCGGGGCAGTGGTCGCCGGTCGCGGTCGGGCCGTTGAGCGGGCCCTTGCACTTGCGGCGGTCGAACATGCCCATGTGGCCGCTGGCCAACGAGACCCAGACGCGGCCCTGCTTGTCGATATCACCGCCGCGCACGCCGAAGCCCGGCAGTGGCACGTTGTAGATCTCGGACAACGCCTTGTGCGGGTTGGTGCCCGGATCCACGCGCACGATGGAGCCAGGGCTGCCGCGCAGCGTGCCCCAGACCGAGCCGTCGACCGGGCTCGGCATCACGGCATAGAACGTCGGTCCGATGCGCCGGTCCTTGTTCGGGTCGGTCGGCTGGCCCGGCTCGGTGTACTCGTCGCGCTTGCCGTTGCCGTTGGTGTCGAGCACAATCGCGGTCCAGCCCTGCGACTTCTCGATGTCGCCGGTCTCGTCCAGCATCTTGGTGTTGATCCAGCCGACATTGCCGCCGCCGCCACCGGTGCTCATCCACAACGTATCGTTGGCGTCATAGCCGAATTGCAGATGGTGCGAGCCAAAGCAGGTCTGGTAAGCGGTGTACTTGCCGGTCTTGGGATCATACATCGTCACCCGGCGGTTGGTGCTCTCGAGCGGGAACTCCACCGCGGATGGGTGACTTGAGCCCTTCTTGCAGAAGGCGGGATTATTCGGCACATGCCCCGTTGCCGCCAGCCACACGCGTCCCTTCTTGTCGAGCATCGAGTTGTGGTTGTTGGCCTTGCTGTCCCAGATGTTCTCGGTGCCCCAATAGGCCGAGGGTCCGAGGATCTTGATCGAGCCGGCGTTGCCGGGCCCGAGTGCCAGCGGCATGTCGGGGGTGACCGGCAACACGAAATTCGTCGCCACGTTCTTGATCGGATCGAGGATCGGCATGTCGTTGCAGGCGTGCTCGCATTGCCCGTAGACCGGCCCATAGGCATTGACGGTCGGATAGCGCCGGTCGCTGGCGATCAGATCGTGCAGATATTGCTTGCTGTTGTGCCAGTCGCGCAGCGTGACGACGATGTTGCGCTCGACGCCTTGCGGCCGCGTCGGCTTGGTATGCGGCAGCTCGCCCTTGGCGATCCGCTCGGTCCAGTCCGCAAAGTACTTGATCGGCGCGCCGGCGAGCTGGCCCGCCAGGATGTTCACCATGAGCTCGCCGGCCTGCCCGGCCTGCGTGCGGCGCACCCACGCCTCGCTATGGGTCGCGTACTCACCCAGCCCGGGCGGGAACGTGCGCGTGGACAGCTGGCCGAGCTGATGGCAGCCGACGCAGCCGTTGTTCTTCATCAGGTTGAGCCAGTCGCTCTGCTTGACCTTCTCGGGAATATCGCCGGTCTTGCTGCCGAACTGGCTCGCATCCGGGATCTTCAGCATCGAGTACCAGTAGATCGCCGGGTAGTACTGCGCGGCGGCCTTGTCATCCGGCGCGGGCACGGCCGTGAGGTTGAGCTGTTTGCCGGGCTCGCTCTTGACCTTGGGGCTGTCGACGAGGCCATAGCCCCGCACCCAGACGTCGTAGTTCGCCTTGGGCAGATCCGGAAGGACATACCGGCCCTGGTCGTCGGTGACGACAATCTTGATGTAGCGAACGCCAAGGTCGTGCGTTTCCGCGATCACCCAGACGCCGGCCTCGGGCCCATTGGCGCCGGTGACCACGCCGCCGATGTCGTCGTTGTCGATGGCGACCGCGGCGGGCGGGCTTTGCTGCGCCGCGAGCTCCGCCGGCGCTCCCAATACGACAGCCACGGCGATCGCGGCCACGCTCAGACATAGTCTGGTTCTGGTCTTCATGTCGCTCCTCTCCTTGAATTTCCCGCTCTCGGCCTTCGGCGAACTGCGCGAGGGGATCAACGGCGGGTTTGATCCGGGGCCTCGGCCCAATTGTCGGCCGAAAACGGGGCGCTGTCCATTCACCTCGGGCGCAATTGTGCATAGCGCGTTCCCGGCGCTGGGCCCGCGCCATTGTTGATGGATCCGCCTCGACAGGTTACGTTTTTGCAATCGCGCAATGGCCGCCGCTGGGACGCCAACGCTTCAATACGATAGGGAGATGACACCTTGGCCGACGTCCTTCATGCCGGCGATGCCGGCACCTCCGTGTATGCATCCCCCAACATCCGCCACCTCTCCCGTATGGAGTTGCCGGGCGGCGGACAGATCGCCATCCAAGGAAACTATGCGTATGTCGGCCACCAGAACGGACCGGAGGGCACGACCATCCTCGACATCTCCGATCCGCGCCAGCCGAGGATCGTGAGCCGGCTGATGGTGCCGAACGAGCTGACGCATACCCACAAGGCGCGCGTGGTCGGCGATCTCATGTTCACGAATTCCGAGCACCAGCCCGGCTCCGGCCGCCGCCACGAATTTGTCGATTGCGGTTTCCGCATTTACGACGTCAAGGATCGCAGCAACCCGAAGCTCGTGACCTTCGTGAAGACCTTCGGCAAGGGCGTGCACCGTTTCGACGTTGATGAGCGCTACGCCTACATCTCGACCGAGATGGAAGGCTTCGTCGGCAACGTTCTGGTCATCTACGACATCGGCAATCCGTCGTGGCCGGTCGAGGTCTCGCGCTGGTGGATGCCGGGACAGAACGTCGCCGGCGGCGAGGCGCCGAATCCGAAGGCGGCCGAGCATCGCCTGCATCACGCCATGCGCAGCGGCAACGAGATGTATGCGGGCTGCTGGGCGTCCGGCGTCGCTATCGTCGACATCGCGGACATCAACCGCCCGCGCACCTTGAGCCACATCCAATACGATCCGCCGCGGCCGGAGCCGACCCATACCTTCCTCAAGGTGCCGCATCCGATCGCGGGCAAGCGCATCGCGGTCTCGACGGAAGAGGAGCGCCCGCAGCGCGGCCCCGATACCGGCAAGCCGCATGCGGCGCTGCGCACCTGGGACGTCAGCGACCCGACCGCGCCGAAGCTCCTGCACACCTACGAGGTGCCGGACGACGCCTCGCCGTACCACGGCAGCAAGTACCGCTTCGGCGCGCATCAATTGCGCGAGCAGGTGGACAAGGACGGGCTGCTCTATGTGACCTGGTTCGCGGCGGGGCTGCGGATCATCGACATCAACGATCCCGCACATCCGAAGGAGAAGGGCTACATCGTCCCCAAGCCCGGCGACGGGCAGAAGGCGCCGCTCACCAACGACGTCGCCATGGACGATCGCGGGCTCATCTATTTCACCGACAAGGCGTGCGGACTCGACGTCATCGAATTCCGCGGGTGACCGGCTTGTCAATTCACGAACGCGCCGCCGCGGTCGTCGTCGATGTGGATGCGGATGATCTCGTCGAACGAGCTCTCGGCCTTGAAGCCGAGCTCGCGGGCGCGCTTGGCCTCGATGCGCTGCGGCCAGCCCTCGACGATGCGCGCCACTAGAGGATCATGCTCGCGGCGGATGCGCGCGGCGACGCGTTCGCCGGCGATGCGGCGCAGCGCCGCCATCTGCTCGGCGACGGTGCAACAGACGCCGGGCATCGACAAGTTGATGCGCGGCCCGAGCGCATCCGGCGCGAGGCCGGCTGCGTGCACCAGAAAGCCGATCGCGGAACGCGGGCTCGCGTGCGTGTGCACCACCGTCTCCGGCACCGGCAGCACGGCTTCGACGCCGGCAAGCGGCTCGCGGATGATGCCCGAGAAGAAGCCCGACGCGGCCTTGTTCGGCAGACCGGGCCGCACCACGATGGTGGGGAGCCTGATGCCGACGCCGGTGCAGATGCCCCGCCGTATGTAGTCCGCGAGCAGGGCTTCTCCGATCGCCTTCTGCGTTCCGTAGGAGGTGAGCGGCGTGAGATGAAAATCGTCGGGGATCGACGGGGGGAACGGCGCGCCGAACACCGCGATGGACGAGGTGTAGATGATCCGCGGCCGGTAGCCGTCGCCGATGGCGCGCACCGCCTCGAGCAGGGCGCGGGTGCCATCGAGATTGACGTGGTAGCCTTTGTCGAAATCGAGCTCGGCCTCGCCCGACACGACACCGGCGAGATGGAAGATGACATCGGGACGGCCGGTGATCGCCTTGGCGGCTTCGCCGGGCGCCGCGAGGTCCGCCGCGGCGGTCTCGACCTTGCCGGCGAAGCCCGCCGGCGTCGCCGGCGCAGCGACATCGAGCAGCGTCAGCTTGTCGACCGGCTTGCCGTCGAGCGCGCCGTCCTTGGCGAGCCGTTCCGTGAGCTTGCGGCCGATCATGCCGGCCGCGCCGGTGATGAGGATGTGCACGTCGTCTGCTCCTGTTAACGCACGCCGTTCAATGCGCTCAAGCTGGCCTTCTGCTTGCCGGCCGCGTCGAAATTCTCCGGCGCCAGCCAGCGCTCGAACGCGGCCTTGCGTGCCTGCCATTCGCTGTCGAGCATCGAGAACCAGGCGTTGTCGCGGTTGCGGCCCTTGGCGATCACATGCTGGCGAAAGGTGCCTTCATAGGTGAAGCCGTAACGCAGCGCCGCCCGGCGTGAGGCAGCATTGAGCGCATTGCACTTCCACTCGTAGCGCCGGTAGCCCAGCGTCTCGAACGCGTAGCGGGCCAGCAGATATTGCGCTTCTGTTCCGAGCGGGCGTTTCTGCAGCGCCGGCGAATAGACGATGTGGCCGACCTCGCAGACGCGCATGGCAGGACGGATCTCCATCAGCGTCGCTATGCCGACGGCGCGGCCGGACGGCTCGACGATGGCGTAGGAGTAGGGGTCCTCGAGCGGCAGGCGGCTCGCGAACCATTTGGAAAATGCCGCCGCGTCCGCGAAGGGTCCGTAGGTCGACATATAGGTCCAGATGTGGTCGTGCCCGGCATAGGCCTGCCAGAGGTCTCCGGCATGACGCTCGTCGAGCTTCTCGACGCGTCCGTAGCGCCCCGGGAGTGTAACCGGTCCCGGCCGTTGCGCGGGAGTTTGATCGACCTGCAAGCCGACCGGCTGCCCGGTCGATGGATGAGGCTCCGATTGGCTGATCATGGCGAACGCTTCTTCAGGTCGTCGCGAAAGAAGCCGTTGATTTCCGGGTGTGGGGCGGCGTCGGCGAAGCCGTCGAAGCGGCCTTCACCCGCGAGCGGCTTGACGGCGCGCAGGAAGCCGCCCCAGGCCGCGCGCGCGAGCGCGCCACCGACGCTGATGCGGCGCACGCCAAGGGCGGCGAGATCGGCCACGGTATGGCCGGGCGCGCTGATCAGCACATTGACCGGCTTCGGCGCCGCCGCGGCGACCACCGCGGCGATCTGCTCGCGCGTGCGGATGCCGGGAGCATAGAGACAATCGGCGCCGGCCGCCGAATAGGCCTTGAGACGGCGGGTGGTCTCGTCGAGATCGGGCCGGCCGACCAGGAAGCATTCGGCGCGTCCGACCAGCATCACGTCGCCGCCGGCCTTGTCGATCGCCGCGCGTGCCGCCTTGATGCGCGCGACCGCGAGATCGAGATCGTAGAGCGGCTTCTCCTTGTCGCCGGTTGAATCTTCGATCGACAGCCCGGCCACCCCGGTCGCGACACAGAGCCGTATGCTCTCGGCGACGCCTTCGGGCTCGTGCGCGTAGCCGTTCTCGAAATCGGCGTTCACCGGCAGGTCGGTCACCTCCACCAGCTCGCGCAGATGGGCGAGCATCATGTCGCGCGGAACGGCGTTGTCCGGCCGCCCCTGGGCGAAGGCGAAGCCTGCGCTCGTGCTCGCCAGCGCCTTGAAGCCGAGATGCTGCAGGTAACGCGCGGTACCGATGTCCCATGGGTTGGGGATGACGAAGCATCCGCTCTCATGGAGCTTGCGGAATGTTGCGCGCTTTTCGGCGAGGCTGGGCATGATGGCACTCTCTTCTTACTGTTGCCGGCGGCGGGAAAGTCAACCCGAT
>Ga0126377_10001795_pt1 | contig 14326 bp, 7 predicted proteins | sample PanSoiMetPlot_22_FD_92647 | JGI IMG/M metagenome (GOLD analysis project Ga0126377, IMG submission 92647) | Tropical forest soil microbial communities from Panama - MetaG Plot_22 | ecosystem: Environmental > Terrestrial > Soil > Tropical forest > Bulk soil | place: Panama | collected 2016-02-17
AACAAATACGCGGGACACGACGACAACCGAGACTCGTTCATGTCGAACCTCTCGGAGACGAAGAACATCAACCACTTCATGTTCTGGGAGTGGCATCCGCAGATCATGTACAACCATCACCAGACCGGCCCCGCCGGGACGGTGATTTTCTCGCCGCCGTTCCGAGATCCATTCAATTACAACTTCGATCCGCTCATCGTGACCGGGTTGGAGATGGTGGGCGCGGCGATGCACAACCGCTTCCTCGAGGAAGGTAAGCCTGGCTTCACCAGCCGCTCAGGCTCGAACTACTCGACGTGGTGGAACGGCGGCCTCCGCACGATCGGCTACTTCCAGGGCATCGTCGGTATCTTGACGGAAGCGATCGGCAACCCGACGCCGACGCGTATCCCGTTCATTCCCGACCAGGCGCTGCCGCGCAACGACCTGCCGGCGCCGATCGATCCGCAGGTGTGGCACTTCCGCCAGTCGATCGACTACTCGGTGACCGCGAACTACTCGATCTTCGATCTCGGATCGCGCTATCGCGAGACACTGTTGTACAACAAGTACATCATGGCGAAAAACGCGATCGCCAAGGGCAACAAGGACAGCTGGACGATCAGCGGCCACGACATCGCGCTTGCGCAGGCTGCCCTCACGGGTGGTGCGCAGCAGGCGGGTAACGCCGCAGGCGGACGCGGCGGACGCGGTGGGAGAGGAGGAGGCGGCGGCGGCGGCGAAGCGGCGGCTCCGGGCGGCGGTGATGCGCCGGACGCCAACAACGCGGCGGCTCCGTTCGGCCGCGGTAGCGGAAGCACCGAAACGCAGATGCGCGTCTTCAACGATGTGATGCGTGCGAAGAATCGTCGCGATCCGCGCGGCTACATCATTCCGTCGGATCAGCCGGATTTCCTCACGGCGATCAAGTTCGTGAACACGCTGCGCCACGTCGGCGTCTTCGTCGATCAGGCGACGGCGGGGTTCACGGTGAACGGCAAGCAGTATCCGGCGGGCTCGATCATCATCAAGAACAACCAGGCCGCTCGCGCTCACGTCCTCGATATGATGGAGCCGCAGGATCACCCCAACGACTTCGCGTATCCGGGTGGCCCGCCGCGCCGCCCGTACGACAACGCGGGCTGGACGCTGGCCTACGAGATGGGCGTGAAGTTCGACCGCATTCTCGACGCATTCGACGTTCCGAACACGAAACAGATCCGTGGCACCGAGCTCGTGAAGCCTGCGCCTGGGAAGATCACCAGCCAGGGTACAGCGGGTTATCTGATGTCGCACCAAGAGAACGACGCGTTCACGGTCATCAATCGCGTGTTCAAGGCGGGCGGGGAAGTGTACTGGCTCAAGACGCCGACGGAGGCCGGCGGCAAGACGTGGCCCGCGGGCACGTTCTTCATCAGCGCGAATGCGCTGCCCGCCGTCCAGAAATCGGCGCAGGACCTCGGCATCAGCTTCGCGGGTGTGAACGCACGTCCGGCAGATGCCGTTCGTGTGCCGCCTCGCCGCATCGCGCTGTACGACCAGTACGGCGGCTCCATGCCGAGTGGTTGGACGCGGCTCGAGTTCGAGAATTTCGAGATTCCTTATGAGGTCGTTTATCCGAAGGATCTCGACGTGGGTAACCTGAAGAGCAAGTTCGACGTGCTCGTGTTGCCTTCGGGCGCTCAGCTGCGCGGTGTTGGCGGCGCCGGCGGCCGTGGCGGTGGTGGCGGCGGCGGTGGTCGTGGCGGCGGCGGCGGTGCCATTCCGCCCGAGTTCGAGAAGATGGTTGGTCAAATGACGTCGGAGACGACGCTGCCGCAGCTCAAGGCGTTCCTCAACGAAGGCGGCACGATCATCACCGTCGGCTCGGCCACGTCACTCGGCTACGCGCTCGATCTGCCGATCAACAACCACCTGCTCGTCCGCTCGCCGGGGCAGCCGGATCGTCAGCTGCAGGGCGAGGAGTACTACATCCCTGGTTCGATCCTCCGCGTTGCGGTCGACAACACGCAACCGGTTGCTGCGGGCATGGACAAGCAGGTCGATGTGTTCTTCGACAACAGCCCGGTGTTCCGCCTCGACCCCGACGCCGCGGCGAAGGGCACGAAGGCGGTGGCGTGGTTCGACTCGAAGGAACCGCTGCGCAGTGGTTGGGCCTGGGGTCAGAACTATCTCGAGGGCGGCGTGTCCGTCGTCGAGGCGAACTACGGCAAGGGCAAGGTCTACTTGTTCGGCCCGGAGATCACGTTCCGCGGCCAGCCGCATGGCACTTTCAAGTTCTTGTTCAATGGGATTTACGCTCCGCCAATGACAACTGGCGTGGTTCCGTAGTTCGGATACCGGGCGCCCGGCGCCCGGCGCCAGTTGAGAAGGAAGCGCCCGCGCAGTCGCGGGCGCTTTCGTTTTTTGCAGGGTGGCGCCCCGACGGCGTTTGGCGTCGCTTCCACAACTGGAGCGTCTGGACGTTGACGAACGTCGGTCGGGCATTGCGCGGCTGACTCGGCACCGTTCATTTAGAAGACGCACATAGAGCGCACCATGACCGGAGGTCTCATGACGCGTGGATGGATGTACGGCTTCGCCGCGTCGGCGCTCGGCGTTCTTGCAATCGCGCCGGTCGCGAGCCAAACGCCGGTCGCCCCACGGTCAGTCGACGAGACGCGAGCGCTCGCGGCTCACGTCTTGAATCGTCTCGCATTCGGGCCGCGGCTGGGCGACGTGGACCGCGTCGTGCAAATCGGCGTAGACCGCTGGATCGAGGAGCAACTGCGCGGCGAGCAGATCAACGACGCGAGTGCGGCGAAGGCGCTCGTCGGCTGCGCGTTCTGGACTGACCCCGTCGTGAACGTCGTGCAACAACTCGCCGGCCCAATCGTTTCGCGATCGGCGCGGCCGTCGTCCAACGGAAACGGGATGATGGTGACGTCCTTTGCGATCACCCGTAGCGTTGAAGTCGTCAAGCGTGACAGCGCGCGGCGCAATGAGCGTTTCAGCACCGCACTGCTCGAGAACGGCCAGCTCCTCGCGGGCCGCCTGACGCGCGCCGAGTCGAGCGATCAGCAGCTGATCGAGGTGATGACCGATTTCTGGGAGAATCACTTCTCGATCGCGTCGAGCAAGACGCTGAGCCGCGGACTGATCGTCGAATGGGATCGCGCCGTGATCCGTCCGCACGCGCTCGGCACGTTCCGCGATCTGCTGGGCGCAGTCGCACACAGTCCCGCGATGCTGCACTACCTGGACAACGACGTGAGCCTCGCCGGCGAGCTCAATGAGAACTTCGGCCGCGAGTTGCTCGAGTTGCACACGCTCGGCGTCGATGGGGGCTATACGCAGGCCGACGTGAACGACGTCGCGCGCGCGTTCACCGGGTGGACGCACTCCCTCGTGTCCAACGGCCGAATCTCGATCACGGGCATGGGCAGCGAGCGGGCCGCGGTGTTCTCCTTCAATGCGGCTCGGCACGACACCGCCGCGAAGGTCGTGCTGGGACATACGCTGCCCGCAGGACGCGGCACGCAGGACGGCGAAGACGTGCTTGACATTCTCGCCCGTCATCCGTCGACGGCGAAGTTCATAGCGAAGAAGCTGGCCGTGCGATTCGTGAGCGATTCGCCGCCGCCGAGTCTCGTCGACCGCGCGGCCGCGACGTATCTGCGGACGAATGGCGACATCCGCGAAGTGATGCGAACGATCGTGACAAGCCCTGAGTTCCGGTCTCCGACGGTGTTCGGGGCGAAAGTGAAGACGCCGGTGGAGCTCGTGCTCGCCACGCGGCGCGCGCTCGGTGCGCCGGTCGACACCGCCGCTGAGATGATCGACCTGTTGATCGATCTCGAGCAGCCGCCATTCGGTCATCTCACGCCTGAAGGTTGGCCCGAGACCGGCAAGCGGTGGATGAATGCGGGCGCGATGCGGACGCGCCTCTCGATCGCCACGCGGATCGCGAATGGGGAGATGCCGTCAATTCCGGTCGAACAGTGGCCGTTGTGGCCGTCGCTTTCGCGAGAGACGTTCGATCGCCAAGTGGACGGTGTCGTTCGGACGCTGCTCGACGGTCGCGTCTCGGATCGGACGCGGGGAGCGTTGATCGCCGCGCGTCCCACGAACGACGAGGCGGCGGCGCGCGTGAGCGCGATGCGCGAGCTGATCGCGATCGCGCTGAGTTCACCGGAGTTTCAGCGGAGGTAGGCACGGGAACCCCCGAGGCGCTATGCGTGCTTTCATCGCGGCAGTATTGGTCTCGCCATTGCTCGCCGGTCCGCCGACGCGAATCGAGCAAATCATCACGCATGACAACCGCACCCCAGCGGGAACGCTGACAGGTGGTGTACTCACGATCCGCCTCGAGGCGGGTGAAGGTGAGTGGCATCCCGACCGCGATTCCGACCCCGCGATCGTGGTGCGAGCCTTCGCTGAGGCGGGCAAGCAACTTTCCGTGCCGGGGCCGCTGATCCGTGTTCCGGAGGGAACCGAGATTCGCGCCTCGATCCGAAACACTTTCGCGCGCGGTACGCTCGTGATTCGCGGACTGTCGACACGCGGCACCTCGGCGGCATCCAACGACACGATTCAGATCCCAGCCGGTTCCACGCGTGACGTGCGTTTCATCGCTGGTGTTCCGGGAACGTACTACTATTCCGGTGCTCTCGAGGGCGCTCCCGCCGGCGACCTCCAGACGCGCGACGCCGAACTAAGCGGTGTGTTTGTCATCGACCCGCGAAGGGCCTCGGGACCGCCACGCGATCGGATTTTTCTAATCGCGCTCTGGAGAAGCGACAACTCGCCGGGAGCCGTCATTGGGCGAACCGACGTGTTCCGGTTCACGATCAACGGGAAAGCATGGCCGCACACCGAGCGCCTCTCGTATTCGATCGGCGACACCGTGCGCTTTCGTCTTGTCAACGCGAGTGTCGCGCCTCACCCGATGCACCTGCACGGCTTCTACTTCAACGTAGACAGCCGCGGAGACGGCGCCGTTGACAGCGTCTATGACCGTCGGTCGCCGCGTCTCGTCGTCACCGAGCGAGCTGCGCCCGGTCGCACGTTCTCGATGACGTGGGTGCCTGAGCGGCCGGGCAACTGGATGTTCCACTGTCACGACAACTATCACGTCCTCCGGAACCCGCCGCTCGACGGGACGCCGCTGCCGGCCGAGCACACGATTCACGCCACCAACCATGCAATAGAGATGATGGGCGGACTCGTGATGGGCATCGAAGTGAAGGGTCGCTCGGCCGATGACGTGGTCGCACAGGGCGAAGTGCGCCGGCAGTTGCGTCTCGTAGCACGCGAGGATTCCGGGGGGACAGACGCCGAGCCGGCGTATGGATACGTTCTCCACGCCGGTGCGAAGTCGATGCCTGCGACGCGTCCGCTGCTGCCAGGCCCCACCATCGTCCTGGAACGCGGCAAGCCCGTCAGCATCACCGTCGTCAACGAGCTCCGCGAGCCGACATCGGTGCATTGGCACGGGATCGAGTTGGAGAGCTATTTCGACGGTGTGGCCGATTTCGCTGGCATTGGGCGCCGGATTGCTCCAGCGATAGCGCCGCGTGACTCCTTTGAGGCGCGCTTTACGCCGCCGCGTTCGGGCACGTTCATTTACCACCCGCACGCCGATGAGGTACGGCAGCAGCAGGCCGGCATGTCGGGTGCGTTGCTCGTGGTCGACTCACCGCCATCGTTCGATCCGGTGCACGACATCGTCGTTCTGCTCACCGTTCCCCGACTGGACGCCGACGGCGACATGGTTTTGATCAATGGAAGCAAGACTCCCGTGCCCCTCGAGCTCCGCGTCGGCGAGCGGTATCGATTGCGGATCGTCGACATTCACACGTACCGGCCGAGCATGATTGTGCGTGTTCTCCGCGGCGAAACTCCCGTCGTTTGGCGGGCTCTGGCGAAGGACGGGATGAGCATCCCCGCGGAACGCGCGACGGAACGACCAGCCGTGCAACAGATGGGAAACGGGGAGACGTACGACTTCGAGCTCGCGCCGACCGCACCGGGGAATCTGCGGCTTACGGTCACGTCGGGCGTCGACGTCCCACTTGCCTCGATGCTGATTCGCGTTCGATAGCCGAGTGACTCGCGAGGCGTTGGAAGGCCGTCGAGCAGGCATTCAAACTTCCCTAAGAACATCGGAATGGCCGCGGCTTCGCTGCGGCCTTTCTTTTTTCTGTCAACTGAAGCTCCGACGCTCATCAAGCCATCGCGTTAGCCACGCCCAACCTCCCTTGACGCGCGACGGAGATAAATTATTATCTCACGAGGGATAAATTCTTATCACTCGTGCGCCGATTATGAGAACCTTCCGGTTACTGACGATCGGGCTGTGTTGCGCTGGACGCCTCGTGCTCAGCCCCCGCCAGAGGCGCGAGTGACGGTCGGAATGATATCAATGACGGCGTACCATTCCACTCCGTCGGGGCGTCAGTCTCGCAGATGTTGATGTCGCACTCGGTCATGGTGATGTTGGGCACGCTTGCCTCGTTTGCTTGCGCGCGGACGACGGCCACAGCTCAGACTCCGGCCGAGCGACAGCCGGCGATACTCGAGGTCTCGACCCGCGGCGGCGTATCGCTCGAAGTGCTCGACTGGGGCGGAAGCGGTCCACCTCTGGTATTCCTGGCGGGCGGCGGAAGCAGTACGCCGCATGACTTCGATGAGTTCGCCCCTCGCTTCGCCAGCCGCCACAGAGTCATCGGCATCACTCGGCGAGGTATCGGTGGATCATCCACCGAACGTCCGCGAAGCTTCGATGATTACGTCGATGACATCGTGGCCGTTCTCGACGCGTTTCATTTTGAGAGGGTCGTGATCGTCGGCCACTCGTACGCTGGGCTAGAGATGGCCCGTTTCGGGGAAAAGTACGGCCGCCGATGTGCTGCGTTGGTCTATCTCGATGCGGCGTACGACTACACCGATCCTGCGCTTGAAAAGATCTTCGAAGCGAACAGGCCGCCGTCTCCTCCTCCGATGCGATCCGCAGATTCAGCGTCCATAGATGCTGTGCGAGACTGGTCTCTTCGCACGCAACGATACGCAGCGCCAGTGTCAGCTCTGCGCGCGTCGAGGTTGTGGGGACAAGACGGCCGGCTCATTGGATCAAAGCCCAGTCTCGTCGACTCGTGGAATATTCCCACTCCCACCCCGCGGTGGGAACGCGTAGCGTGTGCGTCGCTAGGCATCTATGCCATGCCGACGCCGTACGAAACGTCGTTGCCGTGGTGGTCATCATTGGATTCCCTGCAACAGGCTCAGGCCCAGGCGTATTACGCGGCGTTTGCTCCGTGGACGAAGAAGAACCGTGAGACATTCGGACGATTGCCGCAGAATCGCGTGGTCGAATTTCCCAGCGCCAATCACAACTTCTTCATGGCGAAACCTGATGAAGCTGTGCGCGTGATCGACGCTTTTCTAAACAGTCTCAAGCCCAAGGACTAGGAGCCGGCGATCGCACGACGCGCACCGTGACCGAAAGCTGCCCGACGTGCCGCATCGCATGCTCGGCGCCGTGCACCAGACATCCGATGACCGTGGAAGGAAGCTGCGCGCGACCCACGCCACGAAAGTCGCCGAGTGTCGCGACGTCAGTCGTGCGGAGCTCTTGGACAGCTGCGTCGACGCGCTCGTGCAGTGCGGCGATTGTGCGCGGCACGTCCGCCTCGAGCAACTCGGCGCCCTCAGCGCGCAGCGCGGTGAACTGCGCTTCGGACAACGATTGGCCGCGCGCGTAGGTGAACAATCGGTCGATGACGCCGGCCATGTGCCGAACGTGGAAGGCGGGTGACGCTACGCCGGCAGGGCGCGCGTTCCATTCGGCTTCCGTCAGACCGTCGACAAGCTCGTCGACGCTTTCGCCGACTTGAAGCAGGATATGCGCGACCGGTTGAAGAACGTCAGGGACGCCGGAAATCGGTCCGCGTTGCCACCACTCTGTATTTGCCATTAATAAAGATAGGAACAGGCACCAGTCGTGGGAGCGAGGACGAGGGCGAGGCGAAGTCCTCCTTACGCTGGTTGTCTCCGCGAAATCCGCGAAATCCGCAGCCCATGCAACCTGGTTTTAACGGCATCTTGAGCTACGGTTACACGGATTTCGCGGATGAGGAGCGAGAGGCGAGGTCAACGCGCTCCCGACAGTGACGGCTCCACGCGCCGATTGGTTGGGCAGCACATGACGACACTCACTCGAATTCTCACGTCGGCTGCGCTCGTCGGTGTCGCCGTCGGCTGCCACAGTGCCACAACCGAAAACGATCAGGCGCCGCTTGGCGGCGGCTGCGCCGGCAACGTCGACATCCTGGTATCCTTCGCGCCGACGGGAAAGACCCCATCGTTCGATTGGGCATCTCGCTGCGGCGTCGCATTCTTGGCCGTGGAAACCGTTCCTTTCATGGGCGCGTCGCCGGTGCATCTGTGGTCGATCAGCGCGCCCGAAGCGCGGCCGTTCAGACCAGTCATCGCGTATGGCGTCGTTCCGAGAGGCGCCACACTGCAGTGGCCTCCCGGGACGTTGGTTCAAGGCGTTACCTACAAAGTGGTCGTCTTTCAGACGCTGGGAGGTGACGTCGCCGTCGCGCAAGGCGAGCGGACTTTCACACTTCCCTAAAATCACGCCTCACGCTTTGCCATGATCTCCTTGAACGCAACCATGAAGCGTCTCATCTCGTCGGCGGTACCGACCGAGACGCGCAGGTGCTCGTTCATCGGCGGAAACGGACGACCGACGAGAATGCCGTGTTTTTCGAACTCGGCGATCACCGGCTGAACGCGACGACGGAGATGCACCATGAAGAAATTCGTCTCCGACGGGATGACGCTGTAGCCGAGCTGTTGAAGCTGCGACGTGGTCTGCTTGCGGAGCTCGAGCGTGACGCGTTTCACCTGCGCTTGTGCCTCGGTGTCCTTCAGCGCGGCCACCCCGGCGTGTTTGACGACGGCGTTGATCGAGTCGCTGATGTACGGCGTCATCAGACGAATGAGCTCCGGCGGCGCGATGGCGTAGCCCAGCCGCATGCCCGCGAGCGCTGCGATCTTCGAGAATGTGCGTGTGACGATCACTGGACGTCCCTCGAGAACGTACGGGACTGACGTTGCATAACTCGAGTCCTCAACGAAGTGGTGATAGGCTTCGTCGATCAACACGGGGACATCCTCGGGAAGTCCGTCGAGCAGCTGCTTCACTTCTTGCTTCGTGACGACGCGTCCCGTCGGATTGTTCGGGTTGCAAAGGTAGACGAATCCGACGTCGCGATAGTGCTTCTTCGTCACGCCGATGATCGCCTGCACGTCCTGGCGGAAGTCCGACGTCAGCGGAATCGTGAGCGGGGAACCCTTCACGCTCGCGACGTGCGAGTAGACGAAGCTGTACGAGGGCTCTACGCCGACGACTCGCTTGCCGCCGCTCGCGAACGCGGACCCGACGACATCGAGTATCTCACCCGAGCCGGCGCCGAGGACGACGCGATCATTCGGGACGCCGTGGTGTTTGGCGATGGCCTCGACGATCCCGCCGTCGGGATAGCCGTAACGATTCGCGTATTTATACGCTTTGGTCATAGCCCTCATGACCGACTCGGGCGGGCCGTACGGATTTTCGTTGTAGTGAAGCTTCGCGAGGAGATCGTATTCGTCTTCCGGGCCTCGAGTCGGTGGTGCGCCCGGCTCGGATTCTCGCGAGAGAAAGTCGATGGGCGAACGGACCGAGAGGTAACCCAGGCTCCCGGCGATTCCGCCGACGAAGCCGCGACGGCTCATCACATCGGATGAAAGCATGAACGTCTCCACATGGGTTGGGTCGACGCTGCACGTCCCGCGCGTTCAAAAGAGCGTCTTTTCGTCGCTGACGCTACTCCGGCCGTCCCGTCTCTCGTCGCACGCGGTCTAGCTCGGCAAAGAAGGCGGTGACCGCGGCACTGCCATTATGCGACGTTGCTTCCGTGCGGTCGGCGACCAACGGGCCTCGTAATGGAAACCAATCTTGACAGTTCGAACATTGTGATGTAACAGATTGTGTCCGAATTTGGTTAGAAGACAGCCCGTAGCAGGCTTCCCCTCTTTAGGACTGTCGTGACGCGAGTGCCACCTCATTCGCTGTGCAACCATGCATCCGGCCGTCGTCTGCCGTGTCGACCCTACGATGGGTCCGCGGCGGCGCCCCTCCACGATTCGGCAAGCCCGAACGGCCGCGACCTCCCGCTCATGAATGTTCCACCCGCTTTCACCAGCAGGACCTGACGTCCAGCGACGGACCAGGCGCATAGAACGCGTACGCCACTGGAGATGACAATGGAGAAGAAGTCCCCCGATAGGCAGTCACGGAGGAGCCGAGTGTTGCCTGGCCTTCGCGCCGTCGCGTTGAGCCTTCTGTTCTCAATGGCTCTAAGCGGCAGGGCGTTGGGCCAGCAAATCACGATCACCGGAACTGTGACTACCGTGGGCGGTGAGCCAATCTCGGACGTCACGGTACGGCTCGATGGTACGCAGACCAGCGCGATTACGTCGGCGATTGGGCGGTATAGTATCAACGCTCCCGCCGACGGAGCGCTCACCTTTTCTCGCGTGGGACGACGCCAGGTTCAAGTCACGATCGCCGGACGCACCAAGATCGATGTCACCATGGCACCGATCGCCTACCTCGAGCAGGTAGTGGTCACCGCGTATACGGAGCAGCGCCGGGCGGATATCACGGGTGCGGTCGGCAGCATCAACATCGAGAGCGCTGCTCGACAGACCGGGGCGAGCGTCCTGCAGAAGCTCGACGCTGTCCCTGGCATCACGGTCGCGGCGAGCGGCTCGCCAGGCTCGCGAAGCACCGTCAGAATCCGGGGCATCAGCTCGTTCCAGAACAATGATCCGCTCTACGTGATCGACGGAGTGCCGGTCGAGGATTCGTACATCAACTGGCTGAACCCGAACGACATCACGTCCATCCAGGTGCTGAAAGACGCCTCGTCTGCGTCGATCTACGGCTCGCGCGCCAGCAACGGCGTGATCGTGATCGAGACCACCCAACGCGGCGCGTCAGGTCCGCCGCGGGTGAATTTGTCGGTGAGAACCGGCATCGCCACTCCCGTCAACGGCTACGACAAGTTCCTGCTGACGAATGCACTCGACTACTTCAAGGTCGTCAAGCAGGCGTATACGACTGCGGGGTCGGCTGTGCCGACCAACATCTACGGCGACCCGAACAACCCGACGGTCCCGCAATACACCTACGCTGAGAAGGGGACGAACACCGGGACCGACGCGTTCGGGCGGCCAACTGGCGTAGATCCGAGCAAATATTCCTATCCGAACAGTCTCATCATGCCTGGCAGCGCCGGCACCAACTGGTGGAAGGCGGTGTTTGGCTCCGCCAAGACTTCGGACGTAAACCTGAACGTCTCCGGCGCCGGCCAAGACAATACGTACGGTCTGTCGTTCAACTACTTCGATCAGGGAGGCACGGCGGCGTACAACGATTTCAGGCGCGGGAGCATTCGCGTCAACAGCACGTTCAACCGTGGCGCGCTCCAATTCGGCGAAAACGCCGCGCTGTCGACGGAGCGCCACTACGGTGGTCTTCCCGATGATCAAGGCGGTGAAACGGCTCTCATCGGCAAGAACATTCTGATGCAGCCGGTCGTGCCCGTGTACGACATCCAACACAACTTCGCGTCAGGGAAGGCCGTGGGTCTGGGGAACAACAGCAATCCGCTCAAAGAGGCCTTTGAGCGTCGCAATAACATCACCAAGAACAATCGAGTCTTCGGGAACGTGTTTGCCTCGCTGGCGGCGACATCCTCGTTCTCGTTGCGAAGCAGTCTCGGGTTCAACGTGGGGGAAGGCGCCTTCGTGGGTTTCACGCCGATCTACCCCGAGAACTCGGAGCCGACGTTGACCAATTCGCTCAAAGACAGTACGAGCCAAGCGCTGGATTGGACCTGGAGCAACACGGCTCGATTTGTCCAGCAGCGTGGGCAGCACAACGTCAGCGTGTTGGTTGGGCAAGAAGCCAACAGAGGCACCAGTCGGTATCTCGCGGCGGGATTAACCAGCCTCACGTCGACCGAGCTGAATACGAGATATGTGCAGAACATTCTGGGTGATTACAAAACAAAGACCATCAACACCTCGGGCGTCGAGAGTGCCTTGTTGTCCTACTTTGGGAAAGCCGACTACAACTTTGCGGACCGCTATGTCGCGAGCCTGACCGTGCGACGGGACGGTTCCTCGCGACTGGGGCCAAGCCACCGATGGGGAACGTTCCCCGCAATCGGTTTGGGATGGAGAGTATCCAAAGAGAAATTCTTCGAGAACAACGGAATCCTGTCAGATGCCATGCTGCGCTTTGGATGGGGCGTGACGGGCAACCAGTTGATCCCCGCGGGACGCACCGTCGACGAATTTGGCGGCGACGTGGGCGACACCTATTACGACATCACGGGATCAAACAACGCGGCGCCGGGCTACAGGCAGATCTCGGTGGGGAACGCCGACCTGAAGTGGGAGGAAGACAAGTCGACGAACGTGGGCGCTGACCTCGCGTTTCTCGATGGGAGGGTCAATGTCATCATCGATCTGTACAAGCGTCAGACGAACAACCTTCTGTTCAATCCCCAAATTCCCGGAACGGCTGGAGCTGTCGATCAGCCGATCCTCAATGTCGGGCAGATGCAAAACATCGGCGTCGATTTTTCCGTCGGGTATCAAGCCACGAACTGGAACGCGACGCTGACGGGAAGCAAATACAACAACAAGATCCTTTCGATCGACGGCAAGCAAAAGTTCTTCTACGGTCCGCAGTCAACGCGGTTCGGCAATCAGGTCATCAACCAGGTGGGCTCGCCGATCAGCTCGTTCTACGGCCTGATCGCGGATGGGTACTTCAGGGACGCGGCCGACGTCGCGAGCCATGCGCATCAAGACGGCGCCGCGCCCGGCCGCATCAAGTTCAGAGACACGAATGGCGACGGATCGATTACTCCGCTCGACCAGGTCATCATCGGCAACCCCCATCCCGATTTCACGGCTGGCCTGGACCTGGGATATCAGCGTGGGAATTGGAGCGTGAATGGCACCGTGTTCGGATCGTTCGGCAACGACATCTGGGATGCGCAGAAGGAATTCTACGTCTTCCGCAATTTCTCCACGAACGTCCGGAAGGATCTGCTGGAAAACTCGTGGAGGCCGGACAACCTCAACGCCAAGTATCCGATCCTCGACCAGAACGACACCTACAGCAAGAACCTCAGCAGCTACTACATCGAAGACGGCTCGTACGTCAGGATGCGCAGTCTCCAAGTCGCATATACCCTGCCGCATTCGCTCGTATCGTGGGCGCAGGGCACGAGGGTCTACGTGCAGGCGGAAAACCTCTTCACGTTCACGGGCTATTCGGGGCTCGATCCATCGCTTCCTGCGTCGAGCATCACTGGCTCAGGCGGGGACATCCGTGACCAGTACCGCGGTATCGACCGCGGCGTGTATCCCAGCAGCAGAACGTTCAGTTTCGGCATCACCACTTCGTTTTGACGATGATCTTCTTCAATCAGAGGGCGGCGATGAAAAACACATCGAAGAAGTATCTCCTCGTCGGGACAGCGGTGCTGCTGTGTGCGACAGGCGCGGTGTACGGCTGCGGTGATTTCCTCGACACCGCCGCCGTCCCGCAAGGATCATTGGACGGTCAGACGCTCGCGACGAAGGCCGGTGTAGAAGGCACGCTGATCGCTGCCTACCGATCGCTGGATTGGACCAATGGCGTCGGCGGAAACTGGGGATCCGCCGCCAGCAACTGGATCTGGGGCAGTGTCACGAGCGACGAAGCTTATAAGGGATCGGAGCAGTCGGATCAGCCGGCGATCGATCCAATCGAGATGTATCAGTGGTCCGCTGGTGGCGTCGACGCCGAGCTGAATGACAAATGGCGCGCCGTGTACGAAGGCGTCGTCCGGAGCAACGCCACGATCAGGTTGCTCAAACAGGTCGTGGCATCAAAGCCGGGCGAGATTTCGGCAATCGACGCCAAAGGCATCGAAGGAGAAGCGATCTTCCTCAGGGCGCACTATCACTTCGAGGCGTGGCGGATGTGGGGCAACATTCCCTACTACCGCGAAGCGGACACAAATTACCGCAAACCAAATTCGACGCAGGCTGAAGCGGGCGCGGAGATCTTGAAGGACCTCGATTCCGCAATCGCGAAGCTGCCAGTCACTCCGCGAAACAACAACGTGGGGCGGGTGACGCAGTGGACCGCCAAGGCGTACAAAGGTCGCGTTCAAGTGTACCTCGGTCAGTTTGCCGCCGCGTTGACGACGTTGCGGGAGGTCAGGGCAAGCGGGATCTACGCCCTGGA
>Ga0126377_10001796_pt1 | contig 14322 bp, 13 predicted proteins | sample PanSoiMetPlot_22_FD_92647 | JGI IMG/M metagenome (GOLD analysis project Ga0126377, IMG submission 92647) | Tropical forest soil microbial communities from Panama - MetaG Plot_22 | ecosystem: Environmental > Terrestrial > Soil > Tropical forest > Bulk soil | place: Panama | collected 2016-02-17
GCGCGGAGATGGAGGCCGAGATCGAGAAGGTGCGCAAGTCGTTCAGGGCCGAGATCGTCCCGTACAGGGCGACGACCGACCTCGTCCCTGCCGCCGACGTCCGTCCGCCGCGCCGCAAGATCCGCGTCCAGCGCGACTCCTAGCCGCCGGCCCAGAGGCGGCGCGGCGGCACGATCGGCGCGAGCGCTCGCGCGCCGTCCACGCTGTTGATGACGTTCGATCCGCCCGGATCCTCGACGCGGAAGACGGAAACCGGCGCCGGGTCGGGATCGCCGTTGGAATCGATGGCGTAGCGCCCGATCGGGCTGACCGCCCGCCGCACGCGCAGGAGCTGCGCGCTGACCGATTCGCGCGTACCGTCCGAGGCCGCGATGGCGTCGAGGAGCGCCTCGGTGGCAGCAGCGGTGTAGATCGCCATGACGTCGGTGTCCGGGCCGAGCCGCCGCGCGAGCTCGCGCCCCGCGGGCGGTAGCGAGGCGCTGGACAGCCCCCCGCGGGTGAGGTAGATGCCGCGCGCGGCCGCGCCCGCGGTCTTGAACAGCACCGAGACCGGCAGCAGGTTCTCGCAGCCGATGACGGGCGCTCCCGCCGGCAGGACCGGCCGCACCTTGCGCAGCACGGACCCGACGTCGGCGTCCGGCAGGCCGCAGATCACGAGGCCGTCCGGACGTGCGGCGCGGACGCGCCGGACGAGGGCGTCGTACCGGCGCTGCCGCCAGTCCCAGCGGCTGATCCCGGCCGGGCGAATGTGCAGCCGGCGCAGGGCGCGAACCGCGGGCTCCGTGTAGATCGGGCCCCAGCCGCCGTCGTGCAGGACGTAGGGTCGTCGAGAGCCCAGGCGCCGGACGAGGAGCGCCAAGGCCGCGCCCTCGGCGTCGTCGGGCGGGACCACGCGCGCGAACGTCCGCACCCCGGTGGGGCGGAGTTGTCGCGCGTCCCGCTCCGACCGGGGGCGCGTCAGGTCGACGGCGGTCGCGCTCGGTGAGATGACGGCGAGCGCTGACCTGGAGGCGATCGGCGCCTGCGCGAACGCGCAGTCCGAGTTCATGGGACCGATGACGCCGACGAGCGCGGGCGTCGCCGCGTAGGCCTTCGCGTTGGCCGCGCACTTGCGCGCGTCGAAGAGTTGGTTGCCTCCGCCCGAGTCGTCGCAGGACTGGTAGGCGAGCGGGAACTTCCCGGCGCGGAACCCGTGCGCCCGGAGGACCGAGACCACCGCCGCGGTCATCTCCTTGACAGGGAAGCGCGCGCCGCCCTGCAGCGGCAGGTCGGAGGTGATGAGCAGCCGTGGTGTCGTCGAGCCCGCGAGCGGCCGTCCGCAGGACGGCGACGCGACCGGGCGCACATCGCCCATGCGCGCCGGCCGGACCGCGGGCGTTCGACCCGCGACCGCCACCCACACCCGGTCGCCCACGACGTCGACATCGCGGGGCGTCCCGCCGATCGCGATCGTCTTTGTCACGCGATCGGTGAAGGGGTCGACTCGGAGCACCTGTCCGAGCAGGCTGTTGGTCACCCACACCGCGCCGGCGCCGAAGGCGACGGCATCGGCGCCGGGGCCGACGTCGATGGTCAGCTGCTTGCCGTCCGGGTCGATGCGCCAGAGCCGGCCGGTTCCCGGATCGGGGGCCCACACCGCGCCGGCGCCGACGGCGATCGCGCTGAGGTCTGTCGCCGGCACGCGTATGCGCTTGACGACGCGGTCGGTGCGCGGGTCGACGCGTGCGATCGTGCGGTCGTCGTTGAGCACCCAGAGCCTGCGCCCGTCGCCCGCCAGCGCGACAGCCGTGACGTGCGTGAGCGCCGCGGAGACCTCGTTGCGCGCGGGGTCGATCCGCGAGAGCGAGTAGTCCGGGTTGATCATCCACGCGGCGCCCCCCGCGAACGCGAGGTGGTTGGCGACGCCGTTTGAGACCACGCCGCGCGACTGGGGCAGCGCGATCGGGTCGGACGCGATCCCGGTGTCGGGGTCCAGGCGCACGACCCCGGTCGCCGCGTGCCCTGCGAACCCGGCGTTACGCAGACTTCCCGCCGTCCCGACCCACAGCGAGCCGAGGCCGAACCCGAAATCGGTCGCGCCGACGCCGAGAACGCGCTGCTCGCCGGTGGCGGCGTCGACGCGCGTGATCGTGCGATCGTCGGCGTTGAGTGCCCAGACGGCGCCGCCGCCCGCGGTAACGGTTGTCGGGCCCCTCCCGGTCGGCATCGTCTTCACGACGCGGCCGGAGTGGGCGTCGATCTCCGCGAGGAAGTCGCCCTTGGGGGTGCTCTCCGCCGCCGGGCCGCCGTGGTGACCGATAAGCAGCACCGCCGCGGCGACAGCCGCGGCCGCCACGGCGCCCGCGCCGGCGACGAGGCCCCACCGCCGTCCGGCACCACGGTCCGTGCGCCGCCGCCGTGCGGGCGGAGCGGCGGCCGCCGCGTCCTGCGTGAGGATCGCCCGCTCGACCTCCTGCAGCTCCGGGCCGGGCTCCAGGCCGAGCTCGTCGATGAGCCGGCGGCGGCCGTCGCGATAGACCTCGAGCGCCTCGGCCTGGCGCCCACTGCGGTACAGGGCCAGCATGAGCTGCGCGCGCGGGCGCTCCCGCAGCGGGTCGCTCGCGACCAGCGCCTGGAGCTCGCCGATGACCCGATCGTGATGCCCGAGGGCCAGGTCGGCATCGATGCGGCGCTCGAGCGCGAGCAGCCGCTGCTCGTCGAGCCGGCGCACGGCGTCCTCGTCCGGGAGGTCGGGAAGGGCCGAGCCGCGCCACAGCGACAGGGCCTCGTGCAGCGCCTGACGCGCCGCCGCGGCGTCGCCGTCCTCCAGGAGCCCGGTGCCGTCGTCGAGCAGCCGCTCGAAGCGCACGACGTCGAGCTCGTGGCCGTCGAGCTCGGCGCGGTAGCCGCCGGGCTCGGTGACGAGGAGCCCCGCGCCGAGGCGCTTGCGCAACTGCCCCACGTAGACCTGAACGGTCTTCGTCGCGGTCGCCGGGACGGCGTCGCCCCAGAGCGCGTCGGCGATCCGGTCAACCGAGAGCCGCCGCCCGTGGTGCAGCAGGAGCAGCGCGAGCAGCGCGCGTTGCTTCGGCGCCGCGATGATGATCGGCTCGCCGCCGTCATCGACCTCGAGCGGGCCGAGCAACCGGAACTGCATCGTCAACCACTACCAGCTTTGTGGCGCCTTTACCGCGCTTTGCCGTGCTTTCGGCGGGGCGATTCACCGTGGCTGGCATGACCAGACGCCACCTCACCATTCCAGTGCTGGCGCTCGCGCTCGTGCCCGCCGCGTGCGGCGGATCCGGCGAACGTCAAGCCACAACACCGGCGAAGTCGCAGCCGGCCGCTATCCCGAAGGAGCTCGTCGGGACGTGGACGACGCAGCTCCGCAAGGCCGACGCGCCGCCTCAGCTGCAGCTCAACAACCCGTTCAGCCTGATCATCGCGGCTGACGGCGGGATCGACAACGCCCCGTCGTTCACGCTCGCGGACTCCACCGAGGCGATCGAGGGCGAGACCACCACCCCGGTGTTCAAGGCCGACACCGTGACGCTCCGCCACGAGGGGTGCCTCGAGGACGGCGTCGGCTACCGGTTCTACGACAACGTCTACCGCTACACGGTGTCCGGCGACACGCTGACGTTCAAGGTCGTCAAGAACGCGTGCCCGGACCGGCACGCCGAGGCGATCCTCACGAGCCGGGCGTTCCGGCGCAGCCCGTAACCACTCAGCGCAGCCGTGACGGAGAGGGCCCGGTCAGCGCCGGGCCTTCTTCTTGCGTTTGGCCTCGGACGCCTTGGCCTGGGCAGCTTCGGCGCGCAACTGGCGCCGCATCTGACGGTGGATCACGAGCCAGCCGCCCACGCCGAGGACGATGATGACGATGACCAAGACGGTTTCCACGCGCGCCACACTAACGTGGAACGCGGCGGGGATGCCCCGGTAAACGCTGCTAGGATCTACGTGACCCCGACTAAGATTTCTTATGCAAGCTGACCGATTCACCATCAAGGCCCAGGAGGCCATCGCCGCTGCCGGCCAGCTCGCCGAGCGTCGGCACAACCCGCAGGTGACCCCCGAGCACCTGCTCGCCGTGCTGCTCGAGCAGGAGGGCGGCGTCGTCGCGCCGGTCCTCGCCAAGCTCGGAGCCGACGTGAACGCCCTCCGCGCCCAGGTCAACGCCGACCTCGACGCGCTGCCGACGATGACCGCCGGCGGCGAGGCCGCCGGCCCGTCGAGCGAGTTCGTCCGCGTCCTCCGCGAGGGCGAGGAGGAGATGCGCGAGCTCAAGGACGAGTACGTCTCCACCGAGCATCTGCTGCTGGCGCTCGCCGACCACTCCTCGCGCGCCGGCGAGGCGCTGCGGAATGCGGGCGCTCGCCGCGACGCGCTCGAGAAGGCGATCGCCGAGGTCCGCGGCCCGCACCGCGTCACCGATCAGTCGGCCGAGGACAAGTACCGCGCGCTGGAGAAGTACGGCCGCGACCTGACCGAGGAGGCCGAGCAGGGCAAGCTCGACCCGGTCATCGGGCGCGACGACGAGATCCGCCGCGTGATCCAGGTGCTCAGCCGCCGCACGAAGAACAACCCCGTGCTGATCGGCGAGCCCGGCGTCGGCAAGACCGCCATCGTCGAGGGCCTCGCGCAGCGCATCGAGTCCGGCGACGTGCCCGAGTCGCTGCGCGACCGGCGGGTCGTCGCGCTGGACATTGGCGCGCTGCTCGCGGGCTCGAAGTACCGCGGCGAGTTCGAGGAGCGGCTGAAGGCCGTCCTCAACGAGATCAAGGACGCGGGCGGCACGGTCATCCTCTTCATCGACGAGCTGCACACCATCGTCGGCGCCGGTGCCGCCGAGGGCGCGGTCGACGCCGCGAACCTGCTCAAGCCCATGCTCGCCCGGGGCGAGCTGCGCGCGGTCGGCGCGACGACGCTCGACGAGTACCGCAAGCACATCGAGAAGGACGCGGCGCTCGAGCGCCGGTTCCAGCCCGTGCTCGTCGGCGAGCCCAGCGTCGAGGACGCCATCGCGATCCTCCGCGGGCTCAAGGAGCGCTACGAGGTTCACCACGGCGTCCGCATCCAGGACTCCGCGCTGATCGCCGCCGCCACCCTCTCCGACCGCTACATCGCCGATCGCTTCCTGCCGGACAAGGCCATCGACCTCATCGACGAGGCCGCCTCGCGCCTTCGCATCGAGATCGACTCGCTGCCCACGGAGATCGATCAGATCGACCGGCGCATCCTCCAGCTCGAGATCGAGCTGACATCGCTGGCCAAGGAGACCGACGACGCGAGCGCCGAGCGCCGCGAGGCGATCGAGCGCGAGCTCTCCGACCTGCGCGAGCAGTCGTCGGCGATGAAGGCCGAGTGGCAGACCGAGAAGGACGAGATCCACAAGGTCTCCCAGGTCAAGGAGCGCCTCGAGCAGGCCCACCGCGAGCTCGAGCGCGCGGAGCGCGAGGCCGACCTCGAGCGCGCCGCGACGCTGCGTCACGGCGAGATCCCCGAGCTGCAGCGTCAGCTCGAGGAGGCCGAGCAGGCCGAGCCGCGCGCGACCCGCTTCCTCAAGGAGGAGGTCGACGCCGAGGACGTCGCGGAGGTCGTCGCCCGCTGGACCGGCATCCCGGTCAGCCGCCTCATGGAGGGCGAGGTCGAGAAGCTCGTGCACATGGAGGAGCGCCTGCACCAGCGCGTCATCGGGCAGAACGAGGCCGTCGAGTCGGTCTCCAACGCCCTGCGCCGCTCGCGTGCCGGCCTGAGCGACCCCAACCGGCCGATCGGCAACTTCCTCTTCCTCGGGCCGACCGGCGTCGGCAAGACCGAGCTCGCCCGCGCGCTCGCCGAGTTCATGTTCGACTCGCAGGACGCGATGGTGCGCATCGACATGTCCGAGTACATGGAGAAGCACTCGGTCAGCCGCCTCGTCGGGGCGCCGCCCGGCTACGTCGGCTACGACGAGGGCGGCCAGCTCACCGAGGCCGTGCGCCGGCGCCCGTATTCGGTCGTGCTCCTCGACGAGATCGAGAAGGCCCACCCGGACGTCTTCAACGTGCTCCTGCAGGTGATGGACGACGGGCGCCTGACCGACGGCCAGGGCCGCACGGTCGACTTCAAGAACGTCGTGCTCATCATGACCTCGAACATCCCGGGCGGCCGGGCGGGCGCCGAGGCGCACTTCAAGCCCGAGTTCATCAACCGCCTGGACGACATCGTCGAGTTCCACGCGCTGGACCGCGCGCAGATCGGCAAGATCGTCGACCTGCAGGTCGACCAGCTCGTGCGCCGCGTGCGCGAGCGTGGCATCGAGGTCGACCTCACCGATCGCGCCCGTGAGCTGCTGGGCAACCTCGGCTACGACCCGACCTACGGCGCGCGCCCGCTCAAGCGCGTGATCCAGAAGCGGCTGGTCGATCCGCTGGCGCTCGCGATCCTCGAGGGCGACTTCCGCGAGGGCGACACGGTGCGCGTGGATGCCGGCGACGGCGACCTCGTTTTGGCGGTGGCCGAGAAGGTCGCGCCGGCAGCGGTCTGAGGTAGGCTGCCGGGGCCCTCAGTCTCCCCTCAGGAGGTCCCAGATGACCGCTCTGGCCGACATCGAAGGCATCGGCCCCGTCTACCGCGACAAGCTCGAGGCCGGAGGGATTGGCAGCGTCGAGCAGCTGCTCGAGGCGGGCGCGACCCCGTCAGGCCGCGAACACCTCTGCGAGAGCTGCGGCGTCAGCCATAACCTCATCCTCGAATGGGTCAACCACGCCGACCTGTACCGGGTCAAGGGCATCGGCAGCGAGTACGCCGACCTGCTCGAAGAGGCCGGCGTCGACTCGGTGCCCGAGCTCGCGCAGCGCAACGCCGAGAACCTCTGCGCGAAGATGGCCGAGATCAACGAGAGCAAGAACCTTGTCCGTCAGATGCCGTCGGAGTCCACGGTGCAGCAGTGGGTCGCGGAGGCCCAAAGCCTGCCGCGGGTCGTGATGCACTAGGCGCCCCGGGCGCCGACGCGATAGAACGCTCGGCATGCCCACCTACATCATGCTGTCGACGCTCACGCCCGAGGGCGTCCAGACGATCAAGAACAACCCGCAGCGCATCCGCGAGGTCAACAAGGAGATCGAGCAGCTCGGCGCGACGGTCAAGGCGCAGTGGGCGACGCTCGGGCGGTTTGACTTCGTGAACGTCGTCGAGGCGCCCGACGAGCAGACGATGGCCCGCGTGTCGCTCGAGCTGGGGTCGCGCGGGACCGTGCACTACGAGACGCTCTCGGCGATTCCCGTCGACGACTTCATCGCCTCGCTGTGAGGGGCGTCTCGTCGCCCCTGGCGGCGTCGCTGCGAGCGAGTCCGTGCCGAGCACTGTCCTCGCTCGCGCTCCTTGCCAGGAACGACGATCCGCGCCTCACAGCTTCGGCGAAGGCGCTGGGGGTGGCCCGATGAAGGTCCTCGTCGTCGGCTCGGGTGGGCGCGAGCACGCGATCGTGCGTGCGCTGCGCCGCTCGCCGCAGGCGCCCGAGGTCCTGTGCGCGCCGGGCAACCCGGGCATCGCGCGCGACGCGAGCGTCCTCGACATCAAGGTCGACGACCTCGATGGGCTCGCCCAAGCCGCCGAGCGCGAGGGCGTCGGGCTCGTCGTCGTCGGCCCCGAGGCGCCCCTGGTCGGCGGGCTCGTCGACCGCCTCGCGAGCCGCGGCATCGACGCGTTCGGCCCGACCGCCGAGGTCGCGCAGCTCGAAGGGTCGAAGGCCTTCGCGAAGGAGGTCATGGAGGCCGCCGGCGTGGCCACCGCGACCTGGCGCGCGGTGACGACCGTCGAAGACGGGATGGGCGCGATCGAGCGCTACCCGGTGGTCCTCAAGTACGACGGCCTCGCCGCGGGCAAGGGGGTCGTCATCGCCGGCGACGAGGACGAGGCGCGCGCCACGCTCGAGGCCTTTCTGGTGGAGCGCCGCTTCGGCGACGAGCGCGTCGTGGTCGAGGAGGCACTCGAGGGCGAGGAGCTCTCGCTGCTCGCGCTCTGCGACGGCGAGATCGCCGTCCCGATGGCCCCGGCGCAGGACTACAAGCGGATCTTCGACGGCGACCGCGGCCCGAACACGGGGGGCATGGGCTCGTACTCGCCGGTGCCGGGCATCGATCGCGCGCGCATCGAGGAGCTGGTGCGCACGATCCATCAGCCGGTCGTTGACGAGCTGCGCCACCGCGGCACGCCGTTCCACGGCTGTCTCTACGCGGGCCTCATGCTCACCGAGGCGGGCCCGCGCGTGCTCGAGTTCAACGTCCGCTTCGGCGACCCGGAGACGCAGGCCGTGCTGCCGCGGCTGCGCTCGGACTTCCTCGACCTCGTCCAGCGCTCGACGGTCCCAGGCGGCCTGGCGGGCGACGACCCCGAGTGGGACGAGCGCTGGGCGGTCACCGTCGTCCTCGCGTCGGGCGGCTACCCCGAGTCGGCGTCGCGCGGCGACGTCATCGCCGGGCTCGACGAGGTGCCCGCCGCGGTCGAGGTCACGCACGCGGGAACCGCCGCCGGGCCCGACGGCGCGATCGTCACGGCGGGCGGACGGGTGCTGAACGTGACCGGTCTCGGCGAGGGGCCCGCTGCCGCCCGGAACGCGGCCTATGCTGCCGCCGACCAGATCACCTTCGAGGGCCGGCAGCTGCGGCGGGACATCGCGCAGCGGGCAGTGGAGCGGATGTCATGACCGAACCGGAGACGGGCGCCGTCACCGAGACCGAACCCGAAACCGAGTTCGCGGAGCTCGACGTCGACACGCCGCTCGTCGGGATCATCATGGGCTCGAAGTCCGACCTGCCCGAGATGGAGAAGGCCGGCGAGGTCCTCTCGGACAAGGGCATCCGCTACGAGCTGCGCGTGATGTCGGCGCACCGCGACCCGGACACCGTGGCCGAGTACTGCCGCAACGCGCGGATGCGCGGCCTGCGGGTCATCATCGCCGGCGCCGGCCTTTCGGCCGCGCTGCCCGGCGTCGCCGCCGCCCATACGGACCTCCCCGTGATCGGCGTGCCGCTCTCGAGCCGCCTGAGCGCGCTCGGCGGGCTCGACGCGATCCTCTCGATCGCGCAGATGCCGCCCGGTGTGCCGGTCGCCTGCGTCGGCCTGGACAACGCACGCAACGCGGGCCATCTCGCGGCCCGGATCCTCAGCAGCTGACGGTGAAGATCGACCTCGACCAGCGTCGCGACCTGGGCGAGCTGATCAGCCTCACGTTCCAGCTGTTCGGGCGTCATCTGGCGGTGTTCCTCAGCCTCACGCTGCTCATCGTGGCGCCGGTCCAGCTCGTCGTCGACGGCGTCTGGGGCCGCTACCTCGCCGACGGCGGCGACGCGGAGCCGTCGACCGCCGCGGCGACGACCTCGATGCTGCTCGGCGTCCTCGTCATTCCGCCGCTCGTCACGGCGCTGCAGGTCGTGGCGGTGCAGGCGATCGCGCGCGGCGAGGAGCCCACGGTGGGCGGCGCGCTCAGGACGGCCGCGCCGCGCCTCGTGCCTGCGGTCTTCGCCGTCATCCTCTACTCCGCCGCGGTCGCCGCCGGGCTCATCGCGCTCGTCGTCCCCGGCATCTGGCTCGCGGTCCGCTGGTACTTCTGCGCCCAGGCCGTGGTCATCGACCGGCTCGCCCCCGTCGAGGCGCTGCGCCGCAGCGCTCAGGTCGTCGAGACGCGCTGGTGGCGGACGTTCGGGATGCTCGTCGCGTTCGGCCTCGTCGTCGCGCTCCTCGCCGCTGTCGGCCTCGGGATCGCCAGGCAGATCGAGAACGGCCCGCTCTTCACGACCGCGTCGATCGTCGTGCAGACCGTGACGCTCTCGCTCACCGCGATCTTCGGCACGCTGCTGTTCTTCGACTCGCGCGCGCGGACCGCGCTGCCTTGGGAGGGGACGCCGCCCATCGATCCGGTCGCGCCGGAGCGCCCGTAGGCTTGAACGCGTGATCGCTCGCTACACACGCCCGGAGATCGGCGCGATCTGGACCGACGAGGCGCGCATGGAGGCGTGGCGCCGGGTCGAGGTCGCGGCGTCCGAGGAGATGGAAGGCCCGGCGCCCGGCGACCTCGACGCGATCCGCGCCGCCACCTTCACCGTCGAGGCGGTGCAGGAGCGCGAGCGCGTCACCGATCACGACGTCGCGGCCTTCGTCGACGTCCTCCAAGAGAGCGCCGGCCCCGGCGGCCGCTGGATCCACTTCGGCCTGACCTCGTCGGACGTCCTCGACACCGCGCTGGCGCTGCAGATCGCCGCGGCGGGAGCGATCGTCGTGACCGGCGCGCGCGAACTCGTCGAGGCGCTGGCCCAGCGGGCGCGCGAGCACGTCGACACGATCTGCGTCGGGCGCACCCATGGCGTGCACGCCGAGCCCACGACCTTCGGCATCAAGCTGGCGGGGTTCGCCTTCGAGGCCCATCGCAACGCGCAGCGCCTCGAGCGGGCGTTCGCGCAGGCGAGCGTCGGCGCGATCAGCGGCGCGGTGGGCACCTACTCGGCGACCAGCCCCGACTTCGAGGCGCGCGTGCTCGAACGCCTCGGCCTCGCCCGCGAGCCGGTCTCGACGCAGGTCGTCCCGCGCGATCGCCACGCCGAGTTGCTGCAGGCGATCGCGCTCGCCGGCGCCGGCCTGGAGCGGCTGGCCACCGAGGTCCGCCACCTGCAGCGCACCGAGGTGCGCGAGGTCGAGGAGCCGTTCCGCGCGGGGCAGCAGAAGGGCTCGAGCGCGATGCCGCACAAGCGCAACCCGATCGTCACCGAGCGCGTCAGCGGGCTGGCGCGGGTGCTGCGCGGCAACGCGACCGCGGCGGTCGAGAACGTCGCGCTCTGGCACGAGCGCGACATCTCGCACTCGGGCGCCGAGCGGGTCATCCTGCCCGACTCGACGATCCTCATCGACTACCTCCAGCACCTCATGCTGCGCGTCGTGCGCGGCATGGTCGTCCACGCCGATCGCATGCGCGCGAACCTCGACCTCACGCATGGCGCGCTGTTCTCCCAGCGCGTGCTGCTCGCGCTCGTCGAGGGCGGCATGGCACGCGACGAGGCGTACCGGATCGTCCAGGAGGACGCTCAGCGCGCGTGGGACAGCGGGACGCCCCTGCGCGACCTGCTCGCAGCGCGCGACCTGGGCCTGGACCTCGACGCCATCTTCGACCTCGGGCACTACACGCGTCACGCGCACGAGGTCGTCGGGCGGCTTGACGCGATCGCTCCGGTCGGCGCCGCTGTCGCTTGACACACCGTCGAGCGAGCGAGAATGTCCGCCCATGTCCCCTTCGTACGACTACGTGATCGTCGGCGCGGGCTCGGCGGGCTGCGTGCTCGCCAACCGCCTCAGCGAGGACCCCGACGTGCAGGTCCTGCTCCTGGAGGCGGGGCCGCCGGACACGGCGGACTTCATCCACATCCCCGCCGCGTTCTGCGCCCTCTTCCGCTCCCAGAACGATTGGGACCTCGGCACCGGCTACGAGCCCGGCCTGGAGGACCGCCGCGTGTACCTGCCGCGCGGCAAGACGCTCGGCGGCTCCTCGTCGCTGAACGCGATGGTCTACATCCGCGGCAACCCCGCCGACTACGACGAGTGGAGCGAACTCGGCTGGGGCTGGAGCGATGTCTTCCCCTACTTCCTGCGCGCGGAGGACAACGTGCGCGGCGCCTCCGAGCATCATGGCGCGGGCGGCCCGCTGCGCGTGTCGGACTCGCTCGCGCGTACCGGGCTGTCGCAGGCGTTCCTCGACGCGGGAGCCGCGCTTGGCCTTCCCGCGAGCGAGGACTTCAACGGGCCGCAGCAGGACGGCCTCGGCTGGTACCAGCTCACCACGCGCGACGGCAAGCGCGGGAGCACCTCGGTCTCCTACCTGCATCCGGTCATGGACCGGCCCAACCTGACCGTCGAGACACACGTGCACGTGCACCGGGTGCTGTTCGACGGCGCGCGTGCCGCGGGCGTGGCGGGTTCGCGCCTGAGCGAGCCGGTCGAGTTCGGCGCCGAGCGCGAGGTGCTCGTGTGCGGCGGCGCGTACCTGTCGCCGCAGATCCTGTGGCTGTCGGGCATCGGGCGCCCCGACGAGCTCGCGCTGCTCCAGGTCCCGGTCGTCGCCGAGGTCCCGGGCGTCGGGCTCGGGCTGCAGGACCACCCGGCCATGGGCGTGACGTGGATCTGCGAGGAGCCGGTCAGTCTCAAGGACGCGCTCACGGAGGAGAACCTCGCGTTGTGGGCGGCCGGCGGCGGCCCGCTCTCGTCAAACGGCGTCGAGTGCGGCGGCTTCTTGCGCACGCACGAGGACCTGTCCGCGCCCGACGTGCAGTTCCACATGGTCTCGGCGCTGTACGAGCAGGAGGGCCTCGTGCCGCCGCCGGCGCACGGGTTCACCCTGAGCGTCTGCGTCGTCAAGCCGGAGAGCCGCGGGCAGGTGGCGATCGTCTCGCCCGACCCGACCACGAAGCCGTTCATCTTGCACAACTACTTCGCCGAACCCGAGGACATGCGCTCGGCGATCGGCGGGCTACGCACCGCGCTCGAGATCGCCGGCACCGAACCGCTCGCCCGCTACGCGCAGGTCGCCCACAACGTGCCGGCGTCGGACAGCGACGCCGACCTCGAGGCCCACATCCGCCACACGGCGCAGACGATCTACCACCCGACGAGCACGTGCCGGATGGGCGTCGACGACCTCGCGGTGGTCGACCCGGAGCTGCGCGTGCGCGGGGTGGAGGGCCTGCGGGTCGTCGACGCGTCGATCTTCCCGTCGGTCCCGCGCGGGAACACGAACGCGCCGACGATCGCGGTGGCCGAGCGCGCGGCAGACCTCATCCGCGGCAAGGCGCCGCTGACGATCGGCGCCGCGGAGGCCGTCGGCTAGAGCTGCTCGAGCCGGTCCTCGGCCCGGGCCGCGCGCTCGTCGTGGCGCGCGGCCGCCTGCTGCGCGCGCACGCCGCGCTCGCGCAGGTCCTGCGCGGCCTCCTCGTCCTCGGCCGCGAGGTTGACGTGCTCGGCGGCCTGGCGCTGGAGGCGCTCGGCCTCGGCCCGGTGCTGCTCTGCACTGGCAGTCCGCTCCTCGGCGGCGTCGGCGCTCTCGCGCGCTCGCAGCGCGTTGGCCTCGAGCTCTTGGCGGTGGCCGCGGGCCTCGGTGTCGAGCCGCGCGCGAGCGCGGTCACGCTCGGCGTGGCGTCGCGCCGCAACGCGGTAGATCGCCCACCCGGCAAGCGCGGCGACGAGCAGGACAATGACGATGATCACGACGGTCACGGCCCATGCGTACCCGCCCGGACGCGTTGCTAGCCTGCGGGTCGTGCCGCCCGTATCCGACCTCCCGCTCATCGCGACCGGGAAGGTCCGTGAGATGTATGACCTCGGCGACCGGCTGCTGCTGGTCGCCAGCGACAGGATCTCGACGTACGACGTCGTCCATCCGACGCCGATCCCGGACAAGGGGGCGGTGCTCACCGGGCTGTCGGCGTTCTGGTTCGGCCGCACCGGGCACATCGTCAGCAACCACTTCGTCTCGGCGACCGACGACGTGCCCGACGACGTCCGCGGCCGCGCGATGAGCGTCCGCAAGCTCCAGATGCTTCCCGTCGAGTGCGTCGTGCGTGGCTACATCACCGGGTCGGGCTGGAAGGACTACCAGGCCACCGGGCGCGTCTCGGGGCTCGAGCTGCCGTCCGGCCTGCGCGAGTCCGAGCGCCTGCCGGCGCCGCTCTTCACGCCCTCGACGAAGGCCGAGGTCGGCCACGACGAGGCGATCGACTTCGATCAGGCGGCGGAGCTTGTCGGCGACCGCGCCCTGATGGAGCGCGTCCGCGACGCGTCGATCGAGCTGTACACGTTCGGGGCCGAGCACGCGCGCGAGCGCGGGGTCATCCTGGCCGACACGAAGTTCGAGTTCGGGCTCGACGCCGACGGCGAGCTCGTGGTCGGCGACGAGGTGCTCACGCCGGACTCCTCGCGCTACTGGCCCGCCGACGGCTACGAGGCCGGGCGGTCGCAGCCGAGCTTCGACAAGCAGTACGTGCGCGACTGGGCGTCCGCGAGCGGCTGGGACAAGACGCCGCCGGCGCCCGCGCTGCCCGACGACGTCATCGCGCGCACGCGCGAGCTCTACCTCGAGGCCTACGAGCGGATCACCGGCGAGCCGCTCGATGCGTGGCTGCAGAGGACGGCCGCTTGAGAGCGCGCGTCCTCATCCGCCCGAAGGCCGGGATCCTCGACCCGCAGGGCATCGCCGTCGAGCGCGCCCTGCCGGCGCTCGGCTTCAAAGGCGTGTCCAACGTGCACGTCGGCCGGCTCGTGGAGCTCGACGTCGAGGATGCGTCGCAGCTCGACGAGATGTGCCGGCGCCTGCTGGCC
>Ga0126377_10001797_pt1 | contig 14321 bp, 21 predicted proteins | sample PanSoiMetPlot_22_FD_92647 | JGI IMG/M metagenome (GOLD analysis project Ga0126377, IMG submission 92647) | Tropical forest soil microbial communities from Panama - MetaG Plot_22 | ecosystem: Environmental > Terrestrial > Soil > Tropical forest > Bulk soil | place: Panama | collected 2016-02-17
CGCGCACCGGAGCGGCCGCGGCTACGGCCCGTGGCCGAGCACCGCCCGCCTCTGCGGTCTGCTCTAACCTCGACGCATGCAGGCGCCCACGCGCACCGAGCTCGCGGACGGCGAGCTGGTGCTGCGCCCGTTCCTCCTTGAGGACGCCTCGCGGGTGATGGAGATCTGCCAGGACCCTGAGATCTCACGCTGGACCCGGGTCCCGACCCCGTACCGCGAAGAGCATGCCCGAACGTGGATCGAGCAGACGATTCGCGACTGGGACGACCACCGGCACTCGGCCTTCGCGGTGACGGAGGCCGGCGAGCTGCTCGGCGCGATCGGCATGCGGCTGCACGAGGACTACGCGCTCCAGGCCTCGATCGGCTACTGGGTCGCCAGGGAGGCCCGCGGCCGCGGTATCGCGACGAGGTCGCTGCGCCTCGTCTCGCGCTGGGCAATCCTCCAGATCGGCTTTCCGCGCGTCCAGCTCGTGACCGACCCGGACAACGTGCCGTCGCAGCGGGTCGCCGAGGCGGCCGGCTTCCGTCGGGAGGGTGTTCTACGCGGCTACACGGAGCATCACGGCAAGCGGCGCGATTGCGTGATGTACTCCCTCCTGGCAGGGGAGTTACAGGAACGCGATCCGGGATAAGGGACTGGGATGAACGAGACCACCCATGACCAGCTCGCGGCCCTCGTGGCCGAAGGCGAGGAGTGCGGCTGCCTCGAGCTCTCGCGCGTGACCGAGTTCGTGCAGGAGCACGAGCTGGAGGAGGAAGAGGTGCGCGGGTTCTACGAGGAGCTCGACGAGCACGGCGTCGAGGTCAGCGACGACTGCGGGCGGAAGGCGGAGGACGCCACCTACGTGAACGGCACGCTCGCCGTGTCAACGACCGACGCGCTGCAGCTGTTCCTGAACGAGGCCGGCCGCTGGCCGCTGCTGACCGCCGAGGAGGAGGTCGAGCTCGCCAAGCGCATCGAGCGCGGCGACGCGGAGGCGAAGGAGCGGATGATCAACTCCAACCTTCGGCTGGTCGTCTCGATCGCGAAGCGCTACCAGGGGCACGGGCTGTCGCTGCTCGACCTGATCCAGGAGGGGATCATCGGGCTGATCCGCGCAGTCGAGAAGTTCGACTGGCGCCGCGGCTTCAAGTTCTCGACCTACGCGACGTGGTGGATCCGCCAGGCCGTCCAGCGCGGGGTCGCCAACAAGTCGCGCACGATCCGGATCCCGGTCCACATCGCCGACCGCGAGCAGCGGATCGGCCGCGCGGAGCGCGAGCTCGCGCCGAAGCTCGGCCGCCAGCCGACCGAGGAGGAGATCGCGAAGCACGCGAAGCTGCCGCTGAAGCAGGTGCGCGAAGTGCGCGAGGCGGCGCGGGCGATCACGAGCCTCGACCGGCCCGTCGGGGCCGAGCAGGACAGCGCGTTCGGCGACCTGATCGCCGGCGAGCAGGCGCCTCCGGAGGAGGAGGTTACCGTGAGCCTCGAGCAGGATGTCCTGCGTCGGGCCGTCGCGCAGCTGCCGGACCGCGAGCGCGAGGTGCTGAAGATGCGCTACGGCCTGAACGGCGACCAGACGCCCGCCTCGCTCGAGGCGATCGGCCGCGAGCTCGGCATCACCCGCGAGCGCGTCCGCCAGCTCGAGGCGCGGGCGCTGGAGCACCTCGCGGTCAACCGCGAGATCGAGGCGCTCAAGGTCGCCTAGCGCGATGTCCTCGACGCTCGCTCCTGCCGAGGTCGAGGTCCGGCAACCGGAGGGCGCCGACGAGATCGAGCGCGACCGGCCGTGGATCGTGATCGTCTGGAACGACCCGATCAACCTCATGTCCTACGTGACGCTCGTCTTCCAGAAGCTGTTCGGCTACAGCAGGGCGGAGGCGACGAAGCTGATGCTGCAGGTCCACAACGACGGCAAGGCCGCCGTCTCGGCCGGCACGCGCGAGAAGGCCGAGCACGACGTGTCCCGGCTCCATGCCCACGGGCTCTGGGCGACGATGCGGCAGGACTAGCGTGGAGCTCGACCGTCGCATCGAGCGCGCCGCGGACGGCGCAATCGTCCTGCGGTTTCGCGCGGAGGAGCGCGCCCTGCTGCGCGAGGTGTGCGAGGAGCTCGAAGAGCTCCTGACGGAAAGGCCCGCCGACCCCGCCCTGCGGAGGCTCTTCCCGCCTGCCTACGACGACGAGCAGGACGAGCGCGCGTACCGCGACCTGATGGGCGACGAGCTCATGAACGGACGGCGCCGCGCGCTCGAGACGCTGGCCGGGACCGTCGACGCCGAGCGCCTGACAGCCGAGGAGGCGGAGGCCTGGCTCCGCGCGCTGAACGACCTACGGCTGGCGATCGGGACGCGCGCCGAGGTCGAGGAGGACACCCTCCTCGAGGGCATCCGGCCCGACGATCCCCACGCCCTCGACCTGGAGCTGTACGCGTACCTCTCCTGGCTGCAGGAACAGCTCGTCGAGGCCTTGTCCGCGGGCTAGGTTCCCACGACTTGCACGATCCAGCGCCGGTCGCGCTCGCGGTCCAGCTCGAGGAAGAGCACGCGCTGCCAGGTGCCGAGGCACAGCTCGCCGTCCCGCACCGGAATCGACTCGCCCGCCGTCCCGAGCAGCATCGCCATGCAGTGCGAGTGGCCGTTGCCGAAGACCATGTCCTCTTCGCAGATGTTCTCGGTGCGCCGGTCCCAGTCGTCGTGGGCGTAGTACGTCTCGCTCGGTACCAGGCGCTTGAGCAGGTTGGCGAAGTCGTCCAGGAAGCCGCTCTCGAACTCGTTCACGCGCACGCAGCACGTGGTGTGCGGCGAGTACACGCAGGCGATGCCGTCGACCACGCCGCTCTCGCGAACCGCCTCCGTCACCTCCTCGGTGATGTCACGGACGGCGAGGCCGCCGCTCGTTCGGAGTTGCCGTTCGTGCTGGAAGACCTTCACCGTCGCTCACCCTCCTCGTTGTGGACGGCCGCGGAGTGCGGGCAGGCCCTATTTTGAGGGTTTCGCGACGCGGCGTCGACCCGAACTGTCGGAAGCGCTAGCCGACCGTGATCGTTCCGGTCATGCCCAGCGCCTTGTGGTTGCTCACGGGGCAGTACATCTCGTAGTCGCCGGCCTTCTTGAAGTCGACCTCGAAGGACATCTGCTCTCCGAACGCGACGTCCTTGCCCTTCACCTCGAGGCCGTTGCCCTCGATCTCGAGGTTGTGGGTCTGGGAGCCCTCGTTGTGGGCCACGAAGGTGTACTTGCCGGTCTTGGGCAGGGTGAGCGAGCTCGGCGTGAGCGTGAAGTCCTTGAGGATGATCGTGACGGTCTGGCCTTGGACGCCGGCCTTCTCTCCCAGGGCGCCGACATCGGTGTTGCCCCCTCCGGAGTTGCTCCCGCCGCAGGCAGCGACGACGAGAACCAGCGGAATGAGCAAGAGCAGCTTTCGCATGGCGAAAGAGCATACGCCATTCCCTGGAACGGCAGATTCCGTGGTTACGCTAGAGACGTCGGGCCCGTAGCTCAGCTGGTCAGAGCAGCGGACTCATAATCCGTTGGTCCCAGGTTCGAGTCCTGGCGGGCCCACTCAGGAAACCCCCGCACAGCCGAGAGGGGGCCTCGGCGCGGGCTCGTAGAATCGGTGCCGTGGAACGAGACCTCATACTCGGGCCCCTCTTCACGCTCGGCGGCGTGCTCGTCGCCGTCGCGGCGCGTCGCCGCTTGTGGCTCCTCGCAGGAGTCGGCGTGGCGGCGATGGTCGCCGATCAGCGACTGCCGGCCGCTCGGCGCCTCAACCGGGCGTTGGTGGACCGCCTGGCCTCGGCGCCGACGCCGGAGTGATCAGGGTCCGGCCTTCGGGCCCGACCGCTCGTTGACCGGGACGAGGCAGTCGACCTCGCCCTCGCGTCGGTAGAACTCGATCAGCGGACGGGTGGCGTCGTGGTCGGCATGCTCGAACAGCTCGTCGAACGCGGCTGCGATCTGGCCGTAGACACCGGGAGCCTCGCCGACGAGCCGTAGCCGCAGGTAGTGCCCGCCGGGGATCGTCGTCTCGTCGAGACCAGGCGGGCTCTCCGTGTCGCGGGGGAGGCGCTCGGTGCACAGCCGATACGCGCCGGCGCGGTTGTCGATCAGCCCCATCATTCGACGCCCGCGGAGTGAGTCGAACCCCGACTCGAAGGCAGGCCAGGCCTCCTGGATCGCTGCGAGGTCCAGTGGCACGTCCCTACTCAGGGCAGGAGTGTCCTCGCGCGTGACCTTCGCGATCGCTCCGAGCCTTCCCGTTGTCCCGGCCACGGTCTGACCGTAAAGGATCGACCGGGAGCGTCGGCCGCCCGCCTATCGCGCGGCCGACGTCACGCGCTGGTCTCCGAACAGGTTGTACGAGCCGACGACGTCGAGTTGCTCGATGACCGGCGGTCCGTCCACCAGGTCCTTGAGCTGCTCGACGAACCGCGCGAACTCGGGAATTGCCGGCCGGGGATCGTCGCCGTCGTCGTCGAGCTCGACCAGGATCACGAACGTCGAGCTGTCCGCCACGCGTGTCGACGCGTAGCGCAGGCCCTCGGGACGCACCCGATCGAGCGTCGCGAACAGGTCGCGTACCGCGGCCTCGCTCTCGTCGACGCTCCCGTCCTTCACCTTCTGCCGTAGCAACGTGACGCTCATCTCTCGTCTCCTTCCGTTCTCGGTTGTCACATGGGTGACCCCCGGCGGCGAGAGAATGTGACGAGTGTGCGGCGGCTAGCCGGGGATCACGGCTATCAGGTCCCCGCAGGCCCGTTCGCACCGGCGGCAGACCTCGGCGCAGATGCGGCAGTGCTCGTGATGGTGCGCGTGCTTCTCGCACTCCTCCGCGCACGCCCGACAGGTCACGAGGCAGGCCTCGGTCGCCGCGCGCAGCACGCCGAGGTCGGCCTCGGTCTGCCTGATCAGGATGCGGCCGGTGGTGCCGCAGGTGTCCGCGCAGTCGAGGCAGAGCCGAATGCAGCGGAGCATCTCCTGCACGTCCGGCTCCGCGAGGTCGGCGTCCGCGCAGCTCGTGCACGTCGCCGCGCAGTCGATGCACTCCTCGATGCAGGCCAGCAGCGGGTCACGATCGAGAGCGGTAGGGCGTGGGTGCGCCGCGAGCATGTCTCGAACCGTCATGTGCTCTCCCTTCTCTTCGAGCAGTCGGCACATTGTGAGGCAGGAGCGCCGGTGCGCGCGGAGAACGGGACGCGCGGATGCTCGGCGGCATTGCGGCATACGTGCGGCGCCATCACGTGGCGCTGCTCGCCCTCTTCGTGGCGCTCGGCGGGACCGCGGTCGCGGCCGGCAACGTGCTGCCGCGGAACAGCGTCGGCACGCCCCAGCTGCAGAACGGCGCCGTGACCAAGGCGAAGATCGCGAAGCGGACGCTCACCTCGCTCAGAGGCCTGCGCGGCGAGAAGGGCCCGCAGGGTCCGGCCGGGCCGGGAGCGACCTCGTTCTCGACCACGCTCGCGCAGGACACCGGCACGGTGCATGTGCTCACGACGACGTCGGCCGGGATCGTGGTCAAGGCCGTCTGCACTGCATCGCGCGTGGAGCTCCAGCTGGCCACCGTCAGCGGAGCGGCCGCCCTCGAGCACAACTCGATCGTCAACAAGAACGGAACGCTCACGACCCCGAGCGCCGCGACCGGCGTTGCGACGTTCGTCGCGTCCGCCTCGAACATCGTCGACCTGGCGTCGATCGCGCGCAACACGGCGATGGGCAACGCGTTCTGGCGGTTCGACCTCCACTCCGCGCATCTGTCGCCCTGCAGGTTCTGGGGCATGATCACCCCCTCGTCCGCCGGTTAGGGGGAAAGGGCGGGCAGCCGCCGTCAGTCCCGGCTGGCAAACCCGCCCGTCCTACAACGGGCTTCCCGGCGAAACGGGTGCTTCGGATCCGTTCGCTCTAGGCTGATTCCCGATGTTCAGCCAGTTCACCGACCTGGTGGCGAACGCGTCGGGCTGGGCCTACCTGATCGTGTTCGTGCTCGCCGTCCTGGACGCCCTGGTCCCGGTGGTGCCGAGCGAGACCTCGGTGATCACCGCAGGCGTGGTCGCCTCGGCCGGCGACCTCAGCCTGCCGATGGTGATCGCCGCGGCCGCGGCGGGCGCGTTCGTCGGCGACAACACGGCCTACTTCGTCGGGCACCGCTACGGCACCCGGATCAACGACCGCTTCTTCACGAGCGAGAAGGCCAAGGAGCGGGTCGAATGGGCTCATCGCCAGGTCGAGGAGCGCGGGGGCGAGCTGATCCTGATCGGGCGCTTCATCCCGGGCGGCCGGACCGTCGTCACGCTGAGCGCCGGGACGCTCGGCTACCCCTGGCGGAAGTTCGTGATCTTCGACGCCGTCGCGGCGCTGGTCTGGGCGCTCTACGCGTCGTTGCTCGGCTACCTGGGCGGCCATGCCTTCGAGGACGCGCCGTGGAAGGGTCTCATCCTCGCACTCGCAATCGCCTTCTCCGTGGCCGGGGCGGTCGAGCTCGTGCGCTGGTACCTGAAGCGCCGCCGCCTGCGCGCCGCCTGAGGCCTTCCGACACGGCTGTGATCATCCGCTGACGTGCTAGCGGCTCTCGGCTGGGGCGTCCTCGCCGCCTCCTCGCTCGTGTTGGGTGCGTTCCTCGGAATCGTCCGCTCCTGGCCGGGCCTCCTCGTCGGGCTCGTGCTCGCGTTCGGCGCCGGAGCGCTGATCAGCTCCGTCAGCTTCGAGCTCGTCGAGGACGGGGTTTCGATCGGCGGCGGCCCGGCGGTCGGGATCGGGCTCGCGGCGGGCGCACTGGCGTACTTCGTGCTCTCACGCGTCGTCGAGGGGCGCCTCGGGTCGAGCGGAGCGGCGGCCGGAGGCCCGGCGCTCGCGCTCGGCGCGTTCCTCGACGGGATCCCGGAGCAGCTCGTGCTCGGGATCGGGCTCGCCGCGGGCGAGGGCGTGAGCGTCGCGCTGCTCGTCGCGATCTTCGTCTCGAACCTCCCGGAGGCGATCGGCTCGGCGACGGACATGAAGCAGTCCGGGACGAGCCCGCGGGCGATCTGGCTGCTGTGGATCGCCGTCGCCGCGCTCTGCGCGCTCGCCACGCCGGCCGGCCTCTGGCTCGCCGACGGTGCGAGCGACCACTTCAAGGCCGGCGTGAACGGCTTCGCCGCCGGCGCGCTCCTCGTGATGCTCGTCGACTCGATGATCCCCGAGGCGACAGAGCGCTCGGGCAGGACCGCGGGCCTGGCCACGACACTCGGCTTCGCGGTCGCGGTGGCCCTGTCGACCGCCTCGGCCTAAGGTTCCCGGCGGATGCCGGTCACGCATTACTACACGGCGGCCACGCTCGACGGCTTCATCGCCGATCCGGACCACTCACTCGAATGGCTGTTCACACAGAAGCGCGAGCCGGACGGGCCGCTGAACTACGGCGACTTCATCGCGCAAGTCGGGGCGCTGGCGATGGGCTCGACGACCTACGAGTGGATCGTGGCCCACGAGTTCGCGGGCAAGAACCCGGCGGAGTGGACGTGGCCGTACGACGTGCCGGCCTGGGTCTTCACGCACCGCGAGCTGACCGTCGTGCCGAACGCGCAGATCGAGTTCACGAGCGCCGACGTCGCGACCGTCCACGAGGAGATGGCGCGTGCCGCCGGCGACCGCAACGTCTGGCTCGTCGGCGGGGGCGACCTCGTCGGCCAGTTCGCCGACGCGGGGCTCCTGGACGAGGTGCTTGTGATGATCGCGCCGGTCACGCTCGGAGGCGGAGCCCCGCTCCTGCCGCGCAGGCTCGAGTTGAGCCTCGAGGAGCTGGGGCGAAACGGGGACTTCGCCTGCGCGCGCTTCTCAGTCGTGCGCGCGTGACCTGAGCGCGACCCAGCGACCGGCGACGCCGACCGCCAGCACGGCCGCGCCGGCGACCACCGCCGACCAGGGCAGCGTCACGACGAGCACCAGGCAGCCGACGAGCCCGATCACGTTCAGGGCGCGCGGCCAGCGCCGCTGCGGGCCCGGCTGCGTGTACGCCGAGGCGTTCGCGATCGCGTAGTAGAGGAGTACGCCGAACGACGAGAAGCCGATCGCGTTCCGCAGATCGGTTGTCAGCACGAGGATCACGACCGCGGCGCTGACGGCGAGCTCCGCATGGTCTGGCACCTGGTAGCGAGGATGCACCGACGCGAGCCAGCGCGGGAGATCGGCGTTGCGTGCCATCGCGAGCGTCGTCCTCCCGACACCCGCGATCAACGCGAGGAGCGAGCCGAGGCTGGCCACGGCGGCGCCGATCCGCACGACCGGGAGCGCCCACGCGGCGTCGGCCGCCCGCACCGCGGTCGCCAGCGGCCTCGAGCTCAGGGCGAGCAGGTCGGCCCCGGCCCCCGCCAGCACGGCGATGCCGACCACCAGGTAGAGGACGAGCGTGATCCCGAGCGCGATCGGGATCGCCCGCGGGATCGTCCTCGCCGGGTCGCGCACCTCCTCGCCGAGCGTCGCGACGCGCGCGTAGCCGGCGAACGCGAAGAACAGGAGCCCGGCCGCCTGGAGGACGCCGTAGGCCGTGAACGACGAGCCGCCGATCGCGCTGTGGTCCGGAGAGCCTGTCGCGATCGCGAGCACGACCACGACGAGCGCGAGGATCGACACCGCGACCAGGACGCGCGCCAGCTCGACGGTTCGCGAGATCCCGCGGTAATTCGCCGCCGTGAGCGCGACCACCGCGGCGACGCCCACCAGGCGGTCGACCCAGATCGAGCCGCCCGCGGCGTAGGAGGCGAAGGTCAGCGCCATCGCGGCGCAGGACGCCGTCTTGCCGATCACGAACCCCCAGCCAGCCAGGAAGCCCCACCAGTCGCCGAGCCGCTCGCGGCCGTAGACGTACGTGCCGCCGGAGGTCGGGTACTGGACGGCGAGCTGCGCCGAGGCGACCGCGTTGCAGTAGGCGACGCCGCCGGCGATCGCCAGCCCGATCAGGAGACCGCTACCGGCGGCGCGGGCTGCCGGGCCGAAGGCCGAGAAGACGCCGGCGCCGATCATCGAGCTCAGCCCGATGACGACCGCGTCGGTGGTGCCGAGCCGACGCGCGAGCGGGGGAGACGCACTGGACATCGCCGAGCGGAAGGATCGCGCGAATCACGGATGGATGACGACGGCCGTTCCGAGCGGAAGGCGCGCCATCAGCCAGCGGAGGTCGGCGGTCGCGGCGTGGAGGCATCCGTTCGAGACCGCCGAGCCGATCCCGGTGCCGCCATGGATCGCGATCCGGTCGCCGCCGGTCCACCCCGCACGGAGATGGGTCTGGTGCGCGGAGAGCGCGAGGACGCAGCAGCCGTAGGCCTCGGGGTGGAAGCCCTCGAGCTTGTCCGTCAGCGCGAATCGGCCGACCGGCGTCGGCGACGCGGAGGAGCCGATCGCGACGGGAAAACGGCGCGCGAGGAGCCCCCAGCGCCAGACGCGGGCCTGCCTCGCGGAGAGGTCGACCTCGAGCGAGTAGGGCTCCCGGCTCAGCCGGACCGCGCTTCGCCGCACGAAGCCGTGGACGCCGTTGGGGAGCTCCGTCGAGATCACCTCGAGCCAGCCGCCGCGCGCTGCGGCCACCGTGAACGTCGTCGGCGAGCCGAACTCGGTGCGTGCCCCGACGCGGGCGAGCGCGCGGGCCGATCCGGGCGCGGCGCGCAGCGCAAGGACCGCGCTGCGCACGTGGGCGACGCGGCTTCCGTCCGTATAGAGGCGCACCTGTGACCTCACCGTCCACTGGGCGGCGGGCGCTGCCGTCACCGCTGCCGCTGCGGCGCCGGCAGCAATTGCGGCAAGGATGCTGCGGCGCATGGTGCGGCGAAGATGTGCTCTCCACGGGCGACGCTACTCCACCGCCGATCGGCGCGCAACAAACAGCACAATCCAATGGGAGTGGCGAGGGTTGTGTGCGACAATGGATCGACGGTGTGAACCGGACCGGGCTTGGCGAGGGAGAGCCGCCGCCGTTGCAGAGAAGGGACCAGCTATGCCGGTCGAGCACGGACTGAGCTTTCGCAAGCTCAAGCGTGAGGTCAACGGGCGAATCCTCGACCTCGCGACCGAGCTCGGGTTCGAGGAGAGCAGTTCCGAGGCAACGGCCTTCTGCGAGTGTGAGCGGCCCGACTGCCTCCAGCGCATCCAGCTCACGCTCGTCGAGTTCCAGTGGGCGTTGACCCCCGGGTGCTGGCTCGTGGCGGCCGATCACGCAAGACCGTCGACCGAGCACGTGATCCAGCGCCGGGGCACCTACGCGGTCGTACGGCCCGCCCTCACCCCCGAGACCTCTTCGTAGCGCTACTCCGCCGGCCGGCTCTCCGCCGTCATCACGAGAATCACGCCCTTCCCCTCTCCCTGGACGTCCGCGAGGTGGGAGAACGACACCGTGCACCTGATCTGCTGCCCGCGCCGGTTGTGGGCCTCGAGCGCGACGTCCTCGACGGGCTCACCGGCGATCGCGGACCGGATCGGCTTGCGGAGCTCGTCCAGCGGGAGGCCGATGTCGAGGTTCAGGAAGAACTGCCCCTCGACCTCGTCGGACCGGAGCCCCCAGAGATCGGCCGCTGCGTCGCTCCACGCGGTCACGCGGAGCTCGGGGTCGATCACGATCACGCTCTGCTCGATGCTCGCGAGGATCGAGGTGAAGAAGGTGTTCGCCTGCAGCGCCTCGTCCGTCCGTTCGCGAAGCTCGTCGTTCATCGTCTCGAGCTCCTCGTTCGTCGACTGGAGCTCCTCGTTCATCGTCTCGAGCTCCTCGTTGGTCGACTGGAGCTCCTCGTTCGTGGTCTCCAGCTCCTCGTTGGTCGACTGGAGCTCCTCGTTCGTGGTCTCCAGCTCCTCGACGGCGGACTGAAGCTCCTCGTACGCCGTCTCGAGGTCGCGCTTCGTCTGCTCGAGCTCCGCGCGCAGGCTCTGGTAGCGGCTCACGTCGAGCCAGGCGATCGTGACGCCGATCGTCTCGCCGCCGGCCCCGGTCAGCGGTGAGATCTGGACGTCGTAGTGGCGCTCCCCGCCGTCGACCGTCCACACCACGTCCCGCACGCTGATCGAACGCCGCTCGTCGAGCGCCTGCTCGATACGCGATCGAACCTCGAGCGGCTTGTACGAGACCTCGAGGTCTCGCAGCCGCCGGCCGACGTCGGACTGGCCGATGCCGAGGAGCGACCGCGCTTGCTGGTTGGCGAGCACGAGCACGCCGTCGAGGTCGACCATCAGCTGTGCCACGGGCGACAGGTCGAACCCCGCGTTCCGGATCGGCGAGTCGGTCGCGAGGAGGGCCGGATCCTCCGCGTCGGGCTCGGCGCGCTGGCGGGGGCGGCTCTCCACGCCCGTCGGGACGAAGACGCGGTTCTTGAGGTCGAGCGCCTCGAAGAGGTCGCTGCTGTTCTGGAAGGCCTCTGCCTTGCCGAGGAAGAGGTAGCCCTTGCTGTTCAGGGCGAAGGCGAAGTTGGACAGGATCCGCATCTGCGCCGGCGCGCCGAAGTACATGAGCGTGTTCCTGGAGATGAGGAGATCGACCCGCGAGATCGGCGGATCGGTCAGGAGGTCGTTACGGCCGAAGATGACGCCGCGGCGAAGGTCGTTGCGGACCACGAACCGCCCGTCCGTCTCCTGGAAGTACTTCTCGAGAAGCTCCTCGGGGACCGACTGGACCTTCTTCGGCTGATACGCGCCGTGCCTTGCCTCGGTCAGGGCCTCCTCGTCGATATCGGTCGCGTAGAGCTTGACCCGACGGCGGTAGTCCTCTTCGCCGACGGCCTCGGCGAGGAGGATCGCGGCCGAGTAGGCCTCCTCCCCGGACGCACATCCCGCCGACCAGACGCGGATCGGCTCCTTGTCCGACTTGCTCTCGACGATGCGCGGGAAGATCCGGCTCTTGAGCGCCTCCCAGGCAGCCGGGTCGCGGAAGAAGCTCGTGACGTTGATGAGGATCGTGTTGAAGAGCTCCGCGTACTCCCTCGGCTCCGCCTCGAGGTAGTGGCGATAGTCCTCGTAGGAGTCGATCCCGAGCGACTCCAGGCGCCGGCCGAAGCGGCGCATGAGGCTGGGCCGCTTGTACGCGGCGTAGTCGAAGCCTCGGTTCTCCCGCACGAAGCGGAGGAGATCCTCGAAGGCCGGGTCTACGCGCGTGGTCCTCACGGATGCGCCTCTTCGCTGATCATCCCTTGGATCGCGGCTGCGATCTCCTCGAGCGGCAGGATCCGGTCGACCGACGCCGACTGGATGGCAGCCCGAGGCATGCCGAAGTGCTCGGAGGACGCCTCGTCCTGGACGAAGACGGTGCCTCCCGCGGCCTTCACGGCGCGCACGCCCGCGGCGCCGTCCTGGCCGGTCCCCGTCAGCACGACGACGAGAGCCCGCTCGCCGTACACCTCGGCGAGCGTCTCGAACAGCCGGTCTACAGAGGGGCGGACGAACCGGACCGGGGGAGTGACCTCGAGCCGGAGGTGCCCATCGGGATCGACCACCGTGTGCGCGTCGGGAGGCGCGATGAAGACGAAGCCCGGCGTGAGGGCGTCGCCGTCCTCGGCCTGCTTGACGTGAAGGGGCGTCCGCTTGGCGAGGATGCTGGCGAGCGCGCTCTCGTGGTCAGGAAGCAGGTGCTCGACGACGATCACCGGCAGCGGGAAGCTCTCCACCAGTCCCGCGAGCACCTTGCCGATCGCCTGCAGCCCGCCGGCCGAGGCGGCCAGTGCGACGACGGAGGGCGGCTGGGTGTCCGCAGTCAGCTCGCTGCTTCCTCGATGCGCCGCGACCCCATGCTGACCAGGACCCGCTGAAGCGCCTCGACGCCTCCCGCGGATGCTCCGACAACGACGATGTCGCGCCGAGTATGCGGCGACTGGCCCATTCAGGGCTCCCTACGAGCCATCATACTGCCCGCTTTCCGGAGCGACGTTTCGCCCGCTCATATGGAGGTAATCTGCTCGTAGGGATGCGTTCCGAATCGCCTTCCGGGCAGCGAGGGGACCTGAGGTTCGTCCAGGACGTGATCTCGGAGTCGCGCTCGGACCGCGAGCGTCGCCACGAGGTACTCCGGCGGGCGCGCCGCTCGCGGGTACGGGCGCGCAACCTCCGTCAGGACGCCGTGTACTTCCGGGATGTCGCCCTCGCCCAGCGATGGCGACTCTGGAGCGCGGGCGTCGTGGCGGAGCCTCCGAGCCTGATTCCGGCCTCGTGGTCGACACCGCAGGCGCGGGACGTCGAAGAGCTCCTCGACCGGGCCGCGACGGCCTGCCTCGACTGCCGCGACGCGACGGTGGAATTCGGCGCGACACGGGCGCTCGCCGCGCTCGCCGACGTCACCGCCGGGCACAGGCTCGGATCCGGCCACGAGTTGCACTTCTTCATCAGCGCGACCGCCCGGCTGATCGACAGGCTCGAGCCCTCGCTGGCCGCCGACGACCCCGAGGCGATCCTCCGCCTGAGCGCCATGAGGCGGTGCCGCGAGGCGTGCCGTGCCGCGCTGGTCGCGTTGAGCGGCTGAGCGCGATGCCGTCCAGGAAGGAGCTCGTACGCACAGAGATCCTCTTCCGGGAGGTGAACGAGCACATCGTCGAGCTGACGGATGCGGGCCAGACGGGCGAGCCCGTGATCCTCCTCTGCGAGTGCGGCCGCCCCGACTGCCTCGTCCAGATCGAGGTCACGGCAGCCGTCTATGCGGCGGTGCGCGAGCACGCGACCTACTTCATCGTCCTCCCAGGCCATGTGGCGCCGGAGATCGAGCGGGTCGTGCATCGCGAGGACCGGTACCTCGTCGTGGAGAAGGTCGGTTCCGCGGGCGAGCTCGCCAGGGAGCACGAGCCCGAGGGCTGACCCGGCCGGGCTAGGAGTCGGTCGGCTGTCTCGACTCCAGGTCGGCGCGGTCGCGCTCGAGCTGGGCGGCGTCCCGTTCGATCACGGCGTTCCGCCGCTCGAGCTCGGCGCGCTCCTCGTCCCCGACCCTCGCCCAGTGCTCGGCCGCGTCCTGATGCCGCTTCGCGGCCCTGTCGTGCGTCGCCGCGGCCTCGCGGTGCTTCCGCTCCCGGTCGCCCATACCCTGAGCCTAGTCCTCGCAGGGCGCTAGAACGCGCTCAGGAAGACCGCGGTCCCGTGGCCGTGGGTCCGCTGGTAGCGGTCCTCGGCCGAGAAGCGCAGGAGCTTCGGGCCAGACTCGTCGCCGTGGGAGACGAGCATCGGATCGGCCCCGTCGGCGACGACGATGCAGACGTGCTGGCCCTGGCGCGGCGGCGTCCAGACGACGAGGTCGCCGGGCCGGGCCGCGCTGCGGGGGATCCGGCGGCAGTGGTCGAGCATCGACCCGGTGAAGGCCGGCTGTCGCGGGTCGTATGCCCCCGCGGCGTTCGGGTTCGGGGCGCCGGCCCA
>Ga0126377_10001798_pt1 | contig 14316 bp, 9 predicted proteins | sample PanSoiMetPlot_22_FD_92647 | JGI IMG/M metagenome (GOLD analysis project Ga0126377, IMG submission 92647) | Tropical forest soil microbial communities from Panama - MetaG Plot_22 | ecosystem: Environmental > Terrestrial > Soil > Tropical forest > Bulk soil | place: Panama | collected 2016-02-17
ATGGCTGGAAGGGGGATCTCGGGCGCGCCCGTGCCGTGTCCATCGAGGCGCTCAAGCGCATCGACATCGCCCTGCCGGCGTTCGACGACGAGGCCGTGCTGTGGGGCGACCCGAGCCCGGAGGCAACGGTGGAACGCCTGCAGGCCTTTGGCATCGGCGAGATCGTGGTGAAGAACGGGCCGAACAGCGCGCTCATCGCCGCCGGCAGCGCGCGCGAGCTTGTGCCGGTCCCCGAGGTGGTCGCGCCGGTCGATCCGATGGCGGCGGGGGACAGTTTCAACGCGGCCTATCTCGCTGCCCGCCTGTCCGGCGAGAACCCGGCGATCGCCGTCGCCGCGGCGCACCGACTCGCCGGCGAAGTGATCCGCCACCGCGGTGCGATTATGCCGCGTGCCGGCGCCGCCGTGCACTGAGGACGGCGTCCCGCAGCGCCCCCCGCGTTCCACCCGACTGCAACGCCAAGAGCTTGATCAAGCAGCTCAACAAGAGGCCCGGACTGCGACTAACTGATACAACGGTGCACCGTCGCGCCTCTTGCGCCGAGGCGGCGCGGCGGGTCACATTGCAGCCGGGAGGACGGGGCCGAACGGCCGCTCGTGCCGCGAAGGCCCCGCAGACGGCGCGGACGCCCGGACAAGCAGACAGCTGCGCAGCGAGGGGACGTTTCACCAACCCATTCCTCCGGGAAAGGCCGGCGCCCGATGGCCGGCATGCGAGGGGCAGGCCGCCGCCGACCCTCCGAGCAGGATTGCATCGATCGGGTCATGACCCGATCGACGCGGTGCTGCTTAGTCAGAGGGTTTGCACGCCATGCTTCGCATCCTCGATCGACTCGAGGAAATCCTGATCGCGACCCTTATCGGTGCTGCGACGCTGCTGATCTTCGTCGCCGTGGTGCATCGCTATGCGTCGGGGGTCCCGTTCCTCTACCCGTTCACGCATCGAATCCACTTGTCGTGGGCGCAGGAACTGTGCATCTACATGTTCGTGTGGATGGCCAAGTTCGGCGCCGCCTATGGCGTGCGCACGGGCATCCATGTCGGCGTCGACGTAGTGGTCAATCAGCTCGGCGACACCCTCCGGCGCAAGGTGGTCCTGTTCAGCCTCGCATGCGGTGCGCTGTTCACCTTCGTCGTCGGCACCATGGGCGCCAAGTTCGTCATCGCGCTGATGGGGACCGATCAGGTCTCGCCCGACCTCGAGCTGCCGAGCTGGCTGGTCTACGCCTGCATTCCGCTCGGCTCCTACCTGATGTGCTTTCGCTTCCTTCAGGTGGCGTTGTCGTTCTGGCGGACCGGCCACTTGCCGCATCACGACGAGACCCGCGTCGAGGGCATCGAGCTCGAGCCTCCGCCGGAGGCAGTCCGATGACCGCCCTCTTCATCTTCGGGCTGCTCATCGTGCTGATGCTGACCGGCATGCCGATCTCCATCGCGCTCGGCCTGACCGTGCTCACCTTCCTTTACACTATGACCCAGGTCCCGATCGAAGCGGTGGCGCTGAAATTGTTTACCGGCATCGAGAATTTCGAGATCATGGCGATCCCGTTCTTCATCCTCGCCGGCAATTTCCTGACCCACGGCGGCGTGGCCAAGCGCATGATCAATTTTGCCACCTCGATGGTCGGCCATTGGTATGGCGGCCTTGGCCTCGCCGGCGTCGTTGCCTGCGCGTTGTTCGCGGCCATATCGGGGTCGTCGCCCGCGACCGTGGTCGCCATCGGCTCAATTGTCCTGCCGGCGATGGTCCGACAGGGCTTTCCCAAGCGCTTCGGCGCTGGGGTCATCACCACGTCGGGCGCGCTCGGCATCCTCATTCCACCCTCGATTGTCATGGTGATCTTCGCGGTCGCCACCGGCGGCAGCATCGCGACCGACCCGGAGGGCAAGCGTGTTCTCTCCGCTTCGGTCGGACAATTGTTCATGGCCGGTGTGGTCCCGGGGATCCTCTTGGCGTCGATGCTCGGCATGACCACCTTCTATCGTGCGTGGAAGAACAATTATCCGCGCATGCCCAAGGCGACGTGGAGCCAACGCGTCCGCGCGTTCCGCGAGTCGGTGTGGGGTCTCCTGCTGATCGTCATCGTGCTTGGCGGGATCTATGCCGGCCTGTTCACACCGACCGAAGCGGCGGCGATGAGCGCGGTCTATGCCTTCGTCGTCGCGGTTTTCGTCTACAGGGATATGACTCTCAGGGACGTGCCGCGGGTGCTGCTCGGCTCCGCCAACATGAGCGCGATGATCCTCTATATCGTCACCAATGCGGTGCTGTTCTCGTTCCTGATGACGCACGAGCAGATCCCGCAGCAGATGACGAACTGGGTCACGTCATCAGGCCTCACCTGGATCGAGTTCCTGCTGTTCGTGAACCTGCTGTTGTTGGTGGCTGGCAACGTGATGGAGCCGTCGTCGATCGTTCTCATCACCGCGCCGATCCTGTTCCCGGTCGCGGTCAAGCTCGGCGTCCATCCGGTGCATCTTGGGATTCTCATGACCGTCAACATGGAGGTCGGGCTGTGCCATCCGCCGGTCGGGCTTAATCTCTATGTCGCCTCCGGCATCGCCAGGATGGGCATCACCGAGCTGACCATCGCGGTGTGGCCGTGGCTGGTCACCATGCTGGTGTTCCTGGCAATGGTGACCTATGTCCCGGAAATGTCGCTGTGGCTGCCTCGGCTGCTGGGGATGATTTAGAGCATCTTGGGAGACCCTGGCCTGGGTGCAGGAGGCCCAAGGGTCACGCGCCGGCGCCTATATTATTGGCACGGTCGTGCTGTGCCTAATCGCGGTGCGGCGGGTCACGCACTTGCCGATACGCTCAATGCAGCGGCGGAATACACGAAGTGGTGTGCGCTACTCCATCGGCACGAGTCCGAGCTTGTCCATCAGCCGCATGTCGCGGTCGCGGTCGGGGTTGGGCGTGGTCAGGAGCTTCGGCCCGTAGAAGATTGAATTGGCGCCGGCGAGGAAGCACAGCGCCTGCGTCGCCTCGCTCATGTCCTCGCGGCCGGCGGAGAGGCGCACCACCGAAGCGGGCATGGTGACGCGCGCGACCGCGATGGTGCGCACGAACTCCAACGGTTCAAGCGTCTGCCCGTTCGCCAGCGGCGTGCCTTCCACGCGCACCAGCATGTTGATCGGCACCGACTCGGGATGCACCGGCAGGCTCGCCAGCGTCGCGATCATGCCGATGCGGTCGGTGCGCGCTTCGCCCATGCCGACGATGCCGCCGCAGCACACGTGAATGCCGGCCGCGCGCACATGCGCGAGCGTATCGAGCCGATCCTGATAGGTCCGCGTGGTGATGATCCGCTCGTAGTAGTCCGGCGAGGTGTCGAGGTTGTGGTTATAATAGTCGAGGCCGGATTGCTTGAGGCGCGCGGCCTGGGGCGCCGTGAGCATGCCGAGCGTGGCGCAGGTTTCGAGGCCCAGGCGCTTGACGCCTTCGACCATGGCACAGACCTGATCGAGGTCGCGGTCCTTCGGGCCGCGCCATGCCGCGCCCATGCAGAAACGGCTCGCGCCGTTGGCCTTGGCCGCCGCGGCCTCGGCCAGCACCGCGTCGAGGCGCATCAATTTTTCCGCCTTCACCCCGGTGTCGTAGAGCGCACTCTGCGGGCAATAGGCGCAGTCTTCGGGGCAGCCGCCGGTCTTGATCGACAGCAGGGTCGAAATCTGCACTTCGCGCGGATCGAAGTGCATGCGGTGGATGCGCTGCGCGTGGAACAGAAGCTCGGGGAACGGCAGCTCGAACAGCGCCTGCACTTCGGCACGCGTCCAGTCCTGACGGACGGCGCCGCTGAGGTCGAGCGCGGATTGTGCGTCCGATCGGGCAGAGGGAATTACGCGGTCATCCATGGCGTGCACCATGGCGACAGCTCATTGCAAATGCAAGCTGGCGGCAAGTGGATTGTAGGAGCCGGTCGGACAGGTTGAGCCGAGGCGAAACCCGTCAAGCAGGCTCGCCCGGCGCAATCATCGTGATGGGTTTCGCTCAGCCCATCCTACCGGGCCCGGAGTCACGCCGCGCCGTTCATCGCCGCCTTCACCTTGTCCGGCGTATAGGGTACCGAACGCAGCCGCACGCCCGTGGCGTCGAACACCGCGTTGGAGATCGCCGAGGGCACCACCGCCGCGGCCGGCTCACCGGCGCCCCACGGCCGCTCGTTCGGTCGGTCGATCAGGTCGACGATGATCTCCGGCATTTCGGGGAAGCGCAGGATAGGATAGCTCTCCCAGTCGAGGCTCGTGACCCGTGAGCGGTCGAACTTGAGCTCTTCCTTCAGCGTCCGGCTCACGGTCTGCAGGATGTTGCCGTCGAGCTGGTTCTTCAGGCCGTCCGGATTGATGATCTGGCCGCAATCATGCGCGATGAAGAACTTCGTCACGCGTATGTTGCCGCTCGCCCTGTCGACCTCGACCTCGGCGACGGCGCCGACATAAGTGCGAACCAGCTCATATTTGCAGAAGGTGACACCACGCCCGGTCACCACCGCACCGCCGGCGTCCTTGCGCGGCGACGCGCGCTTCTCCCACTTGGCGAGCTTGGCCACGCGGTCGAGCACTTCGAGGCCGCGCTTGTCGGCGGGATCGAGATACTTCAGCCGGAACTCGAGCGGGTCGACGCCCGCGGCGGCCGCCAGTTCGTCCATGAAGCATTCGTTGGCATAGGTGTTCTGCATCCGCCCCGGCGTACGGATCCAGGACGGCGTGAACGGCGTCGATTCGAGCCGATGGCACACGGTCCGCACGTTGGCGAAGCGGTAGGGAATCGCCGAATTGTGGATGATGTTGCCGGGCGCGATGTTGGTGTCGCCGGGAAGACCGGCGAGCGTCGCCGCAACCAGTGGAACGGTGAAGTTGCCGGTCGCCTGCGGGATGAAGAACTCCGAATCCCAGGCCGCGACGTTGCCGGCTGAATCGACCGCCGCGCGCAAGTCGATGAGCGTCGGCGGGCCCTTGGGGTCCCAGCCGTGCTCGTCGGCGCGCGACCATTGTACGCGCACCGGCTGGCCGACCGCTTTGGCGAGCAGCGCCGCGTCGGCAGCGGCGTCCTCGTGGCCATTGCGACCATAGCAGCCGGAGCCTTCGACGTAGATGCAGCGCACGTTGTCGGGCGTGAGGCCGAACATCTGCGCCAGCTGCTTGCGCAGATTGTGTGTCGACTGCGATGCCGACCACGACGTCAGCTTGCCGTCCTTGAACTCGGCCACAGCGCAGGACGGCCCGATCGAGCCGTGCGTGTGGATCGCGAAGTCGTAGCTCGCGCGCACGATCTTGGTGCCGAGCGTCGCCATCGCGGCACCGACATTACCGGTGCTGCTGGTCACGTCGTCCTTGGCCACCTTGGTTGCCCGCACATGCTCCCACAGCTTCGACTGTTCCGGCAGCCCTTCCCACTTCGACCATGTCGCCTTGAGCTGGCGCGCAGCCCTGATCGAGCCCCACTCGCTCTTGGCGACGACGCCGAGGAAGTTGCCCTCGCGCACCACCTTGACCAGGTCGGGGATGTCCTTGACCGAGCTTTCGTCGACGCTTTCGAGATTCGCGCCGATCGCCGGCGGGCGCACGACCCGGCCATGCAGCATGCCGCGGAGGCGGAAGTCCTGCATGTAGGTGAAACGGCCGGTGATCTTGTCGGGAATGTCGACGCGCGCGATCGGCTTGCCGACAAGTTTATAGGTGTCCGGCTTCTTGTGCGGCGCCTTGTCGTCGAGCTTGAGGGCGAAGGACTTACCGCCGATCAGCTCGCCGTACGCCACGCGCTTGCCGTCTTTCGCGGTGACCACGCCGTCGGCCACGGTCAGTTCCTCCTTCGGCACGCCAAGGCGCTTCGCCGCCTCGTCGAGCAGCGCGCTGCGCGCGGTCGCCGCGGCTTGCCGCAACTGCATGCCGCCGTTCTGGATCGACAGGCTGCCGAACGTCGGGCCCTGGTCGGGCGTCAACGCCGTGTCGCCCTGCACGAATTTGATGGTGCCGAGCGCAACGTCGAGCTCTTCAGCGACGATTTGCGGCAATGCGGTGCTGACGCCAGTGCCGAGATCGACCTTGCCCGAATAAATCGTGACGACGCCCCTGGCGTCGATGGCGAGATAGGCATCGACGTCCTTGGGATCGACGGTCTTGGCCGCGGCCGCGACGGCCGCCGCGCCTTGCGCCCGCGCCATATCGAGATGGCCGGCGAACGAGAAGCTGACGATGAGGGCGCCGCTGCCCTTGAGCATTGCGCGGCGGGAGGCGATGTGATTCATGACAGGTCCTCCCTTATGCCCGTTGCGACGCGCGCTTGACGGCGTCGACGATGCGGACATGCGTTCCGCAGCGACAGAGGTTGTTGGCCAGCGCCTGCTTGATGTCGCTCTCGCTCGGATTCCTGTTCTTCGCCAGGAACGCGGCCGATTCCATGATCATGCCGTTAACGCAGTAGCCGCATTGCGCGGCCTGCGCCTCGATGAAAGCCTGCTGCACCGGGTGAGGCCTTTGCGCCGTGCCCAGCCCTTCGAGGGTCACCACCTTCTGCTTGGCGCTCAGCGCCGACAGCGGCGTGACGCACGAGCGTACCGCCTTGCCGTCGACATGCACGGTGCAGGCCCCGCATTGGCCGAGCCCGCAGCCAAACCGCGGGCCATGCAGCGCGAGATTGTCGCGCAGCGCGTAGAGCAGCGGCATGTCGGGATCGTCGATCGTGATATTGACCGACTTGCCGTTGACGTTAAGCGATTTCTTTTGCGCCATTGCGCCCTCCCAGAGCTATGGTCTTGACTTCAAAGCCATTTTTGCCATCACCACGAACCGGCGGGTGACGCTACCGTACCCCGGCACGGCGCATCCTGCCCGATCACGCGATGTTAGAACTGATCCTATCAACACCGCCGACGGCCGGCTACGTCCGTACGGAGCGGCAGATCGCTCCAGGCGGTAGAGGCGCACGGCACCTTTCGAGCGTCTTCGCCGACACACAGCGCGGCGATCCAATGACATCACCGTGACCTCGGCGTCCGCCGTCGGACACATCCTCGGTGTTTTGCCACAATCCATCGCCAGCCTGCAGCTGCAAAATTAGGGAGGAAACGATGAGAACAATGACGCTGACGATCGCCGCGCTCGCTCTCGCGGCATCCGGTCCCGCGCTCGCACAGCAACCCGCCGCCGGCAACCTCGAGAAACTGTCCGGATTCAAGACCACCGGCACGTCGATGGAGATGCGCGAGATTCCCCAGGCCGGGGCCAAGGCCGAAGCGATCAAGAAGAGCCTCGCGCGCATCAAGCTGCCGCGCGGCTTCAAAATCGGGCTCTATGCCATCGTTCCGGACGCGCGACACATGGCGGTCGGCCCGAATGCCGGCGTGGTGTTCGTCGGCACGCGCAAGTCGAAGATGTGGGCAGTGACAGACCGTGACAAGGACCGCGTCGCCGACGAGGTCAAGGAATTCGCGCCGTCGATCCCGTTCGCCATCCCGAATGGCGTCTGCTTCTCCAAGGACGGATTCCTGTTCGTCGCCGAGCAGAACCGCGTCCTCGTCTTCCCCGCCGCCGAGTTCTTCTACGAAGGGCCGGACGTCGCGGCTTTTGTCGTGGTGCCGCAGGGCGAGCTCATTCCGGTCGAGGAGGAATCCTACAACCACACCGCACGCGTCTGCCGCATCGGGCCCGACGACAAGCTCTACATCACGCTCGGCCAGCCGTTCAATGTGTTCGCGCCGGAGAAGATGGACCTCTACAAGCGCACCGGCATCGGCGGCATCGTCCGCATGACGCGTGAGGGCAAGGAACGCGAGGTATTTGCCTGGGGCGTGCGCAATTCCGTTGGCATGGACTTCAACCAGAAGGACAAGACGTTGTGGTTCACCGACAACCAGGTCGATGGCATGGGTGACGACCAGCCGCCGGGCGAGCTCAACCGCGCCGACAAGGCCGGCATGAATTTCGGCTTTCCTTATTTCGGCGGCGGCAAGACGCGGACCACCGAGTACAAGGACCAGCAGCCGCCCGCCAACGTCACGTTTCCGCAGGTCGAGATGGCGGCCCATGCCGCCGACCTCGGCATGACGTTCTACAACGGCAAGATGTTCCCGCAGAAATATCGCGGCGGGATCTTCTCGGCCCAACACGGATCGTGGAACCGCACGACGCCGGTCGGCGCCCGCGTGATGTTCACCAGTCTCAAAGAGGACGGAACGGCCGACAAGACCGAGCCGTTCGCCGAAGGCTGGCTGACCTCGGACGGCGAATATCTCGGGCGGCCGGTCGACGTCGCGCAGCTGCCCGACGGCTCGCTCCTGGTTTCCGATGATTTCGCCGGAGCGATCTATCGGATTTCGTACACGGGACCATGACGGGCGAAATCACGTTGTGACGACTGCCCCGCGAAGACACATGCCGCGGGCAACACCCTCTCGCCACCCGAATTCGGATTTATCGAATTCGGCCGATTGGTGCCTGACCGAAGTCGGATAAATCCGACTTCGGTCACGGGATTTTGTCGGCAAACCAACGCGGTGGAAATTTTACTCCGCCGCCTCGCGCGACATCTCGACCCGATCGATCCGCGCTGCGCAGTACTTGAACTCGGGGATCTTGCCGAACGGATCGAGTGCGGGGTTGGTTAGCAGGTTGGCGGCGGCCTCGACATAGGCGAACGGGATGAACACGACGCCATCGGGCACGGCGTCGTCCTGTCGGGCAGCGAGCTCGACGGTGCCGCGCCGCGTGGTGACGCGGATCATGTCGCCCGGCTTGATGCCGAGCCGCGCGATCTCGCCCCGCGACAGCGAGGCCACCGGGCCGGGCTCGATGGCGTCGAGGACGCTTGCGCGACGGGTCATGGCACCGGTGTGCCAATGCTCGAGCTGACGGCCGGTGGTCAGGATCATCGGATATTGCGCGTCCGGCCGCTCATCGGGCGGCGTCAGCTTGGCTGCGACGAGCTTGCCGACGCCGCCCGGTCGCGGGAAGCCTTCGGCGAACACCACGTCATGGCCGGGCTTGTCGGGCGCATCGGAGGGATAGGTCACCGAGCTTTCGCGCTCGATGCGGTCCCAGGAAATGTTGTCGAGCGAGGGCATTAATGACGCCATCTCGGCATAGATCTCGCTCGGATGGCGGTAGTTCCACGGCAGGCCGATGCGCTTGGCGATCTCCTGGGTGATCCACCAGTCGACCTTGGCCTCACCGGGCAGCGGCAGGGCCTGACGGCCCATCTGCACCTGGCGATTGGTGTTGGTGACGGTGCCATCCTTCTCCGGCCAGGCCGAGGCGGGCAGCACCACGTCGGCATAGCGCGCCGTCTCGGTGAGGAAGATGTCCTGCACCACGAGATGTTCGAGATGGGCGAGCGCCGCGCGGGCGTGATTGAGGTCGGGATCGGACATCGCCGGGTTCTCGCCCATGATGTACATGCCCTTGATCACACCGGCATGGACCGCATCCATGATCTCGACCACCGTGAGGCCGCGCTTGGGATCGAGCGTCGTGCCCCAGGCCTGCTCGACCTTGGTGCGGATATCGATGTTCTCGACCGACCTGTAGTCAGGAAAGAACATCGGGATGAGGCCGGCGTCAGACGCGCCCTGCACGTTGTTCTGGCCGCGCAGCGGATGCAGGCCCGTTCCGGGCCGCCCGACGTGGCCGCAGATCAGCGCGAGCGCGATCAGGCAGCGCGCATTGTCGGTGCCATGGGTGTGCTGCGACACTCCCATGCCCCAGAAGATGATGGCGCGCTCGGCCCGCGCGTAGGTGCGCGCCACCGTGCGCAGCGTGTCGGCGTCGACGCCGCAGATCGGCGCCATTTCCTCCGGCGTGAAATCCTTGACGTGCTCGGCCAGCCCGGGAAACCCCTCGGTGAACGACTGGACGTATTGCTGGTCGTAGAGCTTCTCGCTGATGATCACGTTGAGCAACGCGTTGAGCATCGCCACGTCAGCTCCCGGCCGGAACTGCAGCATGTGGGCGGCATGGCGCTTGAGCGCCTGACCGCGCGGATCCATGACGATGAGCTTGGCGCCGCGCTTGGCCGCCTGCTTGAAGAACGTGGCGGCCACCGGATGGTTCTCGGTCGGGTTGGCGCCGATCACAATCATCACGTCGGAGTTCTTACACTCGTTGAACGTCGCGGTCACCGCGGCCGAACCGACGCCTTCCATCAGGGCGGCGACCGACGACGCGTGGCACAGCCGCGTGCAGTGGTCGACATTGTTGGTGCCGAAGCCGGCGCGCACCAGCTTCTGGAACAGATAGGCTTCCTCGTTCGACGCCTTGGCCGAGCCGAAGCCGGCTAGCGCCTTCGGGCCGTCGCGATCGCGGATCGTCTTCAGGCCCGCGGCGGCGGCGGCGAGCGCCTCCTCCCACGTCGCCGGACGGAAATTAATCCAGGGATCGGATTGGTCGGTGGCGTTGTCGAGATGCTTCGGCACGCCTTCCTTGCGGATCATCGGCTGGGTGATGCGCTGCGGATTATGCACATAGTCGAAGCCGAAGCGGCCCTTAACGCACAGCCGGTTTTCATTGGCCGGGCCGTCGCGGCCGGTCACGTAAAGGAGCTTGTCGTCCTTGATGTGATAGGTGAGCAGGCAGCCGACGCCGCAATAGGGACAGACACTATCGACGGCACGGTCGGCATAACCGGTGCGTACGTTGTTGTCGTCGACGACGGAGGACGGCATCAATGCGCCGGTCGGGCAAGCCTGCACGCATTCGCCACAGGCGACGCAGGTCGACGCGCCCATCGGGTCGTCGAAGTCGAACACGATCTTCTCGGAATGGCCGCGGCCAGCCATGCCGATCACGTCATTGACCTGCACCTCGCGGCAGGCGCGGACGCACAGATTGCACTGGATGCAGGCGTCGAGATTGACCGCCATCGCCGGATGGCTGCGGTCCGCTTCCGGCTTGTGTCGTTCGGGGAAGCGGCTGGTGGCGATGCCCATGCGATCGGCCCACGACCAGAACTTCGAGGCCGGGTCGTGCGCCTGCGTGTTGCGGCCGGGCTGGTCGGCGATGAGCAGCTCGAACACCATCTGCCGTGCGGTCTTGGCGCGGTCGGACTGGCTCTTGACCTTCATGCCGACGGCTGGCTTGCGGATGCAGCTCGCGGCAAGCACGCGCTCGCCCTCGATCTCGACCATGCAAGCGCGGCAATTGCCGTCCGGGCGGTAGCCCGGCTCGGGCGCATAGCACAGATGCGGAATATCGGTGCCGAGGCGCTTGGCCACCTGCCAAATGGTCTCGCCTTCGGCCGCCTCGACCTCGCGGCCGTCGAGGGTGAAGATGATCGTCTCGCCGGTTCCGTTCGTCTTGCTCATGTCACCAAGCCCCCAGCGGCTTTGCCAGATCGTCGCGGAAATGCGTCAGCACGCTCACCAGCGGGTTGGGTGCGGCCTGCCCAAGCCCGCAGATCGAAGCATCGCGCATGGCGCCGGACAATGCGCTGAGCAGCGTCTCGTCCCAGGGACCCTGCGCCATCAGCTTCGCCGCCTTCTCGGTGCCGGCGCGGCACGGCGTGCACTGGCCGCAGCTCTCGTCCTCGAAGAACTTCATCAGGTTGAGTGCGACCGCCTTCATATCGTCCTGGTCGGACAAAATAACAACCGCATGCGAGCCGATGAAGGCGCCGTGTGGTTCCAAGGTGCCGAAGTCGAGCGGAATATCGGCCATCGAGGCCGGCAGGATGCCGCCCGAGGCACCTCCCGGGAGATAACCCTTGAAGACATGCCCCGGTGCCATGCCGCCGGAGAATTCCTCGATCAGCTCGCGCGCGGTGACGCCGGCCGGAGCAAGCTTCACGCCCGGTTCCTTAACGCGGCCCGACACCGAGAAGCTGCGCAGGCCCTTGCGCTCGCGCCGGCCATGCGACGTAAACCACTCGGCGCCCTTCTCGAGGATGTCGCGCAGCCAATAGAGCGTCTCGACGTTCTGCACGAGCGTCGGCCGGCCGAACACGCCGACCTGCGCGACATAGGGCGGGCGATGGCGCGGCAGGCCACGCTTGCCTTCGATCGATTCGATCATCGCCGACTCTTCGCCGCAGATATAGGCGCCGGCGCCGCGGCGCAGATGCACCTTGGCGTGCGGCGCGAGCCGCGCCTGCTCGACCTTGACCATCTCGTCGAGCAGCATCAGGCGGATCTCGGGATATTCATCGCGCAGGTAGAAATAGACATCACGCGCCTCGACCACCCAGGCGGCGATCAGCATGCCTTCGATGAAGCGGTGCGGGTCGTGCTCGAGATAGTGGCGATCCTTGAACGTGCCAGGCTCGCCCTCGTCGCCATTGACCGCCATCAACCGCGGGCCGGGCTCGGCGCGCACCAGCGTCCACTTGCGGCCGGTGGGGAAGCCCGCGCCGCCGAGGCCGCGCAGCCCGGCATCGCTCACCTTGCTGATGATGTCATCGCGGTTGCAGGTGCCATCGAGACAGGCCTTCAACAAGGCATAGCCGCCAGCCGCACGATACGACGCGAAATCGCGAGGGGTCGTGTAGGCATGGGCGTGCGGATGCTTGGCGGTCAAGTCCGCCACCGACGTCGCCGTTGCATACTGGATCTGCACGTGGCCGACTGCGCACACGGGCGCGCGGTCGCATGCACCCATGCAGGGGGCGCGCACCACCCGCACGTCGGCGCCGAGCGTCCCCGGCAGCTCGCACAGCAAGCGCTCGGCGCCCGCCATGGCGCACGACAGGCTGTCGCACACGCGCACCGTGACCGCGGGCGGCGGCGGCCCGTCCTTCACCACGTCGAAATGCGCGTAGAAGGTCGCGACCTCATAGACCTCCGCCTGGGCGAGTTTCATCTCGTGCGCCAGCGCCGCAAGATGCGCGGCGGAGATATGCCCATAGCGGTCCTGGATCAGATGCAAGTGCTCGATCAGCAGGTCGCGGCGCCGCTCGCGCGTGCCGAGCAGCGCGCGCACCTCTTCGAGCCCGCCGGGATCGATCTGGCGACCCTTGGGCGTGCGCCGCGGCCGCCGGCGACCGCCCTCGGCAGCACCGTTGGTGCGCGATTGTGAAGGCGTCAACATGCTCATTGTTCGCAGCTCGACATCACATACGGATCCGAGGTCGGGGCGCGCAATACCGTCGTTCTTATCTGACGATTGAAATTTTCTATCGATGGGATTATTAAGATATACTGAATACTTAGCTGCACTAAGGGGCGGATTTCGCAGGTGCTCGACAAGCTCGAATATCTGATGGCGCTGGCGCGCGAGCGGCATTTCGGCCGGGCCGCCGAGGCCTGCGGCGTGACCCAGCCGACGCTCTCCGCCGGCGTCAAGCAATTGGAGGAAACGCTCGGGGTTCTTCTGGTGCAGCGCGGCTCGCGTTTCATCGGCTTCACCGCCGAGGGCGAACGCACGCTCGACTGGGCGCGCCGGATCGTCGGCGACTCGCGCGCCATGCGCCAGGAGATCAAGGCGCTCAAGCACGGCCTCACCGGCCAGCTGCGGATCGCAGCAATCCCCACCGCGCTGGCCATGGTCGCGGCGCTGACCACTCCTTACCGCGCCCGCCACCCCGACGTCCGTTTCACCGTCTGGTCGCGCACCTCGATCGAAATCCTGACGCTGCTCGAAAACCTCGAGATCGATGCCGGCGTCACCTATCTCGACAACGAGCCGCTTGGCCGCGTCAATTCGGTCCCGCTCTACCAGGAGCGCTATCAGCTGCTGACGGCGGCGGACGCCCCGCTCGGCGACCGCGACACGGTGACCTGGGCCGAGGTCGCACGCGTGCCATTGTGCCTCCTGACCCCCGACATGCAGAACCGGCGCATCATCGACGGCCTGTTGCGATCGGCTGGCGGCGATCCGCATCCGACACTGGAATCGAATTCGATGATCGTGCTGTTCGCCCATGTCCGCACCGGCCGATGGGCAAGCGTAATGCCGCAGAAGCTTGCCGAGACGCTCGGCCTGACCGAGACGATCCGCGCGATCCCAATCGTCGAGCCGGAAGCCGTTCACACCATCGGGCTGGTCGTGCCGGTGCGCGAGCCGATGACGCCGCTCAATGCGGCGCTGGTCGCGGAGGCACGGCGCCTCGCGCCGACGATCGAGGCGTAACAGCCTTCGAATGGCGGCGGCGGCGATCGCCGCATTGTTTTGACCATGGGCTACAGAATAATACTTTTTGAATATATGCCCACTAATATTCGATAGAATGTTTTAATTGAATAACTTTATCGCGACCTGTGATTAGAGTATATTAAAAATAGTGTAGTAATTCTCTATCGTGTTACCGTTTTATGCGATCGCAGTATTGAAAAGACCGATGGTGCTCCGTCCCCCATCGGCCAAGCAATCTTCCCGACCATTCGAAAAG
>Ga0126377_10001800_pt1 | contig 14306 bp, 16 predicted proteins | sample PanSoiMetPlot_22_FD_92647 | JGI IMG/M metagenome (GOLD analysis project Ga0126377, IMG submission 92647) | Tropical forest soil microbial communities from Panama - MetaG Plot_22 | ecosystem: Environmental > Terrestrial > Soil > Tropical forest > Bulk soil | place: Panama | collected 2016-02-17
CTGATGCGCCTGATGGCGGGGCGGCACCTGGACGAAGGCACGGGGGCAGGACTGAGGATGAAGCTCTATGAGAGGGATGAGGGTTATGGACGCTAGCTTTGAAGTAATCACCGGGCTCTTTGCGATAGGGGTCGCGGTGCTGCTGGCCCCAGTAATCCAGGCGCATCCGGTCGAGGCCAGTTGGGTTTTTGCGGGACTTGCCAGCCTCTTTCTCGTCCTTATGGGTGTGGAAGTTATGGGGATGGGTCTCTGGGGAGATGACCGGCGCGGGATCATGCTGACAGCCATCGGGGCGATGATGTGTATGGGCATGGTGTGGTTTTTACATACGCGGGTCCTGCCCATGGTGACGCAGTAGAAAGGAGACGTGATGGCCGAAGACAAAGGCAGTCTGCTGGATCGCGTGGACTACTACCGTGATATGCGCGCCAATGGGGCATGGGACCATGCCTTCACCCTGCCAACCCAGGATGAATATCGGCGCTGGCTCATGGTCGACACCGAAGGGCCAGGCCAGGTTGCGCAGTTTACGCAGGCGCACGACGCCAGTCTGTGGGAACGCTTCAGGATGGGCGTCCGCATGTGGCAAGACGGCACAGCGGCGCATCCCTTCACGATGCCGACCGGCGAGGCGTTTTATCGGCATCAGGTGCGGGATACCGAGCAGGTGCTCACGGAGATCGTGGCCGCCGGGCAGCCGGCCAGGTCGCAAGAGGTGACCGATCCGGCCAATACGTGGTGGGTCAGAGAAGCACTGGAGCGGCATCAGGCACGGCTGATGGCCATTCCGGAGCAGGTAAAAGAGCAGGCGCAGGCGATCCGGGAGCAGCAGGGGCCAGCACGGCGCCAGACGCAGATCGACCGAGGCCAAGGGATGAGCTTCTAATGTGGCACACACTGCTCGCGTGTCTCGTAGCGCTTCTGCTGGGCCTCTCAGCCGCCACGCAGGCGTTTGTCTACGCGCATGTGCTTAAGGGGTTGACGGTGCTTCTGGCCGCCCTGAGCAACCCGGCGCTGGGCGTGCCCTGGTGGCGTGAGAGCGTGCTGGCCTTCTATGCGCCGTGGAGCATTGTGGTGTGGAGCTGGCGGTGGGGGGTGCGGGGCTCGCCCCCGTTTGTGCTGGCCGGGGTCTGTGGCCTTACCACGGCGGGCCTCACCCTCTACCAACTCTGGCCTCGGACCACAGGGAAGAAGGGCGAAGCGCATTTTGCCACGCGCCAGGATCTGCAGCGGGCGCAGTGCCTGCCGGTGACCCGGTGGGTGCGGCGCGGCTGGTGGTGGGTCCGGCAGACGGAGGGGACGACGGGCGTGGTGCTGGGGTGGTGGCAGGGTGAGATCCTGCGCTACTGGGGGAAGTGGCATCTGCTGGTCGATGCCTCGACACAAACCGGGAAAACAGCAGCCGTCGTGAAACCCACGCTCCTTGACTATCAGCACTCGGTGATTGCGTTTGATCCCAAGGAAGAGCTCTATGCCGACACGGCGGGGTATCGGGGGACACTCGGACGCGTCATTCTCCTGGCGCCGCTGCGCGACGAGACCGATCAGTACAACCCGTGGGCCATGGTCCGCTGGGGCACCCCGGATGAGATTCGTGATATCGACATTATCACCGAGTATCTGATGCGTCCGGCGGAAGAAACGTCCCAGGATAGCACGAGTGAGCATTTTGAGCGGCTCATGCGCCTGACCTTTCGTGGGATCACGCTCTATGGATATTACAGCAAGCTCGGGCGGACGGGTGCGGGCCAGGCGATGACGGGCGCCGAGTATAACGATCTGGTCAACCTGACCGACTGGGACGATCTGATGACGGTGATGAAGAGCGATGCCCATCCTGCGGTCAGGCGTGCGGCCGTGGTGGCGACGCGGCCCGGAGAGAAAGAGCTCGGCAGCTTACAGACCACGCTCGCCAACGCCCTGGACCTCTTTAGTGATGAGCGCGTGGCGCATATGACGGATCGTTGCACATTCACGATGCAGGATCTGCGCGAAAAGACGCGCCCGTGTTCGGTGTATGTGCAGATTCCCTTTGCGGATCACCACCGGCTGGTGGGGCTGACGCGGCTGATTTTCCAACAGATGTTTGACCATTGCACCTCCCGCTACCGGGGGTGGCCGCATCCGTGCCTGTTCATCGCGGAAGAACTGCCGGGCCTCGGGCGCTTTCGGGCGGTCACCAGAGGGCTCAATCACTGGGCGGGCTATGGGCTGCAATTCCTCGGGGTAACACCCAGTATGGAGGAGTTGACCCACGTCCATGGCCCACACCACAGCTTCATCGAGGGCTGCCGGGTGCAGCTCGCCTTTGGCCTCAACGACGAGGAGGTGGCCTACCGACTCAGCAAGCGGATCGGGACCCGCACGGTTACTAAGACGCGCGTATCAACGACCAGAGGAAGGAGAACGGCCAGCACCAGTGACGAAGAAGAAGCGCTGGTGAGTCCGACCAGCGTACTCCAGGCTGATGAAGAGGCGATCCTGCTCAAAGTGGGGCGCTATACCGCCTGGCTGGAACAAGCACGGTTTTACGCGAGCCGGGAGTGGTTGGGCCGCTCCCGGCTCCCTCTCCCAAGGAGGGGAGTTTAGACAGTCGTTTGCTGTGTAAGAAGGTTTAAATCCGTGCCCGATGCGTACGTGTGCCTCATCTATGGAGCCCTCAATGGAGCGTAGCCCGTCATGCTGGAACACGCCGGTATGGAGAGTTGGCTCATTAAGGATGAGTGAAGGGCATCAGGCATACGGGAATATAAACACAGTATCAGATTTTGTACCGTGGGCTACACGGAAACGCAACGCCCGTGGAGTGTGGAGCGCTGGCGACGTCGATAGACGCCGTGAAACTCGACACGCTGAAGCGGGAACTCGCAACGCGTGCAGGGAGGATGAGGACTTCTACACACGTGCTAGAAAGCAGACAGCCTCATGCTCTCTCTCCCTGATTTTCTCAGTATACCACCCTTTGTCTCCACCGCCCATGCGGCCGTGGCCGGCATTACGCAGGCGATGGACACGATTGTGACCCTGATTGTCGCTCTGGCTGGCATTGCCGTCATCGGGGCGATTGCCTGGCGGGGCGTGCAGTTTCTCATGGCCCGTGACTATCAACACATTATGGAAGGGGTGATTGGGATTGGCGTCGGCGGTGGGCTCATCGCCGGCTGTCGCCCGCTGGGCGCGGCCATTACGGGCGCCGTCGCTGCTAGTCCCCTGGCTCCGCTGGTCGTCGCATCGGTCTCTGCCGAGGTGGGCGATCTGCTCGGCGGTGCCGTGTTTTGGAGTCTGACCCTCACGCCAGCGGTGCGGGGCTGGCTCTGGCTCCGTCGTGGCTGAGCAGCACCTCGACGGCTGGACCGTCGCGGTCTGTCAGGGGGCTGCCGAGCCGTTCTTCCTGGCCGGCGTGCCTCCGGTGTTTCTGATTGTCGATTTTCTGGGCACCATTTTTGGCGCTTTTGTGGCGACGTTCGTGGTGGGACTGCTGGCAGCGTTTTCGGTACTGGTCTATGGCGGCATCGTCTATCTGATCGGGATGGCATTGACCGCGTGGGAGCCCTGCTGGTGGTCCATGCTGCGGGCCTACTGGAAGTATGAGACGTATTACGAAGGATGACCTATGGCGCCTCGTGCCGCGCATGACATTGACCTCCACCGCAAAGAACCCCCGCGTACCGGGTATCTGGCGTCCTGGGATGCCCCGGAGACGGACAGCATCGTCCGGCTCAAGGACCGGGGACTGATGGCCTGCCTGTGGTTTCGCGGTCCCGATCTGCATAGTGCGCTCGATAGTGTGCTCATGACGCAGGCCACGCGGCTCAACGCCCTGGTGCGGCGCTTTGGCGGCGGCTGGGGTCTCATGACGGAAGCGCGGCGCCGGGCAGCCCGGACCTATCCCGAGGCCGACTGGCCTGATCCGGTCAGCCGGGCCATTGATGCCAAGCGCCATGCCCTGTTTACGCAACCGGGCCATTTTGCGACGGAGATGTTTTTGACACTGGTCTGTCGCACCACGGCCCCACTCATTCCGGGGTGGAAGCATGTCTTGTATGCCAATCTGCCGCAGGAGCGTCCAGACGAAGAAGAGCTCGAACGCTTTAGCGATGAGGTCGAGCGCACCGAAGGCTTACTCAACGAATGCTGTCCAGCCGTGGAAGGCGAGCCGGGTGTGGTCCGATTGGCCGGCGATGCGCTCCTGACGTATTTGCATAGCACGGTGAATATGCGTCCGCAACAGGTCACCTGGCCCGCTGCGGACGTGCATCTCGATACCTTCCTGGCCCGCGATGACCTGCACCGGCTCTACCGGCCCCCCTCGCTCTGGCGCTGGCCCCAACTCGACGAGCACTGGCTGCGGTGTGTGGGCGTCCAGGCGTACCCGAAAGCCACGCAGCCGGGCATGCTCGACACCTTGGAGCGCTTGCCGCTGGAATATCGGGCGGTCACGCGCTACTTGCCGCTGGACCGGGCCAAAGCGATCAGCGAACTGCGCAAGTTGCGCGGTGCCCACTATGGCCAGCGTCATACCACGGGGCAGGTCATGGTGGAAAAGTTCGGGGGTGGCGAAAGCCCGCTCGAAGACACCGCGGCGCTGGACCGCGAGAAAGAAGTGGATGCCCTCCAGGCGGCGGTCGATCATGGTGATGTGAGTTACGGCTATCCGACGCAGACCGTGGTAGTGTGGGATGCGGACTTCCGGCACGCCACCGAGAAAGCCAAGCTGGTGGAGGAATCGCTGAACACTGCAGGCTTCACGGCGAAGATCGAAACCATGAATACCATGCAGGCGTGGGAAGGGTCGATCCCTGGCAATATGTACGCCAACCTACGCCGGCCACCGCTGCATAGCCATAACCTGGCGCATCTTATCCCGGCGACGGCCCCGGAGCGCGGACGATCCTGGAATCCCCATCTCCAGAGGCCCGCCCTCTTTTGCGCGACCGGACGCGGCCATATCCCGTTCTGGTTCAACAACTACGTGGGCGATGTCGGCCATACGCTGGTCGTGGGGCCGATCGGGATGGGCAAGTCCACGCTATTGGCATTCATGGCCCTCCAGTGGCGGAAATACCATGGCCAGGTTTTCGTGTGCGACAAAGGCAACAGCATGCGCTGTGCAACCTATGCGGTGGGTGGGCACTGGCACGACATGGGCGCCGAAGTGCGGCAGCAGTTTCAGGTCGGCATCTCGCTGGATGACCCGGCCTTTACGCCCTGGAAAACGTCCTGGAAGCTCGGGCCTGGAGACTGGCACTGCTTCGAGTTTGAGGACCTGTTGCGCACGCCAAAGGTCGCGGCGGAGCTGTTTGACGCGCTCTATCAGGAAATTCTCCCCCGCCTGACGGGTATACCGACGCTGCTCATTCTGGATGAGGGGTATATCTATATCCGGCATCGCCCCAATTTTGTGCAAGACGCCTTGAAGGATCTGCGCAAGAAGGAATGTAGCGTGATCTTTACCGTGCAGTCCCTGGGCGATTATGCCCAGTCGCCCATTGCGCATGATATCAACGAGCAATGCCTGACGCGGGTGTTCCTGAGTAACTACCGGGCACTCGAACCCGCCACGGCACGGCTCTACGAGGGTCTGGCGATGCACGAACGGCAACGGGAGATCGTGGCCCATCTCGTGCCCAAGCGGGAGTATTACTATCAGGGGTACGGCGACCAGGGCAACCAGGTCTTCAACCTGAACCTCGATCCGATGACACTCGCCTTTGTGGGCCGCAGTCGCCCGAAAGATTTAGCCGAAATGGACGAGATTTATTGGAAGGACCCGGCGATGTTTGGCGTGAACTGGCTACTCCATCTCGGGCTGGGCACGGATGCAGCCAACCTACAAGAGGATTTTGAACGCATGGAGGTCGCGGTATGAGTGACTATCAGTATAGGAAAAACGAACTCTGTACCATCGATGTGGACGCATTTGACTGTGTACTCGTTGGCCATGGAACGCCACAAACGCTGTGCGAAGTGCTTGCGGCCTCACCCTGGCGTCTCCGGACGTCCCTGGGGCTACTCCTCGCGTTACGCCAGTGGCGGACCGAGATGGACGCGCAAGGAAGCGCGGAAGAGCAGGACGCATGACGACGGACAGGAACCAACGGATACGGGTGGCCTGGCGCAGTGCCGTCATCGTGGTCGTGGCCCTGGCGGATCTGGCATTGCTCGGGGCCATAGGGTACTGGCTCTACCACGACTTGTATCTGCCTGTGGCCGCAGGGGCGAACGTGGCAATAGGTATCGGTTGGGGGGGCATCTCTCTCCTAGCAACGTTCTGGGTATGGATTATGACAAACCGCCTCCTTCGAGGACTCATCACCGGCGCATTGGTCGTTGCGCTGAGTGTGGGGCTGGTCCTCCCCTTGCCAGCCCACGCCCAGTTTGGCGCCAGCATCGTGCATGACCCTATCCAGACCGTGCAGGCCACGGCCACGGCGCTGCGGTCCTATGTGTCCAATCAAAACGAGGTCATTCAGATCGCGAATGAAATGAAGTCGCTCGCCAACGACGCGACCAATCTGCTCAAGCTGCCCATGGACATTATCCAGGAAGTGACCGACAGCGTTTCCCAGTACAATCAACTGCTCGCCCAGGCCAAAGGCGCGGTGTTTTCGGTGCAAAGCAGCATCGACCAGTTCGAGGCCATCTACAACAACAAGGGGATGTCGCTCATTGATAAAGCCGTGGCGACGGTGAATCAGATAAAACAAGCGAGTTATACGGCCAGCCAGTCACAGGCCATTTTCGACATGCTTTGTGCAAACCAGTCGCGCATCACGCGCGTCATGGCGGCCTCGGCGGGGGCGGTAGGCCAGCTCCAGGCGCAGCAAGCAACCGTGCAAATGCTGGGCGCCATTGCTGAACAACAAGCCATGATGACGGAGAACATCGCCACCATGGGGCGTCTCCATACGGCCTATTACATGCATCAGGCGGTCGGGGAAGACGCGGCCAGGGCGAATGCCGCGCAGTATCTCCAGGTGGGCCCACCGCCGGACTGGGCGAACCGTCCCAGCCGGGGCAAGGCCCTGCCCGACTAACAGAGGTGCAAGGTGCCACCAGCGATTACGATTGACGGCGAAATCCTGACGACGCTGCTCCAGGCGTTCCTGGACGTCTTCACGCTGGGGATTGCCAGACTGCTGCCCGACGCGCGGTGGATACTGGCGAGCTTGCTGATGATCGAACTGGCGGTGCTGGGGCTGTGGATCGCCTATGGCTATCATCAAAACGTGGCAGCAGCCCTGGCCGAGATCGGCATGAAGACGGCGATCTACCTGCTCCTGATTACCAACTGGATACCCTGGACGCGGGCGCTGATCAAGGGGTTTATCGCCTGGGGACTGCTGGGCAGCGGCAACGTCATGACGGAAGCCCAGTTCAGCGATCCGTCGCAACTGGCGGGCTTTGGTATTGCGGCGATGGCGTTGGTGTACAACCGTATCTTTGGCTATACGGGGTGGGATGTCCTCTGGAACTTGCCCGACATCTTGTTTACGGGCTTCGCGGCAAGCTGTTGCCTGGTGGCCTTTATTATCCTGGGCATCCAGGTCTTCCTGGCGCTGTTGCAGTTTTACGGCACCAGCACCGCCACGGTCGTGCTGATTCCCTGGGGCATGCTGAAGCAAACCAGCTTTGTCGCGGAGCGGGCCTTTGCCGCGATCTGGGCCTTTGCGGTGAAACTGCTCCTCCTCAGCCTGGTGGCCGGGGCGGCGCTGCCGGTCATGCAGAAGCTCTCTCCCGCGACCGGGGTGGGGATGAACTTTGGGCAATGTGTAACGCTCGGGATCGCCGGGTGGGCCATGGTCGGCGCGGCCTTCGTGGTGCCCAAGCTGGCCATTGGCCTCCTGCAAGGCGCCCCGAATCTGTCGTCACAGGACCTCAGCCACTTTGCCAGGGCGACGACGCAACAGATTACGCGCCTGGCCTATGCCATGCGGGCCATCGCGCGACCGAACAGTCCAGGCATGGGGGCCGTAACCGGAAGGAGACGACCAATATGAGAACGACATTCCGTGTGCTGTGGGTGCTGGTCCGCTGGATGTGCTGGCTCGCGTGTATCCCGGTGGTGCTGGTGTTTGCCCTGTGTGGGGGCTTTGAGAGTGGCGGTGCGCGGTATGACGATGACCGCGTGGGTATGCCTGGCCTAACGATGCATCTGTATGACTAAGGAGACTGCTATGCCTAAGATGTGGCGGAGTACACTAAGGACGGCGTTTGACTACCTGACAGGGGTTATCATCGGTATTGGCATAGTACTCTGCGCCTTGTTGCTTGCCAGCTGTACGGGTGCCATCATCGCGGCGCGGCATAGCCGTGAGACGCTGCCCCTGCCCAAAGACGCCACGTATACCAAGACGCTCTCGACGATGAATCAGATGGGCTGGAAGATTGTCCACAGCGAACCGCAGGCCGGGATTATCAATGCCGAGGTGCGCAATGCCGCCGTGGTGGGGGTGACGCTAGAAGGACTGCCGGAGGGCACGCAGGTGTCCGTGTCCTGCACGCCCATGGCGGACAAGCTGGTCGTGGGCGCCTGTACGGCGGGTGAGGACTTGCTGGCGCGGTTGCGCTAGGGAGGGACGATGCCACGGCAGTATGCGACCCCGTCAGGCGATCTGGAGACCCACTTTACTGATGCCACCCAGCCGGCCAGGCGCCAGCGGAAACGCCGCTACTCGATTGAGGATGTGCACGAGGAGCGGGGCGAGAAGAACTGGTGGAAGTACGGCGTCTTCGTTGCGCTCGGTCTCGGCGGCATTCTCGCGGTGATTATCCTGGTGCTCGTGCTCCAGCGCAAAGAAGTGCCCTGGGTGTATCAGGTCGAGAAAGGCTCTGGTCATGTCATCTCCATGGGGCCGATGTCGGGCAAGTGGGACCCTATCGACGATACGATCAAGAAGTGTATCCGCGAGTTCGTCAAAGTGCTGCGGCGCATCTCCGAGGATGTGGAAGCCATGAAGGATGACTGGAAGGCGATGGAATGGCGCGTGACCAAAGGCGGGCGCACCCTCCTCCTCGATTATCTCAAGACGTGGAAGCCGCTGGAGCAACGCGACCCGATCAAGGTGGACAATATCCAGCTCTTTCGGCGCAGCGGCCGTAGTTACGATGTGCGTTGGCAAGAGACGAAATTTGACAAGCTGAAACGCACGGTGATTGATACCTGGATACGCCGGGGCAGTGTAACGTTCGTCACGCGCCCACCGGAACGCACCGAGGAAAAAGAGCACAACCCGGAAGGCGTGTTCTTCGATATTTGGGACTGGAGTGAGGAGAAATGAACACCGAAGCCGCGCTGCCGCCACAGCCACGGATCAGGCCCGTGGTGTGGCTGGTGCTGGGGTTGCTCGTCGTAGGCATCGCCGTGGCGCTGTGGTATTCTCCGACGCTTCTCCTGGCCCTCTTCCCGAAAGTCGAGTTCAGCATGCCGCAGACCACGGAGCCTCCGCCGCCTGCCGAGCGCTTGCCCGAGGAGTTTGCCTCGAAGCCGCTCACCTATGGGGCTCCGCCCGTCGTGCAGACGCCGCCAGCGCCGGTGCCCATCGCGCAACCGAGCTTTCCCAAGGCTCCGCCCGTCGCCGCGCCGAAGCCAGACCCTCCACCGGCACCCGTGGTGAAAGCCGCTACTGACCCGCTGCCCGACTTCCTCAAGCTCTGGGAAGCGCAGGACAAGAAGATTGAAGAGAAGCTCGCGCAGATGAGCGAACAGAACGCCCGGCAGCAGTCCCAACCAGGCCCACCGCCAGGAGGGCAGGCGATACCAGCAGGCCAGCGACCAGGGCCACCCCCAGGCTTGCCAGCAGGGGGCGGGCGCAAGTCGTGGATCATCACGCCCACGGATATCACGCTCAAGCGTGACACCCAGGGCAAGGAGACGCAGGAGAGCAAGGAGCAGAAAGACACGCAGACGCGGACGAACGCGGCGCTTGATTTGATCAAGCATGCGACATGGGCTAGACCGATTGATCCATGCCGTACCATATACATGTCGCAACGCCTGCCAGGATCGTTACTGCGGGCATTGAACTCGGATGAGCCCGGAATTACGCCCGTGCGCATCACCATCCCGATTTGGGACAAAGAGACCCGACGCTGTGAGATTATTCCAAAAGACTCTATTGCGTTGATTAAACAAGAGGGGAAGCCCAATTTTGGCGAGAGTACCCTCAAGGCGACGCTCATCCAAATTGAACCGACAGGACGAAAAGGCGAAGTGATCAAGTTTGGGGGCGACGTTGCCGATGCCGAAGGGAACGGACTTCGGGGCAAAACTAACAACCACTATGATAAACTAGGATTAGCAGTATTAATAAATATGGGACTCTCACTGGGTCTCAATAGCATAGGTGGGACCCCTGGGCGTGGGCAATACTACGCTGATCCCATACAACAGGCTGGAAGAGACGCGAGCCAGTCGGCCTCGGGGGATGTGCGATCAATCGTCAACGCGCAACTCAAAACCGGCCCAACAATAACCAAACAAGCTGGTGAATTTGTCGAGATCCAGCTATTAGATAACACAACTTTTGTAAGGCAGCCAGTAGTAGTGAAATGAGATGGGATATGCTATACTCTTCAACAACTTATCGCATTGCATGTCTGCTGATAACAGGCATGCAATGCTCATCACGGCATCTGACAGGAGACGCCATGACTAGCCAAGAGCATATCCGCAACAGCCAGACACTACAAGGTAAGCCTCTACGGAATGATGTCACTGGGCAACGATTTGGTCGCTTAGTAGTATTGCGTTGCTATCGTGACAAGAAAGGTTCCTACGTCCGCACCTATGCCACGTGTCTCTGCGATTGCGGACAAACATGTGACAAGATTGCCAGTGATCTGCAGCAGGGCGTCACACGTTCCTGTGGATGCCTGCGGCGTGAAGTGCAAGCCAGTCGTTGGGACGACTTGACAGGGCAGGTTTTTGGCAAGTTGCGTGTACTGGCCATCGTTGATCGTGGTAAACAACGCCTAGCGAACTGTCTGTGTGAGTGTGGCAAGGAAGCACGTATCAAGACAAAATCCCTTCTGCAAGGGCGTACAAAATCGTGTGGATGTCTGAAAGCTGTCCACGATCTCTCTGGGCAAACTTTTGGGCGCCTCTTTGTGCTGGAAACCTCTCGTCGCGAAGGCAAAACCTGGGCCTTATGTCAATGTGTCTGTGGCAACCTGCATGAAACGCACGCTGCCCATCTTCAGTCGGGAAGCACGCGTTCTTGTGGCTGTTATGCCGAGGAAGTCCAACGCCAAATTGAGAAAGATTTAACCGGGCAACGTTTTGGTTCTCTCGTTGTCCTTGACATGGAAAGGGAACGCGAGAAAACGTATGCAACCTGTCAATGTGATTGTGGCACCATCTGTAAAAAGAGCGCCACACAAATACAAAAGAAGCGATGGGCTGGCACGCATTGTGGCTGTCAAGTCAAGCCGCCGAAATATCCGCATTTCTTTCTGAACAAGATTGAAATGAAATGCTGCGCAGGTTGTAAACGTCTGACACCGCTCACGGAGTTTGCTACCGACAAAAGAGCCAGAGATGGGAAAACGACGCTGTGCAGCCGTTGTAATACGGCGAAAACGACACAGTGGCAACAAAGCCATCCTGAGCAAAGTCGTGCAAACATGGCCTTTGTTCATGCGCGAAGGCGCACCCGTAAACGGGAGTTGCCCTTTACGCTTACCAAGGATGAATGGGCATTCGCTCTCGAATACTGGGGTCATGCCTGTGCCGTATGCCGAGAACCTGAGGGCCTCTTTACCGCCTTAGCGTTAGACCATTTCATTGCGCTCTCAGATCCTGCCTGTCCTGGGACGACCGCGACCAACGCCGTGCCTCTTTGTGATGGCCTCATGGCATGCAATACAAGAAAACATGCGAAAGATCCTCTGCGTTTCCTCACCGAAAAACTTGGCCCTCGTCGCGCCAAAGCGAAGCTCCGCGAGATCGAGGCGTACTTCACCCTCGTCAAGGAAAGGACGCCCCTATGTCCCGCTTCCTCGCCATTCTCCTGATGGCGCTCTGCTTCTGGCTCACCTCCTGCACTCCCTGGGTGCTGGGCGATCCGCCAGCCCCGCTGCCGCCCCTCCCCGCGCCGCTGCCGCCGCCTGCCCCGGTCGTGGCGCCGCCGCCAGAGCCAGAGCCCGCCTGGCAGCCGATCCTCTACGTGCCCCCACCGGCTGAGCCTGAACCGCCCCCCAGGTCGAAGGGCAAGGGCACGCTCGCCCGCAAGGCTCCTGCCGAGCCGACGCCGCAGCAGGTGATCGAAGAGGCGAACCGGGAAGCCCGCGTACCGCCGACCAGGAGGGGATACTTTGGCCAGCGTGGGGAGTACCGCTACCTCTGGAGCCCCGGCAAAATCTACGACATCTATCTCACGCCGACCCAAGGCACGAAGCTCGTGCTTCCTCCCGGCGAAACCTTGGCCCATGCCGTCGTCCTCAATCCGCGCTCCTTTGATGTGAATACGGCGACGATTGGCACCGAGGCAGCCACGAGCACCTTGATTATGATTCGGCCCTGCGCGACGGGCGAAGGGACCGGCGAGGATAAGTGCGTGCAGGCGACCGAGGTGAACGTGGGCCTCACGAGTACCTCTGGGCGCAGTTACGATGTGCATCTCATTGTGGGGAAGGTAGGCATGGTAACGGTGACCTGGGACATTACTCCTGTGCCCCATCTCCAGATGGAGGACAGCAACATTATCCCGAAAAGGGCGACGCCATGATCCTCCCCATCACCCTCGCCCTGACGCTGCTCTGGTCTTTCCCTCGTTCATTCGAGCCCCAACCCGACGCCTTTATTGTGACCTACATCATGGCGAGTACGGGCCAGCCGGGGGAGATGCGCACGCCGCCGAGTGCCCCAGGCGCGTGCAGTACGGGCGTGGACGTGGACCCGGACCTGTACTGTACGCAGTGGCCGACGTGTCCCGCAGAGGGGGAGGTGATCTTTTTCTGGGCGGAAAGCGTCTGGGGCGAGCAGCGCGTCAGAGATGCAGCGGAGCCGCCGGCCGCCTGTCAGATTGTGGCGGGTTGCGCCTGTCAGCCCATCGCCCTCGACCCGCCTGCGGAGCCGGCTCCGGGCACGCCCACGGCGGAGACGCTGAGCCCCACGCCCGACGTGACCCTGCCGCCGCTGCCGACGTTTACGCCGGTACCCGTCCAGGCTCCGACGTGAGGCATCCATTAACGTCGCGGGGCGACGACAGGAGCCAGCATGGAACACAAAGGCATCGTGGTTAGCATTATCGTGGGGACGCTGCTCGTGTTTGTGCTCATGGCGTTGCTGGCGTTAGGGCATGCCGGCAGCCTGTACCTCAACCCTGCCACCGGCTCCGATAGCAATCCTGGCACCGTCTCAGCACCCTGGAAGACGTTCAACAAAGTGGCGAGCAGCGTGGGGCCGGGCGATGTCGTCAACATCCAGGCGGGCACCTACACGCCGGCGCAATATGCGACCGACGGGTACTGGCTCATCTGGGGAGCGCAGCATGGCCGGGGCCGGGCGGGGCAGCCGATCACGATCCAGCCTGCGCCGGGGGCCACCGTCCTCTTTGATGGTCACGGCATGGGGATGGCGCTCGGCTTTGGCCCCCAGGTGCCCACGGACCTGTACATCGTCGTGCAGGGCCTGGAATTCCGCAACTATAGCCTGGCCATCGGCACCATCAACGCCAATTATGTGGCGGTGGTGGGGTGTACCAGTCGGCAGACGCAGAGCGGGGTGATTAGCACCTCCTTTGGCCATCATCTCATCAGCCAGGGCAACAAAATATACGATACGAGCCATCATGCGAATTACATCGCGGAAGGCACGGAATGGTTCGTGCATGATCGGAATTACCAGGAGACCACCGGGTATTATGGCTTCCACGGCTATGGCCACCTCGCGGACGGCATTCCCAATACGACACTCGCCCACTGGATTGTGCGGCGTAATGTCTATGTGAACACCGCGGCGCATGGGATGCTCGTCACCGGCTCATCGAATATCCACCATATCTATCTCTATCACAATACCGTCGCCAATGATGCAGGCTGGCGGGGCGTGCCGGGGTATGGGGACGGGGCCGGGGCGGTCGGCTTTCGCCTGGGGGCCGTGTATACGGGGCCGGTCGTCGTGAAGAACAATCTGGGCGCGGGGTATTTTAGCGGGGCCGCCCTGGAAGTGAGCAATGGGTTGGCGACGGATGGCCAGCTCACGCTGGCGACCAACCTGTGGTACAACATGCGGGTGCCGCAGGTGCTCAACTGGGCCGGCAGTGTCAGTGCCAGTGTCGCGGCGCCGAGCGTCAGCCGCGATC